>Ga0310690_10002326_pt1 | contig 31252 bp, 26 predicted proteins | sample AusTroGonzalo_MG_2_FD_207661 | JGI IMG/M metagenome (GOLD analysis project Ga0310690, IMG submission 207661) | Bovine rumen microbial communities from tropical cattle in Woodstock, Queensland, Australia - Gonzalo_04 (v2) (version 2) | ecosystem: Host-associated > Mammals > Digestive system >...
GGCGGACAACCGGAATCTGGTCGACATGAGGACCCTCTTCCGGTCGGCGGTCCGCGCCGGTGCGAGCGACCTGCTGCTGTCGGTGACGATGCCGCCGATGCTGCGGATCTCCGGCGAGTGCCGCGCACTCGATCTGCCGCCGCTCTCCGCCGCCGACGCCCACCGGCTGCTTTACAGCATTCTCAACCGCCGCCAGCGGGCGATTTTCGAGGAGAAGCGCGAACTCGATTTCGCCATCGCCGTCGATCTGCCGGGGAAGGATGGCGGCCCGACGATCCACGCCCGCTTCCGCATCAACGTGTTCTTCCAGCGCGGGACTCCGGCGCTGGTGGCGCGGGTGGTCAACGACACGATCCCGGCGCCCGAGGCGCTGAATTTGCCGCCGATCATGCTCGAACTCTCCGAGAAGAAGCAGGGTCTCATCCTCGTCACCGGGCCGACCGGCAGCGGCAAATCGACGACCCTCGCCAGTCTGCTCGACCGGATCAACCACCGCCGCGCCTGCCACATCGTGACCGTCGAGGATCCGATCGAGTACATCTACCGCAACGACCTTGCGGTCTTCGAGCAGCGCGAACTCAACGCCGACACCTACAGCTTCAGCGACGCGCTGCGTTCCGCGCTCCGCCAGGCGCCCGACATCATCCTCGTCGGCGAGATGCGCGACACCGCGACGATCGCCGCCGCGCTCACCGCCGCCGAAACGGGACACCTCGTCTTCGGCACGCTTCACACCAACAGCGCGCCGCAGACCGTCGACCGCATCATCGACTCCTTCCCCGCCGCCCAGCAGAACCAGATCCGGCAGCAGTTCGCCGCCTGTCTGCTCGCGGTGGTCAGCCAGCGGCTGCTGCCGCGCGTCGACCGTCCGGGCAGGATCGCCGCCTTCGAGGTCATGGTCGCCACGCCCGCGGTCCAGGCGCTGATCCGCGAAAACAAGACCTACCAGCTGCCCTCCATGCTCGAAACCGGAGCGAAGGACGGCATGATCACCCTCGCCCGCTGCCTCGAAAAGCTCTGCGCCGCCGGGATCATTTCGCCGGAGAGCCGCGCCTCCTACATGCTCACCCACACCGCCGGATGACGGGGGCTTCCGAAACGGATCCGCCGGATGCGGCGGCGGCTTGAAAAATCCGCCGCCGATGATATATTCTTAAGCGCACAACGCAACATCACCGTCAACCGATCAGGAGGATCGTCCGTCATGTTCACCGCTCCCCTTCTCGCCGATGCCGCCGCCGCGGCGGTTCCGCTTCCGGTCAAGGTCTTCACCGACGTGCCGAGCCGTTTCGCCCGCTTCGTCGAAGGGCTGCTCGGCGGCGTGCAGTCTCCCGCCGAACGCTGGACCGCGTTCGCCATCGGGATTTTGATCTCATGGGTCCTCGCGGCGGTCATCGACCTCCTCATCCGCAAGGTTCTCAAGCGCTTCGCCGTGCGGACCTCGACCGAACTCGACGACAAGCTGATCGACGCCCTCGAACGTCCCGTCGTCGCCATTCTGACGCTGAGCGGCACCTACGGCTGTCTCGGATTTCTGCAGCTCGGCGCCGCCGCGATCGCCTTCGCCTACCGCTGCTACCTCGCTCTCGTCATCGCGATCTGCCTCGCGCTCGCGCTCAAGGTCCTCCGGATCGTCGGGGAATTCAGCCGCGGTCTCGCCGTCCAGCGCGGGAACACCTATCACATTCTGCTGCTGAGTCTGCTCCAGCCGCTCATCGCCGCGATCCTCTGGATCGTCGCGATCCTCTTTCTGCTCGACCACGTTCTCGGCTTCAACATCGGCGCGCTGCTCGCCGGAGCCGGGATCGCGGCGATGGCGATCGCCTTCGCCGCCCAGAACACCATCGCCAACATTTTCGGCGCGATCTCGCTGATCCTCGACCGTCCCTTCGAGATCGGCCAGCGGATCGAGGTCGGCGACAAATCCGGCGTCGTCGAATCGATCGGTCTCCGCAGCACCCGGCTGCGCACCCTCGACGGCACCGTGTGGAGCATTCCCAACCGCACCATGACCGACACCGCGATCCTGAACTTCTCCACCCGGCCCAACTTCAAGCACGTCTTCACCATCACCCTCACCTACAGCACCGGCGCCGAAAAGCTCCGCCGCGGCAAGGAGATCCTCCACTCCATCCTCGACGGATATCCGCTCTTCGACATGGAGAAGCTGCCGCCGCGCATCACCTTCTCGGAGATGGCGGACTGCTCGCTCAATCTGCAGGTGATCTGCTGGTTCCAGACCACCGACTTCTTCGCCTTCACCCAGGCGAAGGAGGAGATCACCTTCCGGATCCTCGAAGAGTTCAACCGCGAAGGACTCGACTTCGCCTTCCCGAGCCGGAGCATCTACATCGAATCGATGCCCGACAAAAAGGCGTGAATCCCGTCACCGGAGCGCGGGAACTCCGCGCGCCGGGTGCGGACGGGGCGGGAACCGGTCTCCTTCAGGGGCGTCCGGAAAGTCCCCACGCGGCGGGTTCGCAGACCCGCTCGATGCTCTCTTCGACGTCGTCGGGCAGTTCGCTGAAGAAATCGCATCCGCTCCGGCGCTCCACCTCGTCGACGGTGACGGCGAAGACCGCCACCGGCTGGGAACTGCCCCGGTTCGGCATCACGAAACCGATCGCCTTGTAAGGCGGCGTAAGGTCGAGGATCACCTTGTAGAAGGCGCAGGGGACCGGAAGCCGGATCTTCCCCATCGGAGTCGCCTCGGGCGGATCGAAGAGCGGTCCGGTGACGACGCAGATCACCTTTTCGCGCCGCGCCCATTCGCGGACCTGCTCCTCAAGCTGTTTCCAGATCCCGCGGTTGAAGGCGGGACGCTGGGGGGAGATGTTGCTCATGTAGAAGCTGTGAAGCATCGCCTCCTTCGAATGCCCCATGTCGGCGGCGGGCGCGAGATGCCCCCGGTCGAATCCGGTGCGGTTGTAGTCCTGCGGACGGACCGGATTCTTCAGCGCCGGATCGGGGAAGAAGCGCGGGGAGCGCCCCTGACGCGGCGCCGCGAGATCCGACGCCCGCAGCAGGTAGCTCACCCACAGCGCCTGCCGCCGGCGGGTGCTGTAACCGAGCGCGAAGCCTTCGCGGTTCAGCACGAGGTCGGCGGGAGAGGGCACGCCGCAGGCGAGGTTGCCGTCGGCGGCGAAGGGACGCGAAGCGGCGCTCTTCCGCGGCGGAACGACCATGGGTTCCGGGACGGCGGCGGGCGGAACGACCGCCGGTTCCGAAACACTCCGCACCGAGGCGGGCAGCGGCAGGGTCTCGACCGGCTCGGTCCCCACGGTGGAGCAGCCGTGCCAGAGGAGCGCCGAAGCGGCGAGGAGTGCGGCGAACCCGCCGCGGCGGAAAACGCCGAAAATTTTCTTCCTTTTCATGATCTTCGAACCTTTGCAGAAAAAACGGGACTCGCGGTCGGACGGATGGGAAAACATAACAGACGGTCCGCTCTTTGTCAAGCCCGCGCAGCGAAAATCCGGCAAAAATCCGCGCGTTCGCGCCGCGCGGCGCCGGCCTCTCTTGACACCTCCGCAGCAAAGATGTATATTATTATTCGTACAGTCGTTTGCCCGGCCCGGAGCGCCGGACACCGAAACGCAAAAAAGAAAGGGACCGCCTCATGGCTTCCGGATACGATTTCACCGCGATCGAAGCGAAGTGGCAGCGCCGCTGGGAGGAGGAAAAGACCTTCCGCGCCGTGGATTTCTCGGAGAAACCCAAGTATTTCTGTCTCGACATGTTCCCCTACCCCTCCGGGGCGGGACTCCACGTCGGGCATCCCGAGGGATACACCGCGACCGACATCATCTGCCGCTACAAGCGGATGAAGGGCTTCAACGTGCTGCATCCGATGGGGTGGGACGCCTTCGGGCTCCCCGCCGAACAGTACGCGGTCGAGACCGGGACCCATCCGGCGGTGACGACGAAGAAGAACATCGACCATTTCCGCAGCCAGATCAAGGCGCTCGGTTTCTCCTACGACTGGGACCGCGAAGTCAACACCACCGATCCCGAGTACTTCAAGTGGACCCAGTGGATCTTCATGCAGCTCCACAAGCGCGGGCTCGCCTACCTCGACGAAGTCGCCGTCAACTGGTGTCCCGCCCTCGGCACCGTGCTCGCCAACGAGGAGGTCATCAACGGGCGCAGCGAACGCGGCAACCACCCCGTCGAACGCCGTCCGATGAAGCAGTGGATGCTCCGCATCACCGAATACGCCGAACGCCTCCTGCAGGACCTCGACGCGCTCGACTGGCCCGAAGGCATCAAGGAAATGCAGCGCAACTGGATCGGCAAGTCGATCGGCGCCGAGGTGATCTTCAAAACCGACGCCGGGATCGACATCACCGTTTACACGACCCGCCCCGACACCCTCTTCGGCGCGACCTACATGGTCCTCTCGCCCGAACACCCCGCCGTGAAGAAACTCACCGCCCCCGAATGCCGCGCGGCGGTCGAGGCGTATCAGGCGGAGGCGGCGAAGAAAAGCGAACTCGCCCGGACCGAACTCGCCACCGAAAAGACCGGCGCCTTCACCGGAGCCTATGCCTTCGATCCCGTCAACGGCGAAAAGATCCCGATCTGGATCGCCGACTATGTGCTGACCAGCTACGGGACCGGCGCGATCATGGCGGTCCCGGCGCACGACACCCGCGACTTCGAGTTCGCGCAGAAGTTCGGTCTCCCGATCAAGTGCATCATCGACCCCGATCCCGCCGAAGCCGCCGCCGAGGGCGTCGACATCGAAGCGGTCCGGCGCGGCGAGGCCTGCTGGACCGGGGAGGGCAAGCTCATCAACTCCGCCAATTCCGAAGGGCTGGTCCTCGACGGCATGTGCGTCAGGGAGTCGAAACCCGCCGCGACCGCGTGGCTCGCGGCGCGCGGTCTGGGCAGACAGGCGGTCAAGTACAAGCTCCGCGACTGGCTCTTCAGCCGCCAGCGCTACTGGGGCGAACCCTTCCCGATCATCCACTACGACGACGGGTCGATCGAGCTGGTCGACGAGAGCGAACTCCCCGTCCGGCTCCCCGAGATGGAGGACTTCAAGCCCTCCGGCACCGGCGAACCTCCGCTCGCCAAGGCGAAGTCGTGGGTCGATTACACCGATCCGCGCACCGGCCGCCACGGCCGCCGAGAAACCAACACGATGCCGCAGTGGGCGGGGTCGTGCTGGTACTATCTGCGCTACATCGACCCGCACAATCCGGAAGCCGCCTTCGATCCCGCGAAGGAAAAATACTGGATGCCCGTCGATCTCTACGTCGGCGGCGCCGAACACGCCGTGCTCCATCTCCTCTATGCGCGCTTCTGGCACAAGGTGCTCTTCGACGCGGGCGTCGTCTCGACCCCCGAACCCTTCATGAAGCTGGTCAATCAGGGAATGATCCTCGGCACGAGCTACAAGGACGGCCGCGGGGTGCTGGTGCCGACCAACGAGGTCGAATTCACTCCGGCGGGACCGGTCCGCAAGAGCGACGGCGAAAAGCTGGTCGAATTCCCGGCGAAGATGTCCAAGAGCCTCCGCAACGTCGTCAATCCCGACGACGTGATCCGCGACTACGGCGCCGACAGCATGCGGATGTACGAGATGTTCATGGGGCCGCTCGAAGCCACCAAGCCGTGGAACACCACCGGCGTCGAGGGAGTCTACCGCTTCCTCAAGCGCGCCCACCGCGTGCTGACCGGCACGATCTCCGATTCTCCCTGCTCCAAGGAACTCGCGCGGCTGCTCCACGCGACCGTGAAGAAGGTCTCGCAGGATATCGAGAGCTTCGGCTTCAACACCGCGATCAGCGCCCTCATGGTGCTGCTCAACGAATTCGCCAAAGGCGACGCGGTCCCCCGCGAGGCGGCGGAGACCTTCACGCTGCTCCTCGCCCCCTTCGCACCGCACCTCGCGGAAGAACTCTGGGAGACCCTCGGTCACTCCGAAACGCTCGCCTACGAACCGTGGCCGACGTGGGATGAAGCGCTGCTCAAGGTGAGCGAACAGGAGATCCTGGTGCAGATCCTCGGCAAGCCGAAGGCGCGTCTGATGCTGCCGGTCGGCTGCGGAGAAGATGCGGCGAAAGAGATCGTGCTCGCCGACGAAACGGTCAGAACGGCGCTCGCGGGACGGGCGGTCCGCAAGTTCATCATGGTTCCGGGCAGACTGATCAATCTTGTGGTCTGAGCTCCCGGAGAAGGAGGCGCTGCGATGTTCTACGAATGCACATACCGGGTCTGCTACGGCGACACCGATCAGATGGGCGTTGTCTACTACGGCAACTACTACACCTTCTTCGAACGCGGACGTACCGAAATGCTCCGTTCGGCGGGGCTGCCCTATGCGCGGCTCGAGGAACTGGGCTGCTTTCTGCCGGTCACGGAGTCGCACTGCCGCTACTTCTCGCCCGCGCGCTACGACGAGTTGCTGACCCTCCGCAGCGCGGTGCTGGAACTGAGCCGGGTGCGGATCAAGGTCGGAACCCAGGTGCGGCGCGACGACAAGGTGCTGGCGAGCGGTTATGTGATACTGGCGGGCGTCGGACGCGACGGCAGACCGTGCCGTCTGCATCCCGAACTGGAAGCGGCGTGCCGCCGCTTCGCACTCGAATCCGGGGAGGACTGGCAATGAACGAACAATTTCCCGACACGGGCGAACTCTATCCGCTCGCCTTCGCACCGATCCTCAAGGAACGGCTCTGGGGCGGCACGATGCTCCGCGACGTGCTGCACCGCGAGATCCCGGAGGGGAACGGGGTCCCGATCGGCGAATCGTGGGAACTCTCCGACCGCGCCGACGCCCAGAGCACGGTCGTCAACGGCCCGCTGGCGGGACGCACCCTCGGCGAACTGGTGAACCATTACCGCGAAGCGCTGGTCGGCAGACTGTGGCGCGGCGGCTCCCGTTTTCCGCTTCTGGTGAAGCTGATCGACGCCGGAGAACGGTTGAGTCTGCAGGTCCATCCCGACGCCGCCGCCTGCGCGCTTCTGGGCGGCGGAGCCGAACCCAAGACCGAAATGTGGTACGTCATGGCGGCGCGGCGCGGCGCGGCGATCCTCGCCGGGTTGAGCGGCAGGGCAACCAAGCAGCAAGTGCGCGAAAAGGTCGCCTCGCCGGAGGTCGAGTCGCTGCTCCAGAGTTACGAATCCTATCCGGGCGACGCCTACTTCATCACCGCCGGGACTCCCCACGCGATCGGCGCAGGCAACCTGATCCTCGAAATCCAGCAGAACAGCGACACCACCTACCGCCTGAGCGACTGGGGACGGACCGACAGTCAGGGCAGAAGCCGCGAACTCCATCTGGAACAGGGGATGAAGTCGATCCACTTCACCAACCGTTCGACGCCCCGCATCGCCGGAGTGGTCGGCTCCGCGAACCACAACCGGAAGTTCGACGTGGTGACGATGTGCCCCTTCTTCTCGGTGAGCGACCTCCGGCTGACCGGAGCGTGGAACGACGACACCGGCGGCCGCAGCTTCCACATCGTGAGCGCGATCAACGCTCCGGCGGCGGTGAGCCGCACCGCTCCCGACGCGGCGCGGCTCCGGCTCGCGGCGGGCGAAAGCGCGCTGATCCCGGCAGCCTGCGGCGCCTACACGATCGAACCCCTCGGGCCCGGAGAAACCGCGGTGCTGCGGACGACGTTATGACGAATTCCGCCGCGCGGGACGCGGGGAGAAGAGTTCCCCCTTCCCGGCGCGGCGGCGATGATTTCACTGCAACAGGACGGCACTGCCAAAAGGGCGGCGGAGGATTTTCGATGGATCGCCAAAAAGACGGCAAGGGTAATTCGAGCGTGGCTGCCCGAAGGGCAACTGCCGGGAATGCCCCTTGCCGGGCTGGGGCGGGACGCGAAAAGACGCGCCGGACCTTTCGGCAGGGGCGTCCAACTATCCACAGGTCGAAAAGATGTTGTTTCTGAAAAATCTCGATGAATTTTTGCACCGGCGCTTTCCCGCCTTCCCCGCGGCGGAATCCCCCGCGCTGGATCCCTGCCCGGCGGGGCAGCGGGGCGACTTCACCATCAACGCCTTCCGGCTGGCGCGTTTCTGCGGCGGTCCCGCCAACGCCGCCGCCGCGATGGCGGAGTGCCTCTCCGCCGATCCGGAGATCGAAAACGTCGAAGTCGTCAAGGCCTTCGTCAATGTGACGGTGAAGCCGGAGGTCCTGCTCGCCGCCGCCGCCGATGTCGATGCGATCTTCGCCGCGGCGAAACTCCCGGCCGCCGAGATCCGCCGGGTGCTGATCGAATACTCCGCCCCCAACACCAACAAACCGCAGCACCTCGGGCACGTCCGCAACAACACCCTCGGCATGTCGCTCGCCTCGCTGCTGCGCCGGGTCGGAGACGAGGTGATCGAGATCAATCTGGTCAACGACCGCGGGATCCACATCTGCAAGTCGATGCTCGCATATCAGCGTTTCGGCAGCGGAGAGACCCCCGAATCGTGCGGGATCAAGGGCGATCATCTGGTCGGCGACTACTATGTGAAGTTCAACACCGAACTCGGCAGGGAACTCAAAGCGTACCGCGCGGAACATCCGGCGGAGAGCGAGGGCAAGTCCGACGAGGAACTCTTCGGCGCGACCGAACTCGGCGCGGCGGCGCAGCAGATGCTCCGCGACTGGGAGGCGGGGGATCCCGCCGTGCGCGAACTGTGGAAGACGATGAATTCGTGGGTCTTCGCCGGTTTCGACGCGACCTACCGGCGCATGGGGATCCGTTTCGACCACACCTATCTGGAAAGCCAGACCTATCTGCTCGGCAAGGATCTCATCGCACGCGGTCTCGAGCAGGGGGTCTTCACGAAGCGCGAGGACGGCGCGGTGATCTGCGACCTCGGCAAACTCGGCAAGAAGGTCGTGCTCCGCTCCGACGGAACGAGCGTCTACATCACGCAGGACATCGGCACCACGCTCCGCAAGTTCGAGGACTACGCGCCCGGCGAAATGATCTGGGTGGTCGGAGACGAACAGCTCCTCCACTTCAAGATGCTCTTCGAGATCCTGCGCCGCCTCGGCTACAGCTGGGCGGACCGCCTTTCGCACCTCTCCTACGGCATGGTCAACCTGCCCAGCGGCAAGATGAAGAGCCGCGAGGGGACCGTGGTCGACGCCGACGATCTCTTCGACGAGATGGCGGAGCTCGCCCGCAACGCCTGCCGCGAACGCGCCGACGCCGACGGTCTCGACGAAGCCGAGATCGCCCGCCGCGGCGAGGCGATCGGCCTCGGCGCGCTGAAATTCATGCTGCTCAAGTTCAATCCGCAGACGACGATGATCTTCGATCCGGCGGCGTCACTGAAGTTCGAGGGGGATACCGGTCCGTATGTGCAGTACGTCGCGGTCCGCGTCGCCTCGATCGAACGCAAGGCGGCGGAACGCGGTTTCGCCGTGCCGGAGCATCCCGCGTGGGAACTGCTCTCCTCCGCCCCCGAAAAGGAACTCGCGGTGAAACTTTTCTTCTACTCCGAAACGCTGAAGAACTGCGCCCGCAAGCACGACTGCTCCGGGCTGGTGGAGTATCTCCTCGGCGTGGCGAAGGCGTTCAACCGCTTCTACCGCGACTGTCCGGTACTGGCGGCGGAAGACCGGCGGATCGCCGCCGCCCGCCTCGCGCTCGCTTCCGCGGTCCGCCGCGTGATCGTTGACGGGCTGGCGACCCTCACCATCAGCGTCCCCGAAGGAATGTGATGCACCCATGGCGGAAAAACCCGAACTCCTGATCGTCGATGACGAATACAACACCCGGGAAGCGCTCAAACGCTACCTCGGACGACGTTTTTCCGTGACCGCCGCCGCGGATGGCGGCGAGGCGATCGAAGCGCTCAAAAACCGCAATTTCGATCTCGTGCTCACCGATCTACGGATGCCCGAGGTCGACGGCATGGGCGTGCTCGACGCCGCCCGCGCAAAGGCGGAGCCGCCGCTCTGCATCCTGCTGACTGCCTACGGGTCGATCGGCGACGCCGTGGCGGCGGTGAAGCACGGCGCTTTCGACTTCATTCCGAAGCCGGTGAAACTCGATCTTCTCGAAGAGAAACTCAATGCCGCGCTTGCCTCGCGCCGGAACGATTCCCCCCGCGCGGAGGCCTCTTCTTCGGCGCGCACCCCGGCGACGGCGCTCCCCGGAGGGAACGCGATTCTGCCGAACGATCCCGCGGATCCGATGTCGAAGGTGGTCGAAACCGCCGAACGCGTCGCGGCGACCCGCTCGACGGTGCTGCTCACCGGCGAAAGCGGTTCCGGCAAGGAAGTCATCGCCCGCACGATCCACAACCGCAGCGGCCGTACCGGACTTTTCGTCGCGGTCCACTGCGCGGCGCTGACCGCCACCTTGCTCGAAAGCGAACTCTTCGGCCACGAAAAGGGCGCCTTCACCGGCGCGGTCGAACGGCGGCGAGGCAGGTTCGAACTCGCCGACCACGGCACGATCTTCCTCGACGAGATCGGCGAGATCGACGCCGCGACGCAGGTGAAACTCCTGCGGGTGCTCGAAAGCCGCTCCTTCGAACGGGTGGGAGGCGACGAAACGATCCAGGTCGACGTGCGGCTGATCGCCGCGACCAACCGCGACCTCAAAAAGATGGTGGCGGAAGGAACGTTCCGCGAAGACCTCTATTACCGGCTCGCGGTCGTCACCCTCGAACTTCCGCCGCTGCGCGAACGCCGCGGCGAGATCCCCGCGCTGGCGGAGCTTTTCCGGGCGGAATTCGCCGAGGAAAACGCCCGCGGCGTCACCGGATTCACCCCCGAAGCGATGAAGATCCTCTGCGCCTACCGCTGGCCCGGCAACATCCGCGAACTCCGCAATACGGTGGAGAGCATGGTGGTGCTCGCCGCGGGAGAGCTTCTCGACGTCGGCGATGTGCCTGAAGCGATCCGTTCCGCTGCCGCCGATCCGGCGGGAGCTTCCGCCGCCGGAACGACGCCTACGGCGCCCGCCGCCGGCGGCACGCTCGAAGACACCGAACGCGCCCTGATCGCCCGCACGCTCGAAGAATGCGGCGGAAACGTCACCCGTGCGGCGGAACGCCTCGGCATCAGCCGCCGCACACTTCACCGCCGCCTTGCGGAAGCCCGCTCCGGCGCCCGCGACGACGGGTAATTTGCGGACGTTTCCCCGCGACGGCGCGATGCGCGCCTTCCGCAGCACCCGCCGTTCCCCTCCCCCGAAAGAAAAACCGCTCCGCATCGCGGATGCGGAACGGTTTTATCTGCTTGCGGGCACGAAGCCCGGCGAGACCGCGGACAATTACTTGCCGGAGACCACGCCGTGTTCGCGGAACGCCCGGGTCGGCGAGAACTCGCCGAGTTTGTGACCGACCATGTTCTCGGTGACGAAGACCGAAGTGAAGGTCTTGCCGTTGTGAACATTGAAGGTATGTCCGACAAACTCGGGGGTGATCATCGAACGGCGCGACCAGGTCTTGATCGGGGCCTTCGCACCCTTGCTCATCTTTTCGACCTTGTCCATCAGCGACTGATCGACAAACGGTCCTTTCTTGATCGATCTGGCCATTACTTCTTCCTCCGTTCAACGATGAAGTTCTTCGAGGTCTTCCGGGGATTGCGGGTCCGCTTGCCCTTGGCGAGCTTGCCCCACGGCGAGACGGGATGTCCGCCGCCCGACTCACGGCCTTCGCCGCCGCCCATCGGATGGTCGACCGGGTTCATCGCAACGCCGCGGACGTGCGGCCGGAATCCGAGATAGCGCTTCTTGCCGGCCTTGCCGAGCTTGGTGTTGACCTGCTCGCCGTTGCCGACCTGCCCGATCATCGCGCGGCAATCCACATGGATCATGCGGACTTCGCCCGAGGGCAGCTTGATCTGCGCATAGGTATCGTCCTTGCCGCGGAGCGTGGCTTCCTGCCCCGCCGAACGCGCCAGTTTCGCGCCCGCGCCGGGCACCATCTCGATGCAGCAGATGCCGACGCCGACCGGGATGTCGCGCAGCTTCAGCACGTTGCCGGGCTTGAGCTCCGCCTTGGAGCCGTTCATCACCTTGTCGCCGACCTTCATCCCCTCGGTGGCGAGGATGTAGGACTTCACGCCGTCCGCATAGACGATCAGCGCGATGTTGGCGCTGCGGTTCGGATCGTACTCGAGAGCGACGACCTTCGCCGGGATCCCGTCCTTGTTGCGGAGGAAATCGACCAGGCGGAAACGACGCTTGTTGCCCGCTCCGCGGAACCGGGTCGTCATGCGTCCCTGATTGTTGCGGCCGCCGGTGGACTTCTTGCCGAAGGTGAGGCTCCGCTCCGGAGCCTTCTTGGTCAGATCGGAGCGATCCATCACCGTCATGTGACGGCGCGAGGGAGTCGTCGGATTGAAACTCTTGATAGCCATTTCTGTATCTTCTCCCTCTCGTGTCAGATGATCTCAATGCTGCCTTCGGCGAGGGTGACCACCGCCCGCTTCCAGTCGGCGCGACGCCCGGGCGTGCCGCGACCGGCGCGCTTGAGCTTGCCTTCGTAATTCATCACGTTGACCGAAGCCACCTTGACCTTGAAAAGCTCCTCGACCGCGCGGCCGATCTCGATCTTGCCGGCGTCGGGATGAACCCGGAAGGTGTACTTCTTGCCCTGAATGAGCTGATTGCTCTTCTCGGTCACGACCGGAGCAAGGATCACTTCAAAAGCGTTTTTCATATTACTTGACCTCCTCGGCATCGGTCAGACGACCGATGAAGGCGTCGAGCGCCTCCTTGGTGAAGACGAGCTTCTTGAAACGCAACAGTTCGTAGGTGTTGACCACCGCCGAACGGCGCACCGCCAGCGTCGGGATGTTGCCGGTGGCGCAGAGCAGCGCTTCCTCGTACTCGGGAACGGTCAGCAGCACGGTGTCGTCGGCGACCTTGATGTTCTTGAGCACCGCGAAAGCGCTCTTGGTCTTGTGGTCGGCGATCGCAAAGGCGTCGAGCACCATCACATCGCCCTCTTCCACGCGCTCCGAAAAGGCGCGCCTCAGAGCGAGAGTCAGCACCTTCTTGTTGAGCTTCTTCGCGAACGAACGCGGACGGGGACCGAACGCGACACCGCCGCCCGTCCAGACCGGGTTGCGGCTCGAACCGGCACGCGCCGCGCCGCGCCCCTTCTGACGGAAGGGCTTGGCGCCGCCGCCGCGGACTTCGCCGCGGGTCTTGGTGCAGGCAGTTCCGGCACGAAGTCCGGCAAGGTAGGCGACGACCGCATCGTGCACGGCCTGCGCGCCCTTTTCCATCTCAATGGCGCCTTCGGGGATCGTGTAATCGCCGACCTTCGCGCCCTGACAGTTGAGAATATCGAGAGTTTTAGCCATTTTCTCTTCTCCTCCTTACTTGGACGCCTTCTTGCGGGCGCCGCTCAGAAGCAGGATTCCGCCGTTGGCTCCGGGCACCGCGCCGCGAACCAGCAGCACGTTGTCCTCGACCATGACCTTGACGATCAAGAGATTCTGCACGGTACGGCGGTCGTTGCCGTAATGTCCGGCCATCTTCTTGCCCTTGTTGACCCGACCCGGCCATTCGCAGCAGCCGATCGAACCGGGACGGCGCTCCCACGCGCCGCCGTGGCTGGCACGGCCGCCGCCGAAGTTCCAGCGCTTGACGACGCCCTGGAAACCGCGGCCCTTGGTGGTGCCGACCACATCGACGAAATCGCCCTCGGCAAAGACATCCGCCTTCACCTCGCTGCCCGGCTCAAGCACCTCGGCGGTGCGGAATTCGCGCAGCACCGCGGGCAGACGATCGCCGGTCACGCCGGCCTTGCCGAGATGTCCCGCGACCGCCTTCGTCACGTTCTTGGCCTTGCGGGAGCCGAAACCGAGCTGCAGCGCGGTGTACCCGTCGCGCTCGGCGGTCTTGACCGCGGTCACCACGCACGGCCCGGCTTCGATCACCGTCACGGGGATCAGAACTCCGGCTTCGTCGTAGATCTGGGTCATGCCGACCTTTTTACCGATTAAACACTTCATTCACTTTCTCCTTTCCATACGAGAAACTTTCAATACTTGCCCCCAATCGGCCGGAGGCAGAGGTATCTATCCGGTTCGGCGGACGCCGCCCGGAAACGATCGGTCCCGATCTCTCAGAACCCCGTCTTGATCGAAATATCGACGCCGGCGGGCAGATTGAGCTTCTTCAGCTCATCGACCGTCTTGACGTTCGGATTGATGATGTCGAGCATCCGCTTGTGGGTGCGGCACTCGAACTGCTCCATCGACTTCTTGTCGGTGTAGGGCGAACGGTTGACCGTCCAGCGCTCGATGCGGGTCGGCAGCGGGATCGGACCCGCGACCACCGAACCGGTGCGCTTCGCCGCGTCGAGGATCTCGTTGACCGACTGATCGAGAATGCGATGCTCGTAAGCCTGCAGCCGGATCCGGATTCGCTGATTCTTGGAAACAGCCATTTTCACTTCTTCTCCATGATTTTATCTTGCACTGATTTGGGTACCCGTTCAAAATGAGCCGGCTCCATCGAGTAACTCGCCCGGCCCCGCGACAGCGAACGGATCGCGGTCGCATATCCGAAAAGCTCCGACAGCGGCACCGTCGCCGCGATGCGGGTGAAGCCGTTGTTGTTGGAGTTGATCTCTCCGACGGCGCCGCGACGCCCGGTGAGGTCGCCGATCAGATCGCCCATGTTCTCGTCGGGCGTGACCAGCTCGACCTTCATGATCGGCTCCAGAAGCTCGATCTTCGCCTTCTGCGCCGCCTCCTTGAACGCCATCGAACCGGCGATCTTGAAGGCGAGTTCCGAAGAATCCACCGGGTGATAGGAGCCGTCGATGATGTCGACCTTGAAGTCGATCACCGGATATCCCGCCAGCACGCCGCTCGCGGCAGCTTCGCGGATCCCGTTCTCGATCGGCTTGATGAATTCCTTCGGAATGTTGCCGCCGACCACCTTGTTCTCGACGACGATACCGGAGCCGCGCTCCAGCGGAGTGACGTCGATGATACAGTGACCGTACTGACCGTGACCGCCGGTCTGACGCACGAACTTGCAGTCGGCATGACCCGTGCCGACCAGCGCTTCGCGGTAGGCGACCTGCGGCGCGCCGGTGTCGGCCTCGACCTTGAATTCGCGGCGCAGGCGGTCGAGAATGATCTCCAGATGCAGCTCGCCCATGCCGGAGATGATCGTCTGACCCGTCTCCTCGTCGGAACGGACCTGGAAGGTCGGATCCTCCTCCGCCAGCGCGATCAGCCCCTTGGTCAGCTTGTCGCGGTCGCTCGACGACTTCGGCTCGACCGCGATCGAGATCACCGGCTCGGGGAAGTTCATCGATTCCAAGACGATCGGCTGCGACTCGAGGCAGATGGTGTCGCCGGTGGTCACGTTCTTGAGACCGACCGCCGCCGCGATGTCGCCCGAAAAGATCTCTTCGTGCTCGGCGCGCTGGTTGGCGTGCATCTGCAGCAGCCGGCCGAGACGCTCGCGCTTGCGGGTCCGCGGATTGTAGACCGTCATTCCCTGACATGCGACGCCGGAGTAGATCCGGAAGTAGTAGAGCCTGCCGACGAAGGGATCGCTCATGATCTTGAAGACCAGCGCGGCGAAGGGCTGCATGTCGCCGACGTGACGGGTGATCGGCTTGCCGGTCTCGGGATCGGTGCCGTTGATGTCCCAGATGTCGACCGGACTGGGCAGATAATCGACCACGATGTCGAGCAGCGGCTGGATGCCCTTGTTCTTGAAGGCGGTGCCGCAGGCGACCGGAACGACCTTCGCCTTGACGGTCGCGCGGCGCATCGCGGCGCGCAGCATCGGCACCGACGGGACCTTGTCGGAAAGGAACGCCTCCATCACCTCGTCGTCGTTCTCGGCGAGACACTCGACCAGATGGCGGAACGCCGCTTCACGGCGCTCGGCGAGTTCGCCGGAGAGCGCCTCCTCGGTGATCGTCAGCCCCTTGTCCTCGTCGCTGAAATAGAGAGCTTTGTCGCCGAGCACGTCGATCACGCCGCGGAAGTCGCCTTCCTTGCCGATCGGCAGCATCACCGGGATCGGATTCGCGCCGAGCTTGAACTTGATCTCCTCGACGGCTCCCTCGAAGTCGGCGCCGACGCGGTCCATCTTGTTGATCATCGCAATGATCGGCACATTGTACTTCTGCGCCTGCCGCCACACCGTCTCGGTCTGCGGCTGCACCTTGCCCACCGAACAGAAGACCGCGATCGCGCCGTCGAGCACCCGCAGACTGCGCTCCACCTCGGCGGTGAAGTCGACGTGTCCGGGAGTGTCGATGATGTTGATCCGGTGGTTCCGCCAGAAACAGGTGGTCGCGGCGCTGGTGATGGTGATGCCGCGCTCGCGCTCCTGCTCCATCCAGTCCATCGTGGCGGTCCCTTCGTGGGTGTCGCCGATCTTGTAGTTGACGCCGGTGTAATAAAGGATGCGCTCCGTCAGCGTGGTCTTGCCGGCGTCGATGTGCGCCATGATACCGATGTTGCGCACATTGTGCAGCGGCACCCGCCGGTGGGGTGATTCGTGAAACTGCTGGCTTCTGTCATCCGCGGGAGAGTTCATGCTCACTACCTGAAAATCCGAACCAAAGAAATCAAACTCGAACCGTTTTCGACCGGACCCCGGTCTTTCCATTGACTGAAAAACACGAAATACACTCTTTCAAGCGTATTTCGCGTATTTTTACAACATCCTTCCCGATTACCAGCGGTAATGGGCGAACGCCTTGTTTGCCTGCGCCATCTTGAAGACGTCTTCCTTCTTCTTGATCGAGGCGCCGGTGTTCGCGAAGGCGTCGAGCAGCTCGCCCGCGAGCGACTCGGTCATCGACTTGCCCTTGCGGCCGCGCGAATAGGTGGTGATCCACCGCATCGCCAGCGCGACCTGACGCTCGGGATCGACCTCGATCGGCACCTGATAGGTGGCGCCGCCGACGCGGCGGCTCTTGACCTCGAGCTTCGGCTTGACGTTCTCAAGCGCCTGCGAGAAGATCTCGATCACCGGAGTGTCGGGCATCTTCGCCTGCATGATGTCGAAAGCACCGTAGACGATCCGCTGCGCGGTCGATTTCTTGCCGCGGCTCATGATCGTGTTGATCAGCCGGGCGACCAGCTCGCTGTTGAACTTGACGTCGGGAGTCAGCTCCCGCTTGGTAACGCTGCGTCTTCTCATCTCGCTGAAGAATCCTTATAAAGTATGTGAAATCACTTCTTCTTCTTGCCGTCTTCGGCACCGGCCTTCGGCTGCTTGGCGCCGTACTTCGAACGCCCCTGACGGCGCTTGTCCACGCCGAGGCTGTCGAGCGCGCCGCGCACGATATGATAACGGACGCCCGGGAGATCACGGACACGACCGCCCTTGACCAGCACCACCGAGTGTTCCTGAAGGTTGTGACCCTCGCCGCCGATGTAGGCGGTGACTTCCTGACCGTTGGTCAAACGCACCCTCGCGATCTTCCGCATGGCGGAGTTCGGTTTCTTCGGGGTGCGGGTGGTGACCTGCAGACAGACGCCGCGGCGCTGCGGGCAGGCGCTCAGCGCCTTGGACTTGCTCTTCTTGTCTTTCTCTTCGCGTCCGAAACGCACCAACTGATTGATTGTCGGCATAATAGACCTTGTGTTTTATCCTTGATCCTATGACAGAAAATTGTTTTCAGGCACATCAAAGAATGATAATATACACCGCTAATTCCGCTTTGTCAATAGCTTCGGGGAATTTTCGCGTGAAAATCCCGCCGAAAGCCGTTGACAAAGCGCCGTCATCTTCCTCATTCGATCTCGCTCATCCCGTCGGAAGGCTCCTCGACGATCAGCTCTTTCGCCTCGTCGGGCAGATCGATCGCCTCGTCTCCGTCGCTGTCGCGCCACTCGGCGGCGACCTGTTCGACGGAGCGCGCGGTCTCCTCGTTCTCCTCCGGAAGTTCGGGTTCTATCTCCGTGCCGAGGTACTTCAGCCGGATCGACTGCATGAGTTCCGTCCCGGTCCCGGCGGGGATCAGGTGACCGGTGATCACATTCTCCTTGAAGCCGGCGAGCTGATCCATCTTGCCCATCGTCGCCGCTTCGGTGAGGATCCGGGTGGTGTCCTGGAAGCTCGCCGCCGAAATGAAGCTTTCGGTCTCCAGCGCCGCCTTGGTGATGCCCAGCAGCACCGGTTCCGCTTCCGCGGGACGCCCGCCCTGTTCGATGATCCGGCGGTTCACCTCTTCGAATTCCGCCCGGTCGAGCTGCTCGCCCTTCAGGTAGTCGCTGGAACCCGCTTCGGTGATCCGCACCTTCTGCATCATCTGGCGGATGATGATCTCGATGTGCTTGTCGTTGATCTCGACGCCCTGCGTACGGTAGACGAGCTGAATGTCGTCGACGAGATGACGCTGCAGCTCGTGAATGCCGCAGATGCTCAGGAGCGCGTGGGGCACGATCGAACCCTCGGTGAGCTTCTGACCCTTGCGGACGAAGTCGCCCTTGCTCACCATCAGGTGCTTGTGGACCGGAATGTTGTTGTATTCCTCGCGCTTGCCCGATTCGGGATCGCGGATCACCAGCTGACGCTTGTGACGCCCGATCTTGTCGACTTCGACGAAGCCGTCGATGCGGGAGATCTCGGCGACCTCCTTCGGGATGCGCGCTTCGAAGAGCTCGGCGATCCGCGGCAGACCGCCGGTGATGTCCTTGTTCTTCGCGGACTGCCGGGGCACGCGGGCGACCACGGCGCCGGGCTCCACCTTCGCGCCGGGCTTGGTCATCAGCACCGCGCCGATCGGCAGCGGATAGTTCGCGAGGAAGTTCCCCGCCTCGTCGTTGATGACGATCTGCGGATGCAGGTCCTCGCGGTGGTCCATCACGGTGCCCTGCTCGTTCGCGGCGCTCTTGCCGTCGCCCTTCTTGCCCTTCTGCTTCTTCTGGATCGTCACGCCTTCGATCAGATCGACCAGATCGACGATACCCGCCTGCTCGATGATGATCGGCATGTGGTCAGGTTCGCGGTAGACGAAGGTCTCGCCCGCCTCGACCGCGTCGCCGTCGTTCTTCGTCAGCACCGAACCGGCTTCGAGGTCGTAGTGTTCGAGTTCGGCCTCGCGGATCGCGTCGGTCCAGAAGTCGTAGTTCTGGTTGAAGCTGGTGCCGAGCGCCGCCGCCTCGATCTCGGCGCGTTCGCGCGACGCCTCGGCGATCTCCTTCGCCTTCTTCTCGTCGTAGATCAGCAAACTGCCGTTCTTGTTGACGACGACGCGGCGGCCGGCGTTCTTCTTGTCGCCCTTGCGCTCGATCGTGCGGACGTTGAAGAGGCGGATCGTGCCGCTGTGGCGCGCCGCGATGTCGGTCTTCTCGGAATCCGCCGACGCGGTGCCGCCGATGTGGAAGGTACGCATGGTGAGCTGCGTGCCGGGCTCGCCGATCGACTGGGCGGCGATGATGCCGAGCGCGTCGCCGGGCTGCGCCTCGCGGTCGCTGGCGAGGTTTCTGCCGTAGCACTTGGCGCAGAGACCGTTCTTGCATTCGCAGGTGAGGGTCGAGCGGATCAGCACCCGGTTGATCCCGCGCTGTTCGAGCAGCGCGGCGATCTCGGGCGTGAAGACTTCGCCCGCGGCGATGATGAGACGGCCGTCCTTGTAGACGGGGTCCCGCACGTCCTGCGCGCTGTAACGCCCGATCAGGCGGTCGCGCAGCGGCAGGATCTCCTTTTCGCCGTCGAAGATCGAACTCGTCCAGACGCCCTTGGTGGTGCCGCAGTCGTCTTCGCGGCAGATGACGTCCTGCGCGACATCGACCAGACGGCGGGTCATGTAACCCGAGTCGGCGGTCTTGAGCGCGGTGTCGGCGAGTCCCTTGCGGGCGCCGTGGGTGGAGATGAAGTACTCCAGCACCGAAAGCCCTTCGCGGAAGTTCGAAATGATCGGCCGTTCGATGATGTCGCCCGAGGGCTTCGCCATCAGTCCGCGCATCGCGGCGAGCTGGCGGATCTGGTCCTTGCTGCCTCGCGCGCCGGAATCCATCATCGCGTAGACCGGGTTGATGTTGCCGTGGCTCGATGCCTCTTCGAGGTTGGCGTAGAGTTTTTCGGCGATCGCGTTACTGGTCTGCGACCAGATGTCGATGACCTTCTTGTGACGTTCGCCGTCGGTGAGGAGTCCCTCGTTGTACTGGCGGAGGACTTCGTCGATGTGGCTGCGGGCGTCTTCGACGATCGCTTCCTTTTCGGGCGGCACCTGAAGGTCGTCCACCGAGATCGAGAACCCGGCGAGCGTCGAATGGCGGTAGCCGAGATCCTTGAGGTCGTCGAGGAGCTTGATGGTGGCGGCGCGGCCGGCGATCTCATAGGACTTGCTGATCAGCTTGCCGAGATCCTTCTTGCGGGCGACGGCGTTGTAGAATCCGAGCCTTTTATCCCAGATCTCGTTGAAGAGGCAGCGCCCCGGCGAAGTCAGGATGAACTTCGACTCCTTGTCGCCGTAGGGAGTGTCGACGCCGAAATCGGGGTTCGGGATCTTCACCGCGTCGTGGATGCCGATGCACTTCTGCTGCATGGCGTAGAGCACCTCGAAGGCGTCGACGTAGAGCTTCGCCTTCTCCTTGTTCTGCGGCTCGTAGGTAAGGTAATAGCTGCCGAGGGTGATGTCGTGGGTCGGCGAAACGATCGGCTTGCCGTTGGCGGGCGAGAAGATGTTGTTGGGCGACAGCATCAGCAGCTTGGTTTCCATCTGCGCCTCGTTGGAGAGCGGCACATGGACCGCCATCTGGTCGCCGTCGAAGTCGGCGTTGTAGGCGGTACAGACCAGCGGATGAAGCCGGATCGCCGAACCTTCGATCAGCACGGGATCGAACGCCTGGATGCTCAACCGGTGCAGCGTCGGCGCGCGGTTCAGCATCACGGGGTGGCCCTTGGTCACTTCGTCGAGGATATCCCAGACTTCGGGTTCGCCGCGCTCGATCATCTTCTTCGCGCCGCGGACCGTCTTCGCCAGATCGCGTTCCTTCAGGTGGTGGATGATGAAGGGCTCGAAGAGGATCATCGCCATCTTCTTCGGCAGTCCGCACTGGTGGATCTTGAGTTCCGGACCGACGACGATCACCGAACGCCCGGAGTAATCGACGCGCTTGCCGAGCAGGTTCTGACGGAAGCGCCCCTGCTTGCCCTTGAGCATGTCGGAGAGACTCTTGAGCGCGCGGTTCCCGGCGCCGGTCACGGCGCGGCCGTGACGGCCGTTGTCGAGCAGCGAATCGACCGCCTCCTGAAGCATCCGCTTCTCGTTGCGGATGATGACTTCGGGCGTGTGGAGCTGCTGAAGGTTCTTCAGCCGCGTGTTGCGGTTGATGACCCGGCGGTAGAGGTCGTTGAGGTCGCTGGTCGCGAAGCGACCGCCCTCGAGGGGGACCAGAGGACGCAGGTCGGGCGGGATCACCGGCAGTACCGTGAGGATCATGTATTCCGGACGCGACTTGCTGCTGATGAAGCCTTCGACCAGACGCAGACGCTTCGACAGCTTCTTGCGGAGCGCCTTGTTGTTGGTGTTGGCAAGCTCGACCTGCAGTTTGCCGCGTTCCTCGTCGAGGTCGATGTTCTCCAGCAGCGTCTTGAGCGCCGGAGCGCCCATGTCGGCGACGAAGGCGTCACCGTAGTCCTCGCGCGCCTGACGGTATTCGAGTTCGCTCAGGGTCTGACCGACTTCGAGTTCGCTGTTGCCCTTGTCGGTGACGATGTAAGTCTCGTAGTAGATGACCTCTTCGAGCTTCTTCGCGGTCAGGTTGAGCATCAGCCCGATGCGGCTGGGCATGCACTTGAAGAACCAGATGTGCGAAACCGGCACCGCCAGCTCGATGTGCCCCATGCGTTCGCGGCGCACCTTCGCCTGAGTGACTTCGACGCCGCAGTGTTCGCAGACGACGCCCTTGTGCTTGATGCGCTTGTAACGGCCGCAGTTGCACTCCCAGTCGCGGACCGGTCCGAAGATCCGTTCGCAGAAGAGACCGCCCTTCTCGGGTTTCAGGCTGCGGTAGTTGATGGTCTCGGGATTTTTGACCTCGCCGTGGGACCAGGAGTGGATCACTTCGGGAGATGCGACGCTGATCGAGATCGCGTTGAAGGCGTTGGCTCCGCCGTCGCGTCCGAGAAGTTCACGATAGGCATAAGTATTGTCAATCAAGGTATCACTCTCCTCAATTAATTTTGGCTCGGTTTCTTGACGGTGTGGATGTCAAGCCCCAGACTCTGCATTTCCTTGAGCAGAACGTTGAAGGATTCGGGACGCCCCGCCTCCAGAATGTTCTTGCCGTCGACGATCGACTGGTAAATGCGGCTGCGTCCGGTGACATCGTCGGACTTGACGGTGAGCATCTCCTGCAGCGTACAGGCGGCGCCGTAGGCTTCGAGCGCCCAGACTTCCATTTCGCCGAAACGCTGACCGCCGTGCTGCGCCTTGCCGCCGAGGGGCTGCTGCGTGACCAGCGAATAGGGACCGACCGCGCGGGCGTGGATCTTGTTGGCGACCAGATGGTCGAGTTTCAGCATGTAGATCACGCCGACCATCACCCGCTGATCGAAGCGGTCGCCGGTGCGCCCGTCGTAGACGTCGGTCTTGCCGTCGTAGGTGTAGGTGCCGTCGGCATTCTTGCGGAAGCCCCAGTGGTAGTTGCGGCCGGCGGTCTCGGCGAATTTCTCGTTCGCCTGCTCCATGAGTTCGACGATGCGCTTTTCCTCCACGCCGTCGAAGACCGGGGTCGCGACCTTGATGCCGAGCATCTTCGCCGCCCAGCCGAGGTGGGTTTCGAGCACCTGACCGATGTTCATGCGGCTCGGCACGCCGAGGGGATTCAGCACGATATCGACCGGAGTGCCGTCTTCGAGGAAGGGCATGTCTTCGACCGGAACGATCCGCGAAACGATGCCCTTGTTGCCGTGACGGCCCGCCATCTTGTCGCCGACCTGCAGCTTGCGCTTGCAGCCGACGTAGACCTTGACCCGCTTGATGGTGCCTTCGTTGTTGTCCTCGATCGGCAGCGGATTGTCCTTGGCGCGCCGGAGCTTCTCCTCGATCTCCACCATCTGCGGCGAATAGATCCGGATGATCGACGAGATGGTGTTCTTCTCCTCGCAATCCTCCATCTGCCATACCGCGTGGTTCTTGACCAGCTTCTGGATCTTGCTCTTGGTGATCTTGCTGTTCGCCGGCACGATCACTTCGGGATCGGCGCCCTCTTCGGCGGGCGGCACGGTGATCGCCTGCGGGATCTTGACGCCCGAAAGCACGTCGGAGAGACGCGCGGTGAGATCGCTGCAAAGCCCGCTGTATTCTTCCTTGAGCTCGTTCTTGAGCTGCTTCTCCTGCGCCTTGCGCTCGCTCTTGGTGAGGCTCGGACGCGCCGCGGGATCCTTGACGTATTCGGGACGGATGTCCATCACGATGCCGCCCTTGCCGCTCGAAACCAGCAGGCTCGAATCCTTGACGTCGGCGGCCTTCTCGCCGAAGATCGCGCGCAGCAGCCGCTCCTCGGGAGCCAGCTCCGTCTCGCTCTTCGGGGTGATCTTGCCGACGAGGATGTCGCCGGGCTTCACCTCGGCGCCCTCGTAGACGATGCCGCGGCTGTCGAGATTGCGGAGCGCGTCGTCGCCGAGGTTCGGAATGTCGCGGGTGATCTCCTCGGGCCCGAGCTTGGTGTCGCGGCTGGTGATCTCGAACTCATCGACGTGCACGCTGGTGAAGGTATCCTCCTTGACCAGCCGTTCGCTGACGATGATCGCGTCTTCGAAGTTGTAGCCGCACCACGGCATGAAGGCGACCAGCACGTTGCGGCCGAGCGCGAGTTCGCCGCCCTGGGTCGCGGCGCCGTCGGCGAGCAGATCGCCCTTCTTCACCTTCAGCCCGCTGCGGACCACCGGACGCTGGTTGATGCAGGTGCCGGCGTTGCTGCGGAGATACTTCCACAGCTCGTAGACGTGCGGCGCGCCGCCGTCGGCGGGCGTGACCTCGATCTTCGCGGAGGAGACCGCGGTCACTTCGCCGTCTTCCTCGGCGACGACCACCGCCCGGGAGTCGCGGGCGATCCGCTCCTCCAACCCGGTGCCGACGTAGGGGGATTCGGGCATCAGAAGCGAAACCGCCTGCCGCTGCATGTTGGAGCCCATCAGCGCGCGGTTGGCGTCGTCGTGCTCGAGGTAGGGAATGGTGCCGGCGGCGGCGCTGATGAGCTGCTTCGGGGAGACGTCCATATACTGCACGCTCTCGCGCGGATGCTCGCCGGATTCGCCCTGATAGCGGCTCATCACCATCGGACGGATGAAACGCTTCTCTTCGTCGAGCAGCGCGTTCGCCTGCGCGATCACGAACTTCTCCTCCTGATCGGCGGTGAGATAATCGACCTGATCGGTCACGCGGCCGTCGACCACCTTGCGGTAGGGAGTCTCGAGGAATCCGTACTCATCGACGATGCTGTAAAGCGACATCGAGCTGATGAGACCGATGTTCGGACCTTCCGGCGTCTCGATCGGGCAGATGCGCCCGTAGTGGCTGGGATGCACGTCGCGGACCTCGAACCCGGCGCGTTCGCGGCTGAGTCCGCCGGGACCGAGCGCGGAGAGACGGCGCTTGTTGGTAAGTTCGCTCAGCGGGTTGGTCTGATCCATGAACTGCGAAAGCTGACTCCGCGCGAAGAAGTCGCGGATCACTCCGGCGAAGGACTTCGTGTTGATCAGCTTGAGCGGCGTGACGTTCGCATCTTCGAGGGTCATGCGCTCGCGGATCAGCCGTTCGGTGCGCTGCAGACCGGCGCGGCACTGGTTCTGGAGCAGCTCGCCGACGGTACGGACCCGGCGCGCGCCGAGATGGTCGATGTCGTCCACCGGACCCGCGGTGTGGCGCAGGTGGATCAGCATCTTGGTCGCCTCCATCAGATCGCGCGGGTCGAGGATGCGCTTGTCGGCGGGAATGTCGAGCTTCAGCCGCTGATTCAGCTTGAAGCGGCCGACCGCGCCGAGGTCGTAGCGGCGGTTGTCGAAAAAGAGCCGCTTGATGAGCAGACGGGCGTTGTTGAGGTTGATCGGATCGCCGGGGCGCATCCGCTTGTAGATCTCCTTGAGCGCCTCCTCCTCGTTGCGGACCGGATCCTTCGCGAGGGTGGCGAAGATGTAGTTGTCGCCGTTGGGCACATGGGCGAGCTCGACCGACTCGATCCCGTGCTCCTGCATCAGCACGAGATCCTGCTCGGTGAGCTGCTTGAGTTCGTTGACGACCAGCACGTCGTCGGCGGTGGTCACGTCGTCGACGGTGTAGAACTCGCCGATCTCCTTCTCCTTGAGAAGCGCGCTGAGCTTGTGGTTCTTGACCTCGAAGAACTCCTTGAGGATGTCGCGGTTGGTCGGATATCCGATCGCGCGCAGGAAGGTCGTGATGTAGAATTTCCGGCGGCGGCGGCGGCGGTCGAGGTAGATCTGGATGAGATCGTTATTGTCGAACTGCACATCCATCCACGAACCGCGGTCGGGAATGACCCGGTAGCTGTAAAGCATCCGCCCCGCGGTGCTGCGGTTCTTCTCGAAGCAGATCCCGGGAGAACGGTGCAGCTGGCTGATGATCACGCGCTCGGCGCCGTTGATGATGAAGGTGCCCTGCTTCGTCATGATCGGGATGTCGCCCATGTAGACGCGCTCGGGGATCTCCGCGCCGTTGTACTTGAGCAGGAAATTGACGTAGAGCGGAGCATCGTAGATCTTGCTGTCCTTGATGCAGTCGATCACGCTGCGCTTCGATTCGCTGCACTCGCCGACCTCGTAGGAGATGAACTCGAGCACCATCTTCTTGTCGAAGCTCTCGATCGGGAAGGTCTCGAGGAAGATCTCCTGCAGACCCTTGCGTTCGCGCTTCTCCGGCGGCACGTCGCGCTGGAGGAAGTTCGCATAGGAGTCGAGCTGCACCGCGATCAGGTCGGGAATCTCCAACACATCACGCAGCTTACCGAAATTCTTTCTGTCCGCCATCGTTGTTCCTGTCGTTTCGGGCGGTCCCGCCGAAAAGTTCCGGCATCTCTTTCCGCGTCCCGCAAAAGCGCGTCCGGGTCGGCATTTCCGGCGGCCGCCCTCCGGGCTGCCGCGCTCGAATTACCCTTGTCGCTTTTTTGCGGTCTTCCGAAAAATCCGCCGGCAGCCTCTCGGTCAGTGCCGCCGCTTGGGTGAAAGTTGAAAAAATTTTTTGAATTTTTTTGCGAAATTTATCCTGAAATCCCCGGGACACCCGGTCCCGGAGCCGAAAATCCGACTCAGAAGAAACAAGAAACCGATCCCGCCTTCCCCTGAGGGGAGAGAGCGGCATCGGAATCATTCGTCGTTCCGGGCAAAAAGCCACACCCGGAGGACCAATGTGTTTTATGGATCGCTCCGCCGCCGACAAAACACCACATCGGCGGCGGATCGTCCGGCGCGGTCCCCCCGCGAAGGGAGATCCGCGACCGGAGAAGCGCAACGGAAGAAGTTACTTGACTTCGACCTTCGCGCCGGCAGCTTCGAGCTGCGCCTTGAGCTTGGCGGCGTCTTCTTTCGAAACGCCTTCCTTGACCGCCTTCGGGGCGGCTTCGACCAGATCCTTGGCTTCCTTGAGGCCGAGACCGGTGATCGCCTTGACTTCCTTGATGACGGCAACCTTGTTGGCGCCGAAATCGGTCAGGATCACGTTGAACTCGGTCTTCTCTTCCTCGGCCGGCGCGGCAGCGGCGGCGGGGGCGGCGGCGACGGCGACGGGCGCCGCGGCGCTGACGCCGAGACGCTCTTCCAGCGTCTTCACGAGCTTGGACAGCTCAAGAACGGTCAGGTTCTCGACGTAAGAGACGAACTCTTCCATTTTGTTTTCTTCCGACATTTTGAATGTCCTTCCTTATGGTTGACGGTTACTTGTTGTCGAGTTTTTCTTTGTAGGCGTTGAGCACGTTCAGGATGCTCGCAGCCTTGGCGTTGAGTACACTGACGAGGTCGCGCGACGGAGCCTGAAGCACACCGAGCAGCATGGCGCGAAGCACCTCTTTCGAGGGCAGATCCGCCAGCGCGGCGACTTCGGTTCCGGCGAGCACGCCGCCATCCACCAGACCGCCCTTGGCGGCCAATGCCTGATTGGTTTTGCCGAATTCGACCAGCAGCTTCGCGATCGGACCGCAATCGCCCGTGCCGTACACCAGCGCGGTGCTCTTGGTGAGATCGACCGCGGAAAGATCGAGCTTGAGCTCGCCCGCCGCTTTCTTGATCAGGGAATTCTTCAGCACATGGCAGTCGGCGCCGCCGGCGACGAGCTTCTTGCGAAGTTCGGAGAATTCCTTGACTTTCAGACCGGAATAAGAAACGAAGTAGCAGTAATCCGCGCCTTCGATCATTCCGACGATCGCCTTGACCAGAAAACCTTTTTCGCTTCTCATTTCTCCGCCCTCACCAATTCTTTGAGATTGATCTTGATTCCGGGCGTCATCGTCGCCGACACGGTGCAGGAGAGAATGTAAGCACCCTTCGCCGAGGTCGGCCGCGCCTTCTGCAGCGCGGTGACGATCGCGTCGAAGTTCTCCTTCAGCGCGGCGACTTCGAAGGAAAGTTTGCCGAAAGGCACATGCACGCAGGCGCCGCGGTCCGCACGGAACTCCGCACGACCCGCCTTCGCTTCGCGCACCGCCGTTCCGACCTGATCGGTCACGGTGCCGGTCTTGGGGTTCGGCATCAGACCGCGGGGACCGAGCTGACGGCCCAGCGGACGGACCAGACGCATCGCGTCGGGCGTGGAGATCAGGATGTCGAAATCGGCGAATCCTTCCTTGATCTTCTGGACGAGGTCCTCGAAACCGACGATGTCGGCTCCGGCTTCCTTCGCCTCGGCCGCGGCGGGACCGTCGGCGACCACCGCGACCCGCACCGTCTTGCCGGTGCCGCGCGGAAGCGGGACCGCGCCGCGGACCGTCTGGTCCGACTTGCGCGGATCGATGCCGAGCTTGAACGAGACTTCGACCGTCTGGTCGAATTTCACAGACGCGAGCTCCTTGAGCTTGCCCAGCGCTTCATCGACGCCGTAACGCGTCAGACGATCGCCGAGAGCTTCGCGCTGCTGACGATAAAGTTTGCTCCTACGCATCGACCACCTCGATTCCCATGCTGCGCGCGGTACCTTCGATGATGCGCATCGCCGCTTCCTCGCTCCTTGCGTTGATGTCTTCCCGCTTGATCGCAATGATCTCGCGAATCTGCGCGCGGGTGATCTTGCCGGCCTTTTCGGTGCCGGGGGTCTTCGCCGCGGACGCCACGCCCGCCGCCTTCTTGATCAGAACGGCGGCCGGGGGCGACTTGCAGATGAAGGTGAACGAACGGTCCTGATAGACCGTGATCACCACCGGAATGATCATCCCGCTCTGAGACTGAGTGGCGGCATTGAACTTCTTACAGAAATCCATGATGTTGCAGCCGGCCGCGCCCAGCGCGGGACCGATCGGCGGCGCGGGGTTCGCCGCGCCGGCCGGGATCTGCAAACGGATCTGGCCTGTAACCTTCTTTGCCATGATGAAAATCCTTTGCTATTCATCCCGACGCGGTCCGGACCGGCAGGAATCCTGCCGCGACGGGATCTACCAACAATGAAAAAGTCCCGAACGGATCAATCGATCCGCTCGACCTGCCAGAACTCCAACTCCACTTCCGTCGGACGGCCGAAAATCGACATCACCAGCTTCAGCTTGCCGCGCGCCGGATCGATCTCCTGAATCTTGCCGTCGTAATTGGCGAAGGCGCCGTCGCTCACGCGCACCACCTCGCCGACTTCGTAATTGATCTTCGGCTTCACCACGTTGTCGCCCGCCGAAAGCGGGCGCAGGAGATCGGCGACTTCGCTCTCGGAGAGCGGCGTCGGCCGATTCGCCCCGCCGAGAAACCCGAGCACGCCCTGCACGCCGCGGACCAGCGACCACGCCTTCTCCACGATGCCGCCGTCGGCGTCGTAAAGATCCATCCGCACCAGAATGTAACCCGGGAAGAATTTCCGGGTGATGATGCGCTTCTCGTTGTTGCGGACCTCGGTGACCTTCTCGGTGGGAATGAAAGCATCGTAGACGCCGCACTCGTCGCCGAGACGGATCTGACGCAAAATCGTATCACGGACCTTGTTTTCGTGACCCGAAAGCGTATGGACCACGAACCACTGCCCGCGATCGTCGGGGACTTCCTGAACTACGTCACTCATAACCAAACATCCCACCAGCGATTAAAGTTTTCCCACCGTCACCAGACGGATCAGCCGCATCGCGATCTCATCGACTCCGGCGACGAAGGCGGCGAGGACCACTGTGGCGACGATCACCAGCACCGTCGATTCGAAGAGCTCCTGACGGTTGGGCCAGGTGCAGCGGCGCAACTCGGCGACCGTATCGGCAATGAACTGCCGGATCCGCCCGGTGACGGAATCGAAACCGGCGCCGACTCCGCGCTTGCCTGATTTCTCCATGATCTCTCTCCGCTTCCCGCTGCCTGGTCCCCGCCCCGAGGCGGCGACCGGTCCGCGTCATACCATCGCCAGACCTCCCCCGCGGAAAGTCTGGCAGGGAAGGTGAGGCTCGAACTCACGACCTGCGGTTTTGGAGACCGCCGCTCTAGCCAACTGAGCTACTTCCCTGTCACCTCGACCGCGCCGCCGGATCCGGCTTTCTCACCTTACCCCGGCAAATGCGGCAGCCGACCGGAAACCCGGGCGTCAGCGCGTCTCCTTGTGGATCGTGTGCTTACGCTCGAACTTACAATATTTCTTCTTCTCGATGCGTTCGGGAGTGTTGCGCTTTTCCTTCATCGTCGTGTAGTTGCGGCGCTTGCACTCGGTGCATTCGAGGATAACCAGTTCGCGTGCCATCTGATGATTTCCGTTGAAAGGTTCGTTGTCTTTTACGCGATCATCCCGAGCCGCCTTTTCGACGGTTCGGGATGTTCGCGAATCACCGTGATTTACTTACTCGATGATCTCGGAAACCCGTCCGGAAGCCACGGTGTGACCGCCTTCGCGGATGGCGAAGCGCAGACCTTTTTCCATGGCGATCGGGCAGATCAACTCGACGCTGATCGTCGTGTTGTCGCCGGGCATGACCATCTCGACGCCCTCCTTGAGGGTGATGGTGCCGGTCACGTCGGTCGTGCGGAAGTAGAACTGCGGACGGTAGTTGCTGAAGAAGGGCTTGTGACGGCCGCCCTCCTCCTTGCTCAGGACGTAGATCTCGCCCTTGAACTTGGTGTGCGGAGTGACGCTGCCGGGCTTCGCCAGCACCTGACCGCGCTCGACTTCTTCCTTCTTGGTGCCGCGGAGCAGGCAGCCGATGTTGTCGCCGGCAACGCCCTGATCAAGCAGCTTGCGGAACATTTCGACGCCGGTGACGGTCGTCTTGGCGGTCGGCTTGATGCCGACGATCTCGACGTCGTCGCCGACCTTGATCGCGCCGCGCTCGACACGACCGGTGACCACGGTGCCGCGGCCTTCGATCGAGAAGACGTCTTCGATCGGCATCAGGAAGGGCAGATCGATGTCGCGCTTCGGCTCGGGAATGAAGCTGTCGACCGCATCCATCAGCTCGTAGATGCACTTCACCGCCGGATCATCGGGACCCGCGCCGCCTTCGAGAGCTTCGACCGCCTTCAGAGCGGAACCCTTGATGATCGGGGTGTCGTCGCCGGGGAAGTCGTACTTGTTGAGCAGCTCGCGGATCTCCATCTCGACGAGTTCCTGAAGTTCGGGATCGTCGAGCTGGTCGCACTTGTTCATGAAAACGACGATCGCGGGCACGCCGACCTGACGGGCGAGCAGAACGTGCTCGTAGGTCTGCGCCATCGGACCGTCGGTCGCGGCGATCACGAGGATCGCGCCGTCCATCTGCGCCGCGCCGGTGATCATGTTCTTGATGTAGTCGGCGTGTCCGGGGCAGTCGACGTGCGCGTAGTGACGCGCTTCGGTCTGATATTCGACGTGGGCGGTGTTGATCGTGATTCCGCGCGCCTTCTCTTCCGGCGCGTTGTCGATCTCGTCGTAGTGACGGATCTCGCCGCCGAGCTTCTTCGCCATCGCCATGGTGATGGCGGCGGTCAGGGTCGTTTTGCCGTGGTCAACGTGACCGATGGTACCGATGTTGACATGCGGCTTCGTTCTTTCGAATTTTTCCTTAGCCATTGCTTTGCCTCCGGTTTGTAAGAGTTGCTTTCTCGATTTTGTTGCGTCCGAATTGTCTTTATTTATGATAAACATTCAATGGAGCCTACATCCAGATTCGAACTGGAGACCTCATCCTTACCAAGGATGCGCTCTACCGACTGAGCTATGTAGGCATACCCAA
>Ga0310690_10002327_pt1 | contig 31252 bp, 21 predicted proteins | sample AusTroGonzalo_MG_2_FD_207661 | JGI IMG/M metagenome (GOLD analysis project Ga0310690, IMG submission 207661) | Bovine rumen microbial communities from tropical cattle in Woodstock, Queensland, Australia - Gonzalo_04 (v2) (version 2) | ecosystem: Host-associated > Mammals > Digestive system >...
CCGATAATAAAGCCATCCTTAAATGCATTATTTTGTTATCAGCTTTTATTCTCCAGTAATCTATTTTCTGTCCGGAAACAAAACCCGCCCATAAAGTAAGCCCAGTCCAAGAAACAATACATACGGACAAGAATAACAAAGAAAAGTTCATTCTTATAGGTTTTGCAGTACTGTGAGGAATAAGAACTATTGTTATTTTCTTTTTTAATTCTTTCAATACTTTATTTACACTTTTAATAAACATAGATTTTTATTATACAATAAATTTAAACAAAAAATCAAAGTTATTTTAAAAATTTAAACTTTTTTGATATACTAATGGAAATGAAACAAATTTGTTTAATTTTATCTTTTATGTTTTTATTTTCATCGGTTGATTTTTCTTTTGCAAAAATACACCAATATCCAAGAGAAGAACCTGACCCGCTTGACGACGATGTAGTTATTCTAAACAAAAAAACAAATGCTTTTGAACTTACCGGATTACAAAAAGAACAAATAAAATATTTTTTAATGGAACTGGATTCAAAACTTGCTGCTTTGCAAAATGATCTTGATATGCGAAAAAAAGTTTTTACGGAACAACTTTTCAAAACCAACGAAGAGATAGATTCTTTTGAACTTGAAAAACTTGTCAGTGAAATACAAGAAATAGCTTCTATAATGGAAAGAGTAAAAATAGATAATGAATTAAATATAAGAAATATTTTATCTCCAAGACAATATTTCGTATTTATCCAAGAACAAGAACAAAAAAATAAAAAAAAGAAGAAAAAGAAAAAATAAAAAAATGCTTTGCATTTTTTTCGGATTATAATTTTATAGGTTATAAGAATTTGTTGTTATAACCCAATAACCCTATAACCTTATAACCCAAGATATTATTTGTAAATTTTGTCGGCTGTTAAAACTTCAAATTTCATTTCTTTTAAAATTTCTTCAATATTTTTAGTTTCAGTTTCCAAAACTATTGCAGCAGTTTTTCCGTCCCCTAACAAAAAACCGTAACAATCTTCAATGTTTACATTTTTTGTGGTTAATTTATTTAATAAAACATTAAATGAACCTGATACATTGTCAACAACAACGGCAACTATTTGTCTTTTTGTAACTGTTAATTTATTTTGTTTTAGAACATCATAAGCTTTATCGGGATTATCTACCAATAATTTCATAACACCGAAATCGCCGGTACTTGCAAGAGACATTGCACTTAAATTAATTTTGTTATCTGCAAGGATTTTTGTTATTTTTTCCAATTTCCCGGGGTTGTTTTCTAAAAATACCGATAAATGATATAACATACTGCCTCCTTAAAAATTTGCTTCACAAATTTTTGTCGTTTCTATACATCCATACTTCCATACATCTATCCCTCAACAAAAAGCTATGCTTTTTGTTTACGGTAAATGTTGCCTATAAACTTGCTTATTCCTATAACCGTATAAACTATAAAACCTACTATAAAAAGCCTGCCCCATGAAGCAAGCGAAATACCTTCGGTTGAGAAGAATGTATTTACCGGTGAAACATATAAGAACACAAACTGTGTTGCAAACATTATAAATATACCGAGCCAAATATACGGATTCGAAAATAAACCGAGTGAGAACATTGATTTTGTCATTGAACGGCAATTTAACAAGTACATACTTTGACATACTATAAATACCGAAACGGCAACTCCCCTTGCCTGTGCAAGTGTAGCACCATGATTAAGTTCATAATTAAACAATATTACTACACCGGTAACTATTATAGCACTTATAATTGCAAGTCTGTACCAGAAAATTCCGTCCATAATTTTCATGTCCGGGCTAACCGGTTCTCTTTCCATTATCCCGTCTTCTTTCGGTTCAAAAGATAACATCATACCTAAAAATAAAGCCGTTGACATATTTATCCAAAGAATTTGTGCAGGCAAAATAGGAAGCTCCGGCATATTAAGGAAAATTGCAGTCATCATTGCAATGCCTTGTGCCATATTCGTAGGAAGTGTCCAAATAATAAATTTTCTTATATTATCAAACACACATCTTCCTTCTTCAACGGCTGCAACTATTGAAGCAAAATTGTCGTCGGTTAAAACCATATCTGCCGATTCTTTTGCAACTTCGGTTCCCGTTATTCCCATTGCAACACCGATATTCGCCTGTTTTAGTGCAGGTGCATCGTTTACACCGTCACCTGTCATTGCAGCAATATTATTTTGTCTTTGCAAAGCTTTTACAAGCCTTAATTTTTGTTCCGGAGTTACTCTTGCAAACACGGAATATTTTAATGCTATTTCTTTTAGTTCTTCATTATCATATTTTTCAAGTTGACTGCCGGTTATTGCGGTATAATCCGCATTTTCACCTTTAATTATTCCGATAGCTTTTGCTATGGCAGAGGCGGTTAATGCATGGTCACCGGTAATCATTTTTATTTTTATTCCTGCACTGTGACATTTTTTAACAGCTTCTATAACTTCCGGTCTTGCAGGATCTATCATAGCCTGAAGTCCTACAAAAGTTAAATTTATTATTACATCTTTATGTTCCAATTGTTTATGATTTTGGTCAAAATCTTTATATGCAAAACATAAAACCCTTAAACCTCTTGTTGCCATTTCGTTTGCAACTTTAACAATTTTTTCTTTATCAAAAGGTATTTTGTTACCCTTTTCATCAAGCATATCGGAACACATCTCTGAAATTTTTTCTACGGCACCTTTTACAAAAGCGATGTTTGTTCCGCCGTTTTCGTGTAATGTTGCCATATATTGATATTCGGATTCAAAAGGTATTGTATCAAGTTTAGGAAATTGTTCTACAATTTCGTCATTAATTTTTGCTTTGGCACCCGAAACAATTAAAGCACCTTCCGTAGGGTCACCCTGAACATCATTTTTACCGTCAATATTTATTATTTTTGCATCGTTACACAAATAACCTGCAATTAAACAATATTTTAAAGATTTGGAATATTCCAAATCTACAACGGTATTTGTTTCTTTAATTTTTAACTCTCCTTCAAAACTGTAACCGGTTCCGGAAACATCAATAGTTTTACCGTCGGTGAACATTTCCACAACGGTCATTTGGTTTTCGGTAAGTGTTCCTGTTTTATCGGAACATATAACGGTTGTACTTCCGAGTGTTTCAACTGCAGGAAGTTTTCTTATAATGGCTTTTCTTTTAGCCATTCTTGAAACACCTATTGCAAGTGTAATTGTCATTGCAGCCGGTAATCCTTCCGGAATTGCAGCAACGGAAAGTCCTATAGCTGCCAAGAACATTAATACCCAACCTTGATTGTGATATAATCCTACTGCAAAAGTAATGACAGCCATAGACATAATAAGATATATCAAGAACACACTGAACTTTGCCATTCTTTGAGTTAAAGGAGTTTCCAAAACATCTGCGGAAGAAATAAGTTGTGAAATTTTACCGACTTCGGTATGGTCACCTGTTGCAACAACAACACCTTTACCGCTACCGTAAGTTACAAGTGTTGAAGCATACAGCATATTTTTTCTGTCGGCTAAAACCGTAGAAGACGGTAAAGTATTTATATTTTTTTCTACCGGGACGGATTCACCGGTAAGAGCAGATTCGTTTATTTGTAATTCTCTTGAAGAAATAAGCCTTATATCCGCTGCAACTTTATCACCCGAAACAAAAAACAAAATATCGCCGGGAACAACTTCGGAAGAATCAATGTGCATTCTTTTACCGTCTCTCATAACAACAGCTTGTGTCGTCATGGACTTTGCAAGTGCATCCAAAGATTTTAATGCTTTTGATTCCTGTATAAAACCTACTATTGCATTAACAAGCACAACACCGAATATTACACTGCAATCAGCCCATTGTTTTAAAAACAATGTTATAAAACCTGAAATTATCAACACATATAAAAGGCTGTTATGGAACTGTAAAAAAAATCTTTTTATAGGTCCGTCACCTTTTTTTTGTGTTAAAATATTTTTACCGTATTTTTGTTGCCTTTCAATAATTTCACTTTCTTTAAGTCCGTTATGACTGTCACTGTTAAATTCTTTTAACACATCATTAATTTCAATACTGTGCCAAAATTTTTGTTTGTTTTCAGTAACTTCCATTTTTTCTCCTTAAAAAATCACAAAGTGATTTTTTGGTTTATTGTTTAGTGCTTAGTGCTGAGAGTTTATTTTCCTTTCTTTAATTTTTAAATTCTAAGCTCTCAACCCTCAACCCTAAACTTATTTCCTGATGTTTCCGGTGCCGCGAACTACAAATTTTGTAGTTGTAAGTTCGGTTACTCCCATACAGCCCCTTGCATGAAGCTTTCCGGTAGATATTCCTATTTCGGCACCTAACCCGAAAACTCCGCCGTCGTGTAACCTTGTTGAAGCATTACAAAATACCGCAGCACTGTCAACTTCTTTTAAAAACTTTTCGGCTCTTTTTTTATCATCGGTAATTATTGCATCGGAATGGTGTGAACCGTAAATATTTATATGGTTTATTGCTTCACCAAGAGAATTTACAACTTTTATCGAAACGATATTAGCGTGATATTCCGTTTTCCAATCCTGTTCGGTTGCTTCTTTAACTTTCGGAACAATCTTTTTTGTAACGGCACAACCTCTGACTTCGGTATTATGTTCAAAATATTCTTTACATAATAACGGCAAAATTTTATCCGCAACATCTCTGTGAACCAAAACGGTTTCAGTTGCATTGCAAACACCCGGTCTTTGACACTTTGCATTTACGGCAACCATAATAGCCATTGTGGTATTTGCGGCTTTATCGATATATGTATGGCACAAACCACTACCGTGCGACAAAATAGGAATTGTCGAATGTTCCTTAATAAAACTTATCATATTGTTGCTGCCACGCGGAATTAACAAGTCTATAAGATTATCAAGCTTTATCAATTCGTTAACGGCAGCTCTGTCAACAATATCTATCAAAGTTATTGCACCTACCGGCATACCTGCAGCTTCCGCGGAAGAACAAATTATCTTTGCCAATATTTTATTTGAATTTATCGATTCGGAACCGCCCCTTAAAACTATTGCATTGCCTGCTTTAATACATAAAGCTGCCGCATCAACTGTAACGTTAGGACGGGATTCATATATCATAGCAACCGTTCCCAAAGGAACTCTTATTTTTTGTATATTCATATCGTCAATAGTTCTTGTTTCAATTACTTCACCTATCGGGTCTTGCTGTTTAACGATACTTCTAACACCTTCAATCATAGAAGCAATTCTTTTTTCGGTAAGAGTAAGCCTGTCTATTAAAGCATTATCCAAACCGGACCTTTTTGCCGTTTCGACATCTATTTCGTTATGAAACATTATTTCTTTAATATTTTTTTCAAGCCCGTCCGCCATAGCAAGAAGTATTGCATTTTTTTGCTTAAAATCCATTAAAGCAAGTTGTGCGGATGCCATTTTTGCAACGGAAACTTTTTTATAAACCAACTGTTTTATTTCTTCATTGTTCATTTTTACTCCTTAATATTTTACTATCGTTGAATACGGAATATCTTTAAGTTTTTCTTTGCCATTTAAAAATGTTAATTCTATAACAAAAGCACATCCGGCAACTGTTCCGTTTAATTTTTTTATTAAATCCGCAGCGGCACAAGCCGTTCCGCCGGTGGCAAGTAAATCATCCACTATAAGAACATTATCTTTTTCATTGACAGAATCAATGTGCATTTCAATTGTTGCACTTCCGTATTCCAACGAATATGTTGTTGAAACTGTTTTATATGGTAACTTTCCTTTTTTTCTTATGGCAACAAAAGGGACATTTAACTTTTGTGCAACAGAAATACCGAAAATAAAACCTCTCGATTCCAAACCTGCAACTTTAGTTATTTTTTTGTTTTTATACAAATCGGCAATATTGTCTATTATTTTATTATATAAATTTATATCAGCAAATAAAGGTGTAACATCTTTAAAAATAACACCTTTTATCGGAAAATCGGGGATATCCCTAACTGCTTTAATTATACAATCTTGTAAATCCATTTTTACCTCATAAAAAATCGCTTTGCGACTTTTTGGATGTATAGATGTATGGAGGTATGGATGTACGGACTAAAATTGCTTCGCAATTTTGATGTATTGAAGTTTTGTTGTTTTTGTCGTTATACCTCTATTTCTCTATATATCCTTTCTTCTTTCTATCCCTCTATACTTCTATTCCTCTATACCTCAACAAATCGTTATGCATTTTGTTTAATCCAATTTAACAGACCGCCGGCAAATAATATTTTTTTCTGTCTGTCGGTGAAAGAATAATTTAACTTTATTTTTTTGCCGTTTAATTCAACGATTAAAACTTTGTTCTGCATAACTATATTTTTTATATCTTTAAATTCTATTTTATCGGCTAACTTAATATTTTCGTAATCCGACGGATTATCAAAAGTTAACGGAATAATACCGAAATTTATTAAATTTGCCAAATGTATCCTTGCAAAAGATTTTGCAACAATAACTTTTATACCGAGATATCTCGGAGCAAGTGCGGCATGTTCTCTTGAAGAACCTTGCCCGTAATTTTCCGCACCTATTATAACACCGTTTGCAACAGATTTTGCTCTTTCAACAAAATCTTTATCTACAGCACCGAAAGTATGCTGTGATATTGCAGGCAAATTAGACCTTAACGGCAATATTTTTGCACCTGCAGGTAATATGTGGTCGGTAGAAATATTATCACCTACTTTTAAAACAACATCAGCAGAAATTGATTCGGGCATTTGTTCAAATTTCGGTAACGGTTTTATGTTAGGTCCTCTAACTATTTCAACTTTTTCCGGTGTTTGTGACGGCTGTTGAAAATGGCTGTCGTTTATATAAAATTTTTCAGGCAAACTTATTTTAGGCTTAGCTTCAAAATACTGCATAGGGTCTGTTATTTTTCCGTTAAGTGCCGCTGCAAGTGCAACTTCCGGCGAACATAAATAAACCTGTGCATCTTTTGTTCCGCTTCTGCCTTCAAAATTTCTGTTAAAAGTTCTAAGCGATACGGCTTTTGTTTTAGGAGCCTGTCCCATACCGATACAAGGACCGCATGCACATTCCAACATTCTTGCACCGGAATTTATTATGTTAAATAATTTTCCCGAACTTGCAAGCATTGATAAAACCTGCCTTGAACCGGGCGAAATTGTAAGGCTTGTATTTTTGTTTATTTTTTTATCTTTTAAAACTTCACAGCATAACAACATATCGGCAAGCGAAGAATTTGTGCAAGAACCTATGCAAACCTGGTCAACTGCAATACCTGCAATATCTTTAACTTTTTTTACATTGTCCGGGCTGTGAGGGGCTGCTATTAAAGGTTCAAGTGTATTTAAATCTATTGTTATTTCTTCGTCGTATTGTGCATTATCATCGGCTTTTAATTCCGTCCAAACATCAGCTCTGTTTTGTTTTATTAAAAAATCTTTTGTTATTTCATCCGACGGAAATATTGTTGTAGTTGCACCGAGTTCCGTTCCCATATTTGTAATTGTTGCTCTTTCCGGAACGGATAAAGTTTTAACACCTTCACCTGCAAATTCAAATATTTTACCTCTTCCGCCTTTTACCGATAACAACCTTAAAAGTTCCAATATAATATCTTTTGCACTTACCCAATCTCTCAATTTTCCGGTTAAATTAACTTTAACGATTTTAGGCATTGTTATATAAAAAGGTTGCCCTGCCATTGCACAGGCAACATCAAGTCCGCCGGCACCGAAAGCAAGCATACCGATACCGCCACCGGTCGGTGTATGGGAATCGGAACCTATTAAAGTTTTACCAGGAATTCCGAACCTTTCCAAATGAACCTGATGGCAAATTCCGCTGCCTGCAGGTGAAAAAACAAGCCCGTATTTTGAAGCTATCGTCTGTAAAAACTTATGGTCGTCGGCATTTTCAAAACCGGATTGTAATGTATTGTGGTCGACATAGCTTACCGAAAGTTCGGTTTTTACTTTATCAACACCCATCGCTTCAAACTGCAAATAAGCCATAGTTCCTGTTGCATCTTGTGTTAAAGTTTGGTCTATTTTTAAACCTATTTCGGTTCCTTGTTCCATAACCCCTGAAACCAAATGATTTTTTATTATTTTTTTTGCAATATTTAAACCCATAAAACACTCCGTAAGAAAATATAATTTAATTTTTTAATTTTACAAAATTTTAAAAAGATTGTAAAAAAAAAGCAGGAAGAAAAAACTTTTTCTCCCTGCTTTTCCATTAATTATAAATTATACATTATAAATTGTATTTTACCATTTATAGTGAGCGAAAGCTTTGTTGGCTTCTGCCATTTTATGTGTATTTTCTCTTTTTTTCATAACGGCACCTTCTTTTTTGCTTGCTTCAATAAATTCTTGAGCAAGTTTTTCACACATAGGTCTGCCGGTTTTGCTTCTTGCAGATTCCATTATCCAGTTCATTGCAAGTGTAGTTGACCTTATCATAGGAACTTCCATAGGAACCTGATATGTTGCACCACCGACTCTTCTGGGCCTTACTTCAAGAAGAGGTCTTGCATTTTCAATAGCTCTGTTGAAAACTTCCAAAGGTTCTTCACCTGTTTTTTCCTTTACTATATCAAATGCTTTGTACATTATTCTTTCTGCTGTTGTTTTTTTACCGCTGTGGTCGAGTTTATTTATAAACCTTGCAACCAATACGGATTTGTAAACGGAATCACCTTCCGGCATTCCTCTTTTTTCTCTTGGTTTTAATGCTTTTCTTGGCATATTTGTTTTTCCTCTTTATACTATACTTTTATTATTTTTTTGCTTTTGCTTTTTTTGCACCGTATTTACTTCTTGCCTGCATTCTTCCTTCAACACCTGTTGCATCAAGTGTTCCTCTAACAATGTGGTACCTTACACCAGGCAAATCTTTTACCCTTCCGCCTCTTATAAGAACAATTGAATGTTCCTGTAAGTTGTGACCTACACCCGGTATGTATGAAGTTACTTCATAACCCGATGTAAGTTTTATTCTTGCAACTTTTCTTAAAGCAGAATTAGGTTTCTTAGGGGTAGTTGTATAAACCCTCGTGCATACTCCTCTTCTTTGAGGACAACTCTTCAAAGCAGGAGATTTTGTTTTTTGCAAAACTTTCTTTCTTCCATTTGTAATCAATTGACTAATTGTTGGCATCCTTACCTTCCCTTCTTATTTTATTTTTTTACTACTTATTTATTAAAATTTGCTTCGCAAATTTTAGCTGAGTCAGAAAATACTTTTGTATTTTCTTAGCTGAGCAGGGAACTCTGTTCCCTCAGCTGATAGCTGATAGTTTTCGGTGCCCTTCGGACAAGTTTAACATAGATTCCGGATCAAGTCCGGAATGACATTATAAACAACAAACTAACATCAAACAACTCAAAATTCTCAGCCCTCAACACTCAACTTTAAACAAACTTTATAACTATTCAGCTTTTCAGCTATTCAACTAAAAATCGCTTTGCGATTTTTTTATTTTTCTTCTTCAACAGGTTTTAATCCCGTTCCTGCAGGTATTAAATGACCTATTGTAACATTTTCTTTTAAACCTCTCAACATATCAACTTGTCCGGTAACTGCAGCTTCAGTTAAAATTCTTGTAGTTTCCTGGAAGCTTGCTGCCGATATGAACGAATCGGATGAGAGTGCTGCTTTTGTTATACCTAACAATACAGGCTGTGCAACTGGCGGTTTACCGCCTTTTGCTTTTATAGCTTTTCTTTCATCTTCGTATCTGTATTTAAGAACAATTTCACCGCTTAAGAATTTGCTGTCGCCTGCATCGGTTATTCTAACATTTGAAAGCATTTGTTTTACTATAACTTCAATGTGTTTATCGTTTATGCCTACACCCTGCAACCTGTAAACCTGCTGTATTTCGTTTACAAGGTATTCCTGAACAACTTTAGGACCTTTTACTTTAAGAATATCGTGCGGATTAACTGCACCGTCGGATAAAGCTTCACCTGCTTCAACTTTATCGCCTTCATATACTACCAAATGCCTTCCCAACGGAATTGTATATTCTTTTTCCATTTTTGTATCAGGATCGACAACTTTAACTTTTAAAGCACCTTTCTTTGTTGCTTCCCCGAATTTTACAACACCGTCAATTTCGGAAACTATAGCAACATTTTTAGGTTTTCTTCCTTCAAAAAGTTCGGCAACTCTCGGTAAACCGCCGGTAATATCTTTTGTTTTTGCAAATTCCTGAGGCATTTTTGCCAATATATCACCGACTTTTATTTCGTCGCCGTTTTTCACAACAAGTGTTGTTTCGACAGGTAAAGGATATTCCACTACAACTTTACCGTCTTTTTCTATAACCATTTTAGGTTTATGCTTTCTTGTTCTGTCTTCAATAATTACCCTTTCTATTTGCCCTGTAATTTTTGATTTTTCTTTCTGTAAAGTTACACCCTCTTTTACATCTACATATTTTAATTTACCTTCGTATTCGGAAATAATCGATTTTGAATGAGGATCCCATTTTGCAAGCAAAACATGTTTTTTCATTTTTGTTGCAGGATCTTCTTTTAGTACAACATCCTGTCCGTCTTTAACTTCTATAACGGCACCGTAAGGAACTTTAAATACTTGTCTTCTTCTGGGTGAATTTTCGGTAAATACAAGTTCTGTATTTCTGCTTACTACCAAAGTTTCACCGTTTCTGTTTTTAATTGTTTTTAAATTATAAAAATCTGCAGTTCCGTCTTTTTCTGCATAAATTTCCGATTTTTGAACAACCCTGCTTGCAGCTCCACCGATGTGGAAAGTTCTAAGTGTAAGCTGGGTACCGGGTTCACCGATTGACTGTGCAGCAACAACACCTACCGCATCACCGACTTCGGCAAGCCTTCCTGTTGCAGGGTTTAACCCGTAACATTTTGCACAAACACCGTGTTTTGCTTCACAGGTTAAAACACTTCTTATACCTATCTTATCGATACCTGCTTCTCTTAACTTATGTGCTTGTTCCGCAGTTATAAGTTCGCCTCTTTTTACGATTAATTCTTCTCTTATATCATCACCGTCTTGGATAATACCCATAACATTGTCAAGGGCTACCCTTCCTACGATTCTCTCTTCTATCGTTTCAATTACTTCTTCACCTGCCTGCAAATTACCGATAAATACTCCGTTAGGTGTTTTACAATCATGTTCTCTAACAACAACATCGTGAGAAACATCAACGAGTTTTCTTGTTAAATAACCTGCATCTGCAGTTTTCAAAGCCGTATCTGAAAGTCCTTTTCTTCCACCGTGGGTTGAAAGGAAGTATTCCAAAATTGAAAGACCTTCTCTGAAGTTAGAAATAATAGGTGTTTCAATAATTTCACCGATACCACCGGAGAGTTTCTTCTGAGGTTTTGCCATAAGTCCCCTCATACCTGCAAGCTGACGAACCTGTTGCCTTGAACCTCTTGCACCGGAATCCGCCATCATAAATACGGAATTGAACCTGTTGGTATTAGGTTTATACGGTTGTAACTCATCCTTTTTCATTTCATCAAACATTATATCTGCAACTTCGTCGGTAACTTTAGTCCAGATATCTATAATTTTGTTGTACCTTTCACTTTCGGTTATAAGCCCGAGTTTTGCCTGTTTTTCAATTTCTCTGATTTTTGCTTTTGCATCTTTTACCAAAACTTCTTTTTTGGGTGGAACTTTCATTGCATCTATCGAAATTGAAACACCTGCAAGTGTTGCATATTTGTAACCGAGTTTTTTAATTTCGTCCAACAATATGACTGTTTTATATTGACCTAATGTTTTAAAACAATTATCTATTATTGAAATTAAATCTTTTTTACCTACTGCTTTATTTATAAAACCTAATGCATAAGAACCGTCTTCGTTTTTAGGAAGATGTTCGTTAAATATTATTCTTCCGACGGTAGTATAATTAGGTTTTTCGCCTTTATAATTTTTCCATTTTGAAACATCTCTTTGTTCATCATTTTTTAATTTTGAATCTTTTAAGTTTGTAATACCGAGCACTTTTATTCTTGCATGCAAATCAACCTGTTCCTGCTGATATGCACTTATAACTTCCGAAACTCCGGAGAAAATACTGCCTTCGCCTTTAACTCCGTTTTTCTCTTTAGTTATAAAGCAACTTCCCAAAACGATATCCTGTCCCGGAACGGTTATAGGCCTGCCCGATGACGGAGACAAAATATTTTTTGTCGTCATCATCAACATTTTTGCTTCAAGTTGTGCTTCTATTGATATAGGAACATGCACAGCCATCTGATCACCGTCGAAGTCGGCATTAAAAGCCGTACATGTCAACGGATGAAGCTGTATTGATTTACCTTCAACCAATATAGGTTCAAATGCCTGAATACCAAGCCTATGTAATGTAGGAGCTCTGTTAAGTAATACGGGATGATCTTTTGTTACTTTTTCCAAAATACCCCAAACTCTGACATCGCCTCTTTCAAGTATTCTTCTTGCAGATTTTAATGTTGCACCTTCCTGGTTTATAAGTTCCCTTATAATAAAAGGTTTAAACAATTCCAATGCCATTTCTTTAGGAATACCGCATTGGTTAAGTTTTAAAGAAGGACCTACAACAATAACACTTCTTCCTGAATAATCTACTCTTTTACCGAGCAAATTCTGTCTGAACCTTCCCTGCTTACCTTTTAAAGTGTCGGACAACGATTTTAAAACTCTGTTACCAGGACCTGTTACAGGCCTTTGTAAAGAGTCGTTATCAATTAAAGCATCTACTGCTTTTTGTAAAAGCCTTTTTTCGTTATTTATCATAACTGCAGGTGCTTTTAATTGTTCAATATGTCTTAACCTGTTGTTTCTGTTGATTATTCTTCTGTATAAATCGTTTAAATCAGATGCTGCAAACCTTCCGCCTTCAAGTGCAACCAAAGGTCTTAAATCGGGAGGAATAACAGGAAGAACCGTCAACATCATCCATTCAGGCCTTGTATTTGAATTTTTAAAACCTTCAATTACTCTTAACTTTCTGATAAGCCTTGCCCTTTCGGCATCGGAAGATGTATTTGCAATTTCTTTTGATACCGCTTTTTGTTCTTCATCCAAATTTATTTCTTCAAGCAACTTTCTTATTGCTGCAGCACCAATATCTACTTTTAAACTTTCACCGAAACCGTTTTCAAACTTTTTAACATCCGCTTCTTCAAGAAGTAACGGTGTTTCTATTTTTGTAAAAGTTTTAATTATAGGCATATCCATCCTGAAATTTTCAACTTTTAATTTTCCTTCAAACTGTTTTAAACTTTCAGGATTTTTTCTTAATTCAATAAATACTTTTTCTTTGCTGACATCAAAAAATTCTATTCTTATTTTTCTGTCAACTTCGGTTATTAAAACGGTTTCATCTTTATCAAAAGCCGAAGACAAAATCTTCTTTAATTCCGTTTTTTGCGAACCGTCGACATCATAAAAATATATTGAATGTGCTTTAAAATAACATTTATAATATTTTACACCGTTTGCAATATTTTCTTTTATTTTGGCAACTACTGTCGCCTTTTTTTCACCGCTGTAATCCGCCATTGTTTTTACGGCTTTTTCCAAATATTTCTTTAATTCATTTTCATCGGTAATTTCAAGTTCTTCATAAACTATACCGTCGGAAATATTTTTCAAATCTTCTTTAACTACAGGGCTGTTCATACCGTATTTGAATAAGTTATATTCTTCTTCTTTAAGAAGAATTCCTTTATGCAAAAACGGAACCAAACCGGAAGAATCTTTTAATGTATCGGTAACAACATATTTCGTATAATATATAACTTTTTCAAGGTCGGATATTTTCATATTCAACAAAATACCTATTCTTGAAGGCGGTTTTTTTAAAAACCAAGGATGTGCTACAGGTACCGCCAAGTCGATATGTCCGAACCTTTCTCTTCTAACTTTGGCTTCCGCTACTTCAACACCGCACCTGTCGCAAATTACACCTTTGTGTTTTATATATTTATATTTTCCGCAATGACATTCCCAGTCTTTCGTAGGTCCGAAAATACAATCGCAAAACAAGCCGTCTCTCTCGGGTTTAAAAGTTCTGTAATTTATAGTTTCCGGTTTTTTAACTTCACCGTAAGACCAAGCTCTAATATCATCAGGACTTGCAACAGTTAATTTTACAGCATCAAAATTTAAAAAATTAAGATTCTGCGGCTTTTTATTTTTCTTTAAATTATTATTCATTATGTTGCCCTTCCATTTTATTTTTATTACTTTTCTGCTTCTTCTTCCTTATTGGCTGCTACTAATTCTCCGTTTGCACCTGCTTTTTTCAACAACTGAACATTCAAACCTAATGCCCTAAGTTCGTTTACTAAAACTTTAAACGATTCGGGAACACCCGGTTCCGATATAGATTCACCCTTTACGATTGAATCATACATTTTTACTCTGCCGTCAACATCATCGGATTTTACGGTTAAAAATTCCTGTAAAACATGTGATGCACCGTAAGCCTGTATTGCCCATACTTCCATTTCACCGAACCTCTGACCTCCGAACTGAGCTTTACCGCCCAACGGCTGTCTTGTGATAAGTGAGTAAGGACCTGTTGACCTTGCATGCATTTTATCTTCAACCAAATGGTTAAGTTTTAACATGTACATTACACCGATTGTAACTTTTTCCATAAAAGGTTCACCGGTTCTGCCGTCATACAATGTAATTTGGCAATCGTCGGTAGGTAAATAATTTTGTTTGTAATTATCCATTGCATCTTTCAATTGTTTACCTGTAAAACCTCTCTGTTTGAACTCTTCTTCTTTCTGTTCGACAAGCAATTGTTTTGCTTTTCTAACCTGTTCTTTTACTTGCTCTTCGCTTGCACCGTCAAACACAGGTGTAACCATTTGTGTATTTAATACTTTTCCTGCCCATCCTAACATCGATTCCAAAAGCTGACCGACATTCATACGAGAAGGAATTGCCAAAGGAGAAAGAACACAATCTACAGGTGTTCCGTCAGGAAGTCTCGGCATATCTTCAACAGGTAATATTCTTGAAACGATACCTTTGTTTCCGTGCCTTCCTGCAAGTTTATCACCGACCTGAACTTTCAACTTTGCAGCAATATATACTTTTACTATTTTATTTACCGAAACAGGTAACTCGTCGCCTTTTTTGAATCTGTCTTTAAGCTTTTCGTATTCCTGTTTTAAAATATTTTCTTTTTCTTCATATAAAGCTTCCAATTTTTTAATATTGGCTTTTGAAGCTTTCGACAAAACTTCCTTCTTTTCTTTTTCCAATTTCGATTTTGCCGATTTATATGTGGAAGTCATTTCTTCCTGTTTTCTTTTAACTTCTTTTTCGGAAAGTTTTTCTCTTCTTACAAAAGTTCTAACGGCTAATATTTTACCTGCCGTTCCCGGAGAAACTCTTAAAGAAACATCTTGAACATCTTCGGCTTTTTTACCGAACAATACTCTCAAAAGTCTTTCTTCAGGTGTTGTTTGTTGTTCACCTTTAGGAGCAGTCTTACCTACTAAAATATCGCCTCTTTGAACCGTAGCACCTACTCTTATTACACCGTTTTCGTCTAAGTTTAACAAGTCTTCGGCACCTACATTAGGAATATCTTTTGTTATTTCTTCAGGTCTTCCTTTTGTAGTTTCTCTTGCTTCGGTTTCAAATTCTCTTATATGTATTGATGTAAATTTATCGTCCTGAACTAATTTTTCCGACAATAAAATAGCATCTTCGAAATTATATCCGTTCCAAGGCATAAATGCTATAAGTAAATTTTGTCCCAAAGATAACTGTCCGTTTTTAGTTCCGTGTCCGTCGGCTATAACCTGACCTTTTTTAACTTTGTCGCCGACTTTAACCATAGGAATATGGTTAATACACGTATCTTGGTTTGACCTTAAATATTTACTTAATTTATGAACACTAACTCCATCTTTACTGTTCCATATCATTATTTCGTCTGCCGAAACTGAAACTACTTCACCTTCTATTTTTGACAAAACAACGGTTCCCGAATCTCTTGCAACTTTATCTTCAACACCGGTGCATACCAAAGGTTGTTCGGTAACAAGTAAAGGAACTGCCTGTCTCTGCATGTTACAACCCATCAAAGCTCTGTTTGCATCATCGTGTTCCAAGAAAGGTATAAGTGCTGCGGATATGGAAACAACCTGCATAGGCGAAATATCCATATATTCAACCTTTTCAGGTGTTTTAAATAAAAAGTCGTTCCAATGCCTTCCTTGAACCTGATCGGTAAGGAAGTTACCTTTATTGTCAATCGGAGTATTTGCCTGTGCTACAAAAAAGTCATCTTCTACATCTGCGGTCATATACTCAACTTTATTTGTTACTTTTCCGTTTTCAACTTTTTTGTAAGGACTTTCTATAAGCCCATATTTATTAACTTTTGCATAACTTGCAAGTGATGTTATAAGACCGATGTTAGGTCCTTCAGGTGTTTCAATAGGACATACACGACCGTAATGAGTATAATGAACATCTCTAACTTCAAAGCCTGCTCTTTTTCTGTTAAGACCTCCGGGGCCTAAAGCTGAAAGTCTTCTTTTATGGGTAAGCTCTGCCAAAGGATTAATTTGGTCCATAAATTGAGAAAGCTGTGAAGTTCCAAAGAACTTTCTTATTTGAGCAACAAAAGGAGTAATATTAATTAACGACCTCGGTGTAACGGTTGCTTTATCCTGGTTGTTCATATATTCTTTTACAAGCCTTGCCATTTGAACAAGCCCTATTCTTACCTGATTTTCAAGCAACTCACCGACCGAACGAACCCTTCTGTTACCTAAATGGTCTATATCGTCAACACCCAATTTCATTCTCTTATTGCCTTCTCTGAATTCCGTATCACCGTTGTAAATCATCAAAAGATATTTTATCGTTGCAACAATATCTTCTCTTACAACAGTTCTCTTGTTTTCCGAAGGAATTGATAAATTGAAATTGTTTTTGTAGTATTCGTATATAGGTCCTAACTTCTTTAAATTTTTATATCTTCCGATAGTAGTAAAATCATACCTTCTAACGGAATTAAATAGTAATTCATCCAAAAAGCCTTGTGCTCTTTCCTGAACGATAAATTCCTGTGTTTTTAAAACTTTATATATGTGGTTTACTGCTTCCTTTTGTGTTTTAATAGTATCTTTCTTTAAAGTTAACAAAATTGTAGTATCTTTAAACACAACAACAGAAGTCAAACCTTTTGCTTTCATCTTTTCAATAACAGGCTCGGTTAATTCTTTACCTGCATCAAAAAGTATTTCACCTGTTGCTTTATCATATATATCGTCGGCAAGACATTCATTTGCCAATGCTGACGGAGCAGTATCTAACGAAACCGTTTTCGTATCTCTGAATAAATTTAAAATTTCTATATCGCTTTCAAAGCCTATTGCTCTAAGTAAAGTTGTAGCTAAAATTTTTCTTTTTCTATCGATTCTTACATAAAGTATACCGTTTTGATCGAATTCAAATTCAATCCAAGCACCTCTGTAAGGAATAATTCTTGCAAAATATAAAGGTTTACCGAATACGGTAACTTTCTTTTCTTCGTCCTCTTCAAATATAACGCCGGGAGAACGGTGAATTTGACTGACGACAACTCTCTCGGCACCGTTTATAACAAATGTTGCAGTATCGGTCATTAAAGGAATTTCGCCGAAATAAACTTCCTGCTCGGAAATTTGTTTTATTTTACCGTCTTCTTTTTTATGTGATAATCTTAATTGAACTTTCAACGGAGCAGAATAAGTTTCATCTCTTGCAATGGATTCTTCAACGGAATATTTCGGTTCTCCGAAAGAATATGAAATATAATCCATTATTAAACTTCCGTCGGAATTTGTCAACGGAAATACATCTTTAAAAGCTCCTTCCAAACCTTGAAGCTTTCTTTTAGCAGGCTCAACATTCATCTGCAAAAAATCGGCAAAAGAATCTTTTTGCATGCTAAGTAACAAAGGCGGATCAATATGTGAAACTATTTTACCAAAGTTTACTCTTTTCATGGATAGCCCTATTTTTATTTATTTTTTTCTAATAACAAAGACAATATTAAGTATAAAATTCATACTTAATATTATCTTTTATTAGCACTTATTTACTATTTTAAAACTACTTTTTTTATTTAAAGCCATCGTTTGCTAAAAACTTAAATTACTTAAGTTCTACTGTTGCACCGGCTTCAGTAAGTTTTTTCTTCATTTCTTCAGCATCTGCTTTTGAAACATTTTCTTTAACTGTTTTTGGTGCACCATCAACTAAATCTTTAGCTTCTTTTAAGCCTAAACCGGTTATTTCTCTAACTACTTTAATAACTCCGATTTTACTTGCACCTGCATTTGCCAAAACAACGGTAAATTCAGTTTTTTCTTCTGCTGCTGCACCGGCTGCTGCTGCAGGAGCTGCCGCTGCAACTGCTACTGGAGCTGCTGCCGAAACTCCGAATTTTTCTTCCAAAGCCTTTACTAATTCTGCCATTTCTAATACTGACATTGAAGAAATTTCTTCAATTAATTGATCTTTTGTCATTGCCATTTTACTACTCCCCCATTTTAGGTTTATTTTAACTTCTTTATTTTTTTACTTATAAATTTTCTTCTAACTTCTATACCTCTATACTTCGATACATCCATACCTCAACAAATTGCCTTCGGCAATTTTATGCTGCTTTTTCTTTTTGTTCCTTAATTGCATTTAAAACACATACGAAATTTCTTGTAACGGCACTTAATACACCGACGAAATTGGATATAGGTGCATTCATGCTGCCAAGCATTTTACCGATAAGAACTTCTTTTGTAGGAAGTGCAGCTAACGAACTTATTTCACTTTTTGATATAACTTTACCGTCTAAAACACCGGCTTTTATAACTAGTTTATCAATTTTTTTTGCAAACTCTGAAACTACTTTTGCAGGAGAAACCGGATCATCGGCTTCAACAACTACAGCAGTAGGACCTTCAAAATATTCATTAACCGATTCCAAACCGATTTCTTTTAAAGCTATTTTTCCTAAAGTATTTTTTACAACTACATACTCACATCCGCATTTTCTTAACTGATTTCTTAAGTCGGAAATTTGAGCAACGGAAAGTCCCTGATATTCGGTCATTATCATACCTTTCATTGCTTTAAATTTTTCGGTGAGATTTTTAACCTCTTGTTGATTTTTTAAATTTGGCATCTTTATACTCCTAAATATATCTTCAATTATTTTTTATAAAAAACAAAAAAACTTCTCAAAGAGAGAAGTTTAAATACATAACAAAACATATTTTCTTCGTCTCGGTAAGATTAGAAATAAATTCTATTTTAATGTTTTTAACATCTTACTGTCTTTGACTTTTTTGCACAACAATTTAATACTAAAAAAGAACTAATGCGGAAATTGTAATAAAAAAAAATTATTTTGTCAAGTTTTTTTAAAAGAAAAAATTTTAATAATAATTTTATCATACACTAAACAATTAAAAACAAATTGCTTTGTATTCCGTTTTTATCTATAATTTACAAATTGTAACGGTAAAGAAAATTTAGCATTCTTCAAAAATGTTATTACAGCTTGAAGTTCATCTTTTTTAGGAGATGTAACTTTTATTTTCGAACCTTCAATTTGCATATTAACTTTAAATTTTTCATTTTTTATCATTTTTGTCAATTCTTTTGCTTTATCACTCGGCAACCCGCTAACAAGTTCTATAACCTGACGAACCGTTCCTTCAAAAGCTTGTTCTTTAGCTTTAAATTCCATAGATTTTAAAGGAACACCTCTTTTTGCAAATTTACCTTCAACGATATCTATTAATGCTTTCAATTTAAAATCGTCATCACCTATAAGAGTTATTTTTTTATCCGTTTTATTATAATCTATTGAAGATTTTGAACCTTTAAAATCGTACCTTTGAGCCAATTCCTTTTGTGCCTGGTTTATGGCATTATCAACTTCCATAAAATTTACTTCCGAAACAATATCAAACGAAAAATTATTAGCCACTTTTCCTCCCTTTAAAAAATCGCTTCGCGATTTTTAGCTGAAAGCTTATAGCTTAGAGCTGATAGTTTAAACGACACTAACTACAGTGATGATTGGAAGATTTGAAGAATTGAAGATTAGAAGCATTCTTTGTATTTTTCGCTTTGCGAAAAATCTGTTTATTTAGAAAAATCACTTTGTGATTTTTACAACTTTACTTCCAATCCTCCAATCATCCAATCTTCTAAACTTCTACCTTTTATATTTTTTCCAAACTTATTCTTGACAGTTCGGTGTCTACTTTTAAAACTTTTACTTTTATTGTTTCCCCTACAGATACAACTTCGTAAGGGTTTGAAATAAACCTGTCACTTAATTTTGAAATATGCACAAGCCCGTCCTGGTGAACACCGATATCAACGAAAGCACCGAAATTTGTTACATTGGTTACGGTTCCTTCCAATACCATATCTTCTTTTAAATCTTCTATTGAATTTATTTCAGAACTGAACTCGGTAAAAGAAAAATCTTTTCTCGGGTCAACACCCGGTTTTTTAAGTTCGCAAATTATATCGTTTAAAGTAGGTATACCTATTGTATCGGATACATAATCTTTTAAATTTATTTTTGAAATTGCCGACGTGTTACCGATAAGGCTTTCCGGTGTCATTGATAAATCCTGTGCCATTTTTTCAACTATCGGGTAACTCTCGGGATGGATTGCCGAATTATCCAAAGGATTGTCACCGCCTGTTATTCTTAAAAAACCTGCACATTGTGTAAAAGTTTTTTCACCGAACATCGATACATTTAACAGTTCATTTTTATTTTTAAACGAACCGTTTTTTGCTCTGTATTGAACAATATTTTTTGCAGCCAATTTACCGATACCCGCGACATAACTTAAAAGTTCGGCAGATGCGGAATTTAAATTTACACCTACATAATTTACACAGGATTCAACCGTTGCATCAAGGTTTTTCTTTAACTGAACCTGATTAACATCGTGCTGGTATTGACCTACACCTATTGATTTCGGATCGATTTTCACAAGTTCGGCTAACGGGTCCTGTAACCTTCTTGCTATACTTATTGCACCACGAACTGTAACATCCAAATCGGGAAATTCACTTACTGCCAAAGGTGATGCCGAATATACCGAAGCTCCCGCTTCGCTTACAACTATAACTTTTGCTTTTAAATTATTTTTTTTCAAAACTACATTTACAAATTGAACCGTTTCCTTTGAAGCCGTTCCGTTACCTATTGCAATAAGTTCAACATTATATTTATTTATAAAATCGACAACTATTTGTTGTGCTTCTGTTAAACGGCATACCGGCTCGTGCGGAAATATAGGTTTATATTCTTTATAGTTGCCGTTTCTATCGATAACGGCAACTTTACAACCTGTTCTAAAACCTGGGTCTATTCCCATAATTACTTTATGCCCCGCAGGAGAAGCAAGCAATAAATTTTTTGCATTTGTCGCAAAAACTTTTATGGCTTCGGTATCGGCTTCTTCCATTTTTGCCAAAAATATTTCAACCTGCAATGACGGATACAAATGCCTTTCAAAAGCGGTTTTCATTGCAGTCCAAAGTTCGGGATAAAATAAACACATATTCGTTTTAACTATTCTTGCGGATATTATTCCTATTGCTTGTTCACTGTCAACATCTATTTTCCATGTTAAAATATTTTCTTTTGCACCTCTTCTTATTGCAAGTATTCGGTGCGAAACTATATTTTTTATCGGTTCGCTATAGTCGTAGTACATTTCAAATTTCGTTTTTTGTGTTTCCAAACCTCTTTTAACTTTAGATTTTAAAACACCGGTGTTTAAAATAAAATTTCTTATTAATCCCCTAAATAGTGCATTATCGGAAATCTGTTCTGCAATTATATCTATGGCACCGGTTAAAGCATCTTTAACGGTTAAAACACCTTTTTCTTTATTCAAATATTTTGATACTATTTCATCTTTGTTGATGTTCTTACTCATCATTATATTTTGTGCTAAAATTTCCTGAGCAAGCGGTTCCAAACCTTTTTGTTTTGCAATTGTGGCTTTTGTAGTTCTTTTCGGTTTAAAAGGAAGATAAATATCTTCTAATTTAGTTTTTTCTTTACAAGCTTCTATTTGTTGTTTTAATTCGAGAGTAAGTTTTTTCTGTTCATCTATACTTTTTAATATTGTTTCTTTTCTTGTTTCAAGTTCAATGTAATATTGAAGCTTATCGGCTACATTTCTGACTTCGGTTTCCGTAAGGTTACCGGTTCTTTCTTTTCTGTATCTTGAAATAAAAGGAACGGTGTTCCCTTCACCCAACAAAGAAACGATTGCCGCAACAGAAGCCGAATTTATATTCAAATCTGTTGTTATCCAGTCAATTATTGTTTTTGCACCCACAGTTAATACACTCCAAACATAAAAAAAGAGTCGGCATACATAACTTAAATTTATTTAAGCATATATATACCAACTCTAATCTCACTTATTTTTTTCCGAGAATTTTGAAAACTTTTGTTCCGCAATCAGGGCAAACACCTTTAACTGCTTTCATTCCGTTTTTCATAATTGTTTCTTCCGCATTTTTTACTTCAACTTGTTTTTTGCATTTCATACATCTTGCTGTTGCCATTTTAAACCCTCCGTTATTGTGTTACTATGCTAAATACTCTACTTTTTTTTATTTAATTTGTAAAGAGGGAATAAAAAGCATTGTATATTCAATTAAAAATATAACTATATAATAAATTTACAAATTAACTTTAAAAAGCTTCCATTATTGTAAAATAAGTTCCTCTAGATTCATTTGAAGCGGCAAAATCTATTCTAAAATTAATTCTGGGGTTATTTTTTATTTTTATTCTTATACCTGCACCTGAAGCAAGTTTTATTTTTGTTAAATTGATTTTTTCCAAATCTTCATATACATTACCGATACCTGAAAACAAAGCAAGTTGAATAGAATTTGTTATTTTAATTTTAATTTCAGGTTGAAGAGCCAACAATACATTGTCTACATATCTTCCTGCAACATATCCTCTTAACAAACTTTGCCCGCCAATACAAGCAAGTTGTTGCACCGGAACATTTCCGTTATTAAATTCACCGTATACCTGATAAGAAAACAAAACTTTACTTTTATACAAATAAAAATAATTTCTAAAATCTATCGTTGTTTTTGAATAATTGTATTTACTGCCAAACCTGTTATCATAAAGCAAATAGTCCGCCTTTATCAAAACACCCTCCGTAGGGTATATATTGCTGTTTCTCGTATCAAATTTTGCTTTAAAACCGCAACCGGAAATTATACCATTTGTTTTTATATATCGTAAAGTTCCGTCGTATTCAGTATCTTGTATCGTCATATCCGACAAAGAATATTGAACACCTAACATAAAATATTTTATTATTTTTTTTGAAAAACCTATATTCAAAATACAGTTCCTGTTTACATATTCTTCTTCATCATCTTTACAAGAATCGTTTCCTATCCCGTAAAATTTTTTTAAAAAGTTCGAATAAATTATTTTTGCATCCAACAAATAATTATCACCGTCAAAATATACCGAAGGAACTGCACCTACGACAAACTGATGCTTTGCCGTATATAAAGCAAACATATTCAAAGAAGAAAAAAATTTATTTTCTTCTTTTTTAAAATTTAACATATCGGTAAAAGTGATACCTAAACTCGTATCGGTAGTATAAAAAGGAACGGCAAAAAATATATTTGATGTTTGAGAATATAAATCAGCTGAAAAAAAAAGCAATACGAGAAAAAATATTAAATAAAGAATTGTTCTCATAAAATTTTTTTGCTCTCTTGAGGATTGAAAGGTTCTATATGAACCAAAACATCCAAAATATCGGTATTGAATTCCATTAGATTTTTTTTAACTTGTTCCGATATAAAATGGCCATCTTTAACAGGAATATTTCCATCAACCAAAACATGCATATCAACAAATATTGTCTGTCCGACTTTTCTTGTTCTTATATCATGAACTTCAGACACATTCTCAGTTGTTAAAGCAATTTCTTCTATTTTTTTCAAACTATCTTTATCAAGTCCTTCATCAAGCATACAACAAACGGAATCATAAAACATTTTACATGCAGGATAAATAATAAAAATAGAAACAACTATCGCACCAACACAATCCAAAAAAATAAGGTCGGAATATACCGAAGATAAAATTATGACAACGGCAACAGGTAATGAACTTATTGCATCGGATCTGTGATGCCATGCATTTGCTTTAAGGGCTGAAGATTTTAATTCCCTTGCTTTTTTTACCGTATACCTATAAAGCCATTCTTTTAAAACTATAGATATCACAGCTACAACAAAAGCAATTAAGTGCGGTGTTTTTGTATCAACATTATTCAACCAAACAACCGAATTAAGCAACATTACAAAACCTACTACGATAAGCATAAGTGAAATAAAAATTGTAACAAGCAATTCTATTTTGTGATGACCGTAAGGATGTTGCTGGTCTGCAGGTGCAAGCCAAAATTTAACACCGAACATTATCGATATATCGGTTGTCAAATCTGACAAGCTGTGTATTCCGTCGGCAACAAGTGCTTGACTGTTAGCAAAAAAACCTATTACCATTTTTATTGCAGATAAAAGGATATTCCCTAACATTCCTTTTACGGTAACCTTTCTTATTTCTTTTTGTTTATATTGTTTATCAGATTTTTCATTCATAATTTTTGTTTTGAAATTTCATACAATGCCACAGAACATGCAACCGAAGCATTTAATGAATTGATATTTTCTACCATTTTTATTTTTATTCTTTTATCCGCCATATCCATAATATTTTTTTCAATACCGTTTGCTTCGTTTCCTATTATAATTGCTGAAGAATTTTTAAAAATCATCTCTGATATATAATTTTGTGCCGCTATATCCAAAGAATAAACCGTAATATTTTTATTTTTTAAAATTTTCAAAATTTCTTTAATGTCACATTCGGTTATAATAGGAACTTTAAAAATCGTACCCATTGCCGAACGAATAACTTTTGAACTATACATATCGGCACTGTTTTTCGATATAAAAATTCCGTTTACACCGAAAGCAGCAGCCGACCTGATAATCGTTCCCAAATTACCAGGATCCTGCAAACAATCCAATACAACAAATAAACCATCTTTTACATTTATTATTTCATTTATATCAAATTTTTTTTTCTTGACAACAGCCATTATTCCCTGCGGACTGACCGTTGATGAAATTTTTTTGAATATTTTATCCGATACGAAATAAATTTTGTCATTATTTGGAATTTTATTTTCAAAATTATTAACGGCTATCAAATATTTTATATTCCAATCGACAGGAATTTCATTTATTTGTTTTTTACCTTCAACGACAAACAAATCGAGTTCATCTCTAAACTTTTTATTTTGCAAAGATAAAACTTCTTTTACAATATCGTTATAAACACTTGTTATATACATTTTATTATTATATAAAATTAATTTACTTTTATAAACATATAAATTTAGTGGACAAATTGTAATTTATAATTTATAATTTAATAATATATCATAATTACGGGATATTAAAATGAAAAAAATTAATTTTTTAAAGCTGGCAAAAGTTGCACAAAAAATAGCCGAAGATAAAAAAGGTGAAAATGTAGTTTTGTTGGATGTAAAAAAATTAACTGAGATAACAAATTATTTTGTTATAGTAACTGCAAATTCGACACCGCAAATAAATGCAATAGCAAACGAAATAGAAAAAATTTTAAAATATGATTATGATGTTTGTGTAATAAGAAAAGACGGTAACAAAAGTGTCAATTGGAAAGTTTTGGATTTCGGCGGATTAATAGTCCACATAATGAGTTTTGATTTAAGAATGCAATATAACATTGAAAAAATTTGGGAAGAACCCGAACCTAAACCAAAAGTAAAAAAGGCAACAACAAAAAAAATTATTAAATCGAAAAAAGTCAAAGCAAAAGCAAAACCCAAAACAAAAGTTAAAGGTAAATAAAGTTATGAATAAAAACCTTAATATTTACAGAAAAAAAATAGATAATATAGATAAACAAATATTAAATATGCTTAATGAACGGGCTAAACTTGCAATACAAATAGGAAAAGCAAAACAGGATTCTTCCGCAGTTTATGTCCCTTCACGGGAAACAGAAATTGTAAATAACCTCGCAAAAAATAATAAAGGTCCGTTAAATAAACAAGATATATTCTACATATACAAAGAAATTATAAGTGTATGCAGAGGTTTGGAATCAAAATTAAAAATTGCATATTTAGGTCCTAAAGCAACTTTCAGTTATCAGGCAAGTTTAAAACAGTTCGGTTCAAAAGTAGATTTTATACCGACAAAAAGATTGGCAGATGTTATAGAAGAAGTAGAAAAACAACGTGCGGATTTTGCCGTTGTTCCGATAGAAAATTCAAATGAAGGTTCGGTAAATACAACATTGGATGAGTTGGTTGACACTAATTTAAAAGTTATAAACGAAATTAATTTAAGAGTATCTCATTGCCTTTTATCAAAAACAAAATTTGAAAATATTAAAGTTGTATATTCTCATCCGCAGGCAATAGCACAATGCAGCAATTGGTTACATAAAAATTTACCCAATATTGAAGTTTTTCCGGTAAGTTCAACCGCACAAGCTGCACAGCTTGCTTCACAAAACAGCAAAGCTGCCGCAATATCTTCTGAAATTGCAGCACAACTTTACAATTTAAATATGCTTTCTCATTCTATTGAAGACAGCAAAGATAACTGGACAAGGTTTTTCGTTTTAGGCCATAACATTTCAAATAAAACAGGTAACGATAAAACAAGTATAATATTTACGATAAAAGATAAAGTTAATGCTTTATATGATATATTATCCGAGTTCAGTAAAAGCAAAATAAATTTAACAAAAATCGAGTCAAGACCGACAAAAAAGAAAGTTTGGCAATATGTATTTTTTATAGATTTTCAGGGACATATTGACGACAAGAAAGTATTTAATACCATTGAAAGAATAAAAAGACATTGTATATTTTTAAAAATATTAGGCTCGTATCCTAAAGCCGATTAACGGAGATAAAAAAATGAAAAAATTCGATGCAAAAAATTTAGTAAGAAAAAATTGTTTATCTTTTGAACCTTATGTTGCAGGCAAACCAATTGAAACTTTAAAGAGAGAACTCGGTTTAAAACATATAATTAAAATTGCTTCAAACGAAAACCCTTTAGGTCCGTCAAAAAAAGCGGTTAAAGCAATGAAAGACATAGCGGATAAAGTTTATTTTTATCCAGATTTTAACTCGACGGAATTAAAAACTGCAATTGCAAAACATTATAAACTTAACATCAATAATGTTATTGTAGGTTGCGGTTCCGATGAACTTATAGAAATTATTGCAAGGTTATTTTTTACACCGACAGACGAAATTGTAATTTCAAAACATGCTTTTACAAGGTATCAAATGGCGGTAAAACTTATGGATTCAAAAGAAGTTGTAGTTCCGATGAAGGAAGGTTTTGTTCATGACTTAAAAGCTATGGCAAAAGCATGCAACAAAAATACTAAAGCCGTATTTATTACAAACCCGAATAACCCGACGGGAACTTACAATACCGCAAAAGAATTTGAAGATTTTTTAAAAGCATTACCGACAAACAAATTCGGTTGTAAACCTATTGTAATTTCCGATGAAGCATACTATGAATATGCTTCATATAAAAAAGATTTCCCGAATACAATAAAACTTCTACAAAAATATCCTAACCTTATAATTTTAAGAACTTTTTCAAAAATTTATGCTATGGCAGGTGCAAGAGTAGGTTACGGTTTATCAAGCCCGACAATAATTGACTATATTGAAAGAATAAGACCGCCTTTTAATGTAAACAAATTTGCACAAGCCGGTGCAATTGCAAGTTTGCAGGATAAAACACAAGTTACAAGAAGTTTAAACCATGTCAGAAAAGAATTTAAATTTATTTTTACCGAACTTAAAAAACTCGGTATAAAATATGTTGATTCCGTAGGTAATTTCTTTTTAATGTCGGTAGCACCTTTTAAAGGCAAAGAAGTATTTCAAAAAATGCTTAGAGAAGGTGTAATCATAAGAGCTATGGACGAATACCAACTTTATGATTATGTTAGGGTTACAATAGGAACAAGAAAAGAAAACGAACTTTTTTTAAAGAAAATCAAAAAAGTCTTACAAAAATAGCGAAGATTATTCGGTTTAGAGTTTTAACCTCAACGACTTAACAACTTAGCTCCCGCATCAAGTGCGGGATGACAAACCTAAACTACAGGTTATAGGGTGATAAGGTTATGGGGTTATAAGGTTACAACAAAAACTAATTAATAAAAACTATTTTCCGCTTTAAAACCTATAACCTAATAACCTCATAAACTTATAACAAAATTTGCTTTGCGGATTTTCTATCTTTTGATAAAAATTTCTATACGGTCGTTTTTGGCTCTTCCTTCTTTGGTTTTGTTACTTGCTACAGGTTTTTTTGAACCGTATCCCCTTACTTTTATCTTATCGGCTTCTATCCCGCATTTTACCATTATTTGTTTTACTCTCTTTGCTTTTATTACCGAATTCTTTTTATTTTCCGTTTCTTCTCCGCTTATATCAACTACATACCCTGCTATTCCTATCGCTTCTATCTCCTCTTTTGCCAAACCTTTTGCTAATTCTACTATATATTCTTTCTGCCCCTGTGTTAATTCGTTCTCTCCGACTTTTGTTTTGTTACTTATTTCTTTCTCTTCTATTTTCCCATCTATCGTTACTTCTCTTATACCTTCTTTCCTTATTACTACTTTCTCTATTCCGCTGAAATCTTTTTCTTCTTCTTTTACTACTTTCGCCTTTATATTATTTTTACCTGTTTCTTTTTTATTACCACTTACATTTTTTCCCTTTGTTTTATTACTCTTTTTTAAATTTGTTCCCTTTCTCTTTTTCTCTTTTTCTTTCTTTTTTGCTTTCTCTTTACTTTTATCTTTGTCCTGGGCTATCTGTTTGTTCCCTCCAAATCCGTACCTAACTCCTATATTCCACCCAAAATTACTTTGATTGTCTCCGCTTTCCATCGTTACCAAACTATATGCACTAAATCCTTTCGTTAAATATGCATTTAATCCTCCGCTTACTTCAAAGTATCCTCCGCTAAAATCACTTGTGTATTTGCCTTTCCCGTATGTTATATCCGTCTTTCCTGCCATTTCCGTACCGTATCCCAACTCTATTATCGGTTCTATCAACATCTCATTATCCAACTCAAATTGATAACTCCCTGCTACTTTCAATTTCCCGTTCATTATCGTTGTCCCGCCGTATTCCAATTTCGTCCCGCTTGTCGTCTCCATACTCTGACTTCCTGCCGTCCCGAATACCATCTCTATCTTCGGCTCTACCCTCAATTTGTTTTCGTTTATATCAATTTCAAACTCTTTCCCAAATTCACCGCTAAACCCTATATAATTTGCTTTCGGCTTATACTCTATTGCATCATCCTCTCTACTATAACTTGTCATGTTCAAATCTATCATAAAATACCTTATCGCCAAATCTACAAAATATCCGCTCTTCCCTATCCAACTCCCGTATGCTCCAAAACTCGGTGCACTCCCGTCTCCGTGCCCGTCACTGCCTCCATTGGTCTGCTGGGTCTTTATACTCCCTACACTCTGATACCCTACCATTAACCCTAAATAATATCTGTCTTCACTCTCCTTCTTAACCCTAAAATCATATCCGCCTTCTACTCCGAATATATCTACTTGCGTCTTTATTTCATTCGTTACATCATAATTCTTCCCGAATCCCCTTGCCCATACACCACTATAACTATCCTCCGGTGTCCGCCTTATATCCCCTAACCGCCTGTTTAAACTGTTCATCCCGCTCTTAAATACCAAACTTAATACTTCCGGCGTATTGTTTATCGTCTTAAATGCATCCGTCCTTATTTCACTCTGCACCAAATACCAACTGAATTTATCGCTTTCACTATTTCCTATCTTATTCCCTAATCCTAATCCTCCTAATTGTGTCCCTTGATATAAATCCATATCATATCCGTCTTTCTCTTCCCAATAATAAAATGGCTTGTCCCTGTTCGTTGATGTCCTAACCGTTGTCGATATCAATTTCACTACCGTACCTACTCCCCCTCCTATATCCCCTCCTGTCTGCTCATATTCTATCTCTAATTTATATTTGCCCCTTATTTCTCCTCCTTCTATCTCCAATACATTAGCCTCTTTTTTATTTAAATCTACATTAAAATTTATTATTGCTTTCTCACTACTGTTGTTTATTAAATCTGATACCTTTAATACATTATATCCACCGTTTTCTACCGCCTTATTTATCTCTCCTATCACGCTTGCAGGCTTCGCTGAAACACTACTGTCCGATTTCCCTCCTATTTTTATTACACCGCCTCCTGTTATTGTTACAGCTTTTACCTGTGCATCTGCATTCAACAACCACTTCGATTTACTATCTATTTTTACATTTATTTTCTTGCCCTCATCTTTTAATACTCCCGTTAAATTACTGGATTGTATCCTTATTTCCGTATCATCTTTAGCACTAATAAAACTCTCTTCTATCTCCGTATCTCTGCTTATTATTATCGTCGATTTACCTTCACTTTCTATCGCCGCTTTGCCTGCCGTCAACGATTTTATACTTGTCCCTGCTATGCTTAATGTCCCGCTTACTATTTTTACTCCCGCCTGACCTGCTTCTGAAATTATATTCAATTCCCCACCTTCTATACTTCCCATCGTATTATCTATCAATACTCCTGTCGTATTACTTGACAATGTCAATGTGTCCTTTATCGACAATTTCCCTCCGTTTGCCAACTTTATCGCTACACTGCTGCCACTTATCGCTTTATTTGCCGTTTCGGATATCTCAACCACCCCTCTATCCGTGTTGAATAATACTCCGTCCCCTTCTACAACTACTCCCTCTCCTATTATTACTTTTCCGTTTGCTCCGGAATATATCCCTACCGTATTACCGGCTAAACTTATAGTACTTTTTTCTATCGTCAATTCGCTTAATACGTTACTTGTTACACTTATCGCATAATTATTATTCTCAAAATACATATTCGTCGAACTTATTTTATTTCCTTTTCCTATTACTTTTACCGCTTCTACCGCTTTCGATATAGAACTTGTTTTTATATCCAAAT
>Ga0310690_10002328_pt1 | contig 31251 bp, 30 predicted proteins | sample AusTroGonzalo_MG_2_FD_207661 | JGI IMG/M metagenome (GOLD analysis project Ga0310690, IMG submission 207661) | Bovine rumen microbial communities from tropical cattle in Woodstock, Queensland, Australia - Gonzalo_04 (v2) (version 2) | ecosystem: Host-associated > Mammals > Digestive system >...
ACTGTATATGATAAAGGTCTTCTGTCCCATTGAAATTTTAAGGGAAAGGGAAAAACGGCGGGGAAACCGCTGCCCAGGCTCTGCGGAAGCCTCATTGCAGTACCTGTTCCCCAAAGATGACTATGATCTGGCGGTTGATACAAATTCCATGACTGCAGCAGAATGTGCCGGGAAAATATACAAAACCGTGTTTTGTGATTTAAAATAATCGCTCTTTATAAGAAGATTATTGATTTTAGAGTTTTCCCGTCATGCTAAATTTATTTCAGCATCTCTGCGGCTTAAAGGTCATGAAACAGGTTCAGGACGGCGAAGTAATATTTGCGTTCTTTATAATTGCATCGTATCAATACTTTCCTTTAACATAGCCTTTCTTTAAAAGAGCCAATATCAAATCATTTTCCCGTCGTCTATACCAACAATTTTGCCTATTAAGCCAAAAATTACAATGAGCATGCACAATATCCTGATGCCTGCTTTTACAGATATTTCCGCTTTTATCATTGGCTGAGACATACAAAAAACGCGGGCGCATTTATCAGAAGTCTTAAAATGCGCCCGCGCTTTCACTAAGCTGCAATAAGTTTTACTTTTTTTCCGTGCCCTGTGCGGAAAGCGCAGCTGCGCTTTCCGCAGGGAATCTGTCATCTTTTATTCCCATTTTTTTCATTGCCCATGCCTGCAAGTCATCAAACAATGTATAAGTAACAGGAGTCATAAGCAATGTAATAAGCAGCGAAAGCGTCTGCCCGCCGATGATTACCCATGCCATGGCCCGGCGGCTGCCGGAACCGGCGCCCTGGCCGAGAGCAGTAGGAATCATACAGACAACAAGCGTAAGCGTGGTCATAAGAATAGGGCGCAGACGCATCTCATTTGCCTTTATTGAAGCCTCATGCCTTGGCACGCCTTTCTGACGCAGCTGATTCGTAGTCTCAACCTGCAATATGGCGTTTTTCTTCACAACGCCGAAAAGCATGAACAAGCCCATGATGCTGAAGAATGTTATGTTCTGTTTCAGCAGCAGCAGGGAAAGGAATGCAAAAGGCAGCGTAAGCGGCAGCGCAACAAGAATTGAAAGCGGATAAACAAAACTCTCAAACTGGCTGGCAAGAACTATGTAAATGAACACGAATGCCATTACGAAGGCAATTATGAAGCTCTTTATCATCTTGCCCATTTCCTCTGACATACCGGTAAGGCTGCCTGTATATTCAGCGGAAAGATTCATTTCCTTTTTCACTTCAGCATAAGCCTGGTCTGCTGCGGCAACAAGAGCACCCAGGGAAAGAACGCCATCGGTATTTGCCTCCACAGTAACCTTTCTCTGGCGCTGGGTTCTTTCTATGCGGGTAGGTCCTACGCCTTCAACAACTTTGGCTATGCTGTCAAGACGAACCGTTGTGTCATTAGCTGCGGGAATTATCATAGCTTCTATCAGTTCTTTTGTGTTGCGGTAGCCGTTCTCCGCTCTTACACGCACCTGGTAAAGCTCTCCGTTATCCTTGAACTTGGTTATATCCTCAGCTCCGCCCACCATTGTTCTAAGGGCAGACGCAATGTCGCTTATTTTCACTCCGAGGTCATGCGCCCTGTTTCTGTCAATTTCAACCCTGTATTCAGGCTTGGCCTTGGAACTTGAAAGGTCGGCATCCACAACGCCGGGCACCTTCTTTATTTTGGCAAGAACCCTGTCGGCAATCTCAAAAAGGGTATCAAGATCAGGCCCCATGATATTATACTGCAGCTGCTTGCGTCCGCCGCCGAATCCGCCGGAGGCCACCACAGAATATCTTACGCCCTCATATTTATCCATCATCTGGCGTACATAAGCCATTATCTTAAGCAGTCCGGGACGAGTGCCTAAAGGCGTAAGCTCCACCGTTATTGTTCCCTGGTTTGAATTGCTGGTCAGAGAATCCGCTCCGCTGCCGGAACCTATGTTAGTAAGGGTATTTGTGACAAATGGAATCTTGCGTGTTTCCTTCTCTATCTGTTCAAAAAGCTGTTTAGTCGCGGCAAGGCTTGTGCCGTCCGGAGCCTTTACCTCTATCTGATACTGGCCTGTATCATCTGTAGGAACGAAGTCCTTTCCTATCATTTTGGCAATAGGCACAGTGGAAATAAGTATCACTATAGAGATTATGACCATGAATGTTCTGTGCGACAGAGACCATTCCAGCATTTTGGCATAATAGCCTTCAAGCCAGGCATTAAGCCTGTCAGTCATAAGCTGCAGCTCGTTTTTTTCGCTTTTCTTCGCCTTTAAGAATATTGAAGACATCATCGGCGTAAGCGTAAGGGAAACGAATGTGCTTATTGCAACAGCCACGGCTATTGTCAGGGCGTAATGCTTCATAAAACGGCCTATTATGCCCTGCATATAAGACATAGGCACAAATATAACAATAAGCGATATTGATATGGCTATAACCGCAAAGGCAATCTCGTTTGCGCCGATAATTGCGGCCTTTTTTGGGGCCAGGTGACGCTCTTCCATATTGCGGTAAATATTCTCTATCATAACGATAGCGTCGTCAATGACAAGACCTACAGCTATGGTAAGTCCTAACAGCGTCATATTGTTGAACGTGAATCCGAAATAGTCCATTACAATGAATGTACCTATAAGGGAAACAGGTATTGTAAGTGTTGAAATAATCGTGGAGCGCCAGTCGCCCATGAATACAAGAACCATAAGGCCGGCCAGCACGGCGCCAAGCACAAGATGCTCTTTAACGGCATTCACGGAGTCATTAATAAACTCTGACTGGTCATTCAGTATCCTTACATTTATATCAGAAGGAAAGGATGGCGCAAGCTGTGCTACGCGGGCACGCACTTTACGGGCAACGGCAACAGTATTGCTGCCGGACTGCTTTTTTATCTGTATTGTTACCGAGGGCTTGCCGTTAAGGAATGACACGGTGCTTTCTGTTTCACCGGTGTCCTCAACCTTGGCTATATCGCCTATTCTTATCTGCGTTCCGTTTCTGTTTACAACAACAATATCCTTGAAGTCCTTTACTGTATTTATACGGCCCAGTGTACGCAGCGTGAAATATTTATCCCTCTGCTCAACCGTTCCGCCAGGTATTTCAATATTCTGCTCCGCAAGAACCTGTTTTACTTTTGAAGATGAAATGCCAAGGGAAGCCATTTTCATGGGGTTAAGGACTATGTGAATTTCCCTTTCCCTTCCGCCTACTATGGTGGCAGATCCCACGCCACTTATTGTCTCTATGTTCTCTTTTACTTTTTTCTTGGCAAATTCTGTAAGCTCTATAAGATTGCGCTGCCCTGATACCACCACATTTATGATAGGCATTGCATCCATTTCCATTTTCATTATGACAGGCTGCTGCGTACCGTCAGGCAGCTGGGAAAGCACGGCGTTAACCTTGTCGCGAACTTCCTGCGCCGCCACATCGCCATCCTTCTCAAGTTCGAATTTGGCTATGACAAGGCTCATACCCTCATAGCTGTATCCTATTATATCTTCCAGTCCGGAAATTCCGTTTACGGATTCCTCAATAACCTTGGTAAGAGAAGTTTCCGTTTCCTCCGGGCCTGCACCAGGAAGAACAGTCTGCACAATAACATAAGGGAATTCCGTATTAGGCATAAGTTCCACGCCCAGGTTGAAATACGAATACATACCCAGCACGACGATGGCAGCCATCATCATGGTTGTGAAGACCGGTTTTTTGATTGAAATATCAATGAGTTTCATTATCTTCGCCTTTTAATCAGGACTGGCTCAGGCTCAGTCATTGTCCACAGCTATCTTGCTGCCGTCTTTCAGGCCGTACAGGCCGGCAACAATTATGTCATCTCCCTGTTTCACTCCGCCTGTTATCTGCGCATAATCCTCATTGGAAAGCCCCAGGGAAACAGCTACGCGCGCCGCCTTGTCTTCAGAAGGGATGAACACATAAGCCTGTTTGTTTTCGGTAACTATTGCGGAGGTGGGAACGGTAACGACATTGGATCTGGCACCGGCAATAAGTTTTACTTCGGCAAACATTCCTGATTTCAGCTTATGGCTTGAGTTATCCGCAAGAACCTCAACCACGCTGCTGCGGGTTTTTGTATCAACCACAGGGCTTATGCGGTAAATTTTTCCTGTAAAAACCGAATCCGGATAGGCATCCACTTTTATGCGGGCCGGCTGATTCATGCGTATCTTGCCCACATAGCGTTCGGGAACCTCAACAACAACCCTTACCTTGGCCTGGCTTACAACCAGCGCTATAGGGGTCTGTGTGGTTACATTGGCACCGGTATCCTGATAAACACGGCCTATTACTCCGTTAAGGGTTGAAGGCACAGGCGCGGCTTCATAAACAACACCTGGTTCATCGCGCTCTATAAGCGCCACAGTCTGGTTTTTTGATACCGGATCGCCCTCAAAAAGCACATTCTTCAGAAGCTTGCCGTTCACGCGCGGATAAAGAACCGCTTCATCAAAAGCCTTTATGGAACCGACTATGGAAATTGTGTCTTCAATAGTTCTAAGGCCGGCTTTTTCAGTTCTGACTATAAATCTGTCCTTCTCAACTTTGTTAAGCTGATCAATATTCTTTTCTCCGCACGCGGAGAGAGTCAGGACTGCTGCAAAAACTGCGAGTGTTGTTTTAATTGTGGTTTTCATAATTATTCGTCTCTGTATATTTAAAATCGTTTATTTTCCTATTGTCCATTCAAGCTGCGCTCCCGCTGAGCAGGTATCATGCGCGGCCTGACTGTAAAGCGTCTGTGTTTTATTAAAGGCAAGAGCCATGTCATTAAGATCCAGCAGACCGGCAAGACCGTTTTTAAACCTTGTCTCTGTAGCTGTAAGTGCCTTTCTTGCCTGTTCCACCGCGGTATTCTGTGATTCACGGCGTGACGCAGCCTCATTAAGTGAGAACCACGCAGTCTTTACGGCTATTTTTATGTTACGCTCCAGATTCTGAAGATTGTTCTCCATTATATCAGCCTGCTTCTGCGCCTGAAGAACCCTTGCATTCACGGAACCGCCGGAATATATAGGAAGCGAAAGTGTAACACCGCCGTATGTATTCCAGCCATTCTCGTCTCCGGCAGGTATAAATTTATTGCTGTTACCGGTATATTCCTGCTTGGCGAAAAGGCTGAGATAAGGATAATGGCCTGCACGTTCCACTACAATCATTTCCCTGTACAGATCCAGCATATGCTTCATGTCTTTATACTCAGCACGGTTTTCAAGAGCTGTTTTATAAAGTTCCGCAGGGCTGGAATAAATTGTTGTGCCGCACTGAAGGTCACCGCTTAGTTCAATATCGGCATCCGGTTCCATACCAAGAAGGTTCTTGAACTTAAGCAGGGTTTCCTCATAACTGTTTTCCGCTTTGGTAAGCGCCGGCTCATTATTTGAAACCTCCACGCGCTGGCGCAGCAGTTCCAGATCGCTTGACAATCCCTGCCTGTATTTAGCCTCTATGGTTTTAAGATACTGTTTTGACAGATTAAGCGTCTCGCGCTGAATCTCCACCATTTTTTTTGCCAGAAGAACCGCATAATACATCTGCTTTACCTGGCGTATAGTATCACGCTGCGCAACCTTCAGTTCCTCTTTTCCCGCAGCTGAATAGATTTTAGCCATCTTTATGGCTGAACCAACTTTTCCGCCGGCCCACAGTACCTGGTTAAGATTAAAACCTGCGGTGATGTAATTATCATCCAGTCCGCCTTTGTGAACGCCGTCACCGCTTACCGAGCGCTGCTCCCTGAAATAGCGGGTATAATTACCCGTAAAGTTTATCTGCGGATAGACGGAACCTATGTTTTCATCAACATAGCCATCATATTTCTCACTTGTGGCCATAGCGTTTTTCACGGTGATATTGTCCCGCAAAGCGATATTTATAGCCTGGTCAAGGCTTATCGCTTCTGCATGGCATGGGATAACGGAGGCAAGACTTAAAGCCGCAACCGTAAAAATCACTTTCATAGAACGTATGCCGGCCGCAATAAGTTTTGCGAACATTGAAGGTGTTTTCCTGTTTATGTTTTTTATTCCTTTATTATGAGCTTCCATATGTAATTCCAGAATAGCCGCGGTAATCATGCGAAGCAGCAGATCCATTGTTTCAGAAGTCAGATTTTCATTTGAGAAACTTTTTCTGAAAAGTTCATTTTTCTGACGTGAATATTCAACAGACAGCTTTGAAAGCATGTTATTCTTCGGCAATGTTACAAGTTTAAAGAAATGTTTTGGGGCATCCGGGTATTTTTCAAAAAAGACCATATATCCGGACAGGATTTTTTCTATTTTGGTTTCAACAGACATATCACTTTCGATTCCGGGAATACAGTCTTCAATCCTTTTAACCCCTGCAATAAAAGCCTGATTAACAAGCTCTTCCTTATTTTTGAAATAGTAATAAAGAACCGGTTTTGTTATTTTCAGCTTCTCGGCAATCTGATTCATGGAAACAGATTCAGCTCCATACTCAGCCAGAAGTTTCCCGGCGGCGCATAAGATTTTTCTGCGCTTTTCTTCATTCTTTTCGTTTTTTCTTGCTTCGTTCATAAAATTCTACTTACCGGTAAATAAATTATATCATAAATACCAGACAGGAACAAAAAGAAAATAACCTGACGTATGCCTGCATAACCTGGCAGGATATATTCAGGTGAATCAATAAACGGGCCGGCAATGACTTTGTTGATAAAAAATGGCGGTGAACAGGTATACTTTCCTGTTCACCGCCATAACAACAGCAGTTTTTACACGGATTATATCACCAGATGATTATTTGTTTCCGCGTGGATATATTAAATGTTTCAGGCTTTTCCTGCCTCGTCAAGCGCCTGTCTTACAGCTATGGCCAGCTGGTCCGCGCATGATGTGTAATTTGAACCGCAGGTATTGCCTTTTACCTTTTCCTCTATCTGCTTAACTGTCCAGCCGTCGACAAGTTTTGATATGGCTTTCAGATTTCCATTGCAGCCACCATAGAAAACAATATTCTTTACTACGTCGCCTTCGAGGTCAAATGTTATGAGCTGTGAGCATACGTCCTGTGTTTTATATTCAAAATGCATATACATATTCCTTTGTCTGCTAACCATATCAGCATTTCACGCATATTATGGCCAGCATAAAACCGTTTTGAGAAAACCTGCAGCTTTTTATACAAAAAGCGGTCTTCATCAGACCGCTTTTTGTATGGAGGCGCCGGGATTCGCACCCGGGTCCGCCGGCTGCACGCCGGAACCGCTACAGGCTTAGCCCCGGATAAATCTCGCCAGGCATAAGGCCGGGACGCCAATGGCCTGACATGTTCCGTATTGTCTTAAGCCCTGCCGCCACGAAACGCGGGCTGCAGAACAGCATTCCGTAAATTAACACTGAACAGACAGCACGGAAATCCGCCTGCCAGCGAGGCCTGCTTAAGCGCGGGCCCAGGCTAACTCGTTGGAGTTGGCTTTTATTTTTTTAACCCTGTTTTACATGGCCTGGTCAACCATGACCTGCTGAACCGTCGACACTAACCAACGTCGAACCTGTTCGCCCCCCTTTTTATGCCTGGCATAAAATCCCAACGAATTTCATACCACAGGAGGAATCAGGAATATTATATCAGACTTTTTGATTTTCTGCAATAGATGTTAATTCTTTAAGTATAAATCTTACCACACTGCTTAAAAATTTATTCTTTCCTTTTCTATCACCAGCGGACGACGCAGTGTCTGCGTGTAAATTGCGCCTATGTATTCTCCCAGCACACCCAGGAAAATAAGCTGTATGGAGGCAAACAGGAAAAGCCCTATAACGGCTGGGGCAATACCGACAGTAAAACTGTCCCAGTGCAGCAGCTTGTGTATGAAATAGGCAACGGCGGCAAGGAAACTAAGCCCAGCACATATAAAGCCACCAAAAACAGCCAGTCTCAAAGGCACTTTTGAATGATTGATTATTCCCAGTATGCCTATATCGTACATCATATAGAAATTCACTTTTGATATACCACGTCTGCGTGCCGGCTGATAATATTCTATTTTTGCCGATTCATACCCCAGGTCGGCCACTTCGCCACGAAGAAAAGGATATGGCTCGTTAAGTCTGCGCAGCTGTTCTATAACACATTTGTCATACAGGCCGAATCCGGTATTATTTTTTGTTATTTCAACATCTGAAAGTTTTGCGATGAGGGAATAGTACATTTTTCTTATGAAAAACATAACCGGATTCTCTCCGCTGCTGTTCTTCACACCAAGGACAACCTTATACCCTTCCTCCCATTTTTTTATGAATTTGCCTAACATTTCCACGGGATCCTGAAAATCCGCGGCAAAATTCATCACTGCGTCCCCCCTTCCCTGCAGAAGGCCATAATAAGGTGAGCGTATATGCCCGAAATTGCGTACATTTATAATAACTTTTATACGTTTGTCGGCTCCGGCCATTTTGCGCAGTATCTGCTGCGTGCGGTCAGTGGAAGCATTATCAATAAAAATATGCTCGAAATCATACTGCGGAAATTCGTCAAAAAGTTTTCTCACTTCAGCCGCTATTCCCTCTACATTCTCTTCTTCATTATAACAGGGTGTGACAATGCTTATAAGTTTTTTCATAATTGTTTAGTCTTACGGTTATCTTTTCCCTGAAAGGAATCTGGCAAGTGAATCACGCCAGTCAGGAATTTTTATTCCCAGTTCACGGCATAAAGCAGCATTGCTCATGGCAGAATATCCGGGGCGTTTCGCGGCAGTATTGAAATCAGCCATTTTTGCCGGTATTATTTCCTTTTTTATTCCTGCAAGGCGCAAAATTTCCTTTGCCCATCCATAGCGTGAGCAGACTCCGCTGTTTGGCAGATGCCAGAGTCCGGAAAGACCGCGCTGCATGGCAGCCATTACGGCGTCCACAACATCCTCAGTGTATGTAGGCACGGAAATCTCGTCATCGGCAATTTTAAGCGGTCCTTCTTTTTCAGCCCACTGCCTCACCTTGTAAATAAAATTCTGTTTTCCATCACCGTAAAGCCAGCTCAGGCGGAAAACAGAGGCCCCCATAGGCTCAAGAGCGTATTTCTCTCCGGCCAGTTTGGATTCTCCATAAACATTAAGCGGGTTAGTTTTGTCCTGCTCGGTATAGGGAGCTTTCTTCGTCCCGTCAAAAACATAATCCGTGCTGAAATGTACAAGGGTTGTCTCGAATTTTTTAGCCTCCATGGCGATGCTGCGCAAAGCATAGGTATTCACATCCATGGCAGTTTTCCTGTCCTTCTCTGCAAGATCAACCTGATTATACGCCGAGCAGTTTATTATCAGTCCAGGCCTGTATATGGAAAGCACCTCCGCAACATGCATTGGATTTGTAACGTCAAGCTCGTCAGAGTCAGCGCCAAGATATTCCCAGCCCTCTTTTTCAAAACGTTTTGCGAAAGCCCTGCCCAGCTGTCCTTTGGAACCGAAAATAAAAGCACGCATAAATTCTCCCAAAAAAAAGACCCCGTTTCATTCCCGGAATACGGGCAAAGGGGTCTGACTTAAAAATCTGGTGCCCGGTATAGGGTTTGAACCTATGACCTTTCCCATGTCAAGGGAACGCGCTACCGCTGCGCCAACCGGGCCTTAATACTACACAAATATTATAGCAAAAAACATTAATACGTTTGCAAGATTTCTGTTTTCAATCTCCGCCGTCTTTTGTACTGACGGCATTATTTATCCCACCGGGGTTAAGCAGTTCCCACCATTTCATATACTTTACAAAAGGATAGAATGCCGAGAAAGCACACCAGATAAATCCCTGTGCACCATCGAGCACACCAAGCTGGAAAATATATCTGCGCAGAAAATCGAATGGAATACGTATAAAACTCAGGAAAAGGCACGGTCTTCTGCCGCTTTCAGCTTTTTTATGCGCTCCAAGGGTAGTATACTTGTTGAATTTGTCAAAATAATTATGAATGGAACTATATGAATAATGTTTCAGATGTCCTTTTTCAATACGGCGCACCGGGCCTGTCACTTCCAGTTTCTCATGAACAAGACCGCCGGTAAATTCCGCTTTTTCCCGTCTAACAAGGCGCAGGATAATATCATTCTTCAAACCACTGTGACGCATTCTTCTGCCGAGAAAATAATTAACACGCAGAATTTCATAACCTGCGGCATTATCCTGGCTGCTGTCAGCTTCCGCCTTCTGTTCCCTGACAATATTTCTTATTGATTCTTTTAATTCCTCATCTGGAATCTCGTCAGCATCAAGGCTTAAAGCCCATTCCCCGGAACACTGCGCAAGGGCATATCCTTTCTGTGCAGCGAAACCGTCAAATTTACGCGTAAGGAATCTGGCACCATAACGGCTGGCTACTTCCCTGGTCCCGTCGGCAGAACCGCTGTCAACCACAATTATTTCATCACAAAGATCATGTACCGCATTAAGACATGCGTCAAGATTTTTTTCTTCGTTGTATGTTATAACAAAAAGCGACAGCCTGGGAGCGTATCCTGTTTTTTCCATGTACGCTGCCTGTTCCGCACCATGTTCATGTTCAGACAAAGACGGCATAAAAATCCTGCACTTAATACGCTTAATCCAGTCCGCGCACAAGTTCTATGGCTTTCTGCGTCGCGGTCTTAAGCCATTCCCCGCTTTTCTGTATCTCCGCATAAGGCCATATCCTGATTACATTCAGCAGCAGCAGATGGTACACCGCGCGCAATTTCTCACTGCCGTTTTCCATTGCCGAGAGCTTATCGAATATCATATCCCTGGCCATCTTAATACGCCGGGCCGAATCCGGGGAAACAGGTTTATTCCTGAAACTCCAGTAAAGTTCCATATCCTGCAGAACCTTGGCCGCATCTATCATCCATGAGTCACAGAAGGAATCAAGAAAATCCACGAGGCAGACACGCCCGCCGGAAGTAACAATCATATTATCAAGGGTAAGGTCGCCGTGGCAGGGCGTCCAGCTTATGCATGACCAGTCAAATTTCCTGAGAATATCAAAAGCCTCAGCAGGAACTTTCCCGCCGGTTTTCTTTTCAAGACTGATGATTTTTGTCTGAAAAATCATTGCGGAATCACTTCTTCTGCCTTTTTCTTCCCAGTGAAGCATTTTGAAAAGCAGGTCTATCATAGGCGCGACATCACTGTCTTTCATCATATGTACCATGTCAGACAATTTATGCCCACGGACATATTCCATATCAAAGTAGAAAAGGCCGTCCTCGTACCCCCAGGCAAGTACGGAAGGAGAGAAAACCCGCTGCGACGCATTATGAAAATTCTGCTTGCGGCACTGTTCCTCCAGCCTTGAATTATATTCCGGGCATGAGGAATATTTGCGCACAAACGTTGAACGCTCAGTGCGGTACAGCTGCACCCTGCAGCCTGAATTTCCTTCCAATGATTTTACTTCGTGAATCTGCATAAATTTTCTCCGCTGTCACTGCCTTATGACCGTATGCCGCCGGAATTCAACTTAAGCCATGCAATAAATTTTTTTATACCGTCTTCAAAAGAAGTAGAAGGCCTGTAGCCTAACAGGCGGGCTGCCTTGCTGAAATCGCAGGCGGTTCTTTCAACATCTCCGGGCTGCACAGGCATACGGCGTATAACCGCACTGCGTCCGGCATTCTGTTCAATTACCTCAATCATGCGGCTGAGTTTTACAGGTTCCCCGCCGCCCAGGTTGATAATCTCGTATCCGGTTTTATCATAATCCAGCGCAGCAGCGGTACCTGTTACTATATCATCAATATAAGTATAATCGCGTACCGAGGAACCGTCGCCAAACATTTCAACAGGTTCGCCTTTCATTATACAGCGGGCAAATTTGCTTATGGCAAGATCAGGTCTCTGCCTCGGACCATATACGGTAAAATAACGCAGGCATACAACCTTCAGGCCATACAGAACATGCCATGTGTAGCACATCTGCTCGCAGGCGGCCTTTGTTGCTGCGTAAGGGGAAACAGGCCTGTCTATACGCAGGTCTTCAGAAAACAGTTCCGCCGCACAGCTGCCGTATACAGAACTGGAAGAAGCGAAAACAAGTTTTTTTATTCCGTCCGCGCGCATCTGCTCAAGAATATTGGCAGTACCACCCACGTTTGTCTTTACATATGATAAAGGATTTTCAAGGGAGGGCCTTACCCCTGCGCGCGCGGCAAGATGAACCACTGCATCCGGTCTGGTTTCGGTAAAAACCTTTTTAATGAAATCCGGATCCTCTATGTCACCGCGGAAACAGGAATAAGCCGGATTGTTCAGATTGTGGCGTATATTTTCTTCTTTGATACGCACATCGTAATATGGCGAAAAATTATCAGCAACCGCTACCGTCTTTCCGGCTTCAAGCAGACGGTCCGCAAGGGAAGAGCCTATAAAACCGGCTCCACCTGTTATCAGAACTCTTTGAAAATCAAAAGCCACTTGAACTCTCCTATGTAAAACCGGTATTAATCACCGCAAAATACTCAACTGCGGAAACACGATTCTTCCATATATATTATATTGATTATCCCCTGAAATTGTAAAGGAAAACAGCGTGCATATGTTCCATGCCGCCTGATTTTACGGTCTGGCGTAAAACAGGAATTTTAAGGAAACACAAAAAAATGAGGGAACTTTTATACAAATAACACAAAAAATGAGCGAATTATGTCTGCTTCAATACAAAAATATGAGGGAACCGGCCTTTGGCAATGGCTTTTATGGTGCTTATGCTGCCTTCGCTTTCGCCGTTCTCTATCTTGCGTATCATGGAAACGCTTACCACAGCCTTTTTTGCCAGTTCCTCCTGTGTCATCTTGCGGTATTCCCTGTATACCTTTACAGGATTCCTGCCATTCACTATGTCTCTTAATGTCTGGTGCGGAAATCTTACGAGCATATATGGCTTTTTTTAATATCGTAAACCGCAAAGAATACTTCAAGGTACCGGCATATTGAAAACACTGCAGCAGTTACTGCGGCAAGAACCCATTCAGACAAATGCAGGAAATACCCTGTCTGCCCCTTTCCTGCCGCAGTTCCCATAAGGAAGAAAGCCAGAAATACAAAAAGCGGGCATACCGCCGTGCATACCCGGCTTATATAATCAATTACCCGGTATTTTTTCCTGGTTCTGTCTATTATACCGTTTCCTGCCGCAGTTCCGCCAAAAACCCTGTGTGCGGTAAAAAACCATGCACAGTACGCAATTAAAACGACAATGTATGCCGCAAGCTGTATGCTGAAAGAAAAACGGAATCCGGGATTAATCATCAGCACAAGGGCCACAGGCATTGCCGCAAGACAGACCATGCCAGCCACGACATTGAATTTCTGCCAGAAATCCAGTTTAACAGAGCCTGCTTTTATAATCTCCCCGGCGCATTTTTGTTCTTTATACATATCTGTATTCCCTTCAGGATATAGTTTAACAAATAAAACAAAACCGTAGATTATATCATGTCAGGTGCTGTACCGCTGCAGACAGTATCAGCCCCTATTCCGGATTTGATTTATATTAAGAAACGGAAATATATTTTTACAAAAAATATGAAAAACAATATCAGCGGTTTAAATACCACTCTACGGTTTTTCTTATGCCGGTTTCAAAATTCTCTTCGGCTTTCCAGCCAAGTTCCGTTTCTATTTTCGTTGCGTCTATGGCATAGCGGCGGTCATGCCCGGCGCGGTCCTTCACGAAGGTTATAAGTTCCCTGTAGCTTTTTCCGCAGGCCGCAGGCCGCAGTTCATCCATTATACCGCATATTGTATTTACTATCTGAAGATTATTGCGCTCATTGTGCCCGCCTATATTGTATGTTTCCCCAGAAACTCCTTTGTGGAAAACCAGGTCTATGCCCTTGCAATGGTCCAGCACATAAAGCCAGTCACGCACATTTTTCCCGTCCCCGTATATCGGAATAGCCTGCCAGGCAAGCGCCCTGCGTATTATTGTGGGAATGAGTTTTTCATCATGCTGCTTCGGCCCGTAATTGTTGGAGCAGTTTGTGGTGGTTACATTCATTCCGTAAGTGTGATGATATGCCCTCACAAGAAAATCGCTGCCGGCCTTGCTGGCGGAATACGGGCTGTTTGGCGCATATGGCGTTGTTTCCATAAACAGCCCCGTTTCGCCGAGCGTGCCGTAAACCTCATCCGTGGAAATATGATGAAAACGGCAGACTGAATATCCCGGCTTATGCTGGCCCGGGGCTGTCATCCAGTGTTTCCTGGCTGCCTCAAGCAGCGTAAAAGTGCCCAGAAGATTTGTCTGTATGAACGGCAGCGGGCCGGTTATGGAATTGTCAACATGGCTTTCGGCTGCAAAATGTATCACGCCTTTTATGTCATGCCTAGCGAAAATGCCGTTCACAAGCTCCGCATCGCATATATCGCCTTTTACGAATGTATAACGCGGATTAGCTTCACATTCCCTGAGATTTTCCGGATTGCCCGCATAAGTAAGCTTGTCAAGATTGATTATGCTGTATTCAGGGTGTTTCTCAAGAAAGTACGGAATAAAATTTGAGCCTATGAAACCCGCACCGCCTGTTATAAGAATTGTATGTGCCATTTTTTTCATTTCCTCTTTTTTCTGTATTATCAGATGGCTCTGTTAAATTAAAGTATTGATACAAAATCAATAATCTTATTATACAGAGCCTATCAGATACACAGTATTATACTGCTAAAATACCCTGTTCATGCAGTATTCATGGAAAGACGGATTGTTTTTGTCTTTCTCAGAAAACAGGGCGTTTTTCAGGTCTGTCTTCCAGTCTATGGCAAGTTCGCTGTCGCCTGCATATACCGCACCTTCCGCAGCCTTGTTGTAGAAATTATCGCATTTGTATGCGAAAACGGCTGTTTCACTAAGCACTGAAAAGCCATGCGCGAACCCGCGGGGTATGAAGAACTGCTTTCTGTTCTCTCCGCTAAGTTCCACACCAAACCACTTCCCGAAGGTACTGCTGCCGGAACGCAGATCAACAGCCACATCATAAACAGTGCCCTGAATTACGCGGACAAGTTTCGCCTGCGCGAACGGAGGCTTCTGAAAGTGCAGGCCTCTTACTGTGCCACAGCATGACATGCTTTCATTGTCCTGCACAAATTCACAGTCTATTCCGCCTTCCTTCAATGTGTTTCTGTTATAGCTTTCAAAAAAATATCCACGGCTGTCCCTGAATATACGGGGCTGCAGCACAATAAGCCCTTCTATCGGCGTCTTAATAAAATCCATTGCTTTCCCCCGCGGCTATATCCAGCAGATAACGCCCGTAATCTGTGTTTTTCATTCTGTTGCCCTGTTTCACAAGCATTTCCCTGTCAATCCAGCCATTGCTGTAAGCTATGGATTCAAGGCACGCTATCTGCAGGCCCTGACGGTTCTGCAGTGCTTCCACAAACATTGATGCCTTTATCAGGTCTGAATGCGTGCCGGTGTCAAGCCATGCCATGCCGCGGCCCATCAGCCGCACGGAAAGTTCTCCCTGTTTCAGGTACCAGTCATTCACGGCGGTTATCTCAAGCTCGCCCCTTGCTGAAGGCTTTAATTTCTTAGCCACATCTATGACGCGGTTGTCATAGAAGTAAAGCCCTGTTACAGCCCAGTTACTCTTTGGCTTTTCAGGTTTTTCCTCAATGGAAATGGCCCTGTGCTGTTCATCCACCTCAACAACCCCATATGCTTTGGGATTCTTCACATGGTAGGCGAACACATTCGCTCCGCTCTTCAGCTGCGCTGCGGCCCGTACCATATTCTTCATGTCGTGGCCATAGAATATATTATCGCCAAGAATAAGGCATACATTGTCGCTGCCTATAAAATTCTCTCCGAGAATGAATGCCTGGGCAAGCCCTTTGGGCTCAGGCTGTTCCACATAGGAGAATTTCACCCCGAAGCACTCGCCTGTGCCAAGAAGCTGCCTGAACCTGGGCAGATCTGCCGGCGTAGATATTATGAGTATCTCCCTTATCCCTGCCAGCATCAGCACGGACAGGGGATAATAAATCATCGGCTTGTCATAAACAGGTATAAGCTGTTTTGAAACACCAAGCGTGGCCGGGAAAAGCCGGCTGCCAGTGCCTCCGGCAAGAATTATTCCTTTCATATTTCAGTTCTCCTTAAATATTTCTGTACAGCATTAAAGACAGTCTCTGGTTTTATTGTTCCCAGACATTGTTGTTCTTTGGAAAAATCCAAAACGCATTTTGACATCCAATAGCGGTCTATGTTCATGCAGCCGCCACAGTTTTCAGCTGATATATTTATGTTGCGGCTATAAGAAAGATATTCAGCGCGGCTGGGGCCGTATAGAACTACGGAATCAGTTTTTGTGACATTTGCCAGATGAGCCATGCCTGTTTCTCCATCTATGTGCAAGGCTGCTCCTGAAAGCAGATACGGCAGGTCTTTAAGTTCCGTTTTTTTTACAAGGCTTATGTCCGCAAAGTCAAAAGGCATGCTTGTTCCTCCGCCTATCTGAACCGTAAGATAATCCGGAAAGCTGTCTCTGAACATTCTGACAAATTCTTCCCAGCATTTTTCCGGCCAGTTTCTTGTAAGGCTGCCTTTTACTGCCGTATGTATATTTATGCCGCTGTGCAGGGTTATGTATTTTTTCCCTTCAAGCCCGAATTTTGACAGTATCTGCTGCATTTTCTGCTTGTCAAGCGCTATATCTGCCCTGTCATTCTGGCTTATTTCAAGACCTGTAAATAACCCTAATGAAGAAACTCTGCTGTACCCATGCGAGACCATGATTTCAGCAAACTGCCCATCCATATCAGGGCTGTATTCCTCAAAAGTCCTGAAATATTTCTGTATGTCAAGAGCTTTGCGCAGGCATGGCAGATAATCTGGTGCAAGACTTTTTATGCGTTTCATATCATAATGGTCAAACATTATAAAATGACAGCCGCTCATGGCAAGGTCAAAATGCTGCGGCACATATTTTCTGTCCTGAAAACGATCAATCAATCCATCTGAAAATACCATTTCTACAACAGACCGGCTGTCATGGCATAAAGATATTTCTGCATCCGGCATTTTTTCGCGCAGTTTTTTGACAAGAAAACGCGACATTACCACATCTCCTATGCCGCCACGCACATGTACCAGAATCCTTAACCTGTCCGCATATAATTCTTTTTTTGAAAATAGGCTGCGGCAGACTATTGCCGCATTGGTACGCAGTTTTTTCTGGAATCTGCGTATTTTTACGGCAGTACTCACTAACAGGCTTTTTTTTGTATTCGCTTCCGCGATCTCCTTTGCCCGCAATGCTGAAAGTTTTAAACTGTTAAGATTTTTATCAGCCATAAATACCTATTCTGATTATATTATAAATCAATGTTTTGAAAACTTTATCTTTATGCCAAGCAAAGTATAGATTTTATAATCAGGATTCTCATAAACATCAAATAAAAATCTTAGCCATCTTTTCTGAATAACCAGATTTGTTTTTCTTAACCTGCTTACAAGTTTTCTGTTTGCCACAAGTTCAGGCTTTGTATACTCCGAATAATCAAAATTACGCAGACCTTTTTCATAGGCAATACGTGTAAATTCAGCAAAATGTTCTTTCCTCATATCGGGAGACACAAAACATTTGAAAAAATCTCTTACAGTAACCTGTATACGCTTTATAAACAGCGGAATTTCTTTCTCCGTAAGCACCGGTTCTATAAGATTTCTGCACAGTACAAAATAATTGGCAATCTGGGAAGGCGTCGGAACACTGTCAAAACATACCGAATCACGATCAGGGTGATTTCTGATAGGATGGAGATTAGAATCCCACAAAAGTATTCCTATGCCGCCTGACATTATTTTTGTCATTCTTGGAAAGTCATCAAGTTTGCCATATTTATCACGTTCCTTAAGCATATCCAATGAGACCAGCTCCTTAGTCCGATAAATAACAGCCCCACACTGATAGCTTGCGAAAAAATAAAATTTTGCAAAATCATTAGGCGTTTTAAAAATATAGTGATCTTTTCTTACCTTTCCGGCATAAGCCGGAACTGAAGTAAATTCAAAAGCAGTTGAGTGTATTAAAGACACATTTTCATAGCGGTTAAGCAGCTCCAGTACAATCTTTATGTATTCAGGATGCAGCAAATCATCATCATGGAATATCATACAGTATGTTCTGTTTGCCAATTCTACCGCTTTTCTGTAATTCCCGCATAAACCGTATGTTTTAATGTATTTAACACCTCTGTCGGCAAACTGCCTTACGATTTCTTCAGTGTTATCTGTGCTTTCATTGTCCAGTACTGTTATTTCTTTTATTCCAGCACTCTGTGACAGCAGGGCATTTATACTTTCCGGCAGAAGGTGTGCTCTGTTATGCGTCTGTATGAAAAACTGTATATCATCTATTGAAAACATATCTGATTTATCTCTATATCCCGAATGTTTTTATCTTTCTTAAAGATTTTTCTTTTGTGGTATCAATACAGGATATTCCAAAAACAACAAGTATTTTTTCTTTTTTATGAAAATGTATCCTGAACATTTTTCTTCTGATTCTCTGTACACACCACCAGAAGGATTTAATTTTAAAAGCAAAAAAATCAAAACAGGCAGCAGGCAGTCCTATGTTTTCCAGATAGGAATCTATTAGTTCTGCCGGATATTCTGTATTTTTCTTTATGAAATCTCTCCAGCCAGGCATCCATTCCCTGTCTGAATAAAGCCTGGCTCTGTTAAAAATCTGCAATTTTAACAATGGAAAGCCTTTTTTTATAAAATAACGCCAGTCATTAAAAATGCTTTTGCCGTGCTCGTTAAAGAATGTTTTATATTCCGCTCCGGCCTGTGCGAAAATTTCCGGCAGACGTTTTTCATAATTTCTTATAACGTCTCCTACTTCTTTTTCCTCTTTTACACTGCTAATGAAATTCTGGAATGCCGGAGAAAAAAAGACTTCCTTTTTTACACAGAAAAAATAACTTCCTATGTAATCATCCTCAAATGCGCTTAATCCCCATGCCCCGGTTTTAACATCTTTTTCCGCAGTATCAAAGAAGGGCTTCAAGGAAAACAAAGGCCCGAATGCAGAATCGTTTACAAAAAGGAATTCATCATATTCCTGCAGCACATCATGCGGAACAAGTTTAAAAACAAGTTCCTGCCAGGAACCAAAATCATATTTGCCATGCCGATAGGCCCATGCATTTTTAACATAAGGAGATATTTTCTGAAGTTCGCTTTTTTTCATCGAACAGTCTGCCATATAATATATATCTGCAAATTCACGCAGACTGTCAAGGAAATAAGACACATAAGGCAGAATCCTGCCCTTTTTATCATATCCTGCAAAGAAGCAAACTCTTTTCATCATTTATTCTGTTTATTTATTTCTTTTGAATATCTTAACGGTGGCCTATGGTCCCAGGAAATATCTGTACGGCATTCCCTTGCCGGAATGCCGGCTATTATGGAATTTTCCTGCGAATGTTTTTTTGTCACTATGGCTCCTATGCCAACTACACAGTTTTCAGGTATCTGTGCCCCTTTAAGAAGCGTTACCCTTTCGCCTATCCACACATGGTCAGATATAATAACAGGATATTCCGGGACATTCAGTGCCTGCAGCGTATTCCTGTCATAAATGGTATGCCCGTCTCCCCAAATGCGCACATTGTTTGATATCAGGCAGTTACTGCCTATACTGATACTGTTATTTATCAAATGGCATGTCAGCCCGAATGCCTCGGTATTCTCACCGGCTTTAAAGGAATTTTCACCTTCAAAACATGATATGCTGTAATTTCCCGTACAGTTTTTTCCGAAACTGACGGCATTATTGCTGCTGCCATTGAAATTTATATCTATGTTAAGTTCCTCCATTCCGTTCCAGTTCGCTTTCTGTACACCATCTTCTGTCAGGTCTATTTTCACGGTATTGCCTTTGCCGGTATTTCCCAAAATTTTTACTTTTATTTTTTTGGGAAGGGCCCATACAGGCATTATATACTCTTTTCCGTTTTTTACAGCTATGATATGAAACATACAGTGCCTGTAACGGATTTTCCTGCCACGGTATATAAAGTTAAGCACTTTATGGCGTATAAATTTTATAAACGGTTTTATCTGCATAATCAGCCAGCGTTCTCTTCCCAACTAAATATTTTTACACCTAAAAATTTTATTATTCTTATTTTCTTTTTGTATTTTGAATATGTCTGTATCTCAAAAACATAAGGTATGCCCTGCCTTCTTCTGAAAACAGCGCTTTCCTTAAAAAGCATTTCAGTTTCCATATTTTTTAACAGATTCGGGCAGTAACTACTGTCCCTGACAAAAAGCGAAAGCAGTTCATCAGAAGTGTAACGTAATGCGGTTTCCTGTATCAGATTAAGGAATTTAACAGGTGGTTTTCGGTCTGGCCAGTATCTGCCATAATAATCCATAAGCCCCCGGCACTGCCTTAACAGGTTTTTGCTTATATTGCTGTCATGCAGACGATAATAAACACATGGTTTTTTCATTACCTTAAAAGAAAGTTCAGGATGTTTTTTTAGATAACGGTAGATTTTTGTGGTAAGTATTATATCATCGCAAATAACATTTTCATCAAACCCGCCTACAGCATTTAGTATTTCCGTTCTGTAAAGCGCACTCTGCACATAATAAGAGCCTATGTCATTAAAATCAAGTTCAAGCCCGTCATCAGCTTTTGGCTGTTCAAGGTTTCCTATTATTCTGTTTTCAAAATTATCCAGAGTTTTGCCTTTGGAATCGACCGGCACTACAGTAGCATCGCAGACAAATGCTATTTTTTTGTCATTCTGCAATATGTCCAGTCTTTCAGCTATTGAACCAGGCAAAACAGCATCATCGCAGGATGATATTTTTATATATTCCCCATTTGCCGCAGCTATAAGCCTGTTAAAATTAAGTCCTATGTATCCTGTATTGTTTTGTGAAATAATACGCATATTACAGGAATGGGCATTTTTAAAATCTCTCAGAATTCTAACACTGTCATCTGTTGATCCGTCATCAAGAACTATTATCTCAAAAGAAGGAAGATTCTGGGACAATATGCTTTCAAGGCATTCTTTTATATACTTTGAATGGTTATAGCATAAACAAAGAAATGAAACCATGCCTGATATTTTAGTCTTGCTGTTCTGCATTTCAGAAAGCATTGCATACCTCCGTTACTGTTTTTACTTCATCATCCGTAAGGACTGGGCTTATCGGCAAGGAAATAACTTCCCTGTGTATAAGTTCGGTTATTGGCAAAGACAATCCATTCCATTCCTTATAAGCCAGCTGTTTGTGCGGCGGCACAGGATAATGTATGTTTGTCTGTATGCCGCTTTCCTCAAGGTGTTTTTTCAATGCCTCCCTATCTTTCGTGCGTATGACAAATACATGCCACACATGGGCTTTTTCATCATAAGCCTGCGGAAGTATTATTTTCGGGTTTGTTATATGCTCCCTGTAATATTTGGCTATTTCACTCCGCCTGGCATTATCGGAATCCAGGTATTTAAGGCGCACGTCAAGCAATGCGGCCTGAATTTCATCAAGTCTTGAATTTGTGCCTTTGTATATATGATGATATTTTCTGTCACTGCCGTAATTAGCAATAGCTTTTACTTTTTCATAAAGAGCCTTATCATCAGTGGTTATGCCTCCAGCATCTCCCAATGCTCCTAAATTCTTGCCGGGATAGAATGAAAAAGCAGCGGCATCGCCAAGATGGCCTGTTCTTCTGCCTTCATATATAGCCCCATGGGCCTGGGCCGCATCCTCTATGATTTTAAGATTGTATTTTTTTGCAAGTTCCCATATTTTTTTCATCTGTACGGCCTGTCCGTACAGATGAACAGGTATTATCGCCTTTGTGCGGGACGTAATTTTTTCTTCAATCAAATCCGGATTAATATTGTAAGTATTAATATCCGGTTCAACAAGAACAGGCGTACAGCCATTATCAGTTATTGCAAGTATTGTAGCAATGTATGTGTTTGCCGGAACGATTATTTCATCGCCAGGGCCAAAGCCATAAGCCTTGATTATCAGTTTTATTGCCTCAAGGCCATTTGCTACGCCCAAGGCGTATTCTGTTCCGCAGTATTTTGCAAAATTTTCCGCAAAAATTTCATTCTGCCTGCCCTGCAGATACCATCCGGAATCAAGGACATCTTTTATGCGCACATCCATTTCAGCACGGAAACGATTGTTTATCTTCTTAAGGTCTAAAAATTTTATCATAATATAATCACCATTTTATATCAAAGCAGAAGCATTACATTTTATTCACTACCGATATAATCGTATCGAAAGTATTATCCCATGTATTTCTGTATGTTTCTTCTTTCAACAGTTGCAGATATCCATTATCATGTTTCAGTTCTATTGCTTTATGCAGCTGTCTGACAAAATCTTCTTTATCAGCTGCTATCAGACAGGATTTATAATGAATACATTCCGCCAGCGCTGTGGTAACAACAGGAATGCCATGCGCCATATATTCAAACATTTTTACAGGGCTTGTTCCTTTTGTAATATCATTAAGCAGGAAAGGAATAATTCCGACACTAAAATGTTTCGAATATTTAAGTAATTCAGACAATGGCATCTTATCAAGACACAGGAAATTGTCATATTTTTTCAATTGTCCAACACCTTCATCATGCGGACCTATCAGAACAAAATTCATTTCGGGACATTTTTGTAAAGCATATTCCAAAAGATTAAAGTCAAACCAGGATTTAGAAACAACTCCATAGTATCCGATCAAAGGTTTTTTAGAATCTATCATATGCCTGAATCTGGGCTTCAGATAATCAGAAAACGTTTCTAAATCAACAGCATTTTTAGCAATAACGATATTTTTATCTGATCCTCTTAATTCCACAGCCTGTTTATATAAGGAGTCTGCTGTTGTAGAAACTAAAATATTTTCATTATTACAGATTGATTTAAGACGTTCCGATAATTCTTTCTTTCTTTTAATATTTTCTATTAGCGAAATATCATCCAAATGCTCAAAAATTATCTTTGCCCCGGTATACTGGGCAGAGAACAGTATTTTTTCTAATTGCTTGCATGTATAATGAGTGCTTATTGACATTACTACTCTGTCAGACAGATATATATTAGTTGCTAATTTTTTTGCATCCTTTAAAGGAAAAAGATAAATATTTTTCTTTAATTCCACAACCCTGTTTACAGCTTTTTCACTCCATGCGACTGTATAACCGTTTTTTACAAAACAGTCAAACAAGTATTCCGGTCTCTGTGTCATATTCGAAAAAAAAGAATATGATGATATGAAAATGAGTATTTTATTATTTGTCCGTTTTTGCTCTTTTATAAAAAATCTGACTGTTTTATTAAATGTTTTTCCTATAAAACTTTTTATTAGCATTTTACATCTTACCTTTTAAAAAGAGCAACTTTGCTTTTAAGCACATAATTAATTTTATCCGTTAATTTATTCTCTTTGAATGAATCTATATTTTTTTCAGAAATTTCTCCAACACACACTGATTTTTTATCTATTGGAACTATTCCGAGTTCTTTGTTATGAAAAAAATCTAAAATGATGTTGTATAAAATGTTTCCCTGTTTATATTTCCATATTGCAGCCCCTATGGGATTAAATAACAGACTGCCCCAATGTATATATTCCATATTTTCGGCATAGAATACTCTTATATCGGCTTTACTATTGTTCCTTAAATAAGTCATGTACCAGTCAAGATTCATATTTTCATCATATATGGTGTATTCTTTCCGCCAGGAAACATCTTTAACTTCAGAGAATAAGGACATCCAGTCTTTCTCCTGCCTGACAAAAGTAACTCCGAAAGACCAATGCCTATAGTAAGATCTGCTTGTATGCATATCTATTGAAAAAGCATCTATGTTATTGTTTTCTGCATAACACTTTGCTTTTTTCAGGAAATCAGCCACTGAATCTGCGTCAGCTAATATCATTGTATCATCAGCATCCACATTCCAGAATTCTTTTATTCCGTTAATCCTGCTGTGAAAAAAAGTTGTAAGCTGGGCATAAGTAGCATTTATCCAGTATTTTGTCGCGATATTTTTTACAATTTTCTTAAGCGTGGAATTTTTTATGCTTTTTATGAATTTAATATCCGGAGAATAGAAAACACATTCTTTCAATATCGTTTTTTCTATTTCAGGCTTATCGCAGACAATATAAAAATCTGCTCCGTATTCATGGATAATATCCAGCCAATGCTGCAGACACTTAAATGAATAATCTTTGTTACTGTTTATTTTAAGGTAAAAGACATTATCATCCACATATTTCACATTTTTTCTTCCTACAGTCCAGGAAAATGTTCGCTTTTTTGAAGTATAATCCTTCCTGATCTCAAACAGTTTTATTCCAAACAGAGAAAACTGTTTTATGCTGTGATCTGATAATTTTATCTTTCGTATCATAATTACAAATTCTCATTCACTGTCACTTTGACATCTATGCCGGCATCTCTTTTTTTGTTTAAGGCATAAGCCATTTTAAGACCGGACGGCTTATCGTCATTTACAAGAATGCGCTCCCCCATAGGAGCGTTAAAGATGACTGTATCATATCTTAACCCGTTTGCTTTCATAAACCGGTCAAGATTATCGCGTTCTTCCTCCTTGCGCGAGGTGAGAAGTATTATCATATCATCGCCAGGTATGCTTTCAAACAGTTTTTTTACACCCGGCAGGATAATATCGCCACCGTGCTTATAGCCGTTATGCACGCATAATGTACCATCAACATCAAATATCCATGTATGCGGCAGAGATGATAAAATGAGTTTATCCGGCATAATCAAGATATTTCTGAAGTTCCAGGAGGCCTTTGTAGAATGCACCACATATGGCATCGTAGTCTTCCCAAGCATATGTTGTAAGCGAAAGCCAGATAAGAGAATGCAGAAGCTTTATCTTTTTTCTGTCCGCACCGGTAAGTGTGAAGAAATCCTCTTCCATTTCCTTCCAGTTATTGGAAACTATTTCAAGCTCTACACCTTCTTTCTGTATTTCAAGCGAGAAATTCTTTCTGTTGAACTGATCATAATCCCCACATACGGAATAGTACAGTTTTGCCCAGTCATAATCCACATCGCCGTAGAATTTTGTTTTTCCAAAGTATCCGCGCGGATCGATAAGTACAGGGCGTACGCCGTCTGTTTCTATCATCATATTGTGGAAAGTATTATCTCCGTGAATTAGGCAGAATTTTTCTGGAAACATGGAACGCATATCGGATGTGATCTTTTCACGCACAGCGAATATGTTCCTGCACTTACAGCCATTTATCATCACATATTCGTCTTTTGCAAAAGGCACAAGATCATAGACTGTCTTCAGGCGGTCAAATGTTTTTGTAATGTAATTGCTTTCACAGTCTTCTGGGGAAGACGGCATCTCAGGAACAAGTGAATGCAGTTCCTTAAGGGCCTCGACAATTCTGGAAAGGAGCGCCCTTTTGAAACCTTTCGTAAGGAAACTGTACTGAAATATGTTCTCACCTTTTATTTTTTCCATTACGAGAGGGTCAAAGCCGTAAATCTTAGGAATGTTCTTATAGCCGAGTTCCGAAACTTTACGGTACCACGCTATCTCATCGGCAGCAAGTTTTTTCCCCTGTTCGTTCAGCGGATATTTAAGAACAATATCCCCCTTAAATTCCATTTTGTTAAACGGTCTGCACTTGGGCTTGTTCAGTTCATTCTGAAAATATGAAAGCATTGTTCCTATTTCCAGGCCGCCGTACATATCAAGTCGTTCGAACTCTATATTACGGTTCGAAAGCCAGCGCACAAATTCCCCTTCTTCAGGAAGTCCGTTAAGAAGTGTTTTATCACGGAAGATAAACATTCCTGCAACACCGTTCTCCGCAGAGTTTTTTTCAATAAATTTTCCTTCGGAATAGGACCATCGGCATGAAAAATCCTTTGATATGCCAAGATAGTTTTTGTTTACCTGCTCAGGCATACCTACAATATTGGACAGGATAAGATCGCACCATATGAGCATGAAAGGCGTATTTTCAGGAATGGATTTAAGGCATTCGTTTATTCCGGAACAGGTTCCTTTCTTTGATACCTCCACCACTTCATAATCAGATTTAGCGAATGCTTTCAGATATCTTTTAAATGTTTCTTTCTGATAATCCGCTATTATAAGGAAATGTGCATCCGGATATTTTCTGAATAAATGAAATATCATTGGCAGGTTATCCACAGGGACAAGTGCCTTGGGTTTATTGGCAGTAAGTGTCTCAAGTCTTGAGCCTCTTCCACCCGCCTGAACAATAATATATTTTAAATTTTTCATTTTATAAAATATTTAAATTAAGCAAATCGTGAAGATGTATTATTCCGACAGGAGTTTTCTCCCTGGTAATAAACACACTCGGAATTTTTCTTTCTTTCATCAACTTAAGCACATCTGCCAGCAGTGTATTTTCGGAAAGCATAACAGGATCTTTATGCATAAGTTCCGTACCCTTTTTTTTAAAAAGTTCTGGAGACATTTTTCTGCGCAGATCCCCATCTGTAAAAATTCCAGTCAGCTGCTTCTGAGGATTCATGAATCCCACACAACCCAGTCTTTTTCTGGTCATTTCAAGAAGTATATCGAAGAACGGCGCATTTTCCGGCAAAAGAGGCATCTCATCACCTTTGTGCATTACATCTTTAGTACATTGAAGTATCGCTCCAAGTTTTCCGCCAGGGTGACATACCTGAAAATCTTCCCTGGTAAATCTGCGCCTTGACATAAGTGCAACTGTAAGGATGTCTCCAAGAACGAGTGTTGCGGTTGTTGATGATGTCGGCGCAAGTCCGAGAGTATCCGCTTCGTCCACATCAGGCAGCTTAATCAGATGATCAACATTCCTGGCAAGCGTGCTTTCCGGATTTTTGGTAATTCCAACCAGTGGCACAGAAAAACGGTGGCAGTAATTAATAATATTGGCAAGTTCTTTAGATTCACCGCTGTTTGATATTGCTATCACAACATCGCTACGGGTTATCGCTCCCATATCACCATGACTTGCTTCCGCCGGATGCAGAAAAAAGGAAGGTGTGCCCGTTGAGTTAAAAGAAGCGGCTATTTTAGTTGCTATAATGCCGGATTTGCCCATACCGGTCAATATTATACGACCAGAGGCATTTTCAAGCATATCAAGTATTGATGAAAATTTTTTATCAGAAACAAGATCGGCCTGCAGCTGTCTTATGGCTGCAATCTCCTTTTCAATAGTGTTATTGATGTTTTCTTTATCTTGCTTCTGAACAGAATTCATATCAGTATTTACCTATAACTTTCATACCTGCGGGTACGGAATGGACAACAACAGAGCCGGCGCCGATCATCGAGTTCTCCCCAATCGTTACGCCAGGAAGCACTGTTGAATTTGCTCCGATAGATGCGCCTTTCTTTATTATTACAGGCTCAAGCTTCCAGTTTTTATTTCTGGATTTAGGATATTTATCATTGCAGAAAGTAACATTCGGGCCGATGAAGACATTATCTTCTATCTTCATTCCATCCCATATCTGTACGCCACATTTGACAGTGACATTATTGCCGATTACCACATTATTTTCAATAAAACAGTGCGAGCATATATTACAGTTATCACCTATCTTTGCCCCTGCAAGAATTACACAGAACTGCCAGACATTAGTATTCATGCCTATGTTCTTACTCTGAACATCGGATAAATGATGTATCATTTTACGATCTCCTTTTTGAACTGCTCATAATCACGGATATAATCCGCTTCGTCATAATGCTCAGATGCAAGAACCATAACGACACAATCTGGGCTGAAATTAGTAAATTCACGCCAGATATTATTCTTTATGTAAAGCCCCTGTGCAGGGTTATTGAGATGAATCGTTACCCTTTCTTCCTTGCCATTATCAAGTATAAAGTCGCAACTGCCGCTTGTGCATATTATCACCTGCTCAAGTTTACGGTGTGCATGCTTACCACGGACTGCATTTTTATCAGTTGCCCATATATAGTAGACCCTTTTTATATCAAACGGAAAATCCTCGCCTTTTTCAAGCGCGACAAGCTTGCCTCTGTTGTCTCCATGAACTTTAAAATCCAGTATCTGGTATAACATTTTTATTCCCTGCTGACTTATCACCAGTCAAAAAACATACATTCCGTACCACGCATTTTCCACTTTTTGTAAAAGGAGGGTTTGAAAATGGCAAAAGGATGTCTTTTGAAGTATCTTATCACACATTGCTTCAATGCTTTTTCCGGCAAATCATCTTTTGGAATCAGATTCTTCCATGGACTTTGCCCCATAAGAGAAAGATATTCCTCCCTGTGTGGCATAAACCAGTTCTTTTTCCATGCGTGGAAATGTCTTATTCTGGCATTGTCCCTTTGCTTTATAATCTCATTAAAATCCGCTCTATCGGAAAAAAGATCTGTTTTATAAAGACAGCCCATAACATTCCAACAGAATGGAAGGAGCTTTATTTTTTCCCTGCATATATAGTTTATGGCATCCTGATCATTGAAGATCAGTTTTTTGTAATTTTCCACTGTGAACTTTATAAGTTTTTCAGATTTTCCTTTCTGTTTCCATAGCTTATTATTTATTAGCAGCACTCCGGCATTAACATAATTTTCAGGAAGCAGCTGACCATCAAAACGCTGTCTTATCCTGCCGTTCTTTATAACATGCAGATCAGGAACACCTGCAATATAGCAGGATGATATATCAGTATCCCATAATGGCCTTAAACTGCTTCTTACCATTATGTCACAGTCAAGATAGAGCACCTTGTCTTCCGGTACAAGCTGTGGAACAAAATACCTCGCAAATGTCGTGGCAGACAAACGCTTTTCCCTCATGTGTATATGCCTGAACATGTCTGTACTTATTGGCAGCCATTTGAACCGCGCTGACACTTTATGCCCAGTTAATTTTTCTGACAAAGGAACAAGGCTTTCTATTTGTTGTATACTGCTTTTTGTTATATTGTCTTCCAGTATATAGAATGCTAATTTATCATCTGTGGAGGAATTCTTAAGTATGGAAAAAACAGCCATACCCATGTATGGCACATAGTTGTTGTCAGAAGCAAAACATACGCATATTTCGCTGTTTAAATTTTCTACCATATATTCTTTCATTTGACTGCTTTAAAGTATCTTCCCCAGATATTTATCAGGAATATCCGCTTATACAATCTCCATGTCCCACGGTTTTGTCATAAATTCAGTTCTGCTATTCATGCTTATTTCAGTCAAAAAAGTAAAAGTTAGCATAATGTATGTTATCCAAAGTTTGATAACTAGTCAGATATTAAGATTATTATAACATTAAGAATGTTAAAAAGTAAATTATATATTAGCATTGCGCGTTAACCGATTAAGTGCAATGGTTCATGAAAAAACATTGATTGTTTTTGCGCTGAAAAGTTTTCGTTTTATCTGCCACAGTGCCAATCTCACTTTAAATTTTACTTCAAATGAGTCGATGTATTTTGAATATTTAATATAATATCAATAAGAGGCATTACTGATTTAAAATTTATAACAACGGACAATATAATCATGAACAAAACTTTCGACCGTCTTTTTATTCTTGAAATGGCAAACAACCACATGGGCGATACGGATCACGGAATCGCCGTAATACGGGCCTTCGCCGAAGTGTGCCGCAAATTCCCTTTCAGATTTGCTTTGAAATTCCAGTACAGGGACATTGACACCTTCATTCACCCGGCATTCAAAGGCCGCAAGGATGTTCCATATGTGCCGCGCTTTGAAAGCACACGCCTTACACAGGAACAGTTCATGCTTATGAAAAAAGAGGCGGAAAAATGCGGTTTTCTTACTGCCTGCACGCCATTTGATGAGATTTCAGCAGACAGGGTTGTTTCACAGAAATTTGACATAATGAAAGTTGCCAGCTGCTCTTTCACTGACTGGCCGCTGTTAGAGAAAATAGCCGCCGCGGATATGCCGGTTATCCTTTCCACCGCCGGAGCGGCCCTGCAGGACATAGACAGCGTTGCAAACTTCCTTATGCACCGCCGTAAGGATTTTGCCCTTATGCACTGCGTGGGCGAATATCCTACTGCCATAGAGCATACGGAAATGGGGCAGATACCATTCCTCATGGATAGATACAAAGGCGTGCCTGTAGGCTATTCCACGCATGAAGACCCTAATGAGACAGATGCCGTGAAAATGGCCATAGCCGCCGGAGCCTCCATACTGGAAAGGCATATAGGCCTTCCGACGGAAAAGTACAAGATAAACAAATATTCCTCCACGCCGGAGCAGCTTGAGAAATGGCTTGCCGCCGCTGAAAAGGCGTATAAATTAATGGGCGTAAAAAATACCCGCCGCTCTTTCTCAGAGAAAGAGCTTGAAGACCTGCGCGGCTTAAGGCGCGGAGCATTTGCCAAAGCGGACATAAAGCCCGGCGACAGAATAAAGCCGGAAAATGTTTTCTTTGCCATTCCGAATGAAAAAGGGCAGGTTCTGGCAAACGATATGTCCAAGTATCTTGTGCTTACGGCAAAAGAAGAAATAAAAGCCGGAAGCCCGGTAATGTACTCACTTCTGGAAAAGCCTTTCAATGCAAGGGCAAAAGTGCAGGAGGTAATGCAGAAAATACGCAGCCTCGTAAACTCCGGAAACATTCCCCTTCCGGAAAAAGCGGATTTTGAGCTTTCACATCACTATGGCCTTGAGCGTATAGAGGAATCCGGTGCGGTGATAATCAACTGCATAAACAGGGAATACTGCAAGAAAATACTTATAATGCTACCGGGGCAGAAACACCCCACGCATTATCATGCAAAAAAGGAAGAAGCATTCCACATACTTTATGGCAATCTGCAGCTTACGATTGACGGTAAAACACAGGAACACAAAGCCGGAGAAATTGTCGTTGTTGAACGTGGCCAGAAACACAGTTTCTCATCTGAAAACGGAGCTGTTTTTGAAGAGGTTTCCACCACACATTACAAAAACGATTCATTCTACGATGACCCGGCCATAACTGCGAACAAGAACCGCAAGACGGAGCTTACACTCTGGACGGACTGGCTTAAAGGAAAGGATTACTGAGATTCTTTATATATTTTCCGGCAGTGCCGGGAGAACAAGGCAACTATGGCAAAAATAAAACTTTCTGATTATGTAATGAAATTTCTCGCTGACAGGGGTGCAGATACGGTATTTACCCTGCCAGGAGGAGGCGCAATGCACCTTG
>Ga0310690_10002329_pt1 | contig 31250 bp, 53 predicted proteins | sample AusTroGonzalo_MG_2_FD_207661 | JGI IMG/M metagenome (GOLD analysis project Ga0310690, IMG submission 207661) | Bovine rumen microbial communities from tropical cattle in Woodstock, Queensland, Australia - Gonzalo_04 (v2) (version 2) | ecosystem: Host-associated > Mammals > Digestive system >...
TGAACGCGGTGTCCGCAGTAGCGGAAATCGCCTGACAAGAAAGGAGAATCCGCCATGACTTACTGGTACGACAATGATACAAAGCTTCACTTCGACAGAACGGACACCAAGGCGGAAATCAAACTGGAATATACATCCGAAGACGAGGATTATGGGACGGATACGCTGACTCTGGTCGGCGATCCGTCCGCCTCTCTCCTCGACCTGTGCAAGGAAGAGCGCGACACTATCACGGAATTCCTCGACAAGACGGACAACGGAAACAAGCGCAATGTGGAAGGCTATCGCGAGATCTGCGACCTCAGTAACTCTACGCTTTATGCGTTTGAGAAATGTTTGACACACATCATCAACGACATTGAAGGAAGGATGGAAAAGAAAATGGAAGAGAATCAGAATTTTTTCCCAGACAGCACTAAAGTTCAGCTGAACCGTAATTGGAACCTCATGAACATTGACACTGGCAACCTGTTCCAGTTTGAGAAAGGAACGGTTGGGACGACAGACAAGATTAACTGGCGGAGAGGTACGATGAAAAGCGCCGGTCTGAGATATTTGATTCGCTTTGATTATAAGATTGATGAGGATTCCGGCGCACCGGTATATGCGTGGGTGGATGCAATGTATCTGGAAGAATACCATCTGAAAAAATGGTACATGCGTGTTAAAGATGCAAGCAAGATGATTGCAGACCGTTTGATTGCAGACCGTAATGTTGTGTTTGCGTTCTGCGAAAGCGATGCGATTGAGGCAGAAGGCGATCCCGAAAAGCACATAGAAAATGGCGGATGGCACGGCATCAAACGGATCGACGGATTCTTTGATAATGACCCGGATGAGTTTATTGTGGCAGTTGGACATTATGGCGGAGGAAATGTCGGGTTTGGTTATGACTATGGATATCCCGATGACAACGAGTACGCAAAGGTCGCTGTGCGCAATGCGATTTGCGGAGCGACCGACTGGAGCGAAAACACATGGATCTATATCGAAGAGGAAGAAAAGAAGGAGGAGAAATAATATGGCAACAATCCGGGTTTACAACCGGCGCCTTGAACAGGCGCTTTTTTCTTTGGGCGTCAGCTTCCTGTCCTGTGATAAGGACGACGAGGGCATGACATTCTGGACTTATACAAACAACGAAAAGACGGAACAGATCATCAAGTGGTTCAAAGAAGCAAATGAGAACAGAAGAAAGGCAGGGTGGTAATTAATGGGTCTGGATATGTACATCAACAAGATTAAGCGGTTTAAGAACGCGACGCTCAAGGATGTCTACGCGGTGGACAGCATGATTAGCCTGATAGATTACCGGAAACGGCATCCTGAGTACAAAGGATCGTTTTCTGACTGGTGTGGTCAGGACGAGGAGCCGTCACAGGAAATGATGGACTTCTATTCTGCACAAATCAAGGACGACGAATACGGATATCCGCACTGCTACGAACAGGTTGCGTACTGGCGGAAGGCAAATGCGATCCACAACTGGTTTGTCAAGCATGTTCAGGGAGGAGAGGACGATTGCGATGTGCATCGTGAGATTACGGCAGAAGATCTGCTGTCCCTGTGCAACCTTTGCATGATTGTGAAGAAAGAGCCGAAGATGGCGAAGACGCTTTTGCCGACTCGTAGCGGATTTTTCTTCGGCGACACGGAGTATGACGATTGGTATATGGAAGACATCGACAATACGATTGAACAGATTGAAAAGATCTTGGAAGAAACAGACTTCAGTACCGAAGCGCTTTACTATGTATCGAGTTGGTAAGAAAGGAGAACGGAGTATGAAACTTGTTTGTGTGAATTTCAATAACTACGAACTGCGTGACGAACAGGGTCGGTTGCTAAATCAGCTGACCTATAACGAGTGCCAATGCATCGCCGAATACTTCCGTCATTCCGAATGGCGCGGAAATCTGGAGGAGGCAATCGACGAAGACCCGGATCAGTACGACTTCAGCAAGATCAGCCGGGATGAATTTCTCGACTTGTGCATTGAGGAAATGCAACGCCAGTATGAGAACTGTTCGCTTGGCGAACCGGATTATTCAGACATCGTGTTTAGCACAGCGGAAGAAAACGACATCTGGAAGGAGTGATTGCATGGAAATTCGCCTGAGATTCTATCGTGAACGGTACAATATGGACCCTGAATATTACCAAGGCGACGATGATATTTACAAACGGTTTAAGCTGAACGATCTGGATGATCTCCGCAGATGTTGGGACGCGATTTTGTCCGGGTATGAGGGCGAAACATACAGCGCATGGGTTGGCAAAGAGTGCGTATGTGGCGGAGCATTTGATCCCGGTGATCTCCAATATATTGCACCGGCATACAACGACATTATGAGGAGGAAATCGGCATGACAAAACTGGAAAAGCAGACGGCACAGAACCGGATGGAAGCGCTTTTCGATCTGCATGGCATCATTGCTTATGCAGAGGGACAGATCAACCGTGCGCGGAACATACCGCTTCTTGACGACGAGGAGCATGCGGACTGGGTACAGGGATATGCGGACAGGATCGCAGAAATCTGCGAGGACATGAAAGAACTTTCCGCGTTTGGACATAACGGAGGGATGCAATGAAACCGCTGACCGTCTTTGTTGGATACGAAACGCCGGAAGGAACCAAGATTGGTTACTGCGATGCTGTTCTTTCTCCGGACGGATGGGAAAACGCGCAGTACCATTCGGTAAACGGCGGACGCCTCCGGTCGGAAGAGGTCGCTGAGTTTACTAATCTCGTCCATGGATTCTTCCATGAGTGCCATACGCAGAACGAATTAAATAAGTTCTGTAAAAAGTATGGAGAACCTATCGACTCCGTTACCTATGGCTTCCGGTTTGACTGTGCGCTGATGTCCTATTGCGTACATGTCACCGGATACAGTGCAAACTTTGCATGTTACAGAAAGGAGAATGTGTAATGTATATGGTCTTTGCGGTTCTGCTGGCTGGAATTATGTTGGTGCTGTTCTTTATCCTCGGCGCGTTGTTCTGCCGCCACATTATGACGGAAGCGCAGGAGCAGGCACAGCACGAGGCGCTCAAGTATGAGTTCTATCGGATGGCCGGTGTTCAGAAAATCACAGATCCGAAACCGTATGTTCCGCCTGTCACGCCGAGAGCAAGCGGACTTATCCCCGGCATGGGCAAGCTTGAGCGGATGCTTCGTGCAGGTAAGCGCGGAACAATTATGGTGCGAGCCGGTGACAGAAATAAAAGTGCCGGGTGACGCCACCACAACGACACCCGGCGGGGTACCATAAATACCACCACTCCACGAAAGGAGCATGGTGAGTATAACATAATTAAGGAGGAAATTCAAATGAAATATTCTGTTGTTTCTCGTCGCAAAGGCAACCGTCGTGCATACAGCGACGGATTTATTTACCCGGATCTGGATTATGCAAAGCGTCAGGCGGAGAACAAGTATTTGACAGGTCTGTATACCATGGTAAAGGTTGTTGAGTATGACAGCAACAAGATGGTTGCGCAATATACCAAATCGAAACAGTAATAAGGGGGAATGGACATGAAAACTTGGTACAACGTTGAAGTGCAGATGCTTGGGGAGTGCGAGATCACGGACGAACTTGTAGAGATTGTTGCGGAGTCTCTTGGGTTTAAGGAAACGGATGTGGATGAGCGCGAGATATATAAGCTGACGGCTGTTTTCTCCAGCGATGATCCGCCTACTATAATCCATAATGCGATCGACATTCTGCTTGATGACAGACCCGAGATTTTCTACATTGACCTGCTTTATCGTACGAGCAATGAAATGGAGCCTAAGCGTATTACATTCTGGCATGGCGGAAAAATTCAGACATACAAGACCCATGTGATCTATGAGGAGGTTGAATGACATGAATAAGGCACGTAGAGCTTCACTTAACCGTATCATCAATGCGATTCAGGAACTGAAGAACGATCTCGAGGTTGTTCACGACGAGGAAGAGGAGGCCATGGACAATATGCCGGAGTCATTGCAGGATTCCGACCGCTATTGTGCCATGGAAGAAGCCGTCGACAGCATGGACAATGCGCTCGATGAACTAGACGATGTGATCGAGTATCTCGAAAGCGCGATGGAGTGAAAATTGACGCAATAACTTAATTGGAGGACGTATGAACATGATTAACAGAAACCGTATTAAGGACTATCTTGAACGGATAGAAGAAAGCATTGACAACGCATTGAACGAACTTGACCCCGATGATTTCGATATGTTGATGGAAGATGTAAAAGAATATATAAAACAGTTTGATGATTAAAAGGCAATTATAACGAAGGAGATTAATTATGAGCAAAATTGAATTAACACGGACTCAGCTGGGTTGGATTGCACAGGCGCTCCGCAACAACATTATCCAGATCAAAAAGGAAATTGACGCGGCAGACGACGGCTCCCCTATTGTTGCGCTTGGCGAGGTGATTCTTGATGGTCGTCAGAATCTCCTGACCATGATTGAGGATCTCGAAAACGGAACGCAGAAAACCGTAACGATTAAATAAGGAGGAAAGTCGCATGAAGCAGATGATGATTGATTATCGCAGGGATGACGGAGAAGGATTTGAACGCAGAGTGATCGACGATATGGAGTTCTGCGTCCGGGACGGAGACATGTACTTTATATCGGAAGGAATCAAGTACTGCATTCCTCTGGAGCAATGCTCCCAAGTCTATCTTAATTGACCAAACTGGACAAACAAGTTAATTTGTGGTATAATACGCACATCACCACCACCCACCACCCAACGACCCGCCGACAGGCGAGAGAGGAGTTATTTTTATGTCTGCTTATCCGATGATTGACTTCTATTGCGAGTCCATTCAGGCTTCTGAGTCCACCATCTTCCATAACACTGAGGTGCTGACCCGGATTTTTCGTCAGCTTGTTGAGTTTGGCGTTACGCTGAATGAGGAATCCATCGACGGTCTGTCCGGTGCTGCTCTCCAGCGCTGGCTCAATGCGTACAAGAAAAACCACAAGGCGACAACGGTCAACAACGCCGTTGTCACGCTGAATCCGTTCCTTCGTTGGGCGCACACGATCTACCCGGAAGGTGTCGGAGACTTCGGCAATGTCCTTAAGACAATGAGGCTCCCGGATTATGACAAGCTCCCGGAAGAGGAGCGTCCGAAGGATAAGTACTACTCCGACGAACAGATCGCGGAAATGCTGGCCGTCCCGAAAAGGTCATGCGACGATTCTCCGCTGAAAAAGCGCGACCGCGCTATCATCGCGCTGTATCTGGCGTCCGGCTTACGCGCTTCCGAACTCTGCCAGCTTAAGATCGGGAGCCTGACCGATCACGGCCACGGTTATGTGTACGTCAGGCGCAAGGGCGGAGCGTGGAAAACAACAGAAGTTGCGGAGTTCGCGTATCCGTACATTGAGACATACCTCAAGACGCGGAAGGATCGGACGAATGCGGACGCTCCCCTGTTCGTTACGACGCATGGCGTACCGTGCAATCAGAACCAGTTGTACAAATCCATGCGCCATCGGCAGAGCAAGGTGACCGGTGCGGAAGAGATGGCCGTCGGGAACCATGCGTTCCGGCACACGTTTGTATCTTCGGTTGAGAAGATCGGTGGCGGAGCGGTTGCCCGTGACCTTGCGAACCACAAGTCGCTGGCGATTACCAACCGGTACGATCATTCCACTGCCGACCAGCGCCGTCATGCGGTTGATGCGCTTCGGTACGGAATGGCATGATGTAACGAAAACTGAATACTGTTCGTGACAGCCGTCACACACACATTACTCACAACACGGCACGAAATGAAATTCGAGCCGTGTTTATTTTATTTCAAATAATGAAAGGAAGGTATCCAACTATGAACACTATGAAGATGATCGCGGAACTCAAAATGACATGCTCGACTATTGAAGCGGAGAAAAATGAACTTGTCGCCAGAGTAAAGGAACTGGACGACAACCTGACCGGATATCGGATGGCGATCGATGCGCTCGAACTGACATTGCAGAAAAAGTCAAAGGATGTTGTCGGCCAGTCCGCTGTTCCGGTTGTCGCAACCGTGAATCCGGAACCTGATGCCCGGATCATAGCGCCGAAGAATCCTCATGGCGGAAAATACAATATGAAGATGATTGAATACAACGGGAAGAAACAATCTGTTAATGACTGGGCAAAAGAACTCGGTATGACGTCCGGCGGATTAAATTATCGGCTTACGCATGGCTGGTCCCTTGCCGATGCGCTGTCGAACCCGAAGCATCCGGGGAATACCGGGCCAAAGGCGCGTGTAAACAAGAATGCGGCGCGGAAAGTGTTTAAGTATGACGCGATGAACAACCCGATTCGTCAGTATATGAGTCTGTCGGCGGCGGCGGCTGATCTTCGGATGTCCGAAACGACAATCCAGAAGACGATTGAGCATGTGTCTAAGGGCGAACAGCTAAAGGCGCATAACTGGTACCTTGCGTACGCAAAATAAAAAAATTTTTTGCACATGGTTAACTTTTGTCTGCTAATATCCCTATATATTGTGACGGCCTCCCAATACGACATAAAAAAAGGAGAAATGAATTATGGGAATGACCTTTGGTAAAGCCAGAAGAGAACAAGTCAAGATCCGCGTAAGCATTTCCGGCCCCGCAGGTTCCGGGAAGACTATGAGTTCCCTGCTGATGGCGTACGGACTCGTGAGAGCGGAAAACCCGAACATGCCGGATGCAGAGGTATGGGACAAGATCTGTATCATCGATACCGAGTCCGGTTCCGGCAGTCTGTATGTCGGCCAGCAGGTCGGTACGACTACGATCGGCGAATACAACACGATCGCGCTGACCGCGCCCTTTGAACCCGCAGTGTTTGTGGATGCGATCCACATGGCGGAACAGCACAACATGTCCGTCATTATTATCGACAGCCTGTCCCACGCATGGGCGGGTGCTGGCGGCGCCCTCGATCAGCAGGGCAAGATCGCCGATCGTTCCGGTAACAGTTGGGCGGCATGGCGGACGGTAACGCCTCAGCACAATAAACTGGTGGACGCGATGCTCCAGTCGACTGCGCACATCATTGCGTGTATGAGAGCCAAGATGGAATACCAGCAGGTTGTTGGCACTGATGGCAAAAAGCAGATCAAAGCCATGGGCATGGGCGTGGTGATGAAGGAAGGCATCGAGTATGAATTCGGTATCAGCTTTATGCTGGACTACAACCATATTGCGAATGCCACCAAAGACCGTACCGGAATGTTTGACGGCAAGCTGTTTATGATCGAGCCGGATACCGGCGCAATGATCCATGAATGGCTGGCATCCGCGAAACCTGCCGAGACTGCTCCGGCCAGAGAGATTCCTGCTCCCGCAAAGGCGGATCCAGCAAGTGTGCCGGAAGTTGACCCGGAACAGCTGAAAAAAGCGATTGACGCTGTCGATGCGCTGATTCAGCCTCTGGTTAAGGACGCCGACAAGGAGGCCAAGACGGCTGTCGGCGAAAAAATCAAGTCGATTATCGGTATTGCAAACTATAAGAAGTGTACCGATATCAATAAACTTCGTGAACTCTACAAAGCATTCAAGGACAATAATTAAGGAGGAAACCAATCATGAATACTCTCTCTTCTTATGGACGCGTCGCTTCTGAAATCACTACCAAGGATGTTAACGGTCGCACTGTCGCCAACTTCCGTTTTGCCAGCAATAACAAGCGGAAACAGCCTGACGGATCGTACGGCACAAACTTCTATAACGTTGCCGCATGGGGACCTCTCGGAGAAACCGTTGCGAAGTACCTGAAAAAGGGGCATCGTGCCACTGTGTCCGGCGAACTGGTCATCCGGACATATAAAGGCAATGATGGCCTCGACCATCAGGCGATCGAGATTGACGCCAACTCCATTGACCTCGTTGAAACCAAGGCGGAGGCTACCGCGAAGGCCGGAAGCACAGTTCAGTCAACCGCTCCTGCGCAGAACTTCACGCCCGTCGAGACTGACGAACTCCCCTTCTGATTACTCATTTGTGAAAAAGTAAAACAAGCACAATAACAACTGAATACGGTCGGGCTTCACGATCGCACTACACCCCGATCGTTTCATTACGAAACGGAATCGGGGGTGTTTTTATGTTGTTTACGCCTGAACAGGAACAGAAACTCATTGAGGACAACATGCCGAAGATCTACCGCGCAGTTGATAATTTCATGGCGCGGTGTTCCATGCATGTTATTCGTATCCCTTATGAGGATTTTGTTCAAGAGGTTGCCTTGGCATTCCTCCAGTATGTTCGCTCGTGTACGACGGAGGAGCAAGCAGAGAAATTCCCGTGGTTCAGCGCAATGGAAGCTATGCGGCGCCTGATACTTGCCTACCAACCGTTCCGGTGTGTGAAATACTCTCAGAAATTCAGCGAGGTTATTCACAACATGCCAAAGACCATATCGCTTGACGCAATTAATGCGTCTTCGTGCATGGATATTGACGGTATGGCGAAACATTGGGTCGATGACAAGGATACGCAGATTGATTTCGACGATTTTATGGATAGTCAGACCGAAAATACACGCCGCATTGCTTCAATGCGCGTTTATGGAATGACGCTGAAAGAAATCGGTGATCAATGCGGCGTTTCCAAGGTTGCGATCTACAAAAAACTGAACAAACTCAATGAGGATTACAAAAAATACCGTGAGGAGGATGAAAATGCAGACTGAATTCATGTCGGAACTGAAGAATATGCTCGATCGGGTACAAAATAACACTTCAGTGACCGAAAACGGCGCGATCGGGTATAAAACTACCGGGAAAGCACTGCTGGACCTCAATTTTAAGCTGTCATCCATGCGGAACTGGGACGACAACAAGATCTGGGCGGAGTTTTTGTCCGCTTATAACGAAAATCCTGTCCTTGCTGTCGTCTGGCTGTTTTATGCGCGTGATGTGCGTGGAGGATGCGGAGAACGGCGCACTTTCCGGGTCATTTTCCCGCGTTTGGCAGGAGAAAATCCGGAAATGGCGATCAATCTGCTTCATCTGATCCCGGAATATGGCCGTTGGGATGATCTGATCGACGTTTTCTGCGGCGATGTGCCGTGCAAGGTGCGCGAGGAGGCTTTTCAAGTCATTTTGCGTCAGTTGGAAAGTGATTTGGACAATTCGAGTGGCAAAAAGTCCGTTTCACTCCTCGCAAAGTGGGTTCCGTCGAACGTTGCCTCGTCAATGGTGACTCGCCGGAAAGCCGAATTGCTTCGGACAAGGCTTGGTTATACGCCAAAGCAGTATCGCAAGACATTTTCTGCGCTCCGTAAGTACATCGACGTTACGGAACAGAAGATGTCCGCCAATCAGTGGGCGGATGTTAACTACGAATCCGTTCCATCCAAGGCGGGATTGCTCTATCGTAGCGCGTTCAGCCGCCATGATGGCAACCGCTATCAGGAGTACTTGACAAATGTCAAGGAAGGCAAGGCAAAGATGAATGCCGATGTCATTTTCCCGTATGAAATCGTGCATGCCTATATGTCGGACGATTGGTATACAGATGTCAAGAGTTATGTGGACGATACGCTTGAACTGAAGTGGCAAAACCTGCCGAACACCGTTAAGGACGGCGAAGGAACGCTGGTTGTTGTCGACGGTTCCGGCTCCATGGATACCCCGGTTGGCGGAACAAAAGTAACGTGCCATGATGTCGCTCGTTCTCTTGGTATTTATTTTGCCGAACGCCTGACAGGCGCGTTCAAGAACAGTTTCATTACGTTCTCGGCAAACCCGAAGTTCGTCCGGTTCAACGGCGTCAATACCCTACAAGGTAAAATCCAAGTTCTGTGCCGTGAACAGGATTGCTCGAACACGAACATCGAGAAAACGTTCGACCTGATCCTGCGTACTGCGGTCGAGAATCACATGAAGCAGGAAGAACTGCCGAAGAATATCCTGATCGTCAGCGACATGGAATTCGACGCGGCAACGTGTTCCTATTCGTGGAATTATAGCAGTTCAACACGCGTTGACCGCGCACTGTTCGATGAGATCGGCGATCGATTCAAAGCCGCCGGGTATAAACTCCCCCGCCTCGTTTTCTGGAATGTGTGTTCCCGCTCAGAAACCATTCCGGTCAAGGAAAACGAACTTGGCGTCGCTCTGGTGTCCGGGTTCTCTCCGAATATCGCCGACATGGTTATGTCTGGTGAACTCGACCCATGGAAACTGTTGGTCGATAAACTGAACGCTGATCGCTACCTGCCTGTATGGAAGGTAGTGATGCCGTCATGATATCCGAGGATGCAAGGCAAAAAATGATCGCTTTCGCCGATGATCACTTCGGCGAATACCAGTTAAAACAATCAGCTTCGGGAGATAAGATTATCCCGAAGCTGTGTCCTCTTTGTCATGGCGGGTCTGCCAACAAGGATAGAAACACGTTCGCGTTATTTCTGGACAACGGCATGTTTGTCTGCAAGCGCGGTTCGTGCGGTCGCCATGGTCGTTTCGAGGAACTGGTCAAGGAATTGTCCGGCGAGGATGTACAGATTTCCCGCAAAGCAACTGCCAAGAAATCCGAAAAACAATATGTTCTGCCGAACACTCCCCTGTTCCCGGTCAGCGAGGAGATATACCAGTACTTTGAAAAGCGCGGTATCTCTCGCGAAACCGTGGATTATTTCAAGATTGCTTCGGACTTTGAGGGCAACATCGTATTCCGTTTCTTTCTGGACGGCGTCGATGTTTATCAGAAGTACCGCAAGCCGAAGAAACCGTCTACCGCCGAGGAAATGAAGCGCAAGGAGTGGCAGTTCTCCGGTGCCAAACCAGTCCTTTTTAACATGGATAACGTTTTGTTTTCGCAACCGCTCATTATTACCGAAGGACAGTGCGATGCCATGGCTTTGTATGAGGCCGGACTGACGAATGTGGTGTCTGTGCCGTCAGGGTGTGATAACCTTGAGTTCGTCACGCTGTGCTACGACTGGCTTGAAAAGTTCAATACGATCATCCTGTTCGGCGATAACGATGATCCCGGCAAGCGCATGGTTGAAACGCTGATTAAACGCCTTGGTGAATATCGCGTTTTGGTCGTGCGCGATTACCCGGAAGTTCCGAATTCAAGCCCGGTCAAGTATTGCAAGGATGCCAACGAAATCCTGTTGCGTTACGGTGAATCAAAATTACTTGAAATGGTGGACGGCGCCGAGGAAATCCAAACAAAAGGATTGATTCGTGTCGCCGATATCGTTCCGATTGATCCCACCAAAGTTCCGCGTATCAAGACCATGATCCCGACGCTCGACGACGCGATCGGCGGTCTGGCCGAGGGATGCGTCACGCTGTTTACCGGCAAGTCCGGCAACGGCAAGTCTACCCTGTCCGGTCTTCTCCTGTTGAACGCGATTGAACAGGGCGCTACTTGCATGGCGTATTCCGGTGAATTGTCTGCGGGATTATTCCAAGAGTGGATTCTCGCTCAAGCATGCGGCAGTGAATATATGTCCATGCGATGGGACCCGATTCGCGGCAGGAATATTCCCTACGTTCCATCCGATGTTCAGCAACGCATCCTGACATGGCTCGGCGATCGTCTCCTGCTTTATGACAACGACGAGCAGTTCGTCGATATGACACAGGCGGACGCGATCATCAGCGTGTTCACTCAGGCGGCGCGTAAATATAACGCTAAGCTGTTTCTGATCGACAATATGCTGACTTCGGTTGCCGACAGCGAGGACGAGTGGAGGGCGCAGGCGGTCTTTATCAACAAGATTAAAAAGTTCGCCACTCATTATCAGGCGCATGTCATGCTGGTCGCCCATCCAAGAAAGACGCGTGTCGGTGCTGAGATCACACAGGACGATGTGTCAGGCACATCCGCCATGATGAATCTGTGTGATAACGCGATCGTTATCAAACGCCCGGATTTGCAGGTCTTAAAGAACCGCTTGGACGGCAAACAGGTTTCCATTCAATGTTGCTACTGCCCGGATTCCCGGCGTATTTATGAGGCCGAGAAGGGCGACATGAATCAGTTTTCTTGGGATCATGAGGGGTTAAAAAAGCCAAAGCAACGCCCTTGTGATCTCCCGGAATATGCTCCCCAGTTGTCCCAACAATATCCATTCTGACTTTAATGATGAAGGAGAAAATTATGAGAGAACAAATTGGTAAAACCTTCCTTGATGATCTGTTCGGTTTCCTCGATGAAATGATTGACATGGGCAAAGAAGTCCACATCGTCGACCAGAGTGACCCTGACAATGTAGTTGAGCATGTGTTCAACGGTGACGATGACGAGGAAGAAGTGCCGTTCACCAGCGACGAGCCGTGCGACGGCTGTCCGCATTATACCGATTGCCATGATGCCACGGACGACGACGAATTCCCGTTCTGCGATGATTATGAGCCTGATATGTGGGGCATCCCGGATATTGACCGTGTCGTGTTCTCAGGACCGGCAACCATCGTGTTCTGGATGGACGGAACGAAGACTGTTGTCAAATGCATGGAAGGCGAGAAGTTTGAGCGTTATGCCGGTTTCGCCGCCGCGTGTATGAAGAAGATGTTTGGCTCAACATCCCGCGCCAAAGCCATCATGAATGAAGTGGCCGTCGAACAGATTCCGAACGTTGAAAAAATCCCGGACGAAGAGGACGACGATGTAGCAATCCTGACCAAAGAACAGCAGATCGCCAACGACGAAGCGATTCAGGAGGCCATCAATGAAACACTTAACGGATAACTTCCGGTACAGTTTCAGCAAGCTTGCGGCGTTCAAACAATGTCCAATGAGTTTTTATCTCCAGTATGTTGAGAATCCGGGTAACGACGAAGAGTTGCCCGGATATTTTTCCCAGTATGGTACACTCATGCATTCCATTCTTGAGTCGTATTACAAGGACGAAACTCCTGCGTTCCTGCTTGCTGACGAATGGCGTGATCGTTATGACAACGAAGTAACGGTCACCCCTCCGCCGTTCCCCGCTAACTTTGGTGAGAAAAACTATAACGCCGCCGTTGAATACCTTGAAAATTTTACTGGTCTTCCGGATGGATACGAGGTGTTGTCAGTCGAGAACAAATTCGTAATCGATATTGGCGGGTACAAGGTATCTGGTATTGCCGATCTGGTGTTGCGCAGTTCTTCCGGCGATATTGAGGTCATTGACCATAAAACCAAGAGCAACAACTCAATGAAAAAAGAGTACCAGTTGTATCGTAAACAGTTATACCTGTATGCGATTTGGATTCATGGCGAGTATGGCGTATGGCCGACAAAACTTCGCTTCAACATGGTGAAGGATGGTACATACATCGACGAAGAGTTCGACGAGTCAATGGTCGAGGAAACAAAGAAGTGGTTTCTTGATACCATTCATGAGATTGAAACATGTGATGCATTGGAAGACTGGACAACGTGTATCGCCGACGGTGAACGCAAAGAGCCGTATTTCTGCCGTTGGATTTGCGGAGTGAATCCGGCGTGTGAACGGTACCAAGAAGTGCGTCAGATTGCGTACGGTGATTATCTCGAAAAGAAAGCAATGGAGGCAGATTATGGCGGTATCTGACAAACACAAGTCGCAGGATTGGTACGAAGGCTATACCACTGCGCTTGTGTTTGTGTCTGATATTTTCGAGAAACACCGGAACGCTTTTATCGCTAAGAAACTGCTTCGCAAGATCGACGTTGAACTTGTGTTGAATATTCTCGACGCATGTATCCGCCGTCGTGAGGTTCTTGCCGAGGTTGGTCCAACAGGCGTTGATCTGTTTGTCAGCAAAAGACGGACGGCGTCGCTGAAAGAAAAGTAACATTTTTTTTGCACGGTAACATTCGCAATGTTATCGTGTGTTTTTTGCCGGTTAGCGCAGTTTGGCAGCGCGGGCGCCTTGGGAGCGTCAGGCCGTGAGTTCAAATCTCACACCGGCAACCAAATGGATACCGTTGATTTGAAAGGAAGGAAACGCTCCCCTGCCCGGTATCCTACATAGCGCCGTCGGAAGTCGTGCATCCGGCGGCGCACAATTCTCTTTCCCAGTCTCGTCTGAGAAAGGAATGGGGTGGATAAATGTTTCTGTGGAAGGAGTAATAATGGCAATGACAACCCGTGAATTTATTCAGCATCTGATCCTTAACTGTGAACTGGATGACCCGGTATGTATTGAGGTCCGCATCCCGGATGACCACAAAGGAACGTACATACGTGTCACGCCGACGCATGCGACACGCATCGGCGAACTGGACGAATCGAGCGCTTGTGAAACTTTAATTGAATGTAAGTTATGGAGGGAATACTAATATGATTGTAAAGCAGGAGAACAACAACAAAAACGGCATCGGATTTATTGGGTTATTACAGATTGCTTTCATTGTGTTGAAATTGTGCGGCATAATCAACTGGTCGTGGTGGATTGTATTCCTCCCGATCATTGGAAGTGTCGCGCTGTTTATTGTTCTTGTGGGGGTATGTGTATGGCTCGAAAAACGAAGCTGACGCCGACAATCGCCGTTGATTTTGACGGCACACTATGTAAGGATGCGTTTCCCTTAATAGGCGAACCGAACCAACCGCTGATTGACTTCCTGATCAAGTGGCAGGAAGAAGGCAACAAGGTAATCCTTTGGACATGCCGCGAGGATGGATTGCTGTGGACGGCGGTTGACTGGTGCGCCGATCATGGTCTGCATTTCGACGCCGTGAACTGCAATCTCCCGGAACGCATCGAGTATTACCGCAACGACTCCCGCAAGGTTGGCGCCGATTATTATATCGACGATTTCAATGCGCTTGTCGTTTTAAACAACAAGGAGATATCGCCTACAAGGAAGGAGATCATTCGGTAATGGATCGCGGCGATCAAGAAATATCAGAATGTCCTCTGGACGAATACTGCTGATATGTTGGCAAGAAAGGTGGATGACACATGACGAACAAAGAGCATCTTGCAACATTGTAAGAGAGTGGTGAAACGTGATGCCTGATATTGAGAAAGTTATCAAGGGGCTGGAATGTTGCTTTCGTGGCAACGACTGCCGAAATTGTCCATACAGAGAAGTGTTTGATCCAGCTTTAGACTGCATTGATATGACGAGGGAAGACGCAATTGCACTGCTGAAAGAATACCGTGGCGCGAAGCCGCTGATTGACGAGATCTCTAATCAAGTCCATGACTGCGCGAAGATGTTCAGGAGGGATGATGCATGAGCTGGCGTGACGATCCGATCACCGAAAAGCAGGAAGCAATGATCGCTCAGATAGAGGAGGATGCCCTCATGAACGATGCATGGATTCCTCCTTTTACCGGTACAACCAAAGGCGAAGCATATGATTACATCGGCAATTTTATCGGTGTTGTTCATCGTACATTCTATAACCCACATGAAGACGCAGGAGACAGAGTATGACAAACGCTGATTACCAGTCCACTTTAAGCGTGCTTCGACAAGAGATTGATCAGGCATATTCCAATATTCAGACAGAAGTTGCATATCAACATATGCTACAAAACAATCTTTCAGCGCCGTCCGGCACTTATCTCTACGGCGGCTGGATGCCAGCGCCGCAGGTGTGTTGTACTAAGGGTCCCGAGAAAACAAACTGTAAAAACTGTGGTGCTTCGCTGCGCGGTCATTATCGCTGCGAGTACTGCGGGACTGTGAATAACTGAAAGGAGAATAAATCATGGTTAAAATTCGCAGAGGAATGTTTGAAACCAATTCGTCCAGCACCCATACGATTATCGTAACGGATCACAAGACTGAACCCGGCAATCTCGTCGACTTCGCAATCGGCGAGTTCGGATGGGGTTTTGAGAAACTGGATTCGATCAACGAAAAGGCGTCGTATCTGTATACCATGGCATGTGACTGTCTCGGCGAGGATGTGTATCCGAGACTGTATGATATGCTGATCAAGTACGGTGTCGAGTGTTCATGCTCCAATCCTGCCGTGTTCGATAAAAAATACAACTGCCTCGACAACGGATGGGTGGATCATTGCAACGAAGGCATGGATTTCGTCAATCGCATGCTGTCCCATGAACACGCGCTGATCAAATACCTGTTCTCTGACGAATCGTTTGTGATTACCGGAAACGATAACTGCGACGAAGATGAGTCCAAGTGGATGGAAGATCAGGCAGATGTTGATTACCCACATACGACTTATTATAAGGGGAATTGATATGGAAACAATGCGCCTCGGAACCTATGTCAACGGGAATACCATTGTGGTGATGTACACGGACGGAACCAAGATTCGCTATGTCAGGACCGGCCAAAAACCTGCACCGGAGTACCCGGAGTCAATCGATCTCAAGCTGACCAATCGATGTGAATTAGGTTGCCCCATGTGCAGTGAGCAATCCACACCCGATGGCACTCATGCTGTTCTGAACGATCTGCCTTCGGTTAACGACTCGATCATCGACAGCATCAAACCATATACCGAACTTGCAATCGGCGGTGGTAATCCGCTGACGCACCCGCAGCTTGAAGGTTTTCTTTGGTATATGCACAGCCGCAACGTGATCTGTAATCTGACTGTCAACGCCGTGCATTTCATGGACAACATCGCGCTTCTCAAGAAGCTATGTGACCGCAAGCTGATCTACGGCCTTGGCATCTCGGTTCCGACTGCGATTCCGGACAGATTGATTCCTGCGCTGAAGGATTTTCCCAACGCAGTGATTCATACTATTGCAGGGGTAACACCTCCCTCCGTTTATGATCATCTCGCCGACCATAGTCTGAACCTGCTGATATTAGGGTTTAAGACAAAAGGTAAAGGATATGATTATTTTCTTAAAAATCATGTAGCAACGAATCTATACGATTTGTCAGACTGCATCAAGGACATGCGCTCGCGATTCAAGGCAATCGCCTTTGACAACCTCGCCGTCGAACAGCTTAACCTCCGCGATATCTTCCCGGACGAATTCGACGAACTCTACATGGGCGACGACGGCGACTTCACCATGTATATCGACCTAGTCGCCGGGAAGTACGGCAAGTCATCCACACATCCGCTTCGGGATATAGATGCCGGTACAGTGACCGAACTGTTCCAGAAGTTGAAGGAGGATGCCGAAGAGATCAAGCCGATGGAAATCGGCGAAGTGATCGATGGCCTCGACTACTGCCTGTCAACCGGCAAGTGCATCGGGTGCGCTAACAGCGAGGGCCGCATGGTCGCCACATGCAGGCCGTTGGTCGAGAATGCGCTTCGGTTGCTGAAGGAGAAGAACAATTGAGGCGCTCATGAATTTTGATACGACGAATATAAAATATGTTCCCGGCTCTTGTGAAGTGGAATTAAGACGCTGTTGCAACACCGAATCTCCGTATAACGAGGACTGTTATTTTTACGAAGAAGAGCATGATATGGGCGCGAGGATCCCGTGTTGTTCATACAGCGACGGGTTTAATCCGATATCACAATGCCCATATGGATGTAAACATTATCTGAATAATTCCGATGTTCATAAACTTGTCATGGAACAATTGAAAAAGAAAGAAGAGACGAAATGAAAGACCATAATCTTCTCACCCAGAAGCTTGCCCTGATCGCGTCCAATGCCGTGCTGTCTGATACTGTTGTCTCTGCGCTTGACGACGCTGTCGATTTGCTGAACGAATACCGCAACGAGATCGATAAACTCAGGCGGCACAATGCTTCGCTGGTTGCGAATGGTATTCAAGACGCTCTCAGTCATGACGATATCAAAACAAACACGCTGAAGAACGCCCGGATCAGGATCGAAAACAATCTGAATAATTCTGAAATAAGTATGAAGTATGATCATGATTCGTTACAGTATATGTTTTACTGCAAGGGCATTCGCGACGCATGCTGGGCGATTGACGCGATGATTAAAGAGACGGAGGGAACAACATGATTCAAGTTATATGTGATGTTTGCGGGAAACAATTGCAGAACAAGTTTGTGGATTGTGTGAATATTGACTTTAACTCTTATGCGATCGAAGACGAACAGCGGTTTACATATGGGCGCGAGTTCAATCTTTGCGTCCAGTGTGCGCATAGAGTGTATGACGCGATCAAGGAGATTATTGAAGAGTCGCGTGAGGGTACTAAATGAGAAACATCGTCTACCGTTACGCCTGCCTTATGCGTCCGCCGGGACCCGGCGCCGTTCCGCGTGATGGGCTGGAATATTGCAACGCCGATCCATATGTCCACCCGTTCACCGGGCGTGAGTGCTGGGGCTACTGCGACTACGATCGCAAGCTTACCGATAAGGAAGTCAGTGCATATGAACTGGATTATGTGAATGTGTACTATGTGTATGAGAAGAAATAAGCCGGCTCGTCCGGCTTTTCTTTATGAGGTGATTTTAAGTGCCACGTAAACCAAAGGATATTGTTGGCAATAGATATGACAGATTGCTTGTAGAATATGAAGTACCGTCGATACATGAGGGTGTACCACGATATATGTGTTTGTGTGATTGCGGGAATAAAAAAGAGGTTGATAAATATCAACTAACAAGAGGGGCGGTTCGATCTTGTGGGTGCCTTGCGAAAGAGACATGGGTAGAACTTATGAAATCTGGCGCTGTTGGTGGATCCAATAAAAAACATGGTATGCGAGGAACAAGATTGTACAGTATCTTAAATGGAATAAAAGAACGATGTTACAACCCAAATCGAAAAGTGTATAAAGACTATGGTGGTCGTGGGATAATTGTATGTGATGAGTGGTTGAATGATTATGGTGCGTTTTGTGATTGGGCAATTCAAAACGGTTATAATGACACTCTAACAATAGATCGTATCGATAACAATGGGAATTATTGCCCAGAAAATTGTCGGTGGGTGACCATGAAAAAACAATCCAACAATCGTCGAAACAATAAACTAATTGAATATAAAGGAGAAACAAAAACAATCTCAGAATGGTGCGACATCTTTGGTATAGACAGAAAATTGTTTTACCATCGATATAACGAAAGCCATTGGCCTTTGGATAAAGTTTTCAATACACCTGTTAGAGGGAGATAAAATATGTCATATTGTGTTTATCATTTACACAGCCATGATTCATTATTGGATAGTTGTAGCAAGTTCTCAGAATATGTTGATCTTGCTGTTGTTAACGGTATGACATCAATTGGCACAACAGAACACGGATTGCCGCGCAGTTGGGTCGAAAAGAAACTTTATTGTGATAAAAAGGGGATCAAGTTGTTAATCGGCGTCGAAATCTATATAACGATGTCATTATCAGAAAAAGTGCGTGACAATTTTCACAGTGTCCTAATTGCACGGAACAAAGACGGCTTCTCCGAACTCATGGAATTGATCAACTTGTCTACACAGCCGGATCATTTCTATTATACTAACCGGATTACCGCCGAAGAGTTTCTGGCAATCTCGCCGAACATCATCAAGACATCTGCTTGCCTTGCGTCGCCGCTGAACAAACTTGATCCGTCGCATCCGATTTACATGCGCATCGCCAAGCATTATGACTACCTCGAAGTCCAGCATCATAATGTGCCAGATCAGATTGCGTACAACAAACGCATTCTCCAGTTGTCGCGCCAGTTAAACATCCCGCTGATTGCCGGGACGGACACCCATTCGTCGTCGCCATACAAAGCCGAATGCCGTGATATCTTAATGGAGTATAAGGAGCAAGCATACCCCGGCGAAGAAGGATTCGATCTTGTCTGGAAGACAGAGGATGAACTGATCGACGCGTATGAAAAGCAGGGTGCGCTCCCGCGATCCGCGTACATGGAGGCAATTGCCAACACGCAGGTCATGGCTGATTCCGTCGAATACTTTGATCTCGATAAAACGCCGAAGTATCCGATCCTGTACGGCTCCCGCGACGCCGATGAAGAAAAACTCCACGAGATCACTTGGCGTATGCTCGATGAAAAGCTTGCCGCCGGAATCATTCCGAAGGAGCAGGAGGAAGAATTCCGTCGCAATATCCCAGAAGAGTTTGATGCGTTCCATCAGACGAATATGTCCGGCTTTATGCTCTCGATGGCCGAGATCATTTCGTGGTGCCGTTCTACAGGCAAGCCGATCGGTCCCGGTCGTGGTTCGGTCACCGGATCGTGTGTTGCGTATGTGACAGATATCACAGATACAAACCCGATCACATACCATACGGTATTCTCGCGGTTCTGCAACTCTGCCCGTGTCGAGTTGGGCGATATCGACTCCGACTGTATCGACTCCGACCGTCCGGCAATCTTCGATCACATTATCAATAAGTTCGGCGCTAAGTACTGCGCCCGTGTGGCGTCCTATGGTACCATCGCTGATCTCGCTTTTGTCGATGACTGTGGCGGCGGTCTGGCAATCATATGGGAGCGCGAACATCATCCCGAAAAGTTCAAGGAAAACGGCAGGATGGATAAAGTCAAATACAAGTTTGACAACGCCAATCCGTATCATCCGCTCAAGTTGAAAAAGATCAAGGAAGAGTTCAAATCCGAACCAGAAGCAACCAAACTTAAACACAACGAACTGTTTTATTATTTCGACGGTATCGTTGGTACACGCGTGTCCCAATCTGTCCACCCGGCTGGTATGGTAATCTCCTGTGAGACGCTGGATGATAACTGGGGCGTATTCAACAAGGACGGCGAACGCTGTTTGCTCCTGTCCATGGATGAAGCGCATGATGTCAACCTCGTCAAGTATGACATGCTGATTCTGAAAACGGTTCAGGTAATCGCCGATTGTTGTAAGTTGGCCGGTATTTCGTACCCACGGATGCATGAGATCGACTTCAACGACCGTGCTGTTTGGGACGATATCTGCAAAGATCAGCTTGGCATTTTCCAGTTTGAATCCGATTTCGCGTCCGATTCCGTGCGTAAGTTTAAACCCCGCAGTATCGACGAGATCACGGTAATCAATGCCGCGCTTCGCCCCTCGGGTCAGTCATACCGGGATCAGTTGTTCGCCCGTAAACGCCATCAAAATCCGACGCCACAGATTGACGCGATCCTGTCCGATTCGCTTGGATTCCTTGTGTACCAAGAGCAGGTTATATCATTCCTGAAAGATATTTGCGGTCTGTCTGCTTCCTATGCCGACACAATCCGCCGTGCCATCGGCAAGAAGGATCGTGAGAAGATTGACAAGGCAATGCCTGAGATACTTGCCGGTTACTGCAAAACGTCCGACAAACCAAAGGATGAAGCTGAACAGGAATGCAAGGAATATCTGAAAGTCATTGAGGACGCGAGCGCGTACAGCTTCAACCGTAACCATGCTGTTGCGTATTCGCTTCTCTCCTATCTTTGCGGGTATTATAAGCATTACTACCCCGAACAGTTTGTCGCCGCGTACATGAAGAACGCCGCTAACGACGACGATATCGCGACAGGTAAAGCGATTGCAAAGACTCGCGGTATCAATATGTCGAAACCGAAATTCCGGCAGGACAACCGTTCGTTTTACATCGACCCTGTCAACCATGTGATATCCGACTCGCTGACAACGGTCAAAGGCGTCGGACTCAAGGACGCCGAAGCGTTGTACAATTTGCGTGACCGCCAGTATTCCACGTTCGTTGAACTTCTCCGCGATATGACATTGTATACCGGCGCGTTGAATATTGCTGTCATCGAAAAGCTGATCAAGCTGGATTACTTCTCAGAATTCGGGTGCATTAAGCGTTTGCTGAAACTGTACGACGCGTTCTACAATGGCCCGACGTGTTTTAAAACAACGCTTGTCCCGGCGTCTCAGGCGGCGCGTATGCAAGCGTTAATGAACTATGAACTGGGTACGCCGGATCTCCTTGGCGAGACACATTCCGAACTGGACGGTCTGGAGGACGACCCCGTCGACATTGTCCGCTACGAAGCTGAACTGTACGGTGAACCGACATCCATCGCACCGAAAGCGAAAGGTCAATTCATTGTTCTCGACGTGGATACAAAGTACTCCCCTCGCCTGCAACTATATTCAGTTGCAACCGGCAAAAAGGGCCAGATGAAAGTACTGAAAAAGACATATGAAAAGCAACCGCTTGTCGCCGGTGACTGGATCAATATTATCAGCTGGATGCCCAAGGAGGCATACGGTCGACCCGGCGTCATGGAACAATGGCTCAACACATACAGTAAAATTTCGTTCCGGTAATGGTTAACTTTGCCTCGAAAATATCCCTATTATATATAGGAGCGCCAAGCACGGCGCTCTTTTATTTTGAAAGGAGAATGGGTTATGCGTAAGTTAGCAAGTATCCAACGGGTTGAATGGAAACGCCCAATCGAAGGCCGAGACAGAATCGAATTATGTGGCGTACTTGGATGGTCCGTAATATGCAAGAAGGATGAGTTTCAAGTAGGCGACCGTCTTTGCTACATCGAGATCGATTCCGTACTGCCAGAGAAACCCGAGTTCGAGTTCCTGCGCACAAAGGGCTTCCGTATCCGTACAATGCGTATGGCAGGGGTTACATCACAGGGCATCTGTTTCCCACTGGACATTCTTCCGGAGAAGTACCGCACTTGTGATATCGGAGAAGACGTGACCGATGTAATCGGCGTTAAACAGTATGAGCCGACCATGGACAAAGAACCGGATAACTACGCCGGGTATAAACAAAAGAACGCCAAGAAGTATCCGCAGTTCCTGATGCGCTTCGCGTTGTTCCGCAAGCTTGTTCTTCCGAAACCTCGCAAAGGCGGCTTCCCGTCGTTTGTCAGTAAGACGGACGAGGAACGCGTCCAGAACATGCCGTGGATTGTCAACGACAAACGTGAATGGATCGCTACCGAAAAGGTGGACGGCCAGTCCGGCACATGGGCGCTTGTGCGCCACAAGGGTTTGTTCCGCGACAAGTTCGAGTACATCGTGTGTTCCCGCAACCTCCGCCTGATGCACCCGGACAACTCGTCATACTGGCGAGTGTCCGATAAATACCAGATCGAAAACGCACTCAAAAATATGATCGGTGACCGGGAGTGGATCGCGATTCAGGGCGAGTGCATCGGTCCAAAGATTCAGAAGAACAAATACAAGCGCGAGGACTATGAGATGTACGTCTTTAACCTGATATACCCGACAGGTCGCGTCGATTCTATCCATGCGAAGTCGATATGCGAGAACAAGGGGTTTAACTTTGTCCCGATCGTTCAGACAGATTATGTGCTTCCGGATACAGTTGACGAAGTACTGGCATATGCTGACGGCCAGAGTGTTCTCGCCGACACCATGCGCGAGGGGATTGTCTTCCGGTCCAAGGATGGCAAGCAGTCATTCAAATCCGTAAGCAACCAATTCTTGCTGAAATGGAGTGAATAAACATGCGTAATCCAAAGCGTATCGACGAGTTCTGTTCCCGTCTTGCCGCCTGTTGGCACAAGGTGCCGGACTGGCGTTTCGGTCAACTGATGTCGAATATACTTGGCGAATATGTAGCCGAGAAAAAGCGCGATATCTTCTTCCCGGAGGACGATGAAATGATTGAATTCTTCGAGGATTATTTCAAGCCAAAGAGCAGTCCGGCAGATTAATTCGTTGAAGTTGATGAAGTAAACTTCAACGTAACTTCACTATTTATTGACGAACTTGGAAGAATTGCACATATTTTTCCAAGTTACGACGGGTTGGTCGAGTCTGGCTTATGGCGGTGGTCCTGAAAACCACAGACGGTTTGCTCCGTCCGCAGGTTCAAATCCTGCACCCGTCGCCATTTTATAGAAAGGAATACTTAATATGACAAGTTACGAATTTGAGGTTGCGGCAAAGAACGCCGTAATCAGGTCGATCCATGAGAACTACGGCGAGGATTATGTCATCGGCGATATCCAGATGGTCTGGTTCGCGCATATCCTCGGATACAAGAAAGCGATCCTGATCGACACCGGAATCAACGCAAGGATGTATGAAGTCACATACAATAAGCACCAGAACGAACTGTATGTTGATTCTTATGTCAAAGAAAACAACAACCTGATCGTCGATATTGATACGACGGTACATTAATCAGAAAGAGGGTATATCGCTATGGCGACAGTCAACTTTGCCCATATTGGCATGAATAACCTCGTCCAAACAAACCGTGTCTTGGTTGTCATCCCACCGAAAACAATTACCGCAAACCGTATCCTTGAAGTCGCCAAAGGTCGCGGCCAGTTCATCGACTGCTCCAGAGGGCGTTCCCACCGCGCCATTCTGATCCTTGATGACGGTACAGTACTCGCGTCCACAAAGACACCCATGACACTGCTCAAGCGTTTCAGCCTCGACATGGATCAGTTGCCCACCGACTTCCGTGAAGACGATGCCGAAGAACTGCTTGATTTTGATGAAGAGTTTGGGGAGGAGGAACAGGAGTGAGGATTATTGATCAAAGCGTTCAGGTCGTATATCCGCGCACCTTAGCTGAGGGCGTGGATGAATTGAAGCGCATAGAAACAGCCGGTCGTAATTGCTGGCGAAGCGAGGGAAAGATCACCGCGCTGTCTTACCGCACGTTCATTGAAAACCTCATGAAGCGCGGCCATGAATCCCCGCTGGAATTCGGCGAGATTATGCTGGATATCACAACGTCGCGTGATGTGCTTGCCGAGATTACCCGGCATCGCCTTGCGTCCTTCGCTGTTGAAAGCCAGCGGTATGTCAATGAATCCAAAGACGAGGGCGGCATTAAGTTCATCCGTCCTCTGTTCTACAAGCCGTTCGATGAGGTTTATAACTATCGGCTTCACCTTGGCGAAAACCGCGATATCGAATATGAGTCTTCCCGTAAATGGGAGGACGCCATGGAACTGGCCGAGGACGCGTACGACCAGATGATCGCGATGGGTATGAAGAATCAGGACGCCCGTAAAGTCCTGCCGAATTCTACAGCCTGCCGGATTGTGATGAAGTGCAATCTCCGCGAACTGCTTCATATCTACGCGCTTAGGTCATCACCTGCCGCGTATCCCGAAATGCGAGAGTTAATGCGCTTGATGAAGATTGAGGTCGACAATGTGTATCCGGGGTTCCTCCCGGAGAAGGAGTAAGATATGCCGAAAGGTGGACCGCATCAATTTACATTATGTTGGGATTGTGAAAAGGCATGTGGCGATTGCCCATGGTCACAGCGCGGCCATATGCCTGTTGAGGGATGGGTTGCGACGCCGACCAAGGTCAAACTCCGCGCCAAGACCAATCCATACGGCGAATCATATGACAATTCCTACATCGTCCATTCATGTCCGCTGTTTGTGCGCGATGCTAATGAATATGGGATGAAATGGGTCAATAAGAAAAACACAATAATCAGAAGGGACTATAAAAAGAAATGAAACCGGGATTCTTCATTAATCCGGACGACACATTTACCAAGGGATTAAAGAAGCGGATTAAACAAAACAACGGCTACTGCCTAAACAAACGCGATAAGACGCCAGATACCAAATGCCCATGCAAAGAGTTTCGGGACACAGGGTCTTGCGATTGCGGTTTGTATATCAAAGACCCGACATACATTATTGCCGACGAAGTACCGATCGACCGCGAAGCACAGATGGAGGCATACGTATGACGAACGAACAACTGATTTGGGATTATCTGATTGACAAGATCAAGAATCCATATGGCGTTGCCGCTGTCATGGGTAACCTGATGGCTGAATCAAACCTGAACCAAACATGTACAACAGGACTTGCTAAAACCGGGATATCGTCTGTTGGAAATTATATTGCGTTTTCGGATACCGGCAAACATGATTTCGCGAACGATGGCGTTGCGTTTGGTTTGGTTCAGTGGTGCTATAAAACACGTAAGCAGGGGTTCCTTGATTATGTGCGGTCCAAACATACATCGATTTGCGACATCGATGCACAACTCGAATATCTGGTCAAGGAAATGAGTGAAAGCTATAAACCTGTATGGTCTGCTGTTTGCAATGCCACAAATATTCGCGAGGCGTCCGATATCGTCATGCTCAAGTATGAGAAACCTGCAAATACCAGCGAGTCGTTTAAACAGAGGCGCGCAGCTTACGGCGAGGAATACTATGACATGTTTATGACTGCCGAGAACACGGATAAAGAAAAGTTTGTCCGCGTAACCGCGAACAACGTCAATGTCCGCGTCGGCCCCGGCAAAGATAAAAACGCGATCTGCCGCGTCAACAAGGGCGCCAAGTTCCAGTACTACGGTACGGATGATAATGGTTGGAACGGCATTGTTCTGTGGCTTCACCCTGATTTTTCGGAGGTGATTATTGAATGAGTACCATTCAAGGAATCGAACCCGATGCGCCCGTTACTGTCAATCAAAACGGCGGCAAACAATCCGATACGCCGTACGGATTCCATCTTGTTCCGTCGTCCGCGATCTTCGATGCCGCCAAAGTCCTGAAATACGGTGCCGATAAGTATGGTGAAACTTTTGAACATCGTAATTACAACAAGATCAGCACGGTCGATCACCTGAATCATGCGCTACAACACATTTACGCGTTCCTTGCGGGAGATAAGCAGGACGACCATCTTGGCCATGCGCTTGTCCGCTTGATGTTTGCGTATGATGTCAATGTGAACGGAATGACTGCTGATGTCGTGACAAGGAAGGATGATCATTCATGACACAGGATATTATTGCTTGCGACTTTTCCTTCCGCCGACCCGGCTTTGCGCTTCTCCAGTACTATCCGCTCAGTCGCAGTGTGAAAGTGTAGGAAACAAGCAACATCAACAACAAGGGTGACAAGACGAAGTGCGACGGCGAAATCCTTTCCGAAATCGCTCATGAACTCAGGCGTTATTTCACCCTGAGTCCGCTCGCCATTCTTGTCCGTGAACAGGCGCTGGATAAACAGGCGGGTCCTCGCGGATCGCGTGTGATCGAGGTTCTCCACAAAGTGGTCGGCATTGCCGATCTCTATGCGTGGGGATTCGGCGCTCGTGAATTTAAAGAGATTCACCCAAAGACAATTAAGAAGATCGTCGCAAACGATCAGCTTGCCGAGAAGGACGTTGTAGCGCAATCGCTTACACAGTTCGTCGGTGAGCGCGAGTATGCATGCGACGATGAATCCGACGCGGTTGCCGTTGGCATTGCATGGCTTATTTCTCAGGGGATGCTCGATAGTCCATACCCCGAAAAGAAACCGGGTAAGAAGGGCGTGACGGCTGATGAATGATCTGTTCCTGTTGATATTCATTATGCTGATTTGTGCCGCGATTGTCTGCGGCGGTCCAAATCGTCCGGCGTGAATTCTTTACTGAAAAACTGTGGGATTTCCCATGGCCAAACAAACCCCATATGCTCGATCGATATCCTATCCTCCGGTCTATGGGGTTTATTTTTTTTACAGATTATCCCAACAACAAAGAAGGAGGTTGCCCCATGAAACATTCCTATTCGTTTGATGAACAGGAAACAACGATCAATATGTTCCCAGCCAATGTATCCAAGACAGCCGAAGTATTTTCCTGCATCCCCGCGATGATGAATCGCCTCCGTAAACTCGCAGAGGATTATCCGGGTGACGTTGCGCTTCGTGAGGACGACGGATGCATTTTTTGCACATTGCCGGTCAGCTGGATACGCGTTTCTCCGAAGCGTAAGGTGACCATGACCGAAGAACAGCGTCAGGAAAACATTGCCCGTCTGGCGCGTTACAGGGAGGCGAAGAAAACATGACGCCTCTTGATATGGCGATGAAACTTGCCAGCGCGTCCGCAACATGTGAACGCCACAAATGCCCTTTTATGGGCAAATGCAAGGGTGATTACGCGACCTGTGTAATGAAGGAGATCGCCTTCATGCTTCGCGCCCAGAACGCTGAAATACAGACCAAAGACGCCATTATTCGCGGGTTGCAGGATCTGTTGCTTGGTGTTCACAAGTACACGCTCGAACTCGAAAAGATCAACAAACGTTACCACGACGTTGTGCTTGCGTTTCAAGACGGATACAGACCGAAGAAGAAAGTCCACAGACCATATAAACCACGCAAAAAGAAGACGCCGGAGGAAATGGACGGCGATGAACGCTATGCGCACGAACCGCCGAAAACAACAGAACCTCCGCCTCCGCTGGTGGTGATATGACATGTCTATGAAGTTCTTTGCCGTTACATGCAAGCACGGCCATCATGGCGCGAGGAGATATGAGCCGATTACGTTTGCCATTGTCGCCGAAAACATGATCGACGCGTGTGACATGGCGCGTCAAATGCCGGGAGTCAAGCACGACCAGCCGGTAATATCCTGTCGTGAGATATCCCGCAAAACATATTATGAAATGCGACAGAGATCCGCTTATGAAAGGAGTTCGTTCCGATGACTTACGAGGAGATACTGAATGACTACCTCTATTTTGTCCGTCCGTATCCTCTGATCCATGACAACAAAGAGTTAATGGATTGGTTGTGTGATAACAGCTTCTTTATATCACCCGCGAGTTCAAAATACCACGGCGTTTATCCGGGTGGTTTGTATATGCATTCACGCGCCGTTTCGCTTCGTCTGCTCGATCTTACTGAAAAGAATGGTTTGCAGTGGCAACGATCGGAGTCTCCGATTATTGTTGGTATGTTCCACGATCTGTGCAAGTGCGATCAGTATATTGAGCGCGAACGCCCTGCGCAGTTGCAGTTGCCGGATGGCACGATGTCAATTTCGCCGGTCGTTGAAAAATATTACGACTATAACACAAACACATTACTCAAAGGTCACGGCGCAAAGTCTGTTCTGATCCTGTCCCATCTGATGACGCTGACAGAAGAGGAAATGCTTTGCATTAGATATCACATGGGGGCATATGAAAAAGAGGAGTGGACGGAATACGATATGGCTATCCGTAAATATACCAACGTACTTTGGACACATCACGCCGATATGTTAGCTTCAAAGATAGACAACACATAACCCGGAGGTAAATATGCGAAACAAACTTGCCAAGTCATTGGCCGTCTTGACAGCCGCCGCTCTTGTAATCGGCGGCTTTGTTCTTAATGACGGTCAATCTGATAACAACGCGGCGACACCGACAGATCTTGATCCCGTATACAGTTCTATCACTGTCCATAAACAACTGGTCGGCGATATTTGGCACGTCCGCTGTGACTATATGGATGGTACTGATTTCCACGCAGGCGGCGGTCTTTGGAAGCGTGACCTGATATCCAACCCGGAAGGCGAATTGCCGCGAGAAGGGCATCGTTCCAACAAATGCGGCGACGCTGATAACTGGGTAATTTGGGTTGGCACAGACGGTACGCCGTATCGCATGGACGAGATCAAGTCCGGCGCTACAGGCGGTACCCTCCCTACCGTAATATACCGACCGCGCTATGATCTGACAACCGAAGAGATCATCAACATGTCTGTGGATGATACCGATCTGATCTGGCGCTATTCGCAAAACTTTATTGATGTGATGGACTGGTCGGATATTGAGATCGGCCAACGGATGTACTGGACAACATCCAGCAGTGGCCGCGTATGGTATCACACAGGCATACCATATAAGTCGACGCCTACGTTTATCCTGTTTGTAGATGGCATCGGATATCCGCTCGTCGCCGGTGGCTCTGTCGAGATTGAGGACTTGCTCCCCGGCATCCATGAGATTACCGAAATGGCGGACGCCAATTATTATCTTGGCGAGGTTACGTCCAGCGGCGATGTGAACTCGCAGAACGAATGGACGGTAACAATTGATATTTCTGACGGCGAAAATGTATCTGTCAACTGGCCGAATGTTGTGCTGACGCCGAAACCTACAACGTCTCCGAAACCGCCGAATCCGCCGGTTGTTGTTACGCCTACTCCGACGCCAACACCGGAACCGACGGCAACCCCGACTCCGGCACCAACCGAAACACCCACGCCGGAACCGACCGAGACTCCGACTCCAGAACCAACGGTAACGCCGGTAATTACAGAAGAGCCGTCTCCGACGCCCGAAATAACCGCAACGCCTACGCCTGAGATTACACCGGCGCCGACTGTTGAGGTTACAGCGACGCCGACACCGGTTCCTACCGTTACGCCGGTACCCACACTGACGCCGACAGTTAAACCGACGCCATCACCTACTGTTCGTGTTACTCCGTCTCCGACGCCGTCGCCTACACTTATTCCAACTGAATCTCCGACCCCAACGCCGGAGATTACAGAAGCGCCGGAACCGACGCCGACTGTAACACCGACTCCCGAACCTACGGCGACCCCTGAACCGACACCGGTCGTTATTGTCGACGTTCCGATTCCCGAAGTTCCGGAGGGATACAAGCAACCAAAGACACCGCATGGCGTGTTTGAAATGATTGATGATTACCTGACAGCACTTGGTATTCAGGTACGGATCAATCATGTTGGCGACTGTTTCGACTAAACAAAAAATGCCCGTGCAACCACGATAGTTGCACGGGCGATTATTCGAGGTGTTGACATGAAAAAGCGACCATTGTATACTCAAGATCTGGTAGATGGCGCGAACCTTGAAAACAATATACCGCAAGGCTCCAAGGGAGGAGCAATTATGGACCCCGATATCAACCTTTATCGGTATATTGAACTCTGGCTTGACCTCTTTAAGAAGAATGAGGTAAAGTCAGGCACGTTTGATCGGCTTGTTCAGTCGAATGAATCTCTTGGACGATACTCGATCGGGCGGGAAAAGGTTCGCGATGTGACAGCGCTGGATATCCAGTTCTACATCAACCAGATCACCGACGAAGGATACAGTTTCAGTACAATAAAAAAACAATTGGAACTGGTACGGGCGGCACTGCGAAAGGCAGTGTCGCTGAAGATTATCCCGGATAATCCAGCGGCTGAGATTGGTATGCCGAGCAGGAACATCATCAAAAGGCCAAAGGAAGTGCTGGCGTATACAGAAAAAGAACAAAAGCGATTGCAATCTTTTATCGAATCACACTCCTATGACAACGCCGTCTTATGCGTTGCGTTTATGATCGAGACTGGATTGCGATCCGGCGAAGCACTGGCTCTCAGATGGAGTGATGTAGATACAGATCGGCACAAATGCCATGTCTGTGCCACGATCGTGAATCCGCACATGCCGTCCAAGGCTTACGTTCAGGATACGCCAAAGACTGATGCCAGCATACGCACGATACCGCTCAACGTACGCGCAACAACAATACTCAACACACTCAAACGACGAGCGACAAGTGAATTTGTTTTCGGCGATAACAGCACACAAAGCAAGCGTCTTGAGTATCCAACATTGATCCGCACAATCAAACGAATGTGCCGGGAGTCAGAAGTTCCATATAGAGGCGCCCATGTTT
>Ga0310690_10002330_pt1 | contig 31235 bp, 29 predicted proteins | sample AusTroGonzalo_MG_2_FD_207661 | JGI IMG/M metagenome (GOLD analysis project Ga0310690, IMG submission 207661) | Bovine rumen microbial communities from tropical cattle in Woodstock, Queensland, Australia - Gonzalo_04 (v2) (version 2) | ecosystem: Host-associated > Mammals > Digestive system >...
CCTGTTCAACTGTTTGAGTAACGCCAAGGCGCAGAGTGCCAATTTCCCGTTCTGTACAATCGAACCGAACGTAGGTGTGATCACCGTTCCGGACGAGCGTCTGATCAAGCTCGGCGAGCTCTGTAAGCCGGAGCGCGGTGTGATTCCGACAACCGTGGAGATCGTGGACATAGCGGGTCTGGTGAAGGGCGCGAGTCAAGGCGAAGGTCTTGGAAATAAGTTTCTGGCGAACATCCGCGAGACGGACGCGATCATCCATGTACTGCGTTGCTTCGACGACGAGAACGTGGTGCACGTGGACGGTAGTGTGAACCCGGTGCGCGACAAAGAGATCATCGATGCCGAGCTGCAGCTAAAGGACCTGGAGACCGTCGAAAGCCGTATTCAGAAATGCGAAAAAGCCGCAAAAGCCGGTGGGGATAAGTTCGCCAAGTTGCAGTTAGAAGTGCTGGTTAAGTACCGCGAGGCGCTGTCGCAAGGCCGTAACGCGCGCACGGTAGCGTTAGATAATAAGGATCAGGAGGCGGCCGCGAAAGACCTGTTCTTGCTGACGAACAAGCCGGTGATGTACGTATGTAACGTCGATGAGGCGGCAGCTGTCAGCGGCAATGCGTATGTGGATCAGGTGAAGGAAGCGGTGAAGGACGAAGACGCGCAAGTACTCGTGCTCGCGGCGAAGATCGAGAGCGAGATCGCGGAGCTGGAGACGTACGAGGAGCGGCAGATGTTCCTCGAGGAACTCGGACTGCAGGAGAGCGGTGTGAACCGTCTGATCAAGGCGGCGTATGCGCTGCTGAACCTGCGGACGTTCTTGACAGCCGGTAGCGACGAGGTACGCGCATGGACGTTCAAGGCCGGTGCTAAAGCACCGCAATGCGCGGGCGTGATCCATACAGATTTCGAGCGCGGGTTCATACGCGCGGAGGTGATCAAGTACGAAGATTTCATCGCGTTGGGCGGTGAGGCACAATGCCGCGCGGCCGGTAAACTCGCTACCGAAGGCAAGGACTACCTTGTCCAAGACGGCGATATAATGCACTTTTTGTTCAATGTTTGACCAAAAAGTGCAATTTATGATTTATGATTTATGATTGAAGATTTGCTTTCATATGGCTGGTGGGTTGGTGCGGTAGGAATCGTGCTGGGGTTTGTGGCGCTGGTAAAGGGTGCAGACTGGCTCGTAGACGGAGCTTCGGCAATTGCTAAACGCTTTGGTATCAGCGATTTAGTGATTGGTTTGACGGTAGTAGCGTTCGGAACATCGATGCCGGAGTTCGTGGTGAACATGGTGTCGGTGGCAGAAGGCAGTACGGACTTGGCGATCACGAATATATTGGGTTCGAACATCATTAATACCTTCGTTATCTTGGGTCTAACGGCCTTGGTGTACCCGATCGTTTCGCAGAAGAGAAGTCGCGATTTTGATATCCCGTTGTCGATCATCGCGGGCGTGCTGGTGCTCATTTTTGTGACGGTTCAACTGCCTTTCGGCGAGACCGGACGCGGCATCGGACGGATCGGCGGCATCGTGCTGCTGCTCATGTTCTGCTACTTCCTCTATAACACCTTTCGGCACGCAAAGGAACATCCGGAGGAGAACGAATTAACGAATGAAGGAGTGAAGGAGTTAACGATTCGCCGGGCGATTGCACTCATGGTAGGTGGGTTTGTCGGATTGGTTGTCGGCGGTGAAGTGATCGTGAAGAGTGCGGTGGACATCGCTATGCGATGCGGCGTCAGTGAGGCGATCATCGGTCTGACGATCGTGGCACTGGGTACCTCGCTTCCGGAACTGGCAACCTCCGTCATCGCGGCCGCGAAGCACAACAGCGACATTGCGTTAGGCAATGTGTTCGGAAGTAATATCTTCAATGTGTTCTTCGTACTCGCGACGAGTGCTACAGTGCGTCCGTTGCCGGCTTACGAGGGCATCGAACTGGACGCGGTGATGGTGGCGCTGGGAAGTATCATCGTGTGGTTAGCCGTCAAGACTAACCACGAACGCAAGATACAACGCTGGGCCGGTACGCTGCTGCTCATCGTTTACGGAGGATATTTAGCTTACCGACTAATCTCTTTATAAGTAAATAAATACAGATAAAATATTCTCTGTTAAAGCGAGTTGTTGAAGAGGCGGCGTTCGCGGTCGAAAAGCCAACCGAACTTATTGAAGTATAAGCACATGTTTTGGATATGAATCCGGAGCATGTGTTTATTTTTATAGGAATCGCGCGCGTGAGCGTGCACGATGGTCCAGGCCGGTTGATAGAGTGTAAGCCAACGGCGGTGGATGGTACGGGTGAGGTCGATGTCCTCGGGGTACATGAAATAGCGTTCGTCGAACAAACCGGCCTCTACCACAGCTTGCGTGCGGAGCAGCATGAAACAGCCGCTTAGGTAGGGTGCGTTGACAGGACGCGTGAGATCGAGGTCGCGCAGTTCGTAGCGCGCATTGCGCTTGGCGATGAGAGAAGCAGGTAAGAACCGCCGACCGAAGACGTCTAAGGGAGAAGGCAGGCGCTTGGCAAGGAATTGCTGCGAACCGTCGGGGTTCAATACCTTCGGCATGAGTTGGCCTACTTGTGGGTTGGACTCCATGAACGCCACCATCGCATCTATGTCTTCGGCCTTGACGCGGATGTCACTGTTCATCACCAAGTGGTACGCCGTCTGATGATACGCGCTCTCGCGCAGGGCGATGTTATGCGCCTTGCCATAACCGAGGTTGGCGTCCATGTGCAGGTAGCGCAGTTTCGGGTCTTTGATGACAGACTTCGGATGAATCTCCCGCGACTCGCTGTTGTCCAAGAGGTAGATCTTGTTCAAGTTCTTCACACGCAGCAACTCCTGAACAAGCGGCAGCACCTCTTGTTCCCAATTCGGATTATATAAGACGATTGAAATGTTTAACATTTCAAATTTATGATTTATAATTTATGATTTATAATTTATGATTTTATCGGAGGAACTGGCGGATTTTGCGGAGTTGTTTGCAGGCAACGGTGAGGTATCCGCATCCGATGTGGTTTTTCTTGAGCACGAAATAATCCTCTTGGGTTTTGGAGAGACGTGCTTTGGTGTTCTTATTGCTGGCGCCACCGACCTCCATCGACACGATCACCTCGGGGATATACTGCGTCTTATAACCGGCGCTGAAGATACGGAGGATCATGTCGTAGTCGGCAGAGATGCGGAACCACTCGTCGTACGGTCCGACCTGTTCGTACACGGACTTGCGCACATAGACCGTCGGGTGCGGCGGCATCCAACCGTACTTGAGGCTGCAGGGATTGAAGTGATTACTCTGCCAATGCCGCACTACTCTATTGCCTCGGCAATACTGCAGGTCGCCGTAAACGACCTCGGCCTCGGAGGTCTCAAAAGTCGCCGCTATATGCTCGATGGAATCGGGTGCAAAGAGCACATCGTCTGAATGCAGGAAACCGATCACATCGCCGGTGGCCATCGCGATACCTTTGTTGAGCGCGTTATAGATGCCCTCGTCGGGTTCGGACACATAGCGCACATTCTTGTGCTTGGCGGCATAGGCCTCGATGAGCGCTACGGTGCCATCCGTGGAAGCTCCATCTACGAGGATGTGCTCGATGTCATCATAGGTCTGGCCTTGGACACTCGCCAAAGCACGCGGAAGGGTCTTCGCGCTGTTATAGGTGATGGTTATGATAGATATTTTCATATACTTTTTTGGTTTGTGCGTAGGTGCTGTCCCATGAGAAGCGTTGGGCGTTCTCCAGTCCTGCGGCGATAAGGGATGAGTTCGGACGCGAGAGCAGTTCGCGCACGCGGTCGGCCATCTCGACGGCCATCCGTTGGGGTGTGTCGTGATTGACCATGAGTCCTTGCGGTCCGATGACCTCGGGGATAGAAGAGGTGTTCTGTGCGATGACCGGACAGCCGGCTTTCTGCGCCTCGAGAATCGGCAGACCAAAGCCTTCGTAGTCCGAGGGATAGAGCAAGCAGACAGCTTCGTTATAGAGCGTATTGAGTTCTGCGCGCGAGACGTTCGCGGCCGTCTTCAGTTCGAGTCCCGTGAGGCGCGCCACCTCTTGCGCGAGGTCAAAACGCTTGTAAGGGACGGTACTATTGCCGATGAAGAGAAGGTAACCTTTCTTCTGCACCTCGGGCATCGGATGGAAGGCGTCACTCACGCCGTTATAGACGACGTGCACCCGTTCTTCCGATACCCAGGGATAGAAACGCAAGAGGTCGCGCTTGGTGTTCTCGCTGATGCAGATGACTGCCTCGCTATGCTGTAACGCCCGTTTTTCTTCCCACAGATGCACGGCTTTGGCCAGACCACGACGGTAGAAATGATAGGTCAGGTCATGCACCGTGGTGACATTGAACACACCGGTCTGCGGCAGGACGCGGAAGTACGAGGAATGGAAGATCGTCGGTGTCTGGGCTTTGTAGGCCGGCACACGATAACGCTCCAAGAGCCGCGGCGCCGTAGTGCGATAATCCAGTTCGGTCAGCACGAGGTTTTTATCCTCGCGCGCCCGCTGCAACAACTCGTTCCACACGACGGAGATACCTCCGTAGCGCTGCAAAGAGAAGATGATATTATCGTATATTACCTGCATCTTGTAAAGCTTCCAGATACTGTTTTCCCCAGCGTTTGTCGGGCTCCATATAATTGCCTTCACCCCACTCGTTCCAGGACTTGAGCATGACGAGTTGGTTGTGCTTGCGGTCCACGATGTGCTTAATGGCCGCAACATGGGATTTGAAGGCCTCAGGTGTGGAGTTATGCATCACAAAGGCGCGCATACGACTCCGAGGCGAATGATCCCAGTTCGGCAGGATAGTCGGCACGACCTGCTCGCGCTGCATGATAGGTTCAGCAAAGAGTTTGATGGCCTGCCGGTAGTCATAGACCAGCGGAGACTTACCGCGCAGATGCTTGATAAGGGTCGGCAGATGGCGCAGCGCGAGGCATATGTTACGTTTCGTATCACCCAGCGGCACCAGATTGACGGCATCAAAACCCATCTGTAACACGGCATCGACCTGCTTGCTGTAGGCCACGTGACCTAAGAGGTACAGCCCTTTGAAACCGGCAGCTTTGGCCATCTGTTGCCATTTGGTGCACCAGCCTTGCGGCAGGTCGAAGGGACGATAGACCATCAGTAGCGGTTTGCCGTCCACCTGTATATACCGCTTGTCACGCAGCATCGGTAGGATCGCCTCGAAATGCGCCTCGTCGTCACCCTCCGGATAGGTCTGCTCGATAAGCATGCGGTCCGGTGCTGTCTGCTGGTCGAGCCAGGTCTTGGCTTTCCAACTCTCATTCGCCCAACCTAAACAGAAGGGGAAATCGGGTTGGCCGGATTGCAGCACGGCCTGCAAGGGTTTTTCGAGTAACTGATGCCCAGCGAACCAGTAATGCCAGTAGCAGAAACCTTCGATGCCCGCTTCGCGTGCCAAGGCAGCCTGCCGCTCGCGGATAGAGGCGTCGAGCAGGTTGTAATGGCCTAACTCACCGGGTTCAACGGGTTGCTGATGCCCGGCGAAGAGCGGTTTTCCATTGCGGACACTGGTCCATTCGGTAAATCCTTTTCCCCACCATTCGTCATTCTCCGGTATGGCATGGAACTGCGGCAGATAATAAGCTATTACACGCATAGGAGTTTGGTTATCTGGTCGTCAAACGACTGGTTGTTTACTAATTGCATGGCCTTCTGCTGTCCGGCCTCAGCGATGGAATGACGATAGTCCTCATCGAGGCATTGCAGCAACAGATGCTCGAGTTCTTCGGGTCTGTCAGGCGAGAAGAAGAGTGTCTCCGAACCGGCTTCTAAGAGTTCACTCATACCGGAGCGGTTCGTCTGCAGCACACAGACACCGGCCTGCATGGCCTCGAGTACCACCAACGGCATTGTCTCGGACCACGAGGGCAGCACGAGGATGTCGATGCGGTTATAGAACTTAGCGACCTCCGGCGTCTGGTTCATGATCGTCAGGACGGGTTCGCGCAAGTCCGTCATCTGCTCTATATAGAGACGGTCACGCTCGTCGAGTGCGCCACAGAGACAGAGAGTCGTTTGCGGTTCTTGGTCATGGATAGAGGTAAAGGCCTGCAAGAGCAGCGGCAGGTTCTTACGCTCCTCAAAATGACCGATGAAACCGATGCGAGCCCCGCGATGGAAAGCATGGCGGGTTTCGGGCGTGAAGGCGATACGCTTGATGGGGTTATAGATGACCTGCGCATTGCTCAGCGGCAGGTTCAACTCCGCCGACCACTGTTCTTTCTGCTGCTTCGAGATGCAGACGATGGTATCCGCGGCTTGCGCGAGACGCTGGTAGTACTCGGTCATCGTGAAATGCCAGCCGAAGCGTTCGTCCACGGGTTCGTGCCAATGCCATACATGACGCAGATGCAAGTGCCTTGCCAGTTCGGCACCGAGGATAGTGATCGAGGTGTTCGAATAGACGGTGGTCACGCCCTCGCGTTGTGCATAACGTGCAAGCGAGGCGAGTGCCCGCCAGTTATAGATACGCACCAAGTGCGTGCGGAGCATGTCTCCTCCGGCTGCCCGGTAAGGCAAAGGCAGGATCTGCAGATTGCGTATCCCTTGCAGCGCTTTTTCCATCCCTGCGTCCGGTACGATGGAGGGCACGACGACCGTCACGCGTGTTCCTCGCGCCGCACAAGCCTTGGCGGCTTGCACCATCACCGCCTCTGCACCATGCAGACCGCGGGCATGCGATATGAACAGGACGTGACTCATTTGCGTTCGTTTCGGAAGGCTTTATTAGACTGTTCCAAGCGTTGCTTACCGGTACTCGGCCGCGGATGGATCTTATACTCGATATAGTTCTGATAGGGGTTATACGCCGCCGCCTGCGGGTACTCCAAAAAGATACCACGACTGAAACTGAAACAATAAAGGGCGATGACCACCAGACCTGCCAAACGCTCCAGGAAGACAGGAAGTACCTCCAGCACCATCGGCAGCAACGCGATCAGACCGATGAGGAAGAACATACGGATACGATTGCTGACCTCGACTAACTCGAAGCAGTAGTAATAGAGCACCAGACTGATGGCGAACATGTTAAGCATGATCGTACCGTTCGGGAGTTCGTCTATCTTGCGCTTGAAGACCATGATGACGATGAACAGTAGCAGGTTCAGTACAAAGCCCACACTCAGGCCGCGTTGCACAGCGAAGAGGGCGTTCTCCGAATAGTACTCGGCCTTGTCGGCGTAGTTCGTACCAAGCCAACCTGCGACGGTGAAGAAGATGGTCTTGATCCACGGTATACCCGCGAGCATGACCAGTGCGCCTACTCCGACTACGGCCACATAGAGCCAAGTCGGCAGTTTGCTGTCCAGGAAGAAATAGAGCGGGATCATGAGCACCGCTACGCGGTGGAACGTGCAAGCCAGCAGGACGAGCAACATGTACGGCACGATCTTCTTAGGCCGGATATACTGGAGCGCAAAGAAACAAAGCGCCACCGCTGTCGCCTGACGGATATAGATCATCTCCAGTTGGAAATAGAGAATGCCGTAGTAGCAGAGCAGTGCGACCACCGGGTACTTGGTGTACTTCGGCAGGGCGCATGCGATGAGCAGGATGTTGATGGTCGTTACAGCGAAGAACAAGTGCTGCACCGTGCCGCCCAGCGACTTGACGAGGGCGCAAAGGAGCATAAAGCCTTCTTCCACCGAATGCTCTGCAAAGTCCGCCGGATGACCGATGAGTCGACTGAAGGAAGGGAAGTCCTGGAAGAGTTCGGTGTATGCATTCCAGTCTCCGCCTGTCTCGTAGCGCAGACCGGCTATACCGATGAGCAGCAGAGCCGCCAGGCCCGAGAAGACCTGTGTGCTCAGCTTGTCATGCATCTGCACGTTCAGCACGGCGAGCGCGAATATTATGATAAAACAGATCAGATAGAACATAGCTTACGGCCTTTGGTGAGCAGGATCGTGCCCACGATGAAACACTCGAGCAGTTCGGCTGTTATCCAACTGATACACACGCCCTTGACTCCTATGCGCGGCAGCAACAACAGGTTCATGCCCACACAACAGACAGCTAAGGTCAGTCCTACCCACGGTGCCCATTTGCTCAGACCCATACCGTAGAGACCTTGGACGGTCAGCAGCGTGGCGGTCATCACGAGGAAGGGAATCGGCGAGAGCCAACGCAGCAGCTCGACCGAAGGCGCAAAACCCGCACCGTACATGATCCGGATGATGAGCGGTGCGCAGACAAAAGTCAGCAGCGACACGACGGCCGAAGCGGCGCCTGCCCAGACGAGCACGCGCTTGAGGAAACGCACGCCTTCTTGCTTCGACTCCACGAACCGACGGCTGATCTCCGGATAAACGGCCATACTGACCGGCAAGACCACGATCATGTTCAGCGCAATGATCAGGCGCTGTGCGCCCGAGAAATAACCGATCACGTCATCAGCCGCATAGATGCCGAGCAGCGTCATGTTCGCTACCGTATAGAGGCTGACGAAGATATTATTGAGGAAGATCGGTGCGCCGGCGCCCATGACCTCGCGCATCGTAGCGCAGGAGAGGGTCGGACGGCTGATATGAAAATGACGAATGACGTATAGGAGTGCGCCGATGCCTACGGCGATACTCGCCAACGAGAGTAAGAGCGGATAGAGGCGGTAGGCGGCCGCTTGGCGTACGAAAGTCAGGACCAATACCGCGCCCAAGAGCTTGGTGAAGAAATTCGCCCAGGCCATCTTATCCATCTGCTGCACGCCCTGCAGGTACCAGGTCGGGAAGAGGACGATACCGATGTTCGTCAGCGCCGTGTAGAGATACAGACGCGGGTCGCAGGCCACGCGTTGCATAAAGAACGGCAGGACAGCCAGTACGGCAAAAGAGAGCAGGAGCAGCGCCGCTTTGGCCGTCATGACCGACCAGAAGATCGCGTCCGTACGGGCTTTGTCATCGCGCGCAATGGAGATCTGGCGCGTCGCGGAGTACTCAAATCCGTAGTTGATGAGCAACGTGAGATACGAAATGATATTCTGCGCATAGCTCACCGAACCGAACAAAGATGCACCCAAAATACGGCTGATGATAGGCAAAACCAAGAAGGGGATGAGGTAGTTAGCTACCTGCAACACTCCGATGGAAACCATATTTTTGTATAACGTCTTCAAGCTTGCTGCGCACAAAAGTGCGCAAAGGTACAACTTTTTTTTGATATACACAAAAAAAAAGCGACCAAAGTCGCTTTTTTGTTAGATTAGAGTGGTTTTTATGCCTCAGCTTCTTCTGCCGGAGCTTCACCGTTAGCCTCTGCCTCTGCAGCAGCAGCTTCTTGTGCAGCCTCCTGAGCGGCAGCAGCCAACTCAGCAGCGGCAGCAGCACGCTTCTCTGCGATAGCAGCAGCTTTAGCTTTGTTGGTCTCTACCTCTTGAGCGAGGAGCGCCTTCGCAGCAGCTACTTTCTTTGCAGCCTCAGCTTCGCTGATCTTACCATTCTTAGCATCTTTCTGTGCTTTCCAAGCGTCGAAACGCTTTTGAGCCTCTTCTTGCGTGAACGCGCCTTTTGCAACACCACCGTTGAGGTGCTTCATGAGCATCACACCCTCGTTAGAAAGGATGGTACGTACGGTGTCTGTCGGTTGTGCGCCTACGCCTACCCAATAGAGCGCGCGATCGAAGTTAAGGATCACTGCAGCAGGGTTGGTGTTCGGGTTGAACGAACCGAGACGTTCGATAATTTTGCCGTCACGCGGCGAGCGGCTGTCTGCTACTACAATGTGGTAGAAAGCGTAGTCTTTGTGACCATGACGAGCCAAACGAATCTTTGTTGCCATTTAGACTTTTTGATTTTGAGGGACGTTCCACTTCACGAGTGGTCTGTCCGAGTTAAACAATAATTGTTGGTACTTTTTACTCGAAAAAGCGTGCAAAGGTACGACAATTTTCTGAATTGACCAAATATTTCTGCATTTTTTGTTCGAAAATCAACGTTTTTCGGCGGAAATGGTGGTAAAATCTCCATGACCGGGGAAGACGCGGGTGTCAGAAGGGAGGGTGAAGAGGTGGTCGAGGGAGGTAATGAGTTGAGACATGTTGCCGCCCGGCAGATCTGTACGACCGTAGCCCATACGGAAGAGGGTATCGCCGGAGAAAAGGACTTTTTCTTCCGGAAAATAGAGACAGATACTTCCAGGTGTATGACCGGGAGTATTGATGATTTCAAAGTTGAGATTTGAGATTTCTTCCGATCTGCTTGCGCCGTATGGAGATTTGAGATTTTCAATAGCAAAGGGCTCAGGTTTTTGCCTTATGCCGAATAGATCGTATTGCTGCTGCATGGCTTGCGCCAGAGGGATGTCCGCCTCATGCATGAGGACGGGCGTGTGCCACAGGTCGGTAGCCCATTTGGCACCCCAGAGATGGTCGAGGTGGCCGTGGGTCGCTACGAGCGACAATTTAGGATTAATGATTTTAGATTTTAGATTTTCTATATAATCCAATAACGCTTTTTGCTCCCACTTGTTTGAGCAAGCGGGATCGATTATAATGATGGAATGAGCCGCTTCGCTCAATGATGAATTGCTGAACGAAACCACATAACAGTTTGTTTCGAAAGGACCGAATGTAAAAGCTTTTATCTCCAGCATTCTTGACAGATTTGAGGGGTTTCTTGCATAGCCGCTTTTCGGAAGGCCTTGGCTCGGTCGTTGGTAAAGAGTTCAGCGAGGGGTGCGGTCATTATATTGCCGTACGCATAGGTGTGTGCCTTATCATAGCAGCAGGGCAACACCTCGCCGTTGGTGGTGATCACCACTCCACTCCACACACGCAGACATCCGCGGTGCAGGCGTTTACGGTGGTAGAGGCCGTCGGAGCCCATAGTATACCGGCTGTAACGCGGGTCGGAAGGCATGAGCGGATGGCCGTGGGCGTAGTCGTAGAGTTGGGCGGTCTTGAAGACCAAGCGGTCGGCTCCGAGGGATTTATAGACGCGTTTGAACTCGCGCCATTCGTGCTCGTTAGTGCGCAGACGGAGGCACTGGAGTTCGATGGTAAGACCGCTGCGCTGACAGAAGACAGACCGATTTAGCGGAAGACTCAGTTTCGCTTCGCGAAGGTAGCGGATGGCGGCTTTGGTTTTGTCGAGACTACCGCCGACACGATAGGCATTGTAGGAGGTGTCCGTCAGGCCGTCCATAGAGATGATGATTCGATCCAGACCGGAGGCTACGAGCGCCTCCGCCAGTTCGGGCGTGAGCGCTTGGGCATTGGTGCTGACGATGGTATAGAGACCGGCGTCATGTGCCTCGCGTATCATCTGCGGCAGATCGGGATGAAGGAGCGGTTCGCCTTGGAAATAGAACTGGATCGTGTGGGCAGTTGATGCCACCTGCTGAAGTGTGCGATGCCACACTTCAAGAGGCATGATTTGTGATTGGTGAGTGGTGATTTGTGATTTATGATATCGAAGGCCGACAGGGCAGGCAGGGCAGTGGAGTTGACAGATAGATGCCGGTTCAACAGAGACGAAAGTCGGGAGATGGTGTATGGTGTATAGTGTACGGTGTATAAAGGGAAGCGCTGAACCAAGGCGGTCCAGCGCATATGACCCATAGCACTTTAGTGCATTAGTGAAGCGCGATTTTATTAACGCGACGCTCATGACGACCGCCTTCAAAATCCGTTTGGAAGAACGTACGCACGATGTCGAGTGCTTTCGGCGCCGAGATGAAGTTAGCCGGCAAAGCCAGTACGTTCGCGTTATTATGCTGACGAGCGAGTTCAGCGAGCTTGGTTTCCCAGCAGAGCGCCGCGCGGATACCCTGGTGCTTGTTCGCCGTCATGGTGATGCCGTTACCTGTGGAGCAGATGATAATACCGAACTCGAACTCACCCTTTTCTACCGCCTCTGCCAGCGGGTGAGCATAGTCGGGATAGTCGCAACTGTCGGTGTTATAGCAACCGAAATCCTTCACTCTCGCACCGTTATCCTCGAGGAATAACTGCACTTGCTGTTTGAGTTCAAAACCTGCGTGATCCGATGCCAGCGCAATGGTCATTTCATTAAAGTTTTTCATATCGATGTGTGTTTAGAATACGATTGCCAAGTTAGCGAACATCAGTTTGCACGAGATCGCCAAGACGATGATACCGAAGAATTTCCGGATGATATAGAGCGACACATTACCCAGATACTTGGTCAACCAGTGCGTACCTACCAAGACGAGGTAGAGGGTAATGATACAAAGCGTCAGGGAGATACAGAGGCTGGCGATACTATACTCGGCGGTAATAGCCAGCAGGGCAGTGAACGCACCCGGACCCGCATACATCGGGAAAGCGAGCGGCACGATCGAGCCGGCGGAAGCGGACTCGCCCTCCAACTTGTCATTCTGGAAAATAACGATGTCCAAAATCATCTCCAGCGCCATGAGGAAGATGATAAATCCACCCGCGATAGCGAAATACTCAATACGGATGCCGAAGAGCTTAAGGATCCATTCGCCCAGGAAGAGGAAAGCCAGCAAGATAAAGAAACTGACCACACAAACCTGCAAGGCATTGATCTTTCCGCCACGTTGCTCCATAGCAATCGTGACCGGAATATTACCGAACGGATCGATGATAGCAATGAGGAAGATGAAGGAGGATAAGACCTGCCAAATGTCCACTTGACCAAAGAAATTCTGTATTGTTTCCATAACTTTTGTACAATTTGGAGTGCAAAATTACAAAATTTCTTGCATATATGCAAATTTTTTAGTACTTTTGCGCCGATTTTCGGATAAAAGGCAAATTAAATTACATAAAATAGACGAATATGATTAACTCTCAAGACATTAAAAACGGCGTATGCATTCGCATGGATGGCCGTCTGTATTTCGTTATCGAGTTCCTTCACGTGAAGCCGGGTAAAGGCAACACGATCATGCGTGTTAAATTCAAAGATGTAGTGGACGGTCGCGTATTGGAGCGCCGCTTCAACATCGGTGAGAAGCTGGAGGATGTACGCGTAGAGCGTCGTCCGTATCAGTTCCTTTACAAGGAAGGTGAGGACTATATCTTCATGAACAACGAGACCTTCGAGCAAGTGCCTATCGGTCACGACCTGATCACGGGTGTAGACTTCCTCAAGGAGGGTATGGTAGTAGAAGTGGTATCGGACGCATCGAGCGACACCGTGCTGTTCGCTGAGTTGCCGACGAAGGTAGAGTTGGTAGTTACCTATACCGAGCCGGGTCTGAAGGGCGACACCGCCACGAACACGCTCAAGCCGGCTACGGTAGAGACCGGTGCAGAGGTACGCGTTCCGCTCTTCATCAACGAAGGTGAGACCATCCGTATCGACACCCGCGACGGTTCTTATTGCGAGCGCGTGCGTTAATAATAAGGAAATGCATGAAAATAAATATCCGGCCAAGCGGTCGGATATTTATTTTTTGTTATTGGATCTGCATGCCCTGCAGGTTATAGAGGTGGTCGCCTCGGCGGATATAAATCACACCGTCCTTCAGGATCTTAGTAGCCTTCGGCATTGCGTCCTCGACGGCATCAATCGCCTGGATACCGTTTTGGATAACGACGGCGGCATTGAGTTTGTTCATACCGGTAGCGGATTCCCACACGTCCGTGTTCGCAAACCGTACGGCATAAGCGGGCTTGGAGGCCAGCGATTCATAGGCATCGGGCATGTGCAGATAGAGTTGGTAGGTTCCTTCCGGCACGTTGGACGGGATCACCAAGCCTTCGTCCACCTCGGTCACCACGCCATTCGGCAACCAGCGACGCGGATCGACGGACATCTTCAGAGGATACGTCTTATTGCCGTTCTTGAGCACGATATAGACCGGTCGTGCGTTATACAGCGGCGCGTATCCCACGTTCTTGATGCGCATATGCACCCATAGTTTATTACCCGGCGAGACCCGATCCGTATAGATGCCGTCGACCAGCTGATAGCGGTAACCCATATGGATATTGAGGCTGTCGAAGGTACCGTTCTGGCGCCAGTAGTTGGTAGTCTGGGTAGCGTATCCGCTCTGGATGAAGGTCCAGTGCAGACGACTCATCTCAGCGGTCGTCTTCTCGTAGGTGGCCCACTGTTTGGCCAGATCCACATCAGTGATGTCCGTCTCGCCTCCTATCGGCACATAGAGCGTCTCTTGCGCCAGCCACGGTTTTTCGGTAGCCGTGTCCTGATAGGTACCCATGTTGTCATAGTCGTAGAGGAAGGCGTCGTTGTGCTGCGCCAGACGCGCCTTGGCGGTGTTCTGATACGCTTCGTCTGCGGTCAGGGGCTTATTGCTGTTCAGATAGGTTGTCTTGAACTTCGGCGTACGGAGTTGGATGCAGCGGTCAGCCGGCACGGCAGCTAACAAGGCATCTACGACGGCGCGGCGCGCATCATTCATATAATCCACCGTATTGCCGTAGTTCTTCGTGTAATACCACTCGCCCCATGCTCCCACGATGCCGGCCTGGAAACAGAAGATGACATCGGCATTGGCCTGCCAATGACTCTTGTACTGATTGATGTGCGCCTGTGCGATCTCCCATTGGGCGTCATCACCCGAAGAGCTGCTCGTATAGGAAAAGCGCAGGATAGCTTTCATACCTTTGTCACGCAACACCTGCATGTCCTGGTCAAAACCGTTCAATATCTCCTCCGGCAAGGTAGCCGTGGTACGGAAGTTCTTCAGGTAATAATGCACCAAGATAATGGACATCTTTTCGGATGATTTTTTGGAGTCTAAAGTACTTTCGTTACCTTTCACTAAGCAGGGATTGCTTTTAGTCAGATTGCCGTCGAGCATGGTAATAAAGCCACGCTCGGGGTTAGAGAAGATGGTCGCGTTATCGGCAGTATAGTTCACTGTCGTAGCGCTTATTGCCGCATAAAAACACGCCGCAATCCATACACATACCATTCGTTTCATAGTTCGTATTTTAATTTTTACGATACAAAGGTAAAACAAAAAAATGACATATGCAAATTTGTATGCACTTTTTTGTCAAAAGCACACAAAATGCTTATGAAATATAACTTCCCTGCAAGCGGATTGGTTTACTATCCAAAATCTTCCCCATCTGGAGTCAATCACCACCTAAAATCCTTCCAATATAGGAGGCATCCCCAGAGATCGCCCAAAGATCCCCCAAGGATCGCCCAAGGATGGATGCCGATTTTTGACAAACACACGCTTTATATGTATATATACGTAGTATATATACAGTTTTCGTTGAAAACTTTTTATTTGCATATGTCGTTTTTTTGTTGTACTTTTGCAGTCGCAAAAGTTTTGAACCAATAGAATTCGATAAAATAAATAACTATGACTCTGATGTTTATTGCGGCAATATTGCCGGCTGTCTTATTGGGATTGTACATATGGCGTAAGGACCCGCATCCGGAGCCCTTCGTGTGGGTACTCCGTGCGTTCTCTCTCGGCGTAGGCATCTGTATACCGGTGGCGTTTCTGGAGCAATACATCTCCACCCTGCTCTTCGGCGGCGGTTCACCGACCAGTTTGATCGGTTCGACCGTACAGGCGTTCTTTGTAGCAGCCGCGCCGGAAGAAGGCGCCAAACTGCTTGTACTATGGTTACTTTTGCGCCGCTGTCCGCAGTTTGACGAGCATTTTGACGGCATCGTGTACGCCGTCTTTATCAGTCTGGGTTTTGCCACCATCGAGAACGTAGGCTATGTGTTCATGAGCGGCGAAGGATGGGTAACAACGGCCGTAATGCGAGCGCTGCTGGCCGTGCCCGGACACTATGCGTTCGCCATCATGATGGGGTATTACTACGCCCTCTATCATTTCGTAGACCACTCGCCGGCTATTGCAGCGAAGATGTTCCTCGTTCCGTTCTTTGCGCACGGCGTCTATGACGCCATCGCGATGAGCGGTTCGGTCAACCCTATCGCCGGTTCGATCTGCACCGTTTTGCTCATCTATTTCTGTGTGAAGCTGCAGAAAGAAGCGAGCCGTAAGATCGCCGATCTGATCAAACAGAATAATGAAAACGCCCGAACAAATAGCACTGGAGAAACAGCGTGAGCGCCTGACGAAACGTTTTCACAAAGCCTGCGCGGACTACGGTCTGATAGCGGACGGGGATCATATCCTCATCGGTCTCAGCGGCGGTAAGGACAGTCTGGCGCTGACCGAACTGTTAGGTCGTCGCGCGCAGATCTACAAACCGCGCTTTCGCGTCACGGCGCTGCATGTGCGGGTCAAAGAGCGGGCGTATCAAACGGATCTTTCGTACCTCGAATCTTTCTGCGCAGAGGCAAAAGTACCGCTCATCGTGCGAGACGTCGAGATAACGAATGAAGGAGTGAACGAGTTAACGAATGAACGAGTGGCAAAGGCTAATCCGTGTTTTCTATGCTCGTGGTACCGGCGGAAGACGCTGTTCAATGTCGCGCAAGAGCTCGGGTGCAACAAGATCGCTTTCGGGCATCATAAGAACGATGTGGTGCAGACGCTGCTGATGAACCTCGTCTATGCAGGTTCGTTCGCGACCATACCACCTATCTTACAACTGGATAAGATGCCGCTGCAGATCATCCGACCGCTGTGCCTGATAGAAGAGGAGGATTTGGTAAAGTACGCTGAGATGCGAAAGTACGAGAAGCAACAAAAACTATGTCCCTTCGAACATGTATCGGCGCGCGAAAAAGTAAAGGATTTATTAGCGCAGATGCAAGAACTGAATCCTTACGCATTAGACACCCTCTATAACGCAACTACAAACATAAAAACGGCATATTTGCCAAAACAATGAACGCATTATACACTATTTTATTACTCTTGGCGTCGAATATCTTCATGACGCTGGCGTGGTACGGTCATTTGAAATTACAGCAGACCGGATTTTTCACGAACGCAACACCTCTGATTTTTGTTATTCTCCTCTCGTGGGGAATTGCATTCTTCGAATACTGTCTGCAGGTTCCGGCCAACCGGATGGGTTTTATCGGGAACGGCGGAACGTTTACGTTGATGCAGTTGAAAGTGATACAAGAAGTCATCACGTTGGTGGTGTTCGTCGTTTTCTCCATGATCGCTTTTCACATGGAGTTACGGTGGAATCATTTTGTGGCGTGTCTTTGTCTAATCGCCGCGGTATATTTTGTTTTTGGCTTTAAGTAATATGAAACGCATTGTTGTTTTCACGGGCGCAGGAGTAAGCGCCGAGAGTGGTCTGGGTACGTTTCGTGACTCGGACGGGTTATGGGAGAAGTACCGCATCGAAGATGTGTGTACACACGAGGCATGGTTGAGGAATCCGCAGCTCTGCGTTGATTTCTACAACGCACGCAGAAAAGACACGTTAGCCGCACAACCGAACGCCGCGCATATAGCGATTGCTAAGTTGCAAAAGGCGATTCCCGGCACACGTATCATCACGCAGAATATCGATGACTTGCACGAACGAGCAGGCGCGACGGAAGTGGTGCATCTTCACGGCGAGATCACGAAATTACGTTCGGAGAACAACGAGACGGCTACTGTGCCTTTGAAAGGTTGGGAGCAACATTACGGAGACCGTCATCCGGATGGTTCGTTGCTGCGTCCGTACATCGTTTTCTTCGGCGAAGGTGTGCCGTATTTCGACGAGGCGTGTCGCATCGCAAGCCAAGCGGAGATCATGGTGGTGGTAGGAACGAGCCTGAATGTGTATCCGGCCGCGAGTCTGATTCACTACGCACCGGCAGATTGCCCGATCTACTTTGTCGATCCGGGTCAACCGGAGTTCGGTATGTGGGCAGACCGGATCACACACATCCGGAAGAAAGCGACGGAAGGAGTACCCGAGTTGGTAAACCAACTCATTGAAGATTTTAAATTTAAGATTTAAGATTCATAAATGTCTCCCTATATTCAATCTTTACGTTTGCGCACCTTGCCGCTGTCGGTGGCAGGAATCATTCTCGGTTCCGGTTTGGCGTATCAAGCCGGCAGTTTTCAGTGGTCGGTATTCAGTTTGGCTTTTGTGACGGCCTTGTGTCTGCAGATACTCAGTAACTTGAGTAATGAGTTAGGCGACGCGCAGAAAGGGACAGACACGGACCAACAAGGGCGTGCCGCGTACGGTCTGCAAGCCGGTACGATCACCGAGCAGCAGATGAAAAAAATGATCGGTCTGTTTATCGGGCTATGTGTATTTTTTGGCGCGGCGTTGGTATGGTGTGCGTTCTGCGGAGAAGACCAAATCGTAAATACTAAATCTGAGATCATCAATAGCCTGAGTTTCTTAGGTTTGGGTCTGCTGGCCATCATCGGCGCGATGACCTATACACTCGGCAAACACAGCTACGGGTATATGGGTCTGGGTGATTTGGGCGTGTTTATCTTTTTCGGTTTGGCAAGTACCTGGGGCGCGTATTACCTGCAGACGCAGACGATGAATTGGGAGGTTTTTTGGTGCGGCATCGCGATTGGTCTGCCGTGCGTAGGTGTGCTGAATGTCAATAATATCCGCGATATGACGAATGACCAGAAGCACGGCAAGCGTACTTTTGCCGGTTGGTTAGGTCAGACAGGTGGCAGAATTTACCACTCTTGCTTACTCATCGGCTGCCTGTCAATTTTTACACTTTTTGGTCATTGGTGGGTGTTATGTATCCTTCCCATCTGGGTTTGGCACCTCTGGTACATATGGACACACCGTCAAAATTTAGACAAACAGATGCCGGTTTTGATGTTTTCCACACTCGTCGTGGCAATTTTGGCACTATTTTAACGAAAAACACATGTAATGTGTAAAAATTGACACTTATATTTGCGAGTGTCAATTTTTTATTGTACCTTTGCGCTCGCAAACCGGATTAGATCCGGAGCAGAACAACCAAGCAAATTCAAGTAGTATGAAAGGAATCATATTAGCCGGAGGAAGCGCGACGCGTTTGTATCCGTTGAGTAAGGCGATTAGTAAACAGATCATGCCGGTGTATGACAAGCCGATGATCTACTATCCGCTGAGTACGTTAATGTTAGCCGGCATTCGCGAGGTGCTGGTGATCAGTACGCCGCGTGACTTGCCGATGTTCGAAGAGTTGCTTGGCGACGGTAGCCGCATCGGTATGAAGTTGAGTTACAAAGTACAGCTGGTACCGAACGGTTTGGCGCAGGCTTTCGTGCTCGGTCGCGAGTTCCTGAACGGCGAACCGGGTTGTTTGATCTTAGGCGATAACATGTTCTACGGCCAGCATTTCGGGCATATGCTCAAAGAGGCGGTTGCTTCGGCACAACAAGGCGGTGCATGTATCTTCGGCTACGAAGTAGCGGATCCGCGCGCGTATGGAGTGGTGGAGTTTGACAAAGAGGGCAAAGTGCTGAGTCTCGAAGAGAAACCCGCTAATCCGAAGAGCAATTATGCCGTGCCGGGTCTGTATTTCTACGACCAGACGGTCTGCGAGAAAGCAGCTAATCTCCAGCCGAGCGCGCGTGGCGAATACGAGATCACAGATCTGAACAAACTCTATCTGAGCGAGGGCACACTGAAAGTGAAACTCTTTAGCCGCGGTTTTGCTTGGCTCGATACCGGTAACTGCGACAGCCTGCTCGAAGCAGGTAATTTTATTGCGACCATCCAGAACCGTCAGGGATTCTACGTGAGTTGTATCGAAGAGATCGCATGGCGCAACGGCTGGATCAGTACGGAGCAACTGGAGGCATTAGGCAAAGAGATGAAAACAGCTTACGGTCGTTATCTGGAGCGCGTAGCTGTTAAAGGATTCTAATAGTTAAAGAATTAAAGGATGAGGCGGGTCTATTCTCTTCTATTGCTCTGTTTCTTTGTTGCGTGCACGTGGGCGCATGAGCACTACGTGATTCAGCACTACTCCATCAAAGACGGCATGAGTCAGAACACCGTTATGGCTATTCTGCAGGACCAACAGGGCTTTATGTGGTTCGGTACGTGGGATGGCTTGAATCGCTTTGACGGCTACACGTTCGAGACCTACAAAGCGATGAATAACGGTCAGGCCGCGCAGGTGAACAACCGCGTGGTGCATATCTACGAGGACGAAGCGGAGCGGATCTGGTGGAGCACATATGACGGTCACTACTACCGTCTGGATGCCACGCGTAAGATCACGACCGAGCAACCGTACGACAGTCTGCCGACCGACATGATAGAGGAGTTGACGGCGATGGACAAGAAGACCAAGGTGGACTCACGCGGTGTGATCTGGCAAGCCGATAACACCAACGGTATCCAACGCTATCGCTACGGTCAATGGAAACGTTTCACGCCTGCGCTGGACAGCCGCTATGCCGGTCGTCTGCGCGAACATTTCTTCTTACTCGAAGACAAGCTCGGCCGCACTTGGGTCAACCCGACCGGTGGCGGATGGAGTTATTATGATTACGATAAGGATGAGTTGGTCTCTCCTATAGACGACCTGACGAACATGATCCACACGGCGTATATCGACCGTGACGGACAGATGTGGATCGCCACTTATGACGGCGGTGTGGATTGTGTGAACATGGATCCGACACCGTATCAGTTACACGACATGCGTCATTCGGACCGCGACAACGGCGAGGTACGAGCTTTCGCTCAGACGAAGAAAGGGGATGTTATCCCGCTGGTCAAATCGGAGAAAGGAGTGTACTGCGCGTTAGAGAGTGCACACGGTATGCTCTACGGCTCCAAAGGCAAAGGGCTGAAGAACATGACGACCGGTCAGACGGTTCCGACCAGCCATCTGGACATCTACGACCTCGAAGAAGATAAGGACGGCACGCTGTATGTAGCCACCTATGGTGACGGAGTGAACATCCTTCGCCGGAACGGCAAGAGTTGGGACAAGCCGCAAGTAGTCGGCGTAGGTATGAAAGTGCGAGACCTGGAGATCGTGGAGGAATTCCTCTGGTGCGGCACAACAACCGGTATCATGCGTATCAACACCCGCACGCTCGAGAGTCTGGTTATTCCCAGTTATGACATCCGCGCGGTGTGCTATACGCACGACCGTCTGTGGTTCGGTTCGTTCGGCGGAGGTCTGCTGACCATCGATCCCAAAGACCCGCACCTGAAGGTGACGCGCGTGGAGACCTTCCATGACATCATACTGAGTATGACGAGCGATGATGACAATCTCTGGTTCACCTCGGAGAGTAACATCGCGCAGCTGGATCTGGCCACCGGCAACCTCTATTACTACGATGCCTTGGACGGCGAGCATAATACCTATTTCACGGAGGCGGAAGCGCTCCGCACATCGGAAGGCTTGATCCTCTTCGGATACTCCAACGGCTACTGCTCGTTCGACCCGTCACGTATCCATCGCTCCCGTTCCGTTCCTCCTATCCGCTTCACGCGCATCGAGGCCGGTGACGAAGAGTTGGAAGGCGACACGATCACGATTGCAGACGGCAGTAACATCACCATCGAATACGCGGCAATGGATTTTGTAGGAGTAGATAAGATCTTCTATTTCTACAAGATGGACGGTATAGACAACGGATGGCGTGCCGCCACCGACCTGCGTCGTGTGACGTATAGTAACCTGTCGCACGGCAACTACGTGTTCCATGTGCGCTCTACGAATCGCGAAGGAAGCGAGGTGGAGAACGAGAAGACGCTGGTCATCTATGTCAAGAACCCCACGTGGTTGGCATGGTGGGCTATCCTATTGTATCTGATTGGCTTGATCCTTATCATCGGAATGACCATCTACACCGTGACGACCTATAACGCGCTGCGTCAGAAAGTAAAGGTAGAGCAGCAAGTGACGGACATCAAGTTACGCTTCTTCACGAATATTAGTCATGAGTTACGTACGCCGTTGACGCTCATCACGGCGCCGGTAGATAATATCCTCCAGCACGAGCGCATCAATCAGAGCGTGCGCGGACAACTGGAGATCGTGCAGAGCAACAGTCAACGCATGCTGCGCATGGTTAATCAGTTACTTGAGTTCCGCAAAGTGCAGAACCAGAAGATGAAACTGAAGGTACAGCAGACGCTGTTAAGCGAAGTAGTAAAAGAAGCCTGCGCTAACTTCCGCAAGGAAGCGGACGACAAACATATACGTTTTGATATTGAGAACCGCGCTGAAGACTCGACCGTTTGGATCGACCGCGCGCGTATGGATACCATCCTCTGGAATCTGCTGAGCAACGCCTTTAAGTTCACGCCGGCAGGCAAAGCTATCCGCGTCATTGTAGCCGACAAACCGGGATTCGTGACGCTCACCGTACAAGACGAAGGTATAGGTATCCCGCAGGAGAAACGCAATGTGCTCTTTGAGCGCTTCTCGAGCAATAACGCACTCAATAACAATAACACCGGTACAGGTATCGGTATGAACCTGACCAAAGAGTTAGTCGATCTGCACCACGGTTATATTGAGGTAGAGAGCGAAGTGGGTAAAGGTACGACCTTCACCATTTTGCTGCATACCGGTAAGGAGCATTTCGATGAGAATGTCGAGTTCCTCGTAGAGGACGCCACTACTACCCTTCCTATTTTCGCTCCGACCTTCGAGGATAAGATGGAAGAGTTGCAGCAAGAGCAACAGGAAGACGCACGCACCATTCTCATCGTGGATGACAGCAAAGATATGCGAGCCTTCCTGGCGAATATCCTGCGCAGAGAATACCACGTTGTGACCGCAGGTGACGGTGAAGAAGCCGAGCGTATCCTGCGCGACCGACCGATCGATATGGTCATCACCGACCTTATGATGCCGAACGTGGATGGTATGGAACTGACCAAGTTCATCAAGCATAACCCGGATTATGACTTCATACCGGTGATCTTGCTGACCGCCAAGACGGCCATTGAGAGTAAGATTGAGGCGTTGGGTTACGGTGCAGACGATTACGTAACCAAGCCGTTTGAGCCGGAGTACCTGCGTGCCCGCGTGCATAATATTTTCGCACAACGCGCGCAGCTCGAGAAGGCATACCGTCAGCGTCTGATGCGTCTGGAGCCGCAGAAAAACGAGGATCCGATGCCGGGCGACAAGTTCCTGGCTAAGTTGTTAGACGTGATGGACAAACAACTGGAGAACAACACCCTCACCGTCGATGATCTGGTGGATGAGATGGGTATGGGTCGTACGGTCTTCTTCAACAAGTTGAAGAGTATGACGGGTCTGAGTCCTGTGGAGTTCATCCGCGAGATGCGTATCAAACGCGCGGCACAACTGCTGGAAGAGCGCCAGCTGAACATCACAGAAGTGACGTACATGGTGGGTATGAACGACAGCCGCTATTTCGCGAAGTGCTTCAAGACCACGTATGGCGTCACGCCAAGTGAGTACCGCAGAGCTGTATTGGAGAAAAATGGCAAGAAGAAAGGCAGAAAATAAACTCGTTTGGATAGGCCTCGTCGCTATGTTGCTGATAGGGTGTAACGGTACCGCACCGCAGCGTCCGAGTCAACGCAAAGGACAGACGCCTCAAGCGGATAGTATCCAATTGGCCGTCATGGAACTCAATATGCAACTGGCCAAGGCGGCCGACCAAGCCGTCATGGAAGCCGTTCAGGCACAAGAAGAGTCCTATGCGTTGTACGAGAGCAAGGCGTGGATACATATTTACGACAACGGCGATGACCAACGCGACAAACCGCAGTTAGGACAAGCATGCGACCTGCATATGCGCGTCTATACGTTCGATGAGCAGCTATTGCTGGATACCGAAGGGAATTATATCCTCGGTAAGAGCGAACTGCCTTCGGCCGTAGAACGGAACGCATGCGAACTGAACCACGGCGCAAAAGCGCGTTTGTATGTACCGTGGTACACCGCCTTCGGCCAACAAGGAACGGAGTATGTTCCGCCTTATGAGAACGTGATAATAGACATAGAAGTAAGATAATAACAAGATGAAAAAGATCATTTACAGTTTGGTCATCATAGGCTGTTTAGCGCTCAGCGCATGCAGTGGAAACAGTTATAACTCGCAGCGTAAGGCAGAGGATAAGTTGATAGAGAACTATCTCTCGCGCAATAACATCCACGTGCTGACCGAAGAGCCGGCGGATGACTACCAGTGGGCAGAGAACGACTATTACCTCATCCCCGATTATGACAACCTCTATTTCCATCTGCGCAAAAGAGGCGACTCGATCTTCATTGACGGAGATGACACCACGCATATCGATGCCATCGAGGCAGGCGAGACGGTGGTCATGCGCTATAAGAAGTTCGCGCTGACGGAGAATGCAGATACACTCAGTTACTGGTCCACGCTGGATCAGGCCTATCCGACGGAGTTCCAATACGGTAACACCTCGCAATGCGAAGCGATAGGTTGGCATATGGCCGTCAAGTATATGAAGTACAGCAATGCGGAGTGCCAGATCATCTGCCCGAGTAAGTTAGGCTTCTCAACGGACGACAACTCCGTGACCCCGTATTGCTATATAATGAAAATGAAAATCAAGCGATAATATGAGTCTTGTTAAGAGTATTTCGGGTATCCGCGGAACTATCGGAGGTCGCGTCGGAGAGGGTTTGAACCCGGTGGATATCCTTCGTTTTACGGCGGCATATGCTACGCAGCGCCGTGCTGCTATGCCGGATAACAACGTGATTGTAGTGGGCCGCGATGCACGTTTGAGCGGTCACATGGTGGAGCAGATCGTATGCGGTACACTCATGGGTATGGGGTATAATGTAGTTAATATCGGTTTGGCGACCACTCCTACCACCGAGTTAGCCGTGACGGGCGAGAAAGCCGCAGGAGGAATCATCCTCACCGCCAGCCATAACCCCAAACAGTGGAACGCACTCAAACTGCTCAACGAGCACGGCGAGTTTCTCAATGATGCAGAAGGTAAGGGCGTGTTGGCTATTGCTGAGGCAGAGGACTTCACGTTCGCTGAAGTAGATGTACTCGGACATATGACGCACAAGGACTACTTGCCGTACCATGTACAACAAGTATTGAACCTGAAGTTAGTCGATACAGAGGCGATCAAGAAAAAGAACTTCACCGTAGCGATTGATTGTGTCAATTCGGTGGGTGGTTTGGCTATTCCGGCTATCTTACGGGCAGTAGGTGTACAAAACATCATCGAACTGAACTGCACGCCGAACGGTCATTTCCCGCATAATCCCGAACCGCTGCCGCAACACCTGACCGAGATAAGCGACTTGCTCAAGAGCGGCAAGGCGGACGTAGGTTTTGTAGTGGATCCGGATGTAGACCGCCTCGCTATCATCTGCGAGAACGGCGATATGTTCGGCGAGGAATATACGCTGGTCAGCGTGGCCGATTACATCCTGCGTCACACGCCGGGCAATACGGTAAGTAATATGTCGAGTACCCGTGCGTTGAGTGATGTGACGAAGGCACACGGCGGACAATACAGCGCAAGTGCGGTAGGGGAAGTGAATGTAGTGGCAGAGATGAAGCGCGTGAACGCGGTCATCGGCGGAGAAGGAAACGGTGGAGTCATCTATCCGGCTTGTCACTACGGTCGTGACGCCTTGGTTGGCATCGCGCTCTTCTTGAGCCATCTGGCGCATCTGGATATGACAGTGAGCGAGTTACGTCGCACCCTGCCCGACTATTGTATCAGCAAGAACCGCATCGATCTCACGCCGGAGACTGATGTAGATGCGATCCTGGCGCGCGTCAAAGAACTCTACAAGAACGAAAAAGTGAACGACCGCGACGGTGTGAAGATTGATTTCGCACAAGGTTGGGTTCATCTTCGCAAGTCCAATACCGAACCTATCATTCGCGTCTATTCCGAAGCGGCCACGATGGACGAGGCCAATGCTTTGGCGCAGCAAGTGATGAAGGTAGTGAAGAGTGAATAGTGAATAGTGAAGAGTGAAGAGTTATTTCTTCATAGCAGGTGAAGCGTCCGGAGATATGCATGCTGCCGCGCTCATAGCGCAGATTCGGCAGCGTGATCCACAAGCACGGATAAGCGGACTCGGAGGCGACCGAATGGAGGCAGCCGGCTGTATGCTCCATCGGCATATACGGCATATGGCGTTCATGGGATTTGCGGCGGTTTTGAGTCATTGGCGAGACGTGCGGGATAATTTCCGCATTGCCCGCGAAGCGCTACTCAAAGAGCAACCCGATGTGCTCATTCTCATTGACTATCCGTCGTTTAACCTGCGAATGGCAGCCTTCTGCAAACAGCATCTGCCGCAGACAAAGATCTACTATTACATCCCGCCGAAAGTGTGGGCGTGGAAACGCAGACGCATTCATCAGATCGCGCGGTTATGTGACCGCGTGTTCGGTATCTTCCCCTTCGAACCGGCTTTCTATGCGAAGTATGGCTATTCCTGCGAGTATGTAGGAAACCCGACGGCGGAAGAAATAGCTAGGATGCCTAGGACTCCTAGGACAACTAGGATTCCTAGTATAGTCATTCTCCCGGGCTCTCGCCCCAGCGAGATAACCCACTGCTTGCCGAAGATGTTAGAGGCGGCAAGGCGTTTTCCGGAGTACGCCATTACGGTGTGCGCTGCGCCGAATATAGCGAACGATTTCTACACTCCTTATCTTCGCAGTAACGAGAAACTCACTCGCGAGACCTATCAGATAGTACAACAAGCCTCAGCGGCTATTGTCAATTCGGGAACAGCTACGTTAGAGACGGCATTGTTAGGTTGTCCGCAAGTAGCCGTTTACCATCTAGCTTGCGCTAAACTGCTCGGACTCATCCGCTGGGCACAGCCTTTGGTGTTCTCTATTAAGCACTTCACGCTGGTCAATATCATTACCGGAAAAGAGGTCATCAAAGAGTGCGTGGCCAATGACTTCACCGTAGATAAAGTGGCGGAGGAAGTAGAGCGGCTGTTGCACGATGAGGCTTATAAAAACGAGATGCTCGCGTCGTACGAACACCTCGTTTCTCTCTTGGGAAATCAACCCGCAGCGGCCACAGCGGCCGAACGTATCACATCGAGACCATAAGTGCCGCTAAGATATACGGCATTGCTCCGGCCAGAACACCTTTGGCCAAGCGCCATGTGTCCGTCGTATAAAAGACGAAGATGAGCGCTAAGTCCGGAAAGACGCAGACTAACAGCAGTTTGCTCAGCACACCTCCGGCTTGGAACTGCAAAGTCTGCAGCGGATACCAGAGGTTCATGACCTCGATATAGGTCAACCCGAAAGCTGCCGGCAGAATGAGTCCGATGAGGATACCTATCCAATAGCGATCAAAGCGATCCATACTCCGTCCAGTCAATCGTTAGCGGCGTGATCGACAGCAGCTGATGATCCATTGCCCAAAGGTCGGTATCAGTAGCCGACGGTTCTTCGTTGATAAACTCACCGCCGAGACGCCATCCTTGTGTCACACCTTCCGGCAGTTCGCCCTCCATCGGCTTCAGTTCGTTCGTCCAATGTCCGCGACACTGACGCGTCCAACGGATACCTTCTATCTCTCCTACCGGGGCGTTGATATTAAAGCATGTGCGCGGGGCAATGCCTTCTTCGAACAGATGCTGCGTCACTTCGACTAAGAAGGGTTGCAACCAATGCAGATCCACATCCATCTCATGACTATTGATAGACCATCCGATGGCAGGAATACCCTTCTCTGCCGCTACCAGACAAGCGCCTATTGTACCGGAATACATCGCATTGATCGCCGCATTCGAGCCGTGGTTAATACCGGAAACGACCAAGTCTATCTGCTTTCCGGCAAACAAGTGCTCACGGGCAATCTTGATACAGTCAGCCGGCGTACCGTTCGTCACGTAAACCTCTGCGCCGTTCAGGTCATGGTCTTCTACCGGCCGCAAGTACATCGGTGTCTCCACGCTGATAGCAGCCGCTTTTCCGCTGCGCGGACCGTCAGGCGCTATGACCGTGACGTGACCTAACTTAGTCATCTCTTTGGCCAGCAAGCGGATGCCTGCGGTGCACCAACCGTCATCGTTAACAACAACTATATTCATAGTTTTCAGTATTCAGCTTTCAGTTCTCAGGGAACATGACAACCTCGTACATATTACCGGCGTCAACCAACTTTTTGAGCGTAGCTTGAACGGTCTCTGCAGTGATAGCTTCTACGGCTGCCTTGTAGTTACTTACCTCGTTCACACCGTACATGTAATACATATACAGCGTTGTGCGCCAGAAGGAGTTCTTCTCCAAGTCTTCCTGGAAATCCTTGAGCATGGACTCTTTCTCTTTCTGCAGATCGGAAGCTAACGGACCGTCCTTGATGATGGTCTGCACCTCTTCGTGGATAATCTCCATGAGTCGCGCCTGTTTCTTTGGATCGGTATCGAACTGCATGATCAGGCCGGCGCGTGGCTTCGGCAGGATGAGCATATAACCATTCACACCTACACCATACGAACCGCCTTCGCGCTCACGGATGGACTCCAAGTAACGCGTGCTAAGGATACGTCCGATCATCTCCATATTCAGGTCATTGGCCATCGTGTACGGCATATCGTACGAGGTGTACTGAATGCGATTCGAAGCTGTGGTCGTTTCCATCTGACGACTGAAATAGTTCTTCTGTATACCCGGCACAACGGTCACATGGTGGTCAATCACCTCTTCGCGGCTGCATTTCTTGGTCTTCATACCTCCGAGCCACTGGCATACCATCTCCTGTACCTTCGGATCGTTCGGATTGATATTACCGACGAAGATGAACGTAAAGTCTGCCGGGTTAGCGAAACGTGCCTTATAGATCTCCAGTGCCTTGTCTAAGTTCACTTTCTCGAGCATCTCGTTATTGACCAGAACAGTACGCTCCGAATGATTAGTACTCATCATCTGGATAGAGTCTGAGAAGGTAGTCTTGGGGTTCTTGTCGCGATTCACAAGTTGGTTCTTCATTAGCGCCAAGAATGTTTCATACGCTTGCTCATCGCGACGAGGAGCCGTGAAATAGAGATAATTGAGTTGGAGTAGCGTTTCAAAGTCTTTGACGGACGAAGAGCCACGCATCTGCTCTGTGTTCTCTGCTATTTCAGGACTGACGGAAACGGTCTTACCTGTCAACGCTTTTTCTAACTGCGTATGGTTGAAACGCCCGATTCCCGAAAGACCTATAATCGCTGTAGCTACTTGCGCGGAAGGAAGGTCAGCCGTCTTTACCTGGCTTAGACCACCTTTAGAGAAAGCACGCATGAGGATCTCGTCTGCTTTGAACTCAGTCGGTTTAAATACCACTTTGATACCATTCGACAGCGTCCATTCGGTGACACCTAACTCATCATTGCGATTGACGGATTTGATACTACCTTTACGCGGTGCTTTCTTAACTAACTCTGAATCAAACGCCTCTTCTGCAGGAGCCTCGATAGTCAGTTCGTTCAAACCGGCCAATGACGCCAATATGGTCTCTTCAGACGGGATGTTAACACCTTCCTTCTCCGGACCGGAGATCGCTACGGTCGGGTTCGCATGCGTCAGCGCCTTTGCGATATTATTGACCGTTTCGAGCGATACGAGCGGCAGGGTGGCCTGTACGAACTCAAACTCCCATTGTGCGCCCGGCATAGACTCTCCGTCTTCGAAGTTACGGATACATTCACGCGCCAAGGTGATATTTTTTCGGGTATTTCGCTCGTTATAGTATTTCTCCATCGAGTTCATCTTCTCGCTCTTCACGCGCTCCAGTTCCGCGTTCGTGAAACCGTAGCGGTGCATTTTCTCCAATTGGAACAGAAGGTCGTTGTACGCCTCGGTCTCATGTCCCTCTTTCGGGATGATAACGGCATAAAAAGCATCCATCTTCTTTGCCGCCTCGCTATATTGGCATCCGGCACCGGTGAACGAGGCTTTGGGATCCAGCGCCAACTCGGCAAAGCGGTTATTGAGCATGTCGCACGCTAATTCACGAACCATGTTCAACATGTACTCTTGCGCCGTTCCTTGCATGAACTCGGGTAACTGATCGAACTTATACTCCATCGTGATACGGCTGCCTTCTGCCTCCGGATCGGTCACGATGGCTACCAACGGTTTGTCGTTGTGATTCACGGTGTAGATAGGACGCTCACCGTAGTTCTCACGACGCGGCACATCCGCCCACAGGGCTTTGATCTTTGCCTCGATCGTATCTACATTGATGTCACCTACTACGATGATCGCCTGATTGTCCGGACCGTACCATTTATGATAGTAATCACGCAGTGCCTGGTATTCGAAATTATTGATGACAGCCGTATCACCAATCACGTCGCGCTTGGCATATTGCGTGCCCGGGTACATCTTCGCCTGCATCTGCGTCCATATACGACGTGAGGCCGTACGGCGAGTGCGCCATTCTTCGAGTATCACACCGCGCTCAGCGTCAATCTCCTCCGGCAACAGCAACAAGCCGCAGCTCCAGTCGTGCATGACCAACAGGGCGCTGTCCACGATGCCTTCACGGTAGGTCGGCACGTCCGAGAGACGGTAAACGGTCTCGTCAATAGACGTGTAGGCATTAATATTACCACCGAAATTCACACCGATAGACTCGAAATAATTGATGATACCCTTGCCTTCAAAATGCTGCGTTCCATTAAAGGCCATATGCTCCAGGAAATGCGCCAGACCATTCTGATGATCCTCCTCGAGTATAGCGCCTACCGCTTGGGCTATATGAAACTCACAGCGTTGTTTAGGCTGCTCGTTGTGCCGGATATAATAACTCAAGCCGTTGTCTAACTTACCGAAGCGCACATCAGGGTCCATCGGTAATTTCTCCGGCGCCTCTTGCGCCGAGACCATCATTGCTGCGCACAGCAGCGCGATGCTAAGCATTAACTTCTTCATTGGTATCTTCTTTCTTTTTACGTGTTCGTTTCGTTTTTTTCGGCTGCTCCTCCGCGAGGGCAGCATTGACTTCGAGCAGTTCGTCACCGCGACTCTTCCACGGCCGTGGACCGAGGATACGCTCCACGTCTTCGCTCGTGATGACCTCGCGCTCAATGAGCAGTTGGGCGATCTGATGATGTCCTTCTGCGTGCTCGGTCAGTATCTGTTTAGCGCGCGCCATCTGATCGGCGATGACACGCTGCGTCTCTTGATCGATGATTGTTGCAGTCTCATCCGAATAAGGCTTGGTAAACCCGTATTCGTAGCGACCGGTCGAGTCATAGAAACTGATGTCTTTGAGTTTATCGCTCATACCGTAGTACGCCACCATCGCATAGGCCTGCTTGGTTGCGCGCTCGAGGTCGTTGAGCGCACCGGTAGATGTCTGGTCGAGGAAGAGTTGTTCCGCCGCACGACCGCCGAGTAACGAACAGAGTTCGTCAAGGATATGCTCTTCGTTCGTCA
>Ga0310690_10002331_pt1 | contig 31223 bp, 27 predicted proteins | sample AusTroGonzalo_MG_2_FD_207661 | JGI IMG/M metagenome (GOLD analysis project Ga0310690, IMG submission 207661) | Bovine rumen microbial communities from tropical cattle in Woodstock, Queensland, Australia - Gonzalo_04 (v2) (version 2) | ecosystem: Host-associated > Mammals > Digestive system >...
TGGAACATTGGTTGACTGTTCGAGAAAGCATTTTACCTGTTGGGCGTTTAAATAAGTGGTTGTTCCCGTCTTCGGCAAAAGCGGGGCATTTAACACGGGATGGTTTCTTTAAACATTTGAAACGGGTAGCTGTCTTGGCCGGCATTGATCCAGAGCGTGTTTCGCCACATGTTTTTCGTCATTCATTTGCTAGCCACCTAATTGCTCATGATGCGGATTTACGGTCAGTTCAGAAAATGTTGGGGCATGCAGATATTGCTACAACGGAAATCTATACGCATGTTTTATCGGACAGGTTAAAAAAGGTTGTTGAAAAATCTCATCCTTTGTCGTATAGTGGGCGCAAAGGATTTTTAAATGAAGCTGATTGATCGCTACATATTAAAACAAATTATTATCGGATTCTTGCTTGTTCTAACAAGCATGACGGTGTTGGTATGGTTAACGCAATCGCTACGTATGATCGATATGATTGTGACCAAAGGAGTTTCGGTAAAAATGTTCCTAGAGCTGACAGTGTTGGTCTTGCCGAACTTTTTACAGGTTTTATTCCCATTGGCTTTGTTTGCCGTGACTTTATTTACTCTGATCCGCATGCAATCGGATAAGGAATTGATGGTTATGCAAGCAGTTGGCATGAGTGCAGCGCAAATTATGAGGCCTGTTTTCTTGTTGGCAGGAATCTTGACTATTATCAGCTTTTTGTTTTCGGTCTATGTTATTCCGGCTTCTAACCGGGAATTGCGTGAGATGAAATGGCAAATTAAAAATGATTTATCGCATTTGTTATTACAGGAGGGGCAATTTAATTCTTTCAAAAACGGGTTGACCTTGTATGTGCGAGAACGGGAAAGTAATGGTCATGTAAAAGGGGTTTTAGCTTATGAATCCAAAAAACCAAATCAGACAACAATCTTGTCGGCAGATAATGGAACGGTTTTTCAGGAACCGGAGGGAATTCGTGTGGAGTTTCATGATGGTGTTCGTCAGGAATATCGGGCTGATACACATCAATTTTCTATCCTGAAATTTGAAAAATATACGATGAATTTTGCCGATAAGGGGCCGGATAGTTCACGGGCGACGGATGTACGAGAACTCTCTTTGGGCGAACTGTGGCAGGCCAAAAAAAGAGATTTTTCTCATAAGCCGCTATGGCGTAAGCATAAAGTCGAATTAGTTAAGCGCTTAATTCAACCGTTATATAACTTGACGTTTATGTTCCTTATTATATTCGGGGTATTGTCCGGATTTTATAGTCGACGTGGGCAAATGGGACGTGTTAATGTAACGGTCTTAGCGGCGTTGGTGATACAATCTTTAGCGTTGGCTTTTGAAAATATGGCAGGCAAGAATTTGTGGTTTCTAAGTTTAGTTGTCCTAAATGTGTTTACGCCGCTGTTGTTTGTTTATCATATTCGAATCAAAAAACGGCTTCGTAAAAAAGGTAAGTTTTTAAGTGTGTTTTTTGTTGTACTTGGGTTGGTATCTTCGAGCTCGGCGACTAACATAAAACTCCCTAAAATCAATTCGGATGCAGAGGTCGACTTTGAGGCGGATTCTGTTTCCTTCAATCAAAAAAAGAACGAGATGGAAGCTTCCGGTCATGTTGTGTTGACTCAAGAAAATTTAAAAGTGGAAACGGATCGTATTACGTTTAATCAAACCGAAAATCAAATTACGGCACCGGAGCTTGTTAAAATGACCTTGTCTGATGGAACTGTTGCAACGGCTGAACATGGGAAAATGAGTGGTAAACTGGATGCTATTGAAATGGGAAAAACGGAAATTGTTTTATACGAGGGCTCCCGATTTGGGGCGGAGTCTATGGAACGTCAGCCAGATGGCGATTCATATCTAACAGAGGCGACATATACGCCGTGCGATGTTTGTGAAGGGGAGGCGCCTTTATGGCGTATGCGATCTAAAACGGTATGGCATGATAGCACCAATCAGGATATAGTCTATAAAAATATGTTTTTGGATGTTAAAAATGTGCCGGTAGCCTATATGCCTTATTGGCGGATGCCGGATTTTTCGGTCAAGCGGAGAAGCGGTTTTTTAGCACCTGGGTTTTCTAGCACACGGGAAATTCGGCATGCAGTATCCCTTCCGTATTTTGTGAATGTGGCAGACAATCAAAATTTAACGCTTACGCCGATTATTGCGGTTGATCATTTCCCAATGGGGTTGTTGGATTATAAAGGCGTCTTTTCTGAAAGTGCCTTGAATGTTCAGGCTAGTGGAACAAAAGATAGAGGCGAGAGCCGTAAACAGGGCCATGTCCGAGCCGATATGCAATATGATATCAATAATAACTGGAAATTAAGTGGTCAATTTTATCGCGTTGCGACGGATACTTATTTTCGACGTTATCGTATTCCAGACGTAGATGATACAGAGCCTTTTTTACGATCCCATCTAACTGTGGAGCGATATGGTAATCGAAACTATTTCAGGTTAAAAGGCCATTCTTTCCAGAGCTTACAGGAGGGTGTTTCCAGTCATTCTATTCCTGTGGTATTACCGGTGTTAGATTACAAATATAACACGGCACCGATTACAAATTTTGGGCTATATGGATTTACGGCAGTTAATGCCGCTATGTTTAATACACGGGACCGATTTAAGTCAAATCGGTTATCGGTTACACAAGGGGTACAATTACCTTATGTCAGTCCGATAGGGGTAGCTGTGGACTTGAAGGGATATGTTCGAGGGGATGGGTATGCTGTTAATACGGGAAAGTATGCTTTTGCTGGACGGGAAACTGATGAGACCTATGATACAGGTCGTCTTTATGCTAATGCATCGGCGACAATTCGGTATCCTTTCGTAGCGGGAGGTGAGGAAACGACACAAATTCTAGAGCCGATTGCTATGGTGGTAACAGCACCTAATGGGGGAAATCCAGATAAGATCCCCAATGTTGACAGCCTTGTTTTTGATTTTGATGATACAGACTTGTTTTCGGATAACCGATTTTCTGGGTATGATCGGGTTGAGCCAGGTAGTCGCATCAACTATGGTTTAAAATGGTCTCGTTTCAATCATAAGACCAAGCGGTCTATTACGGCATTAGTTGGGCAATCTTACCAGTTCAATAACAACGAAATGATGCAGGAATTGATGGGATATGAAAATAATTTTTCCGATTATGTTGGGCGTATTCAAGTCAGTATTCCCTACATTGACTTTTTATATCGAACTCGGATAAATCGGGAAAATTTTAAGCCTAAGAAAAACGAAGTTGGGGTAGGTGTGGGGTCAGCTCCACTTCGGCTAGGGGTAAGTTATGTAATGAGGAAAGCTTATACCATTGGGGATAACACCTATGATTCACGGGAAGAAATAGTTTATACAGGATCTAGTCAGCTAACACGGAATTGGTCTTTATCAGGATATTATCGATACGACCTATCTGGGAAAGGCGAACCAATTAAGGCTGGAGGTGCCTTGCAGTATGATAATGAATGTACTACTTTGATATTCGAAGGAGATAAGTCTTATACGCAAGATCGGGATTATAAAGGATCCTTTTCATTCATGGTAAGAGTTGTTTTAAAAACGTTGGGAGGTATATAGTGCGGTTATTAGCTATTTTAATTTTATCCTTATTGGTGGGAGCTCGAGCGATGGCTGGCGATATTCGCGCGATTGTTGATGATACACCGATATCTGACTTTGATGTGGAAGCGCGGGCTAAAATGTTGATGTTACAACAGGCGGGTCGTGTTGGACAAATGACACCGGAAATGCGTCGGGAGGCGTTGCGCGATTTGGTTGACGAACGCATTAAAATTCAGACAGCACACAAGCAGAATTTAGAAGCTTCGGAAGCGGATATACAGAATGCACTGGCGCATCTGGAGGCTCAGAATGGGCTACCGGTTGGGGGATTTGAACAGATGATGAATGAAAATGGTATTCCATATCAAACGCTTGTCAGCCAAACAGCGGCGAATTTGGCTTGGATACGAGTCATGCAAAAATCTGGTCGGTCTGTTCAGGTATCGGATGCAGAAGTTAAAGCTCGGCGAGATACAATTCGAAGAGAGTTGAGTCATGAAACAGTTTCTTTTGCCGAAATTGTCGTTCCGACGGAAGAACAGGCTTTAACTCTATGGAAACAGTTGCAAAACGGGTCTGATTTTGCCGCATTAGTTGATCAGTATTCGATCGCAGATAGTCGCCTGAATGGTGGTCGGGTTATGGGGGTAGCTCCGGATTATTATGGAGCGGATGTGGAAGTCGTTTTACATGAAATGCGTCCTGGACAGCTGTCCCGCCCTATGCCGGTCAAAAAAGGTTATACTTTAATTTTAATGTTGGATCGGCGTGAAGCCATAACAGGAGATACAATTACGGTGTGGGAGTTGGCGCAGGCAATCCTCCCGACGGAGAGTGCCATTAATAATTTGTTACAACAAACGACAATAAAAGATGGTTGTGAGGAGTTTACTGAGTTGGTTAAGGATGATGCTATTGCTGGTAGTTTTCAGAGAGGACAAGTCAGTCCAGCGCAATTACCCGGGGATATTGCACCTATGTTGAAAGTGGCCGACTTCAAAAAGGTTATTGGGCCGGTAACAACACCGCCGGGGCTATTATACTTCATGAAATGTGGATCCAGTGAGCGACGAGTTATGCCAACAGATGATGAGTTGCGGATGCAGTTAGAGGCAGAGAAAATGGAATTATTATCTAGACAATTGTTGTCAGAAGTGAAACGGGATGTTGTCGTCGAATATAAATAGAGGGCTATAAAATGAAAACAAAATTAATTGATGGAAAAAAACTGGCGCAAGAAATTCAGGAAAGATTAAAGGCGGAAGTGGCTTCATTTCCATCTGCGCCGAAATTGGCGGTTATTTTAATTGGCGATGATCCTGCTAGTCAAATCTATGTTAATCATAAAATGAAGACGGCTAAACAGATTGGTATTCAGGTTGAGCTGTTTCATTTATCCCCTGTGATTACGGAAGATGCTTTGATTGCATTTGTGGAGGACCTTAATCAGCGGGCAGATATAGATGGAATGATTGTGCAATTACCTTTGCCAAAGCATATTGATTCTCATCGTGTGTTGGAGCACATCGATCCGGATAAAGATGTAGATGGGCTCAGTAGTCGAAATTTAGGGAAAATGTTTACGGGTCATCCGGGGCTTGTTCCGTGCACGCCGCTAGCGTGTATGGAACTGATCCGAAAGGCATGTCCTAAAATAGATGGGTTGCGGGCGGTTATTGTTGGTCGGTCGTGCCTTGTGGGGAAACCGGTGGGGCAGCTATTATTGGAAGCGCAGTGTACAATAACACAGGCGCATTCGCATACGCATGATTTAGCGGAAGTATGTCGGGAAGCTGATATATTGGTTGTGGCTGCGGGAAAGCCTAAATTAATTACGGAAAAGCATGTTAAGAAAGGCGCTATTATTATTGATGTGGGCATTAATAGAGGGGAAGACGGGCATATCTGTGGTGATGTGGATTTTGATGCTGTGCAAGGAATTGCCAAGGCAATTACACCTGTGCCGGGTGGTGTCGGCCCGATGACTGTAACGATGTTACTAAGCAATGTTGTCAAGGTTTATGTCAATAAAAAAATACAAAAAATGCTTGACAGCCCAAAAAACAGTGATAGAATGAAAGAATAAGGGGAATAGGCCTTTTCCCGAAAAAGGTTGTTTTTAATAAGGAGGTATCAATGAAAAATCTGTATTCACGCTTGGGGGTTGCAGCCATGGTTGGTCTGTGCCTGTTGCCCCGAGTATCTTCAGCTTACGTTATTCCAATTCTTTCGCTTCATGAAAACAGGACGTCTAATATCGCCCTGATGATTGAATCTGAAATTACACGTTGGAAACAAGAAGCGTTAAAGTATAGGGAAATGCTCTATACAGATATCTTGGGAAAAGAAGGTAGCTTGGGTAATAACAAAATTATTTCAAAAGTGGAAGAAGCGGCAAAAGATGGTGCTGCAGCTATTCAGAATGCAGAAACAAGTTTGAAGCACGTTTCTAATTTATCTGATTATAGTAGTGCTAAATCAAATTTGGAAAGATACTATACGGTTGATCCGAACAAGGGCTTGGAATACACAACAAGAGAGATGGAAGAGATCCTTGAGAGTCAACGGGTTGCTATCAATGAGATGGCAAAAGATGGTATTGCGCTTGCAGCTGTTGATACAGTTTGGGCCTCTATTAATTCCGGTGAATCTGATCCGGAAGAGCGGTCAAAAGAAATGGCAAAGGCCAAAGATATGAACGCGATGTATGAACTAATGCTGGGGTTGGATCGTGCTAACTATGAACGGGCGCTACGAATTTCCAGTGTTGAAGCTGCGGATGCTAGTATCCGAGCAATGCAGGCATTGCAAGGGTTGGCAAGAAACGCCGGTAGTAAGATAGGAAACAAGTAAGGAGGGTAACAGCATGACAAAATTATATCGTTATTTTGTTTTAACCGGATTGGTAATGGCTACTGTGCCTGCTTTGGCAACGGGTGTTCCTGTGTACAGTGCGGGTGAGGTCGTTACTCAGGCAGTAGATCAATTCGAAAATAATACGACGCGTGGGTTGATTGACGTTCATAATGAATTGGTGCAGTCAGCATTGGATGCTGTCGGTGGACCGAATTCATTCAGCGTCGGCAGTTTTAAGAAAAATTTAAAAGAGAACTTAACCGAACCGTCAAAAGCTGTGAGTGGCTATGACGGTTTGATGACATTACTTGGGTCCGACTCGGAATTTGGTGAGATCAAGGTTAAGAAATGTGGTGGTAATATGGATGAGGTTAAGGCGCGCCTTGATGAAACAATTGTTTATCCGGCAACTGAAGAGGCAAAAGATGGCTCTAAAGGTCGGCTTACCATGACAGGAGCTGAACGGAATAAGATGGAGGCAAATCGGGCGAAGGCGCTGGAACGGGCTGCTACAACCGGATTGGCCAAAGCGTGGACAGTTCAAAGTGAAGCGGCAGAGGTTGCTGAGGCAATCAGTGATACGCAAGAAGAGTTGGATAACGCCGATTCCCAACTGGCTGTCATTGCAACGATTTTGCGGTTGCAAGAGGAAACGCAAAAGAACTTGAATACTCGGTTGTCTATTATGTCAGATGATTTGGTGGAAACCGGTATAGTCGCCTTAGATGGTAACAGGTAAGGAGGGAACCATGATGAAATCTTTATTAAAACAAGCAAGTCTGTTGATGCTATGCACAGCAGTATCGATTTCCCCAGTTTGGGCAGGAAATTCAAGTGGCGGTAATTGGGATAGTGTTTTGTCATCTATCAGCACGGACGCGAATGTGAGTGGTACTTTCTCTAATGCGAATTCAGCGGTAGATGCGACCAAGTTCTTTAAAGGAAGAAAGAAAGATAAAAAGTTTCAACTGTTCTCAGAATGGTTGGGTGTAGATCTGGTTAAGGATAGTGATGCTTTTAAGGATGTACACAAGGAAATTAACAAGGTAATGGGGAGAAACTACGTCAACAGTTTTGATGGGAAGAACTTTACGTCGGGAGCTACTGGCTATATCGATAAAGTTAAGGGCGAATTCACAGACGGTGTCAGAGGAAACTTGTCAACCATTACTGATCTTGATACAAAGCAGTTGGGTAAGGATATGGCAGAAGATATTCAGACCAAAGCGAAAGATATTGCAACTGGTCGTGAGTTGAAACGTTTGATCAATGAAGAAGTGATTGATGCCATGTCTGCACAAGCAGATAGAACATCCAAGGTAGGGGAAGGTATTCCGACTATTGATATTGCCAACATCGCAACAGGTATGTTCAGTTTAGATTCAGTCTTTGGAACGTTCCACGCAGATGAGGGTGTACGTGACGAAGATACGCGGTCATGCAGTGCTATGGGTATCAGCCCGGTAACAGGAGATGGCCCATATGCGGATCTAATGAAAATGGCAGCCAGTGCCCTTCCAGGGCTTGATTCGGAGAGTCCGGGCTTCATATGCTGTTTGAAATGGTCGGCGGCTCAAGAAGCAAAGATGATTCAATCTGCGGTATCTGGGATGTCGGGTAGTTTTGCAGGAACAGGTGAATCATTGATACAGTCCATGAGGAAATGTTGTTCTTTGTCGCCTGAGTTGTGTGAGAGTGTTGGTGCTGAAAAGGCAGAATGTACAAAGGCGAGTCTAAATGAAGGTGCCAGCTTATCTGATAGTTTGAAAAAATGTGCTGTGGAATGCGGAAAGACCGGATATGGTGATTTGAAACACGGAGAAGACGGCAAGTATAATCCGGATGAAATCGATAAACTTGTCTTGCAATGTGAAAAGGATAAGAAGAAGTGGGCTCCATCGCCGACCGTCTTGTCTGCGGATGAATTGGCTCCGGTTGTCCCGAGTTATGTTGAGAACAAGGTATCTAGTAAGTAAGGAGGGGTAAAATGATGAAAAAATTCTTACAAATAGCAGCGGTCGGCAGTATTGCCATTCTCTCTCTACAGGCGTACGCTGGAAGTGGAGAGGCGGCGACTGAGGAGTTGCGTCAATCGATTATTAAGATGTTGTATGTCACAACGGATGCTAAACCTGGAACATCGGAGAAGGAGAAGAACTATATCGATAACATCAACTCTGTCCGTGAAAACCAAAACAAGGTTAAGCTAAGTGAAGCAACGCGTTCAATCGCTTTGGGACGTAGAGCTGTGGCTTTGGCTTTGGAATCCGGAAAAGACGTAGATGAACGGCGCGAGGCCATTGAGCAAAACGACGAAGTGATAAAAATGTTGAAAGAAATTGCAAAATTGCAAGCGCAACATCTGCAGAAGATAAATGAAATTACGGCGTTAAAAGCTAAGATATTGGCAATGAACTCCATTGAAAATATTATCGCTGGCGGTGTTTCAACAACCGATGAGGAAGCCAAGAAGAAGAGCGCTGGTAGTGGTTCCGGATCAGGATCAGGTTCAGGCGGTTCTTATACCCCAGGTATGGGTGGCGGCGCCTTTTAGAAGATAGGAGGAAATCCAATGAAACAGTTTAAACGGAAGTTATTATGTGCAACAATCGGTTTAGGGCTGGGTATGTCTGTTGCGTCAGCGCAGGCAACCGGATGGCCGGTGTTTGATGTGATGAGAACGGCGGAATTTGCTGTTCAGGGTGTTCAGCGGTTGCTGTCATTGATCTCGGAGTATCAAAAAGTTCACTCTAAAAAAGAGGAATTGAAGACATGGGAGGTCAAAAAGAAAATTGATCCGAAGAAAGAACAGCCTTCATGCAGTACATATTCGTATATTGAGGGTGTTGCCCCGATGTCTCAGGAATCGTCAACGTATTTAAAACAAACGGAAGCCGGAGCAGTAGAAGAAGAAATTCAAAAGCAATTGTTCTTGCCAGCGGATAGAACGGCGGCTCGGGCAACCGATAAAGAAAGACAAGAAGTTGAGTTGCGTCGTAGAAAATACATGGAAGAATTGGCTAAAGAAATCTTGTCATTGAGTGAGGGTGTAAAAGAAAACGCGGCGGCAGAATTGTCGACGTTAGAAAAAGCAACTTCACAAAAAGATAATAAGCCGGTTCAAGCTGGTAGTAATATTCAGCAAGTTGACTTACTTGTTCAAACAAAAAAGACAATGGTTGAGCAAAAAGGTGCAGATATTATTTTGCAAGCCAAAATTATGGAGCTTGAAGCTTTGGAAATGCTCTTGGGAACGGATGTTTTCTTGGTTGCTAATCCGGAAGTGGAAGGTAGCACTAGATCGGGAAGCAGTGTTTCTGGTTCTGGTGGATCAGGTGGATCAAGTCGCGGTGGCGGTTCTTACACTCCGGGTGTAGGCGGCGGTGCCTTTTAGAGTATGGGGAGGAAACAGATATGATGAAACATTTAAAATATACATTATTAACCGGTGTTGCACTGTCATTGGCAGTGGGATTTTCGGCACAGGCTGAAACGAATAGTACCGGATGGTCTGCAGTAGAAATGGCCTCTTCGCATTCTAATACGGGGGTTGCTATTGGTAAAGCTGTCAAAATGTTTTCCAGTTTGGGTGCTGGTATTCCTGTCTTGGATATTACCAGTGTTCCGGCGCATGCTGTCGTGGCAACAGAGCAGGAATTTATCCGTTTAAGAACAGAGATTGAAGAAGAAACAAAAGATAAAATTAAGGAACGGTTGTCCGTGACGAATTTGCCAAAAACATCTTTCGGTTATTCCAACTTAACAGAAAAAGCCAAGAGTGGTATTTCTGCTTCATTGATGGGTGGCATGAGAAGATTTGCTCCAGGAACAGTTGATGCTAAGTTGTCCTATGTTGGTATTCAATCAAAGGATGCAAACTCGGCCGTTGAGGAAGGAATTGTTGATAAAGGTATTGAAATATCGGGTGGTAAGTATGAAATTGAGGAAGAAGGTAAAAAAGATACATACGATTTAGCCGCTATTCAACAAGCTAACTGGATCTCCACAAAAGGAAGTTTGGATGAAAAAGAAGCTTATGCTAAAAAACGGCAATACATCCAGCAAGAGCAAGCTATCCGGATGTTAGCGTTGGCTGTTGTGTTGCGGAAAAATGTTGAAGATAAAGTTATGTGTCCAATAAATGGTCCTATTGGTAAGGCGAAGACTAACTATGATAAATCTGATACCAAAAAAGATTTGGACGGTAAGACCGGAAAAGTGGAAAAGACAAACGATTATAACCAATCATTACGGCAGTATGCCTATTATGGATTGATTTATGATCAATTGTTGAGTTTGGAACAGCAGGTCATGGGGTTGCGCCTTCAAACAAAAGGCGGTCGGTATGTGCAATCAGCAAGACCGATTACGGATTTAACAGAGTCCGAAAAACCGACCCCAAAGGGCGGTCTGCAGGATGAAGCTCAACAAGATAAAAAACAAGGTACGGGTACTCGGAAAAATAGCGGATAATAATTAGCGGGAGATAATTTAATGAAAACCTTATCGGCTTTTGTTTTTGCCTGCGTTTTGGGTAGTGCATTGGCATCCCAAAGCGCAGGTTTAACGTTTAGTGTTGTTAAACCGGAACATAAGAAACATGTGATGAAAATCACGGGGATTGAACGGAAGGCATTGGAGAATGCTGTTCGGTTGCACAATTTAATCGTTGATGTGCGGGGATTGGATGAATTGCGGACGCAGTTGCGGATGGCCCTTAAAACACAGGAATTACAGGTGGAGCGTTTGGATGCTTTGGAACGGTGTAGCGTTAACAAGTTATCAGAGCAGTTTAAGCAACCTGAAGAAGTTTGGGAGAAGATGAAAGCCGAGTATGCTAAACGGGAAAAAGATTTAACAATCTATGTTAATTCTGCCGAAAATGCGACAGAGGATCAGTTATTGGCTTTTCAAAGATATATGGATCACGAAGAATTGACGCCGGATATGGTTTCGGAAATATTTTCTCCGTGGCGTATCGGGAGTGATATCTTAATGGACGTATATCAAAATCAGGATGCTTGGGGTGAACGCAAGAGCGAAAAAGCGCCCTCTTTCCCGTTATGGAAAGATCAAAAATATCAATTTGATCAAGAATGGGATAGCACGTATACTAAAATTAACGCGTATTTTGGTGTGCCACCGCAGGGAAGACCTATCATTGGGGATGAACGTTATGACTATGCGCGCGCTAAAGATGTCGAAAAAGCGCACAATGAGTATCTGGCTCTATTGACAGCAAAATCGCCGTTAAAAGCGGCTGCTCTACCGCCTAGTTTGAGAAAACCACCGGTAGCACCTAAACCCTTGCCGCCGAAGATTGAAACGGTTATTTATCTAGAAGCACAAAATCCGGAAAATCAGTTCTATCCATCTTTACCGGAGCCGTGGAAAAAATACGCAAAAGATAACTTTAAAAATGTTAATCCTCAAGGGGAAATGGCTGAAGATTTTTCCAGTGGTCTTAATTTAAAAGAAAGTGCTAAAAATGCAGGTAATCAAACTAATCGGTTAGTGGCATATTCAGCGTTGCAACAAACAGTTGAAAGCACCGAACAGGTTAGTAATATTGTTTTGACAAATGCGGAGGCACATGTAGATCATTTGCGTCGGCAAATTGCACAATATATTCCGATTACGCCGGATGCTGATTTGATTAATCCGGACGTGCAGGCACAGGTTTTAACGCAGCTCTTAGCAAAAGAAACGCAGCTTATTGAGGCGGCAGATATTGAAATGCAAAAACGGGTTGCCGAAGAAGAAGATGAACGTGTTTTGCCGGAATTGGATATAAGTGAAATCGAAGATATTGCTGCTTTGAAAGAAATTAACCCAGCAGCGTTTGAAGAAATTCAACACACGATGCCGACGTCTTTCTATGAGCAAGATAAAAATTTGTTGGCCGCTTTGAAAGCTGATTCTGAGGGACAAGTATTTTTAAATGAGGTTAATGCTGGAGAAGTGGATAAAATGATGAGAGAGTCGGAAGCGACGAAAGCATTTTTGGCTGAGCAAGATGATTGGGAAAAGGCATTGGCTATGGAGAGGGCTTTACCTATAGATGACACCTGTCTAAACGGGGGTATCTGAACCACAATGAAGCGCCTCCATTTTGCGACTCTTTCAATTAAGGTTTGGGCGGCTGTGTTGACTGTTTTAATGACAGGGACAGTGTTGTTGGCCATTACCTTGTCGGATGTGGCGCCCAAGGTGGATGTTATTCCACAGTTATTTTCGAAAGATCCAATGGATTTTGGCCAGTTGGTTGAGGTTAAGAACTTAAATACCCAAATCAAGGAAAAAGACTTAATCGATGAGATGTTGGTACGTTTCTATATCGAAAACAGGATTAATTATATTCCGGATTTGGATGAATTGTCGTATCGATATGAGGGGATGGGACCTATTAGTCGGTTATCTGCGCCAAATGTGTATAATGAATTCTTGGCGCAGGTCGGAAATTATGTAGAATCCATAAGTGAAGAGGCTGCGACAAGGGCGGCAGATATTATTCAGGTTGAACGAACAGATAATAACTTTAGGGTGGATTTTGATGTTTACCTCTACGATAGAGGTAGCATATCCTATGGTGGTCGGCGGCGGGCTACGGTTCGGATTGATCATGCCCCTGGATATCGGGGATTTGCAGCCGATTTCGCTAATCCGTATGGTCTTGTTGTTGTTTCATATAGAGAAACGGGTGTAAAAAAATAATAAAAATTTAAAATTTTTGTTGGATATTCTTTTTTTTTGTGCTAGTGTAAATTCGGTTTTATACTTTTTTAGATAAAGGAATATCAAAATGAAAAAATTCTTAATCGCTTTATTTTGTGTAGGATCATTAATTTTAGCTGCTTGTGGTTCGGTCTATGAAATGGAACCGGTTGGCATCGGGCCGGATTGGGCAGAATTGAAAAAATCGCCTTGTGCTTGCTTACAATTGGAAAAAGCACCGGCTTTACCGGAATGGTTCTCGTAAAATAAACGGAGAAATAGATGCCGTTTTTTAAATCGGGTGTAACATCAAACGACGTTTCGGAAGAGGCATTAAAAGAGCGGAGCTATCTATGGATGGCGCGCGCTTTTGGCCTAATCTGTATCGTTACATTAATTGCAGACATGATTTTATACTCGGCATTAGATTCACTACTCCCTTTAGTTCGGGTTCAGCCGTTTTTTATTACAACCCAAGATAAGGATCGTCAAATCATTAAAATTGATCGGTTGCCGACGCAATCTTTGAGATCGGAAATATTGCAGGAGTCATTTGTGCGCCAATATTTATTGGCTCGCTTAGGTATGGGATCGGATGTAAAAGAAATTGAGCGGCGTTGGGGACCAGGTGGTACAATCCAGTGGATGAGCAGTGATTCGGTTTTTAATGAATTTTTGAGGAAATATGCCTCCAGTTTGATTGAAAAAGCGAATCAGGAAGGGTTAACACGGGAAGTAGACATTTTGAACATTCGGCGCATTCCCAGAAATGACGGACAAGTGCATTGGCAATCTGAAGTTCGGTTGACGGATATGAGTCGAAGTACTCCGGAAAGACAAATTACGGAGTGGCAGATTGATATGGGGATTCGTTTCGGGGAATTACGTGATGGGTTGACTTGGGAACAGCGATTAAGAAACCCATTGGGATTTCGTGTGGAAGTTTATGGTCAAAAGCTAAAGTCGAAATAATGAGGAAAATTTGATGAAGAAATGTGAAAAAATCAATTTTTTTGTGGACTTTAGGTTTATTTTTGTTTAGGATTAACAAATAAGGCGTGTCAAAGATGAAGGAGAAACAGGACATGATGATAGAAAAAATTCGTAAAATGAGTTGGTTAGCTGCATTTGGCGCTATCGCTTTAGTGGCCATCGGTGCACGGGCGCAACAAATGTTGCCGACAGATACGGAAGCGGCTCAGCTTGAAGATGCGATTGCTCAGACGACAGGTGAATTTGACCAGATGAATTTGGGCTATATCCATTCTTTGGGAATGCAACAAAAAGCATGGAATGATCCGCTTGCTCATATGGGGGAAGGACAATTAAAGCCTGGCTATTCTCGTTATACATGGTCTCCGGATGTTGTTTTGCCGATTCGTCTTCGTGAAGGTATGATGACGCTAATCAATTTGCCTGTTTGGGAATTGATTGAAAAAGTGCATATTGGTTCTCCTGAATCCTTCGGCGGTGAAATTGCGGCTCCGAACTCTCTCCTTCTGTATGCGGATCCGTCTTATATCGGCGTCGATTGCAATATGATTGTCTTTGGCCGTTCGGGAAATCGTTATGTTTTCTATTTGCGTAGTGAAACATATAACACAAACAAGATTACGCAATCAGTTGTGGATGTGTTGGTTGGGCCACGCTATACACCGGCTTCCGCTGGGGGAAGCTTAGGGGAATATAATGGCGCGTCAGTGACGATGTCATCCACTACAGCGAGTGGTTTTTCTTCTGCTCCAGGTTGGGCGGGACAAAGTAGTTTAACGCCGGGTGGGGCGCAAAATCCAAGAATCGGATTGAATACGGCTTCCACAGGCCCGAAAGATTGGTTGAGTTCAATTCCGGTTGATCCGGAAGCTTTCCGCTTTGATATCGATATGTATTTGCCTAATCCGAGCGATGTAGATATTGCTCCGGATAATGTGTGGCGTGATAATATCTTTACCTATATTGATTTAGGGCCTAAAGCTTTGACAATGGTTCAACGGCCTATTGTGAATATGATTGTTGAAGAATCGGAAGTTCCTGTCGGATTTAGAACACGGGGACCAAATAGCCGATTAATCGTGGTTGAGGGTATCGGTGATATGGTGTTGCGTAATGGTAAGAAGTTAATTTGCTTAAAATTACGTCGTGATCCGGCAACAGGATTGGAATGGACGGACTATAGTGCTGATAGCGCTCGTCCAGAACGGTGGGATGCGCCACATTTGCCAGATAATTATGGTATGGGTGATGGATCAATGTCTGTTGATGACATGCTCTCACGTAAGCAGGTTGTCATGACGATGGATGGCCAACCAATCAATCAGAATAATTCTGGTCGCGGAGGATGCTGCACTGAAGGTAGATGCGCAACGGAAGAAGAATATGATGATTGTGCATTCAATTCTATTGTCCAAGGTGGTGATGCTTATCGGGCTGTGAATGGTGAAAATGCCGGAATGGCTCCAATCCCGATGATCCCGCCTGCTGTTTTGAACTCTCAGAGTGCCCGAGCAGGTATCGATGGTGTTATGCAAGGTATGGATGGCCAGGAGTATGTTCAAGACCGTCAATATGTTGCTGATGGTGGCAGAATGGGAAGACATCATCCGCCACGCAACTACAAGGTTTCGGCCAATGTTCCGGAAGCCATCGCGGTTGAGTTGGGTGCAAATGCCAATATTTCTGCTTTGGAATCAGAATGGGATAAAATTTACGGAAAGAATGAGGACTTGTTGAAAGGATATGAACCTTATTATTCAGTTGATGCAACGGCTGATGGCGATGTTCGGGAATTGTTCCGGTTGCGAATTGGACCAGTTAAGAGCATTCGCACGGGTGATACTTTGTGCCGGAAGCTGGGACGTCGCGGGTTTTCATGTTCGGTTGTCAGAATTCAATAATAATGATGAAGGGGTAGGGCGTAATGGCTGACAGAGGCGTAGGCTCGTCTGAGCAATACAAAAAAAGAACCAATCGATTCATCCTGTTGCTGGGGTTAGGTCTGCTTATCCTGGCAATGGTTGCTTATTGCAGCATGACCGGTGGCGGTAATAGAGCGCCCAATATTGATGCTCCAATTCCTGTCGGAACGGACAGGGATCCGGTGACAAATCCGGAAAATCCTGATTTTGATCCGTTTACGGCCGGATCAGGTGAGTTAGAAGCTCAACCGAGTGCTGTTGTGATGGAAGGTGTTGTCTTGGGATCTTTAGCCGAAACGGTTGTATCGCTGACGGCCAAAAATGCGCCGATCATCTTTATCGGGATGGAATGGGCAGAAGCGATGGGACAAGATGGGTTTTCAGCCGTGGGAAGTACTTGTGCACCAAACAAAATTATTCAGAGAAATCAAAGCTGTACGATCAAGGTTACTTGGAATCCCGTATCGTTGCGGCAAATTCAAAATACGTTGAGCATCCGTTGGCGCGAAGATGATCCGGGTGTATTTTCGGATAAGAAATTGGATTTGTCTGTTAAGGCGCAGTCAACTGATTCAAAAGATTGCGTGATTTGCGAAAGCCCTTGTAAGGATAAAGAAGTGGAAAAGAAACGGGAAGCTGTTACTTTTTCTGGTGAAGTCGGGGAGATTGATAAAGACGGTAATGTTATTATCGGTGATAAAAAATATACTGTTAAAGACGATTTGTTGATTGATGAAAACGGAGAAACCGTTGGTGTACCTGAACCGATAAAAATCCCGTTGGGTTTGGATAATAAACTGTTGGGAACGATTACAAAAGCCGGTGATGTCTTGGATGCAGATGGAAAGGGTATCGGTCGGTTGTTGGGTGATGATACTATTGTTGATGCCAGTTTGAAAGTCTTGGGGGCTGCTGTTCCTGTTGTGTCGGTTATGGATGCACAAGGAAAAGTTATCGGAAAGACCTTGGAAGATGGGACGGTTATTGACGGTTCTGGAACAGTTGTTGGGCGTCCGATGGTTGATGGTTCAGTCGTTAATTTGGAAGGAACGCCGATTGGATATTTGCGTCCATACGGATTAATTATCAGTTTTACGGGAGACATTGTTGGTGGTATTATTCCGAACGGTATGGTTGTGAATGGAAGTCAACAGGTTGTCGGCTCAGTTAAACCAAATGGAATGGCAGTTAATCCGAATGGAGAATTAATTGGTGGCGTTGCTCCGCGGGGGATTGCGGTCGGTGCAGCTTGTAAGTCTTTGGGTCGTGTTCTGTTAAATGGTCGTGTTCAAGATAATTTCTCGCAAATCATCGGAAAGGCTTTACTGGACGGGTCTGTTATTAATGAAAAGAGCGTTGATATCGGAACAGTTATTCGGATGGGTCTTGTCATTGATCCGAAGGGAGCTATTGTCGGATTTGTCAACTCAGAAGGAAAGGCTGTGGACGGGAAAGGTGCTGTTATCGGATGTGTCAATCCGGACGGCAGTGTTTCGGCTGGAGATAAAATTATTGGGGCCGTATTGCCAAAAGGCCGTGTGATTGGGCGCGGATGTAAAGAAGTTGGCTCTGTCTATCCTAACGGCGTTGTTATGAATGCCGCCGTAGAAGTGGTTGGACAAGTGCATCCGGATGCTTATGTGGTTAATGTGAACGATCGCATTATTGGTGTGGTTGTGCCGCGAGGTGCCGCTATTGCAGATGGATGTCGGTTATTGGGATTGATTACGCCGGATGGTATGGTTTTAGATGAAAACGGGATGTCTATCGGATGTATTACCCCCGAAAAGCAAGTGGTCAACAAACAAAATGAAGTTATCGGTTTCGTTGCACCTTTGGGTATTGTTGTTGATCAAAATGGTAAAGTCATCGGTCGGGCACGTCCGGACGGAAAGGTTATCGATAATGATGGAAAAATCATCGGGTGCGTTAATGAAGACGGGTCTGTTGTTGCTCTGGATGGTAAGACGGTTTTAGGTCAGTTGTTGGGCTCAAACCCTGGACGGGCCAGTGATGGTGTGGTTTTGAACGAAAATGGTGAAGCGACGCCTTGGAAAGTTGTCGGTAATGAAGTCATTGATGAAAATGGGAAAAAGATCGGAACACGGCAACCAAATGGTTGGGTTGTTAATGATAAGGGTGAAATTATTGGTGTTATTCCACCGGATGGTGTTATCTTCTCCCATGACGGTTTGATTTTAGGTCGGTATTCGACAAAGACAGGTGTTGCCTTGACAATGTCGGGTGAGCGTTTTGGGTTTGTCTTGCCGGATTATTCAGTTTTGAATGGGGAAAAAGATACCATTATTGGTGTGCTTATTCCAGATCAGACGCCCTTTATGACAACCGAAGGCCAGTATATGGCTACGATGACAATTGAAGGTGTTTTGCAAAATTCCTCAGGCGAAGCTTTGGGTGTCATTAAATCTAATGGAACAGTTGTCAATCGGGCCGGTCAAGTTATTGGTGTTCGAATTCCGCAAGGAAAAGTGCTTTCTACGATAGGAAAAGAGGTAGGAAGTGTCAATAGTAAAGGTGAGGTTGTTTCGACTTCTAAGTCAGTTATTGGTCGAGTTTTAGGTAATGGATTGGCTTTATCAAATGATGGTAGGGTTTTAGGGGGTGTTTTCTCTGAAATGGCTTTGCCTGTGGGCGCCGATGGTGTGATAGGTTCCTTGACCTATCAGGGGAAAGTCAATGATGCCAGAGGTCGGGTTATTGGAACGGCTTCCCCGTTTGGAACTGTCTTTGGCGATAAAGAAAATTTGTCCGGGCGGTTATTGCGCATTGGCCCATACATTGATATGAGTGGAAAAGTGATCGGATGGTCAAATTTCAAGGGTGGTATCAATGATAAATCTGGGACGGTGATTGGATCTGTATCAGCATCCGGGGTCGCTTTAGATGCCGATAATGAAGTATTAGGTGTTTTAGTGCCGCGTGGCATTGTTGTTTCCGGAAACGGTTCTTTCTTAAGCTCTGTCTTAACAAACGGCCAAGTTGCCCAATCAGATGGTCAAAGTGTCGGCCTGTTGAATGGGTATCGCTATGTTGCTAATGAAAAAGAAGGTATTGTAGGGCAGTTATTGCCGGTTGGTATTGCTGTTAATGCCGAGGGCGGATTAATTGGGTGGACACGATTTGATGGTGCTATTGAAGATGGTAATGGTGTTGTTGGACGTGTTGCATTAAACGGACGGGTTATGCATGCAGACGGCACGGTTTTAGGAACGTATTTACCGCTCGGAACACCGGCACTGAGCACAAAGGGAACATTTATGGGATTGGTAGATGGTTCTGGTGTTTTGGTGAGCGGTCGCGGTGAAAAAGTAGGAACGTTAAATAACGATACCTACGTGTTCAGCGATGGACGTATTTCTGGGCGATTGATGCAATCAACGCCAGCTGTTACCGATAATTTAACAGGGCGTCTGGTGGGTATGTCGGGTGCTGATGGAATCGTTATGGTTGCTAATGATAATAAGCCGCTAGGGAGTATAATGCCAAACGGATTGGTTGTTGACCTGACTAAAAACGTGGTTGCCGGTCAGGCGCCAGTCGGGTTGGCTATTGGGACCAAATTGAATAATATGGGCACATCTTTAAGTGTTGGCCAGGTTGTGTCTAAAGGAAATATCGTCGGTTATGGTATTGGGACTGGAATTGGTGCTGTGTATAGTCCCGAAGGTAAGATGACCGGCGGTGTTCTGCCACCAGCTTCATTTATTGATCGTAATGGTGCATTCATAGGTCGAAGCTCGGGAACATCCGCTATTGTTAATAAAGATGGTAAAAAGTTAGCCGAATATATGCCTTTTGGAAGCGCTTTGACACCAGATACAATTTGGGCGGGCGGTGTTGTGCCGACTGGGCTTGTCATTAATGATGATGGGTATGACATTGGTGTTGTTACTTTGGATGGAACGATTTTGGGAAAAGATAGTGTCTTATTGGGACGAGCCTTGTCAGACGGAAGTGCTGTCGGGTTGTCGGATAAGAGTGTGTTTTCAACCATGCCATATGCCGGCCATACGGTTAAACAAGGGTTGCCGTTTGGATACCGGAATTCCGTGTTAGGGCGGACGACTGTTGGTGGTGATATCATTGATGCGTCGGATAAGAAAGTTTATCGGGAGTTGGATGATGGAACAATCCTAGGAAATGAAATGCCTTTGGATGGTATCGTCTTATCATTCAATCCAGCGACAGGACATGATGGAAGCTTATTAGGTGTTCTTAATGGGGTGGGTGCTGTGGTGTCTTATGCCGGTTCGGAAAGCGGTAAGATAGCTGTGAACGGTTCTGTTAAAGGTAATCATAAATATAAAATATTGGGTGCTTTGATTCCGGAGCAGTTAGTGGCTCATGAATGTAAAGTGATTGGTCAAACTTCTTTTGAAGGACAGATTATAAACGGTCAGGGCAGTATCGTTGGACGTGTTACGCCGGATAAATGGGCAGTAGATGCTTCTAATAATCAAATTGGTCGTGTGGTTCGTGTGGGTTTGGTTTCTTCTCCGTCGGGTGATTATATGGGACGGACTTTACCGGATTCCACTGTGGTTGATTTGAACGGTGTTAATATGGGATGCGCCAGAGATGATGGTAGTGTTGTTAACGGATCAGGCGAAGTCATCGGACATGTAGTTGAACGCGGGCTTGTGTTGGATAAAGATGGCAATCCTATTGGTCGGACAAAGCATGATGGTGTTGTCGTTGATAAAACCGGAACGGTTCTTGGTCGAGTGTTGGGTGATGGTAAGGGGACTGTAGTCAATAATTCCGGTGATGTGATTGGCCGAAATGTATCTCCGGATGAAGAACTGATGTTTAACAAAGACGGAACGATTGCTGGTACGTTCTCGCGGAACGGAACGTTTAAAGATCCGTTTGGAACTGAACAATTCAGAGTGTTACCTGATGGCACTATTATTGATCCGAAGTCAGGTCAAAAGATTGGAAACTTGACTGCGGATGGTCGTTTGACGGACATCAATGGTAATGAAATCAGTGATATTCGTGTTGTACGGGATCAAGACGGCAACTATATCGGATTAGTTAATGATCACGGAAAAATTATTAGTCGAACTGGTCAGGAAATCGGTAGCGTCGATAAAGACGGAACAATTAGAGGACCTGATGGCTCGATCATGGAAGGCTTTACACTCGCGGGTGTGGATCTTGCGGATATTGTTCCAAGTATGTTTAAGGGGGGGGCAGCCGGTGCTACAGGAGGACGTCGTATTTTCTTGGGTGATCGTGTCTTTGACGTGACGGCACAAGGGTCTTTGGTTGATAAAGATGGCAACATTATCGGTTATATGGGTGATGATGGGCGGCCTTATTCTTTGGATGACCGGTTGCTGAGTGGCAAAGATGAACGTAAGTTGCCACCGACGGCTAAAAAGATGGTTGTGCATCCGGAACAAAGTGCGGCTATGGATACCTTGTTAGCGACGCGCCGTTCTGAAATGAAGGCTAAAATTCATTCGTTCAACCGGTTGTTACCGGATGGAAAAACGCTGGCTCGGGCTCGTAAAAAGGAAGACTTAGATTGGGGTGTTGCCAAAAACGTATCGACATACCCGGTGGATATGTCTCGAATGATATTACAGGATAAGGCGATACCGGCTGTTCTAGCTCATTCAATTGATACAGAAGGGGGATCGGAGGTCCCAGCCACAGCCATTGTTGAGCGGCATATTTATGCCGAGCAAGGAAGACGGATTATTATTCCGGCCGGAAGTCGATTAATTGGGAAGGCTAATGGTGGCGGAGCTGCAGAGCATGTTGCTAAAATAGATATTTCATGGGAACGGTTGATACGGCCGGATGGTTCTGCATTTAACTTTAGTGCTTCCTCTGGTGATGCTCAGGGTCGGGGTGGTATTGCGGCGTATTTGGATGAACAACTGTTGAAAAAATACGGTGGGCCAGTACTGCAGTCGACGTTGACATCTGCGATCGCGTTTATTACGGCAACAAATGATGATATCACGACAAAAGAAAATGGTGATCAAGTCTTGAGTTCACGAGCCCAAGCTGCGAATGATGCCAGAAGTAATTTTATCGATTCGATGGGCCAGATTTTCCAACAGTTGTTGGATGAAGCGCTTAAAATCAAACCAAAATTGTTTGTTCCGGCAGGAACACGGTTGACGGTTTATTCTACAGAAGATTTATGGTTACGTTCTGAAATCGAAGATGAATTGGAGTACAATGCAAAGTTTGGTGCTGACAGTAAGAAAGCCAAAGGAACATCAAAAGGGAATTGGGTAGCTGGCCGGAGCGGGGAATTATCTGAACAGGCAGAAACTCGTGGTATGCAGGTTGATAACTCGATGGGATTGGTTGCAGATGAGGGAGCGGCTTACTACAATCCGGACTATGATGCCGGTTATGGATATGAGCCTGCTTATGGCTATGATTCAGCGCAAGCTGGTATGGGTGGGGGCGCAGAAACAATCTACAGCGGTGATGATGTCGGTGATGAAGAAGTTATTTCGGAAACGGGGGATGATGCTGGTGGTAGTGGTAAAAAAGAGTCTGGGACGCAACCGAAACCGGGAAGTGGTGGTCGTGTTGTGAATCCGATTTTCCCTCGCGAACAGCAACAACATCAACAGAGAGCAAATAAGCAGTTGTTCTGATGGAGGGGGTATGAGTGGTGCTGAGTCAACAGAAAGTCGTATTTTAAATTCGGTTTTAAGACCGTTGGCTTACTGGTATAACCAGGATAATGTGGAAGATATTGCCATTAATAATCCTGGAGGTATTTGGTTGCGGCTTCGTGGAAAGCATCAATATCCTTGGCATTATTATGAAGATCCGAAGTTGACGCGTGAATATTTAACGAATGTTTTGTATATTATCGCGAATACGGCGGAGCTCCCTTTTGATCCGATTAACGGAAACCCAGTTGTGTTCTCTGATTTACCCGGGGGGCATCGTTTTACAGGAATATGTGGAAAGAATGTCCAGTACGATAGTGAAGATAACTTAACGGGTGGAGTAGCGTTAGATATCCGTATTTGGAGAGAAGATACACCCATTAAATTTAGCGATTATAACTTGGAACAAGGGGAAAAGTTGCGTCCCTTGAATAAGTTAGTGGGTATTGAAGATTCGGACGATGCTTTTGAGCGGTTAGTAGGATATATTAAGAAAGGATATCACATTCTGATTAGTGGTGGTACGGCGACCGGTAAAACGACATTTTTAAATAATATGTTGAAGCTTTTGGATATTCATAAGCGCGTGGTTACGGTGGAAGACGTTCGAGAATTAAAGGTGCCACACCCGAATCGGGTTCATGTGGTGTTGTCCCGTACGGAACAATCAAATGCCTTTGATTATAAAAAGGTGATTGACTTGGCTGTGCGTTTTACACCAGATGCCATTTTGTGTGGTGAAATTTCAACCAGTAATGCGGCTGCCTTTTGGGAACTGATGAATACCGGTCACGAAAACTGTTTTGCAACCATTCACGCGGATTCGGCATCGGAGGCTTATAATGCATTTATGTCGCGTATTTTGCACTCATCTCCGACAATGGATCGGGAAAAAACGCTTAAGGAAATGCGTGAAAAAGTAAAAGTTGTCCAGATTAATCGTAACGGAAATATCCGTGCGGTGACCGAAATCACTTAATCTTTTGCATAACGGCTACAAAAAGACCATCCGTTTGTGTTTGAGCGGGTGAGAATTGTTTTTGGCGTATGAGATGAAAATCGCTGTTTTGGGCTAAAAATGTTTCGATCTGTCCTTGATTTTCAATCTGCGTTAAAGAACAGGTCATGTAAGAGAGATAACCATTATCCTTAACAAAGTGGGAGGCCGTTTTTAAAATATCGGCTTGGCGTTGAACCAGATCATGCAATTGAGCCTGTGTCAATTTCCAACGCATATCGGGGCAGCGACGCCAAGTGCCTGTTCCTGAACAGGGCACATCCGTGACAACATGGTCATATAAGGCTTGTTCTAACGGTTTTTGAACCTGTATACAGGTTGCATGGGCACGTTGGGCGCGCTGGGTTAATTCGTGAAGGCTTTTTTCCGAAATATCGTGGGCGACAATTTTGCCTTGATTATGCATCATTTGAGCAAAAATGAGGCTTTTACCACCGGCTCCGGCACAGTAGTCTAAAACGGTATCGCCAGCTTTGATTCCGGTTTCAAGGGCAATGCATTGAGAGCCTTCGTCCTGGATTTCAATTAAACCGGTTTTATAGGCTTTTGTCCCTTTTAAATTAGCACGTTTATTGAGGCGTAATCCAAAGGGGGATAAGGGGGTTGGTTCTGTATCAATCCCTTCTTCTTGTAAGCACTTTTGAATATCAATGCGGTTGCCGCTTGCACGTAAAATGGTTGAGGCTGGATTTAATAAAGCAGGACATTCTTGTTCTGCATTGGGAATAAGCGGAATGAGCCATTCCGGAACTTCCCAGTTGACGTAATTAGGGGCATCGGATAAACAATCAAGATCGGATAAGCCTGTATCAGCGGCTAATTTTATTTGCTCGGATAAAGATAGATCGGGATAACGGTACTGAAGCCGAAAATGGTGGCGGATGACCGTCCAAACGAGGTCAGTCAGTGTTCGTCTATCTTTGGAACCAATATAGCGACGCGAGCGCGTATAGGCATTAATGATTTCATTGGCGGGCTGGAGTGATGTATTAACTTGGGATAAAATTTCTTCAGCGGCAATTAGAATGGCTTCCGGTTTCATTTCTTGTCCTTAAAACCCATCGCAATAACGTAAAATTCAGACGAATCTTTCCGACTGGCATCCGGTTTTGCATGCTTGACGGTTGTAAAATCACGACGCATACGGGCTAAAAATTCATTTTCGGTGCCGCCTTGAAATATTTTGGCAATAAAGGTACCACCGGGAGCTAAGACTTGGACAGCGAAGTCATAAGCCATTTCTAAAAGCCCCATGATGCGCAGGTGATCGATGTTATGAATTCCCGTGGTATTAGCCGCCATATCAGACATAACAATATCAGCCAGATGGCCACCCAGCATTTCTTTGAGTTTTTCAGGCGCTTCATCGGAGGTAAAATCCATTTGAACAAGGTTGGCACCGGGAATCGGATCGGCAGGCAATAAATCCATACCGATTACAAGAGGATTATCAGGGGTTGAAGCGACTTGTTTAACGGCGACTTGCGACCAACCACCGGGCGCACATCCCAAATCTACAACCCGTTTCCCGGGCTTAAAAAAATGGAATTGATTATTTAGCTGAATAATTTTAAAAGCAGCTCGACCACGATAGCCTTGCCTGTGTGCTTCGGCGACATAAGGGTCATTTATTTGCCTTTGCAACCACTTCGTCGAACTCGCGGAACGTTTCCGATCGCGTTTCAAATGTGTTTTTAAAGGCCTTGAATTAAACTGCATAGTCGGTAAGATACTCTAAAAACCGACAAATGTCAAGGAAAGAACGCTTGTTTAACGAGAAGCAACTGCTCTTTCACGCCGTCTGGTGGGCATGACACGATTCTTAGAATCTTTGGTGCGGGTTTCCGCTAAAAGAACTGTGCTTGTAATCATCAAAGAACGCAATTTCCCTTGAACTCGATCCAGGGGGGTAATATGCTCACGCTTAGGGCGCAAGAACCGATTGGGACGTCTTACATAATTTGCCATAACATTATCCTCCTTCACATACACTTACAGTATAGCACTTTTTTCAAAATCTGTCAAATTATAGGTATCTGTTTTTGGGAAAATACCCATATTTCAGGCTTTTAAAAAGGATATGTTTTCCTATTTTCTCTTGGCGTCTAGGCGATTTTGAACTTTTTCTAAAGCATCAAAAATTTCGTCCGGGTTACTGACAAATTCAACGTAATCAACTTTGTCCTGGTTGAGTGTTCCTTCTTGCAACATGTTGAGCATGAGCGCACGGAAAGGTTCCCAGAATTTGTTGTAGTTTAAGAAGATCATCGGTTTGCGTTGAACTTCACCTGTTTGAATTAAAACGGCAAACTCAGAAAATTCGTCAATTGTGCCCCAACCACCGGGTCCAACCAAGATGGCTTCTCCCATTTGGAACATATCTTTTTTCCTTTTGGATAGATCGGGAACAATTTTGATTTCCCCTAATTGAAAGACTAAGGGATCTTTGCATTGAAGTTCTAACAGTTTTAACGTTGTAATGCCAATCACTTTCCCGTTTTTATTGCGAACGCCTTGAAACATGCTGCCCATCAGACCATTATCGCCGATACCAAAAACCATGGTTGTTCCATGTTCAGCTAAAACCTCGCCTGTGCGGCGCATAGGCTCGTAATACACAGAAGAAATTGTAGGAGCCGCGCCGGCAAATGCTGTTATCATCTTATATTGCTTCATAATGTCATTCCTTTCATTCTTTACCTAAAAAGTATAACTATTTTTGTTTTTTTTCAACAAAAAAGTTGTATTTCTGTGCTTTTGAGGTTATCTTACCCTTATTGGAGAGCAAAAATGAATTTAGATGCATTATTTAAGATATCTCATGGTGTTTATGTAACGGGAGCAAAAGATGAAAAGGGTCGCCTTGTTGGCAGTTGTGTAGATGCTGTCATGGTGGTGGAAGTAGCTCCGGCTCAGATTTTAGTTTCAATGGGAAAGTCCTCTTATACATGTGAAGCTGTGTTAAAAACACGGGAATTAACGTTATCGGTTCTATCTGCGCAGGCATCAAATGAAGTGATTCGGAATTTTGGTATGCAGTCTTCGCGAACAGTTGATAAGTGGAATTCAATACCTTATCAATGTGTGGACGGGCTTCCTGTCCTGACGGAGGCGGTGGCATATATGACCTTACGGGTAGCAGATATTCGGGAAACGGCAACGCATTATGTATTCCTATGTAATGTAAAAGAAGTTGTGCCGGGGACAATGGGAAAACCATTGATTTATCAGGACTACAAAGACAGAAAGGAGAAAAAAACAATGTCAGAATCAAACGAAAAAAAATGGGTATGTACGATTTGCGGGTATGTTTATGATGGGGAAGTTCCCTTTGAAGAACTGCCTGATACTTGGGTTTGTCCATTGTGCGGAGAACCAAAATCGGTCTTTGTGCAAGAATAGAAAAATGGGTCTTGTGTTTTAGGGGAAAGTATGATATAGCTTTCAAAAAAGGGGGCTTTATGCGGCGAATTATTTTGGGAATTGTTTTGATGTTAGCGTTACCGGTTAAAGCAGATTTTACCGAAGGTGTCAGCTATTTCGATAATCAGCAATATACCCAGGCTTTTGCGGAATTTAAACCGTTGGCCGATAAAGATGATGAGCGTGCGCAATACTATACGGCTTACCTATATCTGAATGGTTATGGGGTCGCACAGGATACTAAACAGGGATTGGCTTATTTGCAAAAATCGGTGGATCAGGGCTATGATAAGGCTATGACCTTAATGGGGTACTTATATTCGGAAGGAAAGTATTTACCGAAAGATAAGGCTAAGGCTCTTGAGTTATATAAAGCGGCTGCGGAAATGGATGATGATGATGCCTTATTGAACTTAGGGGTTATGTATTATACCGGCGATAGTGTTGAAAAGGATGTTGAGAAAGCTATTGAGTATTTTTCTCGGGTCGACTTGGTTAATAAGCCAATAGTTGGGCGCTATCTGGGGGATATCTATCAATACAGTAAAGATGCGGCTGAACGTAAAAAAGCCAGAGAGTTATATACATTAGCGGCTTCCAATGGGGATTTAGGGTCTTATAACGCGTTGGCGTATATGGCGCAGATGGGACGAGAAGATGCCCGCGATCTTGATAAAGCGATCCTTTATTATACTTATGCAGCGTCGCAGAGTTATGCTCCTGCGCAATATGCTTTGGGAACGATTTACGCCAATGGAGAAAATATACAACGGGATATCATTAAGGCATATGCGTGGTTGTCGTTGGCGGCCAACCAAGGGTTGAATGTGGCGGTGCAGGCGCAGAAGCAATTGGAAAGCAATATGACGCTAACGGAATTGGATTTGGCACGGCGTGAAGTGATTGAATTGCAACAGAATGTGATTGGGCAAGTTGAATCACCATTAAAGGATTTTGCGTTGAAAAACAAAAATATCGGCCCGCAAGAAATGGAACATAAAAAACGGCCAAGGTCTCGGCGTCGGGCACGTACCAAAGTAAATCAAAAGGAGTAAGCTATGAGAATGTCTTCATTTGTAAAACCGTTTTTATCGTTCCGATTCGTTGTTGTAGCGGGTATTATCATGGGCGGATGGTTGTTCTCAATGCAGTCGGAGCAGGTGCCTCTATCTGCTTTATTAACGGAAAAGCGGATTTATTTGATATCGCTTTTAATTGTGTTTGGCTTCCACGTGCTGTTGTGGATTTTAGTGCAGAAAGCATCTCTATATGATATTGGGGGGTATGTTTGGCGTATTATTCGGGACTTTGTTGTTATTAACGCTGTTATGTTAAGTTCTGTTGCGGCGCTTTACCTGATTCATACGTTTATTTTGTAGTATAATGTGGTTAAGGAAAAACCCCATCGGATGATGGGGTTTTAAAATATTTATACGATTGATTGCTATTCAGCCGCTTTGACGGATACGAATACCTTATCGTCTTTTTTACGGGTGTATTCAACGATACCGTTAGCCGTTGCAAATAAGGTATGGTCTGTTCCCATATCAACATTTTCACCGGCGCGATAAACTGTACCGCGTTGACGAACGATAATGTTTCCTGCAACAACCGATTGACCGCCGGATTTCTTTAATCCTAACCGCCGACCTTCAGAATCGCGTCCATTCCGTGTACTTCCGCCTGCCTTTTTATGTGCCATAGTTTATACTCCTTTACCTTAAATTAAGCCTTGATATCTGTGATTTTAACAACAGTTAAAGCTTGTTTATGACCTTGTTTCCGACGATAGCCATGACGACGAATCTTTTTGAAAACGATGACTTTTTCGCCCCGAGCTTGTTTTACGATTTCACCGGCAACGGATGCACCCTTAACAATCGGTGTTCCAACTTTACCGTCGGCCATTAAAACTTCATCAAAAGAAACCTTATCGCCAGCCTTTCCAGCCAATTTTTCAATAACGATGACAGAATCCTTTTGAACTTTGTATTGTTTTCCGCCTGTTTTAATTACTGCAAACATGTGATTTTATCCTTTACTGATATAAAATAGGAGCCCCTTATACACTATTTTCAATCGATTGTCAAGTGAAAAAAGAGTTATATGCCGATTTTCCTGTTAAAAAAGCAGAAAAACTAAATTGTTCGGGTATCCGTTGGCCGATGAATCGGTGTTGTATGCTCTTTTTGAGCCGTTTTTGCTGTCGATTGAGTGGGCGCTGGAGAGGCCTGTTTTATGTTGGCTTGAGTACGTAATTGACATAACCGGATATGTGTATACTCCCCTTCTGCCAATCGAGCCTCGGAACGGCATTCCTTTGTGCCCCGCACCAAACGAATCCTTAAAGGTACCTGTTCTTTGTAATCGGCCTGAATGGATTCGTGTATTTGATGGAAAGGTTTTTTTGCATTGTCTTGAACAATCTTCATCACGCGGATCAATCTTTTCTTCAGGCGTTCACGGCCCTTATTAATTGTTTTCTTTTTAACATTGGTGTAAACAAGAGATTCTTTTGTTGCTGTTACAAAATCACGGTCTGTGATTGCTTTTTGAAATTTAACAAACTTAGCAAAACCGTTTGAGCCGACGTTATACATGACATCTAAGCACAGGGCTTGCATGCAGAGGGGTAAATCAAAGAAAAATGATTTTTTTGTTTTGGGGTTTGTAAATATAGTAGCCAATTTTGCCACGGATTGATCCATCATTGACTTTGCCATCTTTTTAGCATCGTCTTGTGAAACACGATAACCGGATAAATCGCCATCGGTTTTTGATGTCATTGTTTTTAAGAAAGCTTTCTTTTCCTCAGCAGTTAGTTTCCTCCCTTTATGATAGATAGAAACATCAGAAAGTAGGTCGGGATTTGCCTGAACATTTGATCCATAACCAACTGTTATCTTTTTCTTTATGTCCCGATAAAAGTATAAAACTTCTTTTTCGTTCATCTCTAACATCGGGAAAAAAGAATCAATCAACAACATGCGATCATACCAAAGGCCTGGTAGCTTTTTGGGCGCTTGTGGATCAGGCTTCTCAGCAGGGGCAGGTTCCCCAGCCATCAGTTTCATACCTGGTGTGCCTGCCACTGCTGTGAGAGCAAGTATCCCTTTGATAAAGTCACGTCTTTTCATGTCCATGTCCGACCTCCATAATGGAAACTATACCATAAATCCCTAAAAAAATCAAGTTTTTTCGATTTGAGCGTTCTTTTACTGGACATTTGTGTCTATTTGTTTTATGATATGTCCCGCATTCATCGGGAGATTTTTTATGGCAACCAAACAAAAACATACATTAAAGACATATCTTTTTACTGGGTTATTGGTAACGGCACCGGTAGCTATGACTTTTTATTTGGCTATTGAATTGTTTAGCTATGTTGATAAAAATATCATGGCGCTCATACCGCAAAAATATAATCCGGAAACTTATTTGCCCTACGGGTTGCCGGGGTTAGGTGTTATCCTGCTTTTGGTGTTTTTGGTAATGGTTGGATGGTTGACAGCTAACTTCGTTGGTCGGAGCATTGTGCGTTTTGGCCGTGGCTTAATTGAGAAAATGCCGATTATTTCAGGTATTTACAATGCCTTTCGTAAGATATTTGAAACATTGCTCGGATCGGGGAAAAATACGGCTTTTCGGCAACCGGTTTTGGTAGAGTATCCTAGAAAAGGGATGAAAACGATTGCTTTCTTAACAGGGCCTGTCTATCGGGAAGTTCAAGATAAGTCTGAAGAGGCGTTGGTGAGCGTTTATGTTCCGACGACGCCTAACCCAACATCTGGATTCTTAATCTATGTGCCTAAAAAAGATGTTGAACCGTTAAACATTGGTGTGGATGATGCCCTGAAAATTATCCTGTCGATGGGGATTATCAATCCGGATGATAGACCGGAACGTAAAAAAGCGTTTCAACGGAAAGCGCGTAGTGTGATTCGTGGAAAGTAGTTTTTAAAAAGGAGTTTAATAATGCCGGCTTATCAATATATTTATGTTATGAAAGACCTATGTAAGACTTTCCCCGGGGGTAAGGAAGTACTGAAACATATT
>Ga0310690_10002333_pt1 | contig 31212 bp, 52 predicted proteins | sample AusTroGonzalo_MG_2_FD_207661 | JGI IMG/M metagenome (GOLD analysis project Ga0310690, IMG submission 207661) | Bovine rumen microbial communities from tropical cattle in Woodstock, Queensland, Australia - Gonzalo_04 (v2) (version 2) | ecosystem: Host-associated > Mammals > Digestive system >...
TTATTGACAAACTAAAAATAATTTGATAAAATTACATTGTAAGATGAAGTTTTATAAATAAGCAGAAGCAAAGCGGTGGGGATCATTCCCCACCAGATCACAGAAAGGAGGAGTTATATGTTCCAGAATTTACAGGCAGAAATGGCGCGTAGGAAGTTAACCGGCAGGGAACTGGCAAATCTGTTGGGGATCACAGAGGTGACTTGGTACAACAAAATGGCAGGCCAGCGCGAATGGAAGTTAAGTGAAATGGAAAAGGTAAAAGGAGCGCTACGCACAGATGCACCTTATGAATACCTTTTCAAAAGATGAAAGGAGACCCAGATGGAAGGATTACTATTTGTAGCAGGATCATTATTAGGAGAACTTTTAGTTACCTATATCGTTGAAGTTATATTGAAAGGAGACTGGAATGTTTAAGTGCGAGGATTGCGGAGCGGTGTTCGAAGAGCCGGCAGTAAGCAGAGAATACCACGGGCTGGAATACGGATACGAGGAGCGCGGACACTGCCCTAACTGCGGAAGCGACGACTATACGAACAGCAAGGTCTGCGACATTTGTGGCGAGCCGGCTTGGGGAAGCGACTACTGCGAGGACTGCAAAGAGAAAGCAAAAGAATTTCTCAAAATAGACTTCGGCTATTTTGAGAGCACAAGCGTTGAGGACCTTTTAGACTTGTTTAACGAGGCGCTGGACGATCTGTATGTAGAAGAAAGGAGAAGAAAATGAACTTTAGAGCATTACAGGCACAGGACATCGAGGTAAGAGTAGGAGGTATTTTTAAGAGCGGAGTTACCTTCCTGCTTTATAAGAACGCCAGAGTGGATATGGCAATTTTGGACGAAACCGTAGGCGAGTTTAACTGGCAGAGAGATCATAAGGAAGTCAAAGGAAACCTCTACTGCGGTATAGGGATCTGGGACGGCCAGAAAAAAGAATGGATCTGGAAGTGGGACTGTGGAACGGAGTCCTACACAGAGAAAGAAAAAGGAGAAGCCTCGGACAGCTTCAAGCGCGCCGGATTTAACTGGGGAATAGGAAGGGAGCTGTACACAGCACCACTGATATATTTACCTTGTGCAACGAATCCAAAGCCGAATGGGCAGGGCTACACGCTTAACGATCCCAACGAGATCAAAGGCATATATGTTAGCACTATAGAGACCGGAGACGTAAACGGTAAGAGGATCATAACAAAGTTGGAGTTGAGCCAGAGAGCCAACAGAAAAGAGAATGTTATATTTAAGTGGGAAAGGAGATAACAATGAATAGCGTAGTATTAATAGGAAGGCTTACGAAAGATCCAGAAGTAAAGTACACTGCGAATACGCAGATGGCAGTATGTACATTTTCAATCGCCATAGACAGAATCACCACAGATGGCGAAAAGAAAACGGATTTTCCGAGGATCACAGTATTCAAGAAGCAGGCAGAGAACTGCGAGAGGTTTTTGAAGAAAGGCAGACTGGTAGGAGTGCAGGGCAGACTGCAAACCGGCAGTTACACAAACAAAGACGGCGCGACAATATACACTACAGATGTTATAGCGGAGCGCGTGGAATTTCTGGAGTGGGGAGAAAAGAACGAGGCTAAGCAGGAGACTGAAGCCCAGCCCAAACAAGAAGCACAACCAGAGCCTAACTTCGAAATGGATTTTGATATGCCGTTCTAAAGGAGGATACGATGGAGTTATTTCAAGAGTTACAGCAAAAGACAGCGTAACTGGATTACAGTGTAAAGCAGTTGAGGGAAAATGGGACAGCCTACGCGCAGGCCGAAAAGGACTACAAGGTGCTATTACGACAGGAATGTTTGAAGCTTCGCGATGAAGGAATGGCCGTGGGAATGATAGACAAGACCTGTTACGGCATACCCAGCGTAGCGGAGGCCAGATTCCGGAGAGACGTCGCAGAAGCCGTATACAAGGCAAACCAAGAGGCTATAAACTCGATCAAATTGCAAATGAGGCTTTTGGAAAGCCAGATAAACAGGGAGTGGGGAAAGAATGAGTAAGTCGCTTTTAGGAGATCAAAAGATATGTTTCATTTGCGGTACGACATTCAATCTGCACAAACACCACATATTCGGAGGCGCGAATAGACGCAAGTCGGAAAAAGACGGCTGTTGGTGCTACCTGTGTGCGAACGATCATAATATGTCAAATAGAGGAGTACACCTAAACCGGCAGGCGGATCTAACGCTAAAAAGGATCTGCCAAGTAGCGTGGGAGACCGAATACAACAAAACTACAGATGATTTTATAAGAGAATACGGAAGGAGTTACAAATGAACCAGCAGGACAGAATACTTGAATATCTCCAGACACACGAAAGTATTAACCAAGAAGAAGCCAGAAAGATGAGTGTAGGAAGGCTTTCGGACGTCATATTGAAATTACGCAGAAAAGGCGTAATGATAGAGACCGTAACAATGACCGGAACAAATCAATTCGGAGAAAGATACTCCTACGGCGTTTATAGACTGGGAGACAAAGAATGATATTACGGATCAACAAAACGCGAGATTACACCGTTATGTCAAACCACCATTTTAAAGACAGAAAGCTGTCACTGAAAGCCAAAGGATTGTTGAGCCAGATGCTATCGTTACCGGATAATTGGGACTACAGCATAGCCGGCCTGTGCGCGATCAATAAAGAAAACGAGACAGCCATAACCTCAGCACTCAAAGAACTGAAGGAGGCCGGCTACTTGCGGATCACGAAGCAGACACCAGACCAGACCGGAAGTGGCAGGATAGAATATGTGTACGACATATACGAACAGCCCATAGAAAAACAAGACCCAGAAAATCTAGGGCTTGAAATTCAAGGGCTTGAAATTCAAGGACAATTAAATACTAAAGGATCAAATACGAAAAGATCAAATACTAATGATATTATAAAGGGATATACAAAGGATGAGGAGCTGGCAGAAGCCCTAAAAGCCTTCGCGGAAATGCGGAAGGCGATGAAGAAGCCACTGACGGAAAGAGCGTGGAAGCTTATTTTCAATAAACTGGACGGAATTTCACCGGACACAGGCGTCCAAATCGCCGTTTTAAACCAGTCAATAGAACACAGTTGGCAAACAGTATACCCTCTCAAAAAGACCGGCGAAAATACGCAAATTAGTGCCGGAGGAAGGCTGGGCTGGATAGATGACATTTGATGAATTTAAGGTATTAGCCAAGGGGCTGAAATGCGCGTACACGTCGCCGAACTTTCTGCCGGACGAATATGCTGTGAAAACGTGGTACAAATTTATAGGAGATCTGCCTTGCGATTTAGCAACAGCCTGCATAGAGAAGTACATCGCGACAAACAAGTACCCACCGACCATCGCAGACATAAGGGAGACCGTAGCGGATATGATGGTAAGCGGAACTGACTGGAGTGAAAGTTGGAAGCAGGTAACAAGGTGCATTTCGTTGTACGGAATGCCAAACGAGGCAAAGGCCTACGACGCTATGGACGACAACACCAGAGAAGCAGTAAAGCGTCTGGGCTGGAAAAACCTTTGTATGAGTCAAAACCAGATGGCAGACAGAGCAAACTATAGAATGGTTTATGAGGCGATCATAAAAGAGAAGAAGGCGCAACTGGCAGTCCCAGAAAATTTAAGACTAAAATTATCAAATATCAAATTGTTAGGAGAATAGAAAATGAAACAACCGTGTAAAATTGATTGCCCAGACCGGAATGCAGAATGTCACGCAATATGCAAGAAGTGGCAGGAATACGAAAAGGCAAGGAATGAAGAATATACACGGAGAGCAGAGGAGAAAAAGAAGGACGGAGTGCTATACCTTATAGAAAGAGACCGGAAGCGAGATATAGCACTAGGCCGAATGAGAAGAAGGAAAAGCAAAAGATAGAAAGGAGATCAACAATGATAGAGGAAGAAAAAATACTCCGAGAGATAAGATGGCTTGAGAAGGAGATTGAAGGAATGAAATATCCGACTAAAGGCGACTTCAAAAGAGCGATCAAACAACAGCGAAAGGCTGGAGAGACCCAGCGAAATAGAAATACCGGAATGGTTGAGGAGGATTTAAAATGAGTTGCAGTTTATGGCGATGGACAGAAGAATGCGATACGCATATTTGCGTAGGCGATTGTGATTTGTGCGATTATAACAATGAGGACGAAGGAGAAGAAGATGAAAGCGATGACGATTGAGAAGGCCATAGAGGCACTGAAAGAGAACTACGCCAAAGGGCTTATAAATCCCACTGTGTATGATCCAGTCGGCTGGGCGCTTTACAAGACGTGGAGGATGGCAGACAAATCTTACAGACACAGAACTGGAAAAACGATCACAATAAAAGCAGAGAATTTAGAATAGGAGAATAAAATGGGAGTAATAAAAGTTAACCGCATAGATATTAGGCGAGCCGTGGCAGATGCTTGTCACGAATTAATAAGCGATAAGAAAATCGCCGAAATGGTATATATGAAAATAATGCAACCGTTAGAAGACTATCTCGACGATTGTTGGGAGTATGAAGTAGAAGAGGTGGAATGATATGGGATATTTAAGCGATGCTTATAGAGATTTTAAATGGCTTGAGAAAATGCGAAAAGAAGCGAACGTTGGTAAGCGAGATTTCAAGCAGATAGAAAAGATTCATCGAAAGAATAAGATGAAAAAAAGAAAGTAGGGAGAATGATATGGGAGTAATAGAGTGGATAGAATATGGGCAGAATAATGACGGAACTCACAGCCTTATGTGTTCATCGTGCGGTGGCAAGGTAAAGAGTAAAGGACACGCAAGGTCAATATATACCCGTGAACACTTTGCTTATTGTCCAAGATGTGGGGCAAGGATGCAATCAAATGTAAATACGACCGAATTTATAGTTGGAGTTCAATCGAAAGGAGAATGATATGGGAGTATATATACCTAATATGGAGAAGCCGAAGAACGCCTTTAACTGTTCGACTAAAATCAACCCCGATGAGCGAAAATGCATATATGTAGGGAAGGTATTCGAGGAAACTCTTTCCCTACTGTTAGACCGTCCTTGTGACGATTGCCCACTAATCGAAATCGTACAATGTAAGGATTGCAAGTACGGACATAAACACATACTAAAAGACACTTACGATTGCGATAAGTCGGATATAACGGTATTCCACGAAGCAGATTTTTTCTGCAAGGCAAGTGAAAGGAGAGAGTGATGAAAGAATACGATGACCGAAAAGAGTTTGAAAAAATCTTTGAGACGGTAAGAAATAACATCAAGGAACGGATAATAGCAAAAGGCTTATCTATGAAAGGCTCGGCTAAAGGAACAGCCTTGTCAGAGATTATAGCCGTGTTCGATGAAGAACTTGAACTCGGTATTGCGGAAGAACTGATGGAGGGGCGTCGCTCAATCCGCAATTATTACAGAAAATATTGTGAGGTCGAAAGTCTTGAAAGAAAACTGCGAGAGAACGAGCAGAAACTTGAAGCACAGCAGAAATTAAGCAACACAATATCACTCTTGACAGATGAAACGCTGAAAAATGCAATCGTTGCGTATGAAGCACTCTCGGACAGACGAGGACGGTCAGATGCGAAAGAAATCGTGATTGCATACATCAAGTCTAAAGGGCGTGAGGATTTGACGGGCATTATAGAGCAGATTGAAAGGAGAACCGATGAGTGAATATAAATATCAAAGTCCTATTGAGATGATTCAAGGCAAGATGAAAATGCATATGGATGATGAAATACTCAAAGCGGTGCAAGATGTTGGAGTAGTTGTGGATAGGAATGAACTCTTAAAAGCACTTGCATATGACCGAGACCAGTACAACAAAGGGTATCACGATGCAGAGCCAAAGGTGGGGAAGTGGATAAGAACAGGAAGAACGAATGTATATGGCGGTGAAGAACTGATGTGCCCGTTCTGCGGTGACCGTGTGATGGTTCAAAACATAGAATACGAATTATATTGCAGACAGTGTGGAGCATTATTGGGAGACCGAACGAAAGGAGAAGCCGATGAGTGACCTTATAAGAAGAAAAGATGCGATAGATATGTTGAAGAACGACATGGAAAACAACGGGTTGCCTTACGATGATGATTACAATATAGGGATTAACCACGCTATGTGCTTACTTGCTTGCGTGTCTACCGCAGAGCCAAAAGTGGGGAGATGGATAGAGCGGAAACCACTCGATAGCGATGGTGAACTTGTAAAAGGTCTTGGCTCTGTCTTCACTTGTAATCTGTGCGGCGAAGAAGTGGATTGTGTCCCAACAAATTATTGCCCCAACTGTGGAGCAAAGATGGAGTAAAACAATGCCAAACAAAATATCGGATCAATGCAAAAACTGCATGGAATGGGACTGCGCTTGGTGTGAGATTTACATCAAGTATAAAGAAGGATCACGGCAGGAAGAAAGGAACGACAGAACGGCAGACCGATTGAAAGATATAGCATATTTCTTCGAAAGGGAAAGAAACAAAGCAATACACCAGCAGAGGCTACAGGAAGCGGAATTATATAGCAAATATATAAACGCGATCAAAGAAGCTATAATAGCGTTAAGAAGCCCAGAATAAAGGGCTTCTTTTTATATAAAAAATTTTTTAGAAAATAATTAAAAAAGTTATTGACAATATAAAAATAATTTGATATACTTTGATTGTAAGATAAAACAAAGCGATTTGAAAGGAGAAAAACAATGACACAGCAGAGAGTATTAAAACTGGCTTGGAGAGAAGCATTAAGAGTATGGACAGTTGAAAAGGAGTTCCTCGAAAAGTATCCAGACGATGAGCTGGCGAAGATTAGAGAAGAAAGAGCTTACAAAGAACTTATAGATATAGAGAGAATGGCAAGGAAGTTAGATGAGGAGGCTTAAAGCCTCCTCCATAGAAAGGAGATCACACAATGTATATCGAAAAGCCAAAAGGATTCAAGAAGTTAGTAACAGCGATCCAGAACATAGGAGACGAAGAACAAAGAAATAGAGTGTTCTGGGAGATAGACCGGAGCTTCGACAGGGACGTCATCAGTTGGCAGGATCACGAAATGTTATATGAGATAGCAAGCCGTATAAAGGTTTGGTAGGAAGAAGGAGGCAACAAAATGGATTACGATTACAGACAGGCGATGAGAGAGGACATCGCACAGGCGATTGCTGAAAAGGAAGAATGGATTGGAAAGCGGATCACAGAAGCCTACGAGGATAAAGAAGAAGCCTACGACCAGTTGTTTGACGATATGTGGGTTAACGACAGCGTAACCGGAAATGGAAGCGGAAGTTACACATTCAACCGATACAAAGCAGAAGAATATTTAACCCACAATTTGGGAATTGTTAGGAGAAGCCCTCGAAGAATTTGGAGGAGACCTCAAAGACACATTCGACAATGGAGGCGTAGAAGCGTTAGATGTAACGATTAGATGTTATCTGTTGCCGGAGATACTCGCAGAGATCATAGAAGAAAGATGGGAGGAATAAATGTTAGATCAGTTGAACATCTACGGAATGACGAAACTGGAAGCGTCAATAGAGAGGATCAAACAGATTGAGCCAAGAGGAGGAAGTTGGTATTTAGCCTTTAGCGGAGGCAAAGACAGTTGCGTTATAAAAGCCCTATGCGATATGGCTGGAGTAAAATATGATGCTCATTACAGGATCACAACAGTAGACCCACCGGAGCTTATACGGTTTATAAAAAAGAATCACCCAGATGTAAGTATGGATTTTCCAAGGGATAAGGATGGCAAGGTGATCACAATGTGGAACTTGATCCCGAAGAAGAAAATGCCTCCGACACGGATAGTTAGGTACTGCTGTCAATACTTAAAAGAAGATGGAGGCGAGGGCAGAGACAAAATCACTGGTGTAAGGTGGGATGAATCAAACCGGAGGCGAAAAGCCAGAAGCGGACTCGAAATTCCGCAGACGTCAAAATTGACGGATCGCAGAAAAGGACTCGACCCAGACAATATGGACGAAGATATGGTAAGGTTCTGTATGCAGAGCAAAGGATTCATTCTTAACCCAATAATTGACTGGACGACTGATGAAGTGTGGGAGTTTATAAACAGATACAATATTCCATACTGCGAGCTATACGATCAAGGCTTCAAACGATTAGGGTGCATAGGGTGTCCGATGGCAAATAAAAAGGAAAGGCTAAAACAATTCGAACGCTACCCAAAGATAAAAGAAGCCTACATCCGAGCATTCGACCGAATGTTACTGCAACGCAAAAAAAGCCAACAGAGTGGAAAACAGGCGAAGAAGTCTACAAGTGGTGGCTATCAAAATAAAAGCGATTAAAAGTACGAAACAGTACCAGAGAACGTCGAAAACTGGAAAGACAAGAAATTGCACATTAGATATTAAAACACGCTTAAATGCGTGTTTTTTATTGTACTAAAAAAAACTATATGCTATAATAGGACAAAAGGAGGAGAACAATGACACCAAGAATAGTATTCGACATAGACGATACAATTTGCAAGGACGGAAAAAGGCTCGGCTATGAAAACGCCATACCAATGCAGGCCACGATAGACAAGATAAATTACCTTCACGATCATTTAGGTGCAAGGATCATATTATACACAGCCAGAGGTATGGGCTCGTGCAACGGAGACGGAGGCAAAGCAAAGGCAAAAAACGAAGCAACGCTAATCGAATGGCTCGACCGGCACCAAGTGGCGTATGACGAGATTATATTCGGCAAACCGTTAGCAGACCTTTATGTAGATGAAAAAGGAATGTCATTAGATGATTTTATAAACAAAGATTTTCGAGAACTTAAAGGAGGATCTGGAGCAAAGATTTATCAATTCGGCGATATTGTTGTGAAACAGATGAACAGTATCGAGGAGGCGGAAAAGGTTAAGGAGTGGGCAGAAAACACAGCATTAAGGCATCCGCGCATATTGGGCAACGTATACGAAAACCTCTATATGCAATATATCGACGGGGAGTTGGCTTGCGACTGTTTGGACGGATCATCTTTCGAGGATATCATAAATGACATAAATAAAGAAGCTAAAAGACGGCTCGGCAAGTTCGCCACGTGGAGGCTACTGGAAATATTAGACGCAAACAAAGGCAGAGACAAAAGAATAGACAAACAGATAGAAATATGCAAGGACAAACTGTGCAAATTAGACAGCCTGTTCCAGAAGAACGCGTCAGCCAGCCACGGCGATATGACATTATGTAATATCATAGTAAAAGGTTGGACTAATTATTACATCGATCCTCGGCCGGATCAACAAGCCTCTTCATACTTATTGGACTTTGCAAAGTTAAGAATGTCCATAGACGGCTATGAGAGAATTTTCAAAATAGGGAAGGGAATTGACTTAAGATGGTGTTAAAGAGGCTGGACGGTGTGCTGGCGGATAAAGGAATTTTAGAAGCAGTTAAGGCACTTGAATTTATGTTCATATTAAGACTAACCAGATACGGAAAAGACCCAGATCTAATTACAAAATTTGCGGAAGGAGTATTGGCAGAAATTGATTAGAGGATTTACATCGGTAGTAGGAGATTTTTTACACGCAGGACACGCACTAATGCTGGACGAATGCAAAAGGTACTGCGACTATTTATATGTTGGCCTTATAATCGACCCTACAACAGACCGGCCGGAGAAAAACAAGCCGGTACAGTCAGCGTTCGAAAGATATATACAAATCCGATCACACAGGGCTGTAGATGAAGTAATACCATTGGACGGCGAAGCGGATTTATTGCTGGCAATAAAATCACTGCCGATAGACATAAGATTCGTAGGCGAAGATTATGTGGGAAAGGATTTCACCGGCAAAAGCGAATGCCAAGACCTTGGCATAAAGATATATTACAACAAAAGAAAACACGGATTAAGTTCGAGTGAATTAAGGGAAAGGATATTTGATGGAGAATTTCATAATAGCAATACCATCATATAACAGGCCGGAGAGGCAGATAACGCTGGAGTATTTAGAAATCTTAAATATACCAAAAGACAGAATATTTACATTCGTACAGACCGCAGATGATTATGAGGCTTATCAAAAATACGCAGGAATGTCGAATATAATACTGGCAAGGGCAAACACCGTTACGGAAGCGAGGAATAATATTTTACGGCATTTTGATTGCAATATCTTAATGCTGGACGACGATATACGCAGAATCAGTATAATAAAAAAGGGCAAGTTAGCACCGGTCGAAAGCAGAGAAATGTTCGCAAGGATAATAAACAATTGCTTCGACCACACAAAAAGAAATGGAGGGAAAATATTCGGCATATACCCAGTTTATAATGAGTATTTTATGTCCCCGACAATATCAACAAAAGTTACTGTAAATACGGTTATAGGATTTGCAGAAGGCTTTGATATGAAGTTCGATGAACGATACAAGACCAAAGAGGATATAGAATTATGTTCGAGAATTTTGCGCAATGGGGGCAGAGTCTTTAGACACAATTACATCGCGGTAGATGCAAAGCACCGGACAAATAGCGGAGGCTGTTATAAAACGTGGCATTCGGACGAAAATGAAAAAGTAGTAAAAAGGCTCTGCATAACTTACCCAGAAATACTCGCACCGCAAAGTAAAAACGCGCAGGAAGTAAGAGTGATTATAAAAGACACCAAAATACCATTGAGGAGGAAGAATGAAAACTAAAGTATTCGAGATCAAAGACCTAAAGCCAGCGCCGTACAATCCCAGAGTAGACCTCAAAAAAGGAATGGACGAATGGGAAGCGCTAAATAACAGTTTGGGCAAATTTGGGCTGGTAGTGCCGGTAGTAGTAAACGAAAGAAACAATGTTATTATAGGAGGCCACCAGCGCATATCAGTATTAAAGAGCCAAGACATAAAAGAAGTCGAGGCTGTTGTAGTAGATTTGGACGACTACGACGAAAAAGAATTGAACATAGTGCTCAACAAGGCCGAAGGCCGGTGGGACTTTGAAAAGCTTGAAGCACTATTGAGCGAAATGACACCGGAGGAAAAAAAGTTTACCGGATTTTTAGATGAGGACATAGACAAACTGGACGTAACAAAGAGAACAGTAGAAGAGCCGGAGCAGAGAGAACAGCCGTTCGACATATACATCAGTTTCGAAAAAGATGCAGACATAAAAGGCTGGCTGGAGAATCACGGAGTAACAGCGCCGGAGATCACGCCGGTAACGATCATAAATATGGAGGAGAAATGATTAAGAGAGTGGACATCGGTTTGCTGAAAGAGGCGGAGTACAATGCAAGGATCAAATTAGAGCCGGAGGATAGAGAGTACCAAGACATCAAGAACAGCCTCGAAAATTTTGGATATGTAGAGCCTATTGTATGGAATGAAAGAACGGGCAATATAGTAGGAGGCCACCAGAGAGTGCAGGTGTTAAAGGATCTGGGAGAGACAGAAGCAGAAGTATCGGTAGTAAATTTAAGCCTAAAGGACGAAAAGCAGTTGTCGTTAGCCCTTAATAGGATCAAAGGCAAATGGGACTACGACAAATTAAGAGACGTGTTACGAAGCCTCGAAGGGATGGACTTGAGTCGTACCGGATTCCGACCAGATGAAATAGCAGTGTTGCTGGAAGAGGACGACGTAGGAGAAGTGGACTGGGACGACGATTGGGGATTCGAGCCGTTAAACGAAAGCTGGATAGTAATACTGAAATTCCCCAACTACGATAAAGCAAACGAATGGGCAGAAGAACACGGCTACGAAGGCCAGTGCAAACAGGGAACGAAGACGACAGCAATAAGGGTGGACAATGAGTAGTGAATTAACAAAAAATTACGGATCACCAAGATGGACAAACGAGATAGCGGACTGCAGTATGCCAATGACATTCGATACATATAGCAAATGCAGTTACAACTGCATCTACTGCTTCGCTTATTTCCAAAAGGCGCACATCTTGACGGATTACAAAATTGGCGATGTAAGATGCGTCAATCCGGATAAAGTAAAAAACCTTTTCGACAGCGCATTCGCGAACGATGAGAAAGCTGTAACCAAGAACGAACGGCAGTTCTTTCCGTACATACAGGCAAGGAAAGTGATGCAGTGGGGAGGAATGGCAGATGAGTTTGACGAATACGAAAAAGCCCACGGGATCACACTGGAACTGTTAAAGTATTTCGACCAGATAGACTATCCACTGTCATTAAGCACAAAAGCCACGTGGTGGACAAAAGACGACAGGTATATGAGTCTGTTTAGAAAACACGCACATAATTGGCACGTCAAAATATCGATCATAACGAATGACGATGAAAAGGCCAGAAGAATGGAAAAAGGCGTAGACAGTTCGACGGAGAGGCTGGAAGCGATCAAAAGACTGACAGACGCAGGCATACACGTAACTTTGAGATTAAGGCCATACATAATAGGAGTGAGCGACGACTGGAGAGAGCTTATAAGACGCGCAAAGGACGCAGGAGCAGACAGCGTAACAACAGAGTTCTTTTGTATAAAAAGTAGAGCGGATCAAAACCTCAAAAAACGGTACGCTGAAATGTCGAAAATAGCCGGCTATGACATTCATACATTCTATATGAAAAACAGCCACCAGAACGGATATAAGAGGCTCTCAAGGGCAATTAAAATCCCCACAATAAAGGAAATGAGCGAGTATTGCCACGATCTGGGAATGCGATTCCACTCGAGCGACGCACAATGCAGGGACTACAACGACGCTTGCAATTGTTGCGGAGTACCGCCAGAGTTTAACAGCCATAGAGGCCATATAGGGCAGGCTGTTATTATAGCGAGAGAGAAGGGAGAAGTGCACTGGAGCGACATAAGCCCGTATATCGATGAAATGTTCGGCTTTAACTGGGTAGAAGCAACCTCATATAACACAGGCACTAATCAAGCCAGAGCGTTAAGACTGCGAATGAGTATGGCGGACTATTTACACAACAACTGGAACAAGCCCAAGAATCCGTCCAGCCCAGCGAGAGCATACGAGGCATATTAGCACCAGACCGGAAGGACGAACACGGAGACATAGTTTATAAATACAAAGGAGTGCAGACCGGTGGCGAGAACAGGCAGACCCAGAATAGAGATAGATAAAACACAGTTTGAGAAGCTGTGTAGCATTATGTGCACCGAAGAAGAAATAGCCGGCTTCTTCGGTTGTTCCATAGATACAATAGAGAGATTCTGCAAAAGGGAGTATGAAAAGACTTTTGCGGAGCTATATAAAACATTCGGCAGTTACGGCAAAATATCCTTGCGCCGTACGCAGTTCAAATTAGCGGAGAAAAGCCCAGCGATGGCGATATTCTTGGGCAAGAATTATTTAGGCCAGAAAGACACGATAGAACAGACCATAACGGCGATAGAGGATCTCACACCGCTCGCGGAGTTACTGAATGCAGACGATTGATTGGAAACCATTTTCACAAAAACACAAGGCCTACATAAAAAACGCGCTGAACAACAAGATGAACGTGGCAGAAGGCGCGATACGATCCGGAAAGACCATAGACCACTGCATAATAGCGTCTATGTACCTTGAGACCTGCGCGGACAAAATACACCTTGCAAGCGGATCAACCATAGGCAACGCCAAACTGAACATAGGCGCTTGTAATGGATACGGGCTGGAAAACCTTTTCAAAGGAAGATGCAGGTGGGGACAGTACAAGGGTAATGAAGCCCTTATAATACAGACCAAGACAGGCGAAAAGGTAGTTATATTCGCCGGAGGCGGAAAAGCAGACTCGTACAAGAAGATACTGGGAAACTCCTACGGGCTTTGGATAGCAACAGAGATAAACGAGCATTACGACTGCGAAGACTCGAGGACATCATTTATAAAAGTCGCTTTTGGACGTCAAGTAGCTTCAAACCGGCCTTTAGTGCTATGGGATCTCAACCCGTCCAGCCCAGCAGACCCAATATACGAAAATTACATAGACCTATATAAAGATCAATACAAAGGAGGCTACCAATACCAGCATTTCACGATGGCAGATAATCTGTCGATTACGCCAGAGCGACAGGAGGAGATAGCCAGCCAGTATGTAGAAGGATCAATTTGGTACAGGAGAGACATATTAGGAGAGCGGTGCATAGCAGAAGGCCTAATATACCCTATGTACGAAGAAGCAAAAGGAACGCCAAAGACAAATTCGGAGACCGGAGACTACACAGGAATGTTCGAAGAGATAGGGCTGTCCATTGACTACGGAACGCAGAACGCCTTCGCAGGACTATTATGGGGAAAGCAGGAAGGCGTATGGTACGCATACAGAAATTATTACTATTCCGGACGCAAGGAAGGCAGACAAAAAACTGATGAGGATTACGCTGACGATTTAGATTTACTTACAGAAGATATTGTGCTACAATACGGGCAGAAGATAGAAGTAATAATAGACCCGTCGGCATCGAGTATGAAAGCTTCTTTACGGAAAAGATCACGATACAAAGTAAGGGACGCAGATAATGCGGTAGAAGATGGTATCAGAGAGACAGCCACGGCCTTGCAAAAAGGGCTGATAAAGATCAGCCCAGATCTCGAGGATTTTTGGAAGGAGATAGCCGGATACGTATGGGATAACGATGAAGGAAGGGAAAGGCCTATTAAAATAAACGACCACGATATGGACGCACTTCGATATTGGGTCAAGACAAAACGCATAGTTAAAAGGAGGCATTGATGTTTAGAGGCGTTACACCAACATATACATTTATTGCACCAGACGGCTTGGATATGAGACAAGCAAGGCAGGTATGGGTAACATTTGCCACGCCAGATGAGAGGGAGATACTGACCAAGACTGGCGATGATGTCACCATAACGGAGCATACGGTGCAGGTATATTTGACACAGAACGAAACGCTACGCTTTCCCACACGGGATGTTAAGGTACAGTTGAACTGGATTTATCAAGACGGGCTGAAAGTGAAGCGAGCAAGTTCAAACAAGTTTATTATCAAAACGGAGAATAATTTAAAGAACGAGGTGCTATATGCCGATTGAATACCCGTTTGAATTAGCAAGGCGTGACGAGGAATTTACATTTACATTTGAAGAGCCAGAGGTAAATTTCACCATAGAGGAATCTATAATCATAAGCGGTGAAACATATGATGTATACCGTGGCGAATATGTAGTCACACCGAAAAAGGATCAGCAAACGATCCTTGAAACAAAAGAGAAACTAATGGCAGATGATGTGACTGTATTAAAGATACCGTATTATGAAACATCCAACGAAAGCGGACTAACGGTATATATTGCAGGCGAAGATGATTTAATTATCGGAGGTAATTGATAATGGCAAAAAACAAGATAATCTATGGCGGTACTGTACTGATTGACCTAACTGATACTACTGCTGTAGCAAGCGATGTTGCAAGCGGAAAATACTTCTACGGAAGAGATGGTGTCAAAACAGAAGGAACATCCACAAAAGATTCCGACACAAGTGATGCAACCGCATTAGCAGGAGAAATCCTTGCAACAAAAACTGCCTATGTAAATGGCAACAAGATAACAGGTACAATGCCCAATAGAGGAGCGGTAGAAGGAGTTATTTCTGACAAGACAGTACCTTACACAGTACCGCAGGGATACCACGATGGAAGTGGAACAGTCACTCTGGATTCTGCAAGTTTAACGGCATTGGTGGCAAACAATATCCGTGAGAATGTTGAAATCCTCGGTGTAACAGGAACTATGAGCGGAAGCGAAGGAATGCATCCACAGAGCAAGACAGTAACGCCTACTGCATCATCCCAGACCATACTTCCAGATACTGGATATAACTGCTTATCACAGGTAACAGTCAACGCAATTCCTTATGTTGAATCAGCCAATACTTACGGAACAACAGTAACGATAGGATAGAAAAAATGGCAAAGAACAAGATAATCTACAATGGCAACACTTTGATAGATTTAACAGGTGATACCGTAACAGCCGATAAGCTGATGCAAGGTTATACAGCCCACGACAGGACAGGTGCGCTTATAACAGGCACAGCCACGGGTGGTGGAAGTGTAACGCAAGACCAAGACGGATTTATTATATTACCTCCCGATGGAGGCGGTAGTCCAAGCGTGAGCGGTCTTGAGTATGAGGAAGGGACTTGGACACCGAGTGAGGACACAAATTATACAACTATCACGTTTACTAACTCGCATACTGACGCTCCAATTTTAGCGATGATTTCTGACGTGTCCAGTGGTTTGGTTCCTGCATCGTCTTTTTATGCGTGTGGCATTTTTAACTGGTATCAATATACTGGAGTTGCTCCAAACAGTATGTATGCTTTTTATGCAAGAAGGTACACAAATTCAAGTGGCACTGCTACTGGAACCAGTGGAAACATTAACGTAGAGTCAAACATTGCAGATTATGTTACAAATGAGGTTTATCATCCAGTGTTAAGTAACACAACAGGGTATTTCCGCACGAGTCGCACCTACAAATGGATAGCGGTATGGGCACCAACAACATAAAGGAGGCTTTATATGGACACATTAGAAATATTCGGTGATGAATACACAGGGGTCACAGGCATAAAAGCCACCGACGATAACGACCAAATCAAAACATACATAAGACCGCAAGGGACGAAGAGCATCAGCGCAAACGGAACGGGAATAGATGTTGCAGAATACGCTTCGGTAGATGTAAATGTGTCCGCACCGACACCAAACCTGCAAGCCAAGACCTATACGGTAGATTCAGCGGGAACATCCACAGTCACGGCTGACAGCGGATATGATGGACTGTCGAGCGTGGCGGTGAGTGTGCCGAGTGCAGACCCATTCGTTAATATATATGGTTCTTCATTTTACACCGAGGGCAATCAACGCAAGTGGCGTGAATATCCTCGTATGGAAATTTCTGTAGCCGATGGGGACAAAGAAGGATGGCTGTCTGATGGGTACTCAAAACAGGGAGAGCCAATGAGTTATAATGCTGTTCCATCAGGTACGGTTATAACACCAACCGAATCCTCACAAACCATCGGTGGCGCAAATTACATGATGGAAAACGTAGTAACAGTAAACGCCATTCCGTCAAACTATGTCGGTAGCGGTATCACACAGAGGTCATCATCAGACCTAACGGCAAGCGGTGCAACGGTTACAGTTCCAAGTGGATACTATGCGGAACAAGCAAGCAAGGCAGTAGCAACAGGAACTACGGGAACACCGACCGCCACAAAAGGAACTGTATCTAACCATTCTGTATCAGTCACACCGAGCGTAACCAATACAACGGGATACATCACAGGAAGCACCAAGACAGGTACTGCCGTAACAGTATCAGCAAGCGAATTAGTTAGCGGAACACTCAATGTCACATCAAGCGGTACAAAGGATGTAACCAATTATGCAAGTGCTTCCATCCCAAGCGGTAGTACCACCGTAAATGAAGCGATTGACATATCAAGTATGATGTCCGTGAGCATATCATCATCGGGAAAGATTACCGCAACCGCTGATGGTTATAATTTAATAACACCATCAGTAACCGCAGGATATATATCAAGTGGGACTCAAGGCGAAGTCGATATTACGGGTAGTGCAACCAAACAGTTAACAGCCCAAGGCTATACCGTATACGATACATCAACTACCGACCAAACTATAATGAGCGGAACGTATCTTACGGGAAACCAAGTCATCAAAGCGGTTTCGGTAAGCGGATTATCAGCCAACACCATATTGAGCGGAACAACGGTCAAGATAGGCGATGTAGACGATGATGATAGAATTGCTTCAGTAACGGGAACGGTTACATTCTCAACCATCTATACAGGTTCAAGCAATCCGTCATCAAGTACAGGTGTTAACGGTGACATTTATTTGAAGGTGATATAATATGGCTACAATGAGATTAGTACCAAGTACGTATTACAGGAATAACAGTTCATATGTTACTGTAACCAATCCCAATAATATGTATACCAACACGGACAGTACTACATATGCATCCGTACAAAACACACGTAACTCTACATCGAATACCTATTACTGTTATCTGCGAGGATTCAATTTCAGCGACATACCAAGCGATGCAGAGGTAACAGGGTTTACGATCAAGATCAAGGCGAATGAATCGTATATGTCAACATCGTCTTCCTATAGGATGTCCTTATATAACGGAACGACATCTATTGGTAGCACTACGGTCACATCGTCTTTATCAACATCGGTACAGACTTTCACATTCCCGATTCCGTCAACACTTACTTGGGAAACGCTGAAAGGCTACGGGACAAACTTCGGCATCCGTATCCCATTAAGGCGTTCGAGTACATCATCGGGTTCGTATGTGTACGTCTACGGTGCGGAGATAGAGGTAACTTATACAGTTCCTGTCTACCACAATGTCACGATCAGCAACAGCACATCAGCGACCGTAACCGCATCGGATACGAATCCATTAGAAGGCACAGATGTCGAGATAAGAACGGACACTATCTCCGGCATCACCATCAAGGACAACGGAACGGATGTTACAAGTCAGTTTACGCAGAGGCAAGGGCAAGCCGAATCATATGAAGTAGAAAATGTCGGCACTTACGGATTCACGCTAAACAGTAGCACAGGGTATTATGTCAGCAACAACAAGGGCGTGGATAAATCCGCATCGGTATGCAGAGTTAACTTCTATGTTCCTGTATCAGCCACGATTACATTCACATACATAAACTATGCCGAGCAAGGCTATGACTTCGGTGTGTTCGGTAATATAGACACAGCACTCAATACAAACTACTATCCCGCAGGAAGTAGTGGTGCGACCATATCGGATTCAAGCTATAAATTGGCTTGTAACACTTCGTCACATAATATATCATCCGCACAGACATTGACCTATTCAATGTCAGCAGGCGAGCATTATATTGATGTCAAGTTCAGCAAAGACGATGGAAGTGCTTCCAACAACGATACGCTTCAGTTCAAGGTGGCTATAACATTGGACGAGCCATACACACCCGGAACGTACTACGGCTATGACATTACGAACATATCCGCAGATCATACGATAGTGGTTACTGCGAGCGCACAGGACACAGCCTATTTAAAGGTAAACGGCGCGTGGGTAGAAGTAAGCGAAGTTTACAAAAAGATAAACGGGAACTGGGTAAAGCAAACGAGTTTGGCAAATGTATTCGACAATTCTAACAATTATTTACTGAATTAAAGGAGCATAAATGAAAACTTATCAAGATTTACTTGAGGTTGGAGAAAACGAACAGAAAAGAATGGACTTTGTGAAGGCAGTTATAAAGGATCATCAAACATCAAGCCTTTACACCACGGCACAAGTAGCGGAGGATTATTACAGAAAGAAAAACCGCACCATACTGGAATACCAGAAACTGCTGACAAAAGTCACCGGAGAGATAGTGCCGGACGTATATACATCAAATTACAAATTGACCTCTAATTTCTACGGCCGGTTTACAACGCAGTTAGCACAGTACCTTCTGGGCAACGGCATTTCTTTCGAGGAAGAATCGACAAAAGACAAATTGGGGAAGGACTTCGAAAAGAAAATTCTAAAGGCCACAAAGCTCGCGCTCATCGGAGGCGTTTGCTTTGGATATTGGAATTTGGATCATCTGGAAATATTCCCCGTGACGGAGTTCGCGCCTCTTGTAGATGAGGACACCGGCAAGATAAGGGCCGGAGTTAGATTCTGGCAACTAAACGCAAACAAACCTTTAAGAGCGGTATTTTATGAAGAGGACGGCTTCACAGAATACAGATGGCAGGACGGTAAAGGCTCAATAGTAAACGACAAAAGAGCCTATGTACTAAACATCAAATACACGGAAAACGGAGGCGAGGAAATAGTCGAAGGTGAGAATTACGAAGGCCTGCCAATATATCCATTGTGGTGTGATGATACGCACCAGTCTACCATAGTGGGATTAAGGGAGAATATTGACGCATACGACCTTATAAAAAGCGGATTCTGTAATACCATCGACGAAGCTTCCATCGTGTATTGGACGCTGAATAACGCCGGAGGAATGGACGAAGTAGATCTGGCGCAGTTTTTACAGAGGATCAAAGAGCTACACGGCGCTTTTGTAGACGACAATGTTACAGCAGAGCCACATTCCATAAATCCGCCAATAGAAGGCAGGGAGAAACTGCTGGAAAGATTAAGAGCGGATCTGTACGAGGACGCGATGGCGCTGGACACAAAGAATATCGCAGACGGAGCGGTAACGGCCACCCAGATTAAAGCATCGTATGAGCCTATAAACTCCAAGGCAGACGACTTGGAATACCAGATCACGGAATTTATAGAAAAGATACTCGAGCTGTTAGGCATTGAGGACACGCCGACGTATACGAGATCAAAAATCGTCAACACGCAGGAAGAGATAGATACAGTAATAGCAAGCGCACAGTATTTAAACGACGAATATGTAGCAAAGAAAATACTGGAACTGCTTGGAGACGCAGACAAGACGGAAGAAGTATTAAGTGGGTTGGTAGAGGATAGGTTGTTGAGCTATGACAGAGGAAGAACTGCTGAGGGAACTGGAGCAGAAATTAACGAAAGAATATAGAGATACCGAGGCCGTCGTAAGGCGAAAAATCGCCTATTTCACGAAGGATTTTAACAAAGATAACCAACTGATGCAAAAGAAGGTTAAAGCCGGTGAAATAAGCAAAAAAGAGTACCAGAAATGGTATAAAGACCAGATGTTTACAATGAACTGGTCTAAAAAAATGGCGAAGGAAATATCGAAAGACATAACCAACGCAAACGAGACGGCCTCAAAGATCATAAACAACGACACTTCCGAAGTGTTTCTGTTCGGTTGCCAAGAAGCGAAGAAGGAGCTGGGAGAATATTTTGAGTTTGAAGTATTTGACCGCAAACAGTTAAGCAAAATAGCCCAAGACAATCAAGACCTGTTGCCAAAATCAAAAGTAGACATACCCAAAGACCGGAAGTGGAATGAAAATCGAATAAGATCAGCACTATTACAGAGTGCAATGAAAGGCGAATCGGTGCAGAAATTATCGAAACGGCTGGAAGTGGTTGTCGGAATGAACAAAACATCGGCAATACGGAACGCGAGGACGATGATGACAGCTTCGCACAATATGGGTAAGCTGGAGACCGGATATGAAGCAGAGAAACTGGGAATATCCGTAAAAAAAAGATGGGTAGCGACATTCGATGACAGAACAAGAGCCAGCCACAGACATTTACACGGAGAAACCGTAGACATAGATGAGGAGTTTTCCAACGGGCTAATGTTTCCGGCAGATCCAGACGGAGACCCAGAAGAAGTATACAACTGCAGATGTACGATTAGGTATGTAAGGGGAGAAAGAAGCGCAGGAATGTCAAAGGAGGATTTTGACAAGAATATCCAGCGGATCAAAGACATAAAGGCGGAAAACCGGAAGTACAACGAACGAGAAAAGAAAAAACGAAAAAATGGCTGATTTCACCATAGAAAACGAACACATAGACGAACTGCTGAATGCGCTGACGGAAAAGAAAAAAGCCGTATTGACGGCGGTAGGCCTCGAAGCGAGCGGAAACGTAATCGACGAGATAACAAGCCTCGGAGCAGTAGACACCGGCCTGTTAAGGAATAGCATCACCTTCGCAATAAGCGGAGAAGGCGCGCATATCGGATCATACACGGCAGACAAGGCTAAAATTATAAATGGCCAAGCGGTATTGATGAAAGGATCATATTTTGGCCTCGCGCCAAACGACAATATACCGGCAGTATATATCGGAACAAACGTCGAATACGCTAAATATGTGCAATTCGGGACAAGCAAATACCCAAAGGCGCGAGACTTTATGAGCGCTCCAATAAAAGCGAATTTAGGCACATATAAACAGATTATAGAAGAAGAACTAAAGAAGCCTTAAAAACACGTTGAAAACGGCGATTTAAGGCCTAAAAACGCTTTACAAAACGACTTAATATTGTTATAATTAACTACGACCGAATGGCAAAGGAATGCCTACGAAGAAAAGGAGGAACAAATGGCTCTAACAAGAAAGTTTTTATCCGCTCTGGGAATTGAAGCGGACAAAATCGACGAAATTATCACAGCACACACGGAGACCGTAGACGGGCTAAAAGAAGATATAAAGAAATACAAGACGGACGCAGAAGCCTACGCGACAGCAAAAGCCGAACTGGAGGAACTGAAAAGCGCCACCAGCAAAGACGACTCTTACAAGATCAAATACGATGCGATTAAAGCACAGTTTGAGGAATTTAAGAAGGATCTCGAGAATAAGGCGACTGCAGAAAAGAAGGCGACAGCGTACAAAGCATTATTATCTAAAGCCGGAGTTAGCGAAAAACTCGTAGGCAAAATTTTAGCCGTTACTAAACTGGATGATTTCAAGCTTGACGGAGACGACATAAAAGACGCTGACAAAGTACTGGACAGCATCAAAGAGGAGTGGGCTGACTTCATTGTAAAGACAAAAGCAGAAGGCGAGACCACAAAGACACCGCCTAAAGGAACAGGCGCGAAAAAGACCACAGATGAGATATTAGCGATCAAAGACCCAGTAGAAAGACAAAAGGCCATCGCTGAAAATCTCGACTCATTCACAATGTAAAAAGGAGATCAAACTATGGCAAATGTTTTAACAACTGCTGAAACCAATGTAATCAAACAGGCGCAGATGGCGAAGGTAAGAGAAGTTGACTTCGTTCTGCAGTTTACCCACAATTTCCTTCCTAAACTGATCGAGGCGCTTGGTGTAACCAGAAAGATCCCTATGCAGGAAGGAACTACAATGTACTACTACACCACAACCGGAACTCTCGAATCCGGAGTAGTAGCAGAAGGCGACATCATTCCACTTTCCCAGTACCAGAGAAATAAAGTGCCTTTTGGCGAACTGGGACTGATGAAATGGAGAAAGGCGACCACCGCAGAAGCCATCAAGAAGTCCGGTTACACAGAAGCTGTAACAGAGACCGATAAGAAGATGGTAAGCGATATCCAGAAGAGCATTAGAACAAACTTCTTCACCTTCCTTAACGGAACTATCACAGGATCAACCGCAGTAACCGGAACAACCTTACAGGCTGTACTGGCAAAGACTTGGGGACAGTTACAGGTATTATTCGAGGACGACGCTATTGCGCCGGTACACTTTGTTAACCCTCTCGACATCGCAGACTACCTTGCTACTGCAACGATCAGCACCCAGACCGCATTCGGAATGACTTATATCGAAGATTTCCTCGGACTCGGCACTGTAATTATGAACTCACAGGTAACACAGGGATCTGTAGTGTCCACCGCTAAAGACAACCTCATTATGTATTATCTTACAATGGGAGGCGACCTTGCAAACGCATTCAACCTTACCACAGACGAGACTGGATACATCGGCGTACACTCTTATCCCACAGAGAACAGAGCGCAGGTAGAAATGCTTGCTATGTCCGGCATTCAGTTCCTTGTCGAGTATGCACAGGGAGTTGTAAAAGGAACTATCAGCGCGAGCGAGAGCGACGGCGAGTAAAGGAGTAAAAAATGCTTTACGAATTATGCTTGGAACTGAACAATTTCTTCGAGTATGCCGTGTACATTGGCGATGTCGAAATTGAGGACGGCAACGTCAAAACAAACTTGTTACAAGATGGTCAGTATTTCCGCATAGTCGGAAGCATCTTTAATGACGGAGTATACAAGTACCCAGAAAGGCAGTTAAGGGACGAAGTATACCACGGAGGCTTATGGGCTATGGCAGTCCCTGCGGAAGTCATAGCCCTAAACGCTGAAATAGAAGCTTGGAAGAAAGAATATATGTCCGCTGGATCACAGGCTATGTCGCCGTTCCAGTCCGAGTCGTTTGGAGGATATTCGTACACAAAAGCAACCGGCAACAGCAGTAGCGGAAATTCAACAGCAGGCTGGAGAGATATATTTAAAAGTAGGCTTGACAGATGGAGGAAGTTAAAGTGAGCTTATTAGACGCAGGAATGGAGAAGTGCGTAAAACTTGACAAGACCACAGCAGACGATGGATACGGAGGCTATGATATAATATGGCGAGAAGGCTTCTCCTTCGATTGCGCCGTAACATTTGACACATCTATGCAGGCAAGAGTAGCTGACCAAGCGGGAGTAACATCGCTGTACACAATTACAACACGCAAAAACCTTATTCTGGAATACCACGATGTATTTAGAAGAGTAAGGGACGGGAAGATATTTAGAGTAACTTCGGACGGAGACGACAAATACACTCCGGACAGCGCTACACTGAATATGAGACAAGTAACGGCAGAGGAGTACATCTTAAATGGACAAGTCGCAGGCGATTAATAGTTTTTGGAATAGTTTTGGCATACCGGCGTTTGATCAGTACACAGTACCAGAGGACGTGAGTATGCCTTATATTACATTTGAGGCATCTACGGATTCGGTCAACTCAAATATACCAATGACAGCATCGCTGTGGTATAGGGACAGCAGTTGGCGAGAAATATCGCAGATGGCAGACACAATTTCCGCGAGGATCAGTTATAGTTTCTATATCACGGCTATAACCGGAGGTTATATGGTAATAAGACGCGGAGAAGTATTCGCCCAAAGAATGAATGACCCAGACGATCCGGACGTAAGACGTATTCTTATAAGCGTAATAGTAGAATTTTTGACAGAAAATTAAAGGAGATATTATGGGACTTTACACTAAAATATCGCAGGACGCATTCGAAGAAATGCAGTTGGACGCTGGTATCCTCTTAACAACATTTAACCCATCCACGCCAACAGTAACCGACGCGAACATCGTATGCGCCACCACCGGAGGCATAAACGCCTCTTGCGTACCCACATACGAAGATATTGCGGAGGACGTGGACAACGCGCCCAACAATATGAAGGAGTTTAAGAAACTGACAGGCTGGGACTGCAAGATGTCAGCGACCGCACTCGGAACAAGCCCAGCACTCATAAAGAAGGCTTTAGGCGCAGGCGACATTACAGATAGTACAAAAATTACGCCTAGGAGAGACTTGGCGCAAAGTGATTTCAGCGACCTGTGGTGGGTAGGCGATAGAGCTGACGGAGGCTTCCTCGCGATCAAACTTATTAACGCATTATCAACAGGAGGCTTTACACTCCAGACCACCAAAAACGGAAAAGGGCAGGTATCGTTGGAGTTTACAGGCCACGTATCCAGCTCCGCGCAGGATACAATGCCAATGGAATTTTATTCCGTTGAGGGGTAATTATATAAGGGAGGAGCAAAGGTGAAAATAACAGATTTCAAAGGCGTTGAAGCCGTAGATGTACTGGCAGACATAATGATGCCCGTGGCTAACATAGTAAGCGATGAGGATTTTAAAGCCTATATCGGCGCAGGAGACAAGACCGGAATGCAAATAGCGGTATACATACTGAAAAACCACCAGAATGATGTTCTGGATATGTATGAACCACTAATGAAAGAAAGCAAAGAAGAGGCCACACCTACCAAACTGATACGACTGGTATTAGACATCGCCAGCGATCCAGATATAAGTAGCCTTTTTATCATGCAGGGTCAGAGCGAAGCCTTGACACCTTCTGGCTCTGCTACGGAGAATACAGAGGACGGCTTGAGATAAAGCCGTTTCTTTGCTATTACAAGGCAAGACTACGGCAAGACAGACTGGAATACGAGTACAAAAGATATATGGCCAATTTGTCGATGCACAATGTGAATAATCTGGCAGAAGTGTATGGCGGTGTTAAAATTACGAAAACCTTCGACGATATAATAAAAGCCACGCCGGAGGCACAGAAAACAGCTGATGAGATCATAAACAGTTTTAAAGAACGGCTAAACGGAGATTATTATGAATCTATTTGATTTAGTAGCCACATTAAGGCTCGATACAACTCAATATGAAAAAGAACTGGGAGCGTCGGCAGAAAAGGCAAAGGGCTTCGGATCAAAAGTAGGCGGATTTATAAAAGGAGGCACAGCGGTAATAGCCGGCGTAACCGCCGGCGTTACTGCATTAGGCGGAGCATTTGCATATAACAGCAAGAAAGTCGCGGACTACGGAGACAACGTGGACAAAATGTCGCAGAAGCTTGGCCTGTCAACAGAAGCCTACCAGAAGTGGGACTATGTAATTCAGTTATCCGGAGCGGACATAGATTCTATGTCTACCGGATTAAAAACGCTTACAAACAAGCTGGACGACGCGAAGAACGGAGGCAAGAAATCCATAGAGACCTTCGAAAAACTTGGAATATCTATGGACGAACTGGAAGGCGCAAGTCGAGAGGAAGTTTTTGAAAAAACGATCAAAGCATTCCAAGGAATGGAAGACTCGGCAGAAAGAGCGTCATTGGCCAACAAGCTATTCGGTCGAAGCGGACAGGAATTAACACCGCTATTCAACCAAACCGCAGAAAGCACCGAAGAACTGTTAAAGAAGGCGCAAGACTACGGAATGGTAATGAGCGACGAAGCCGTAAAAGCCTCGGCGGAGTTTAACGACAGTTTGACCACATTAAGCCAGACGACAGAAGGCCTCAAAAACCGCTTTATGGGAGATTTTTTGCCATCGCTTACAAAAGTTACAGACGGACTGGCGCTTGTGTTTACCGGAGATATGTCTGGAGCAGATCAAATAGTGCAAGGCGTAAAAGATCTGGCCGATAAAATCAGCAAACAATTACCCAAGTTTTTAGAATTAGGCGAAAAGATAGTCGGAGGACTCGCAGACGCAATACTCGACAGCGCACCAGCATTATTATCGCAAGGGACTAAACTTATAACAGATCTGGCGACGCGATTTATAAAAGATTTGCCAAAGATTATATCCATTGGGACGGATATAATCACAAGCGTAGTAGACGGGATCACGAAAGCCATACCGGATTTAATCAAGGCTATGCCTACGATCATAACATCAATAGTAACAGCGTTAGCCCAGAACTTTCCAAAGATCATTAAAAGTGGAGGCGAATTATTATTAGCGCTGGTAGACGGGATCATAAAAGCCGTACCCGTATTAGTTAGGCAAGCGCCACAGATTATTTCCGCATTCATTCAAGGCATCGCCGGAATGTTTAATTCAATAGCAGAAACAGGATCACAAGTCGTGCAGAAAATTGTATCCGGAGTTTCGAATATGTGGGGTTGGTTAAAAGAGCAGATAGCAGGCTTCGCATCAAAGATACCATCTTATATTAGTAATGCAATAACAGGGCTTTGGAGCATAGGCAAGGAAATTGTCAAAGGAATATGGAGCGGAATCACAGGCAATTTACAATGGATCAAAAACCAGATCTCCGGCTGGGTAGGAAGCGTAAAAGACTTTTTGAAAAAGTTATTTGGAATATCATCGCCTTCCAAATGGGCAAGGGACGTCATAGGAGGAAATATTGTAAAAGGACTCGCACTCGGATTAGAACAGGGAGAAGATCTGGTGCAGAACAGTTTCGACTCAATAATGCCAGAATATGATGGCGAATATTCTATGAATGTAGAGAGACCGGCAAGCGCTACCAATGGAGTAAGCATAGTAAACTACATAACGGTAGACGGCGCAGAAGATCCAGAGGACTTTACAGATAGGTTTGTACGGAGATTAAGAATGGATATGAGGACGGTATAATGGGCAAGACAAAGAAGCCAAGCGGATTATCGGTAACAAGGGACGGATACAAGTTTATTTTTTCTTGGAAGATCGGAAGCGATAACTATGGTGCAGGGCAGAATCTGCAATGGCGCAGAAAGAAATATAACGGTGACTGGGCTGACTGGCAGAACAAAAGTATTGGAACATCTGCCACCACCGCAAATGTAACATTCACCAAAGCGAACTATTATCCGAATACCAATAATTTTATTAAGGCAGTACAGTTTAGAGTGCGTGGCAAAAGAAGCCCGTACACAAAGGACGGAAAAACCATCACTCCAGAAATGTCGGATTGGGTATCAAAGTCTTTTGATTTAAAGATACCTAAAAAGCCGTCTTTGACCGCCACTTTGACTACATCTAATGTAACCACTTTTGCTTGGAGCATTGCTACAAGTGCAGACGATGGGTATTTATATACCAAATATGAGTGGCAGTCTATAAGGGTTGCGGAAAGCAACGAAACTGACGGATCAAAACTGACTTGGAACAGTTCCGCAACAGGGTATCAAAGCGGTGACGGTACAAGCACAAGCGGAAGTCAATCCATCACAGAGGATACCACGACAATATCAAGCGGATCACATACCAGATGGTTTAGAGTAAGGTCAAGGGGTGTTGCAGGATCATCGGACTGGGTATATGCCAAACACGTTTATGCAAGCCCCAAGCAAGCCGATCTAATAGAAAACAAATGCTCATCAACAGCGAAATCGTATGGGTATTTATGCCAAGTCAAATGGAAAGCATCAAGAACTGTAGCATATCCAATCGATGAAACAGTCGTACAGTATACAAAGGCAATTCCGATTGAGGATATGAAAATACCTACAAATCCAAGTTGGCAAGATGCAAATATTTCGGCAGATACAAAAGGAACAGATACCGCAGTATTTAGGATTGACGGGGCGTTGGCAGATGATCAATGTATTTATGTGCGTGTCAATACTAAACACGATGCAAATATACAGTATGGACAGCCCTATTTGTTAAGAGTCGGCAAACTGGCGAACCCGTCAACTCCTACGGTATCAGTAAACAACAGAATCGCCACGGTGACCGTAACCAACAATTCAAGTGCAGGCATTTATACTGGAAATCAAGATTATTCCAAGTTGTTTTTGCATATTCGTTACAAAGGAGCAAAGCATTACACCGATGGAAGAGATATAGGAATCATTCCATATGGTCAGACATCAGTTTCTGTAACTCTTCCAAATTTTACTGACGAAACAGCATACAGTTTTGGTGCAAAGGCTATAGTAGGCAAATATTCTGGGGTATCTGCTACGGAAACCGATATGGAGTCAAGCAGAATTTGGATGACGGGGAATGTTCCCAAAGCCCCAACAAATATCAATGCAGAGTTTCGGAAAACAGGCGATGTAAGAGTCACTTGGGACTGGGGCTGGGATGATGCAGACTCCACCGAGGTATCTTGGGCATACTCCAAGACTGCGTGGGATAGCACAGATCAGCCAGAAACTTTCCTTGAGGTAAACAAAGGCAAAATCGTAAGGATCAGCAATGTCGAGGTCGGCAAGACTTTATATGTTAGATTAAGGCATATTGCCGATGAAGCGTACAGCCCTTATTCGGATAAGGTAGCGGTTGATTTGACATTGCCACCGCAGAAACCAGTATTATCGCTGTCAAGCGGTACGATCACCGAAAAGGGCAAGGTTACAATATCTTGGAACTATGGAAGCGGTGATGGATCGGAGCAGGCATATGCAGAACTACGATCTGTAAGCGGAACAACGATCGGATCGGAACTGGCAAGAACCACAAGCGCACAGCATATTACCCTATATGCCCAAGATATGGGTTGGACCGGCGGTAACAGTTACACGATGGCATTGAGGGTCAAGTCAGCATCTGGCAGTTATTCCGATTACAGCGATTCGGTAACGGTCAAAGTAAAAGAGCCGATCGTTGCAAGCGTATCATCAACGAGTCTGGTAAATGAAACGGTAGACGGCAGAACCTACAAGGCATTGAAAGAAGTGCCGTTAACCGTGACCGTAACTGGCGGTGATTATGCCTCAATATGCCAGTTGGCTATTGAAAGAGCAAGTTCCTACTTTTTGGAGCGACCAAATGAGAACGTATTTAACGGATATGAGGGTGAAACGGTTTATTATAAGACCCAAACAGGCGCAGGATCATTTACAATAGATAACGAAGATTTGATCGGTTATCTTGACGATGGTGCAGGCTATAATCTGGTTGCTACTGTATCCGACTCCTATGGGCAGAAAGATACGGCAAGACAGTATTTTGAAGTACATTGGACACATCAAGCGATCAAACCTACCGCTACTGTCGCTTATCAAAACGGATTTGCCCTAATATCGCCTATAGCACCAAGCGGAACAGCGACTGGCGACTACTGCGAAATTTACAGATTATCGGTAGATAAGCCAGAACTGATCGTACCAAATGGAGCATTCGGAAAGACATATACAGATCCATATCCGACCATTGGCGATTTTGGCGGTTACAGGGTGGTATTCAAGACCAAGAACGGTGATTATATCACTTCCGCAAATACATTTGCGTGGACGGATTATGAGGGCTTGTATAACTATGACAAGGCGATCATTGACTTTGGAACGGATAGAATCGATTTGTATTATAATGTAGATACGAGCCATAACTGGAGCAAGGATTTCACCCTTACAAAATACCTTGGCGGTAGCGTGCAGGGAGATTGGAATCCTGCGGTTGAGAGAAACTCAAACATCACAGCCGTACTGCTTAATCCACTTGAGCCAGAGATCATAGAAGGGTTGAGCAGACTGGCAGAGTACCCAGATATCTGCCATATTAGGATGACAGACGGTTCTAATTTCCACGCAAATGTAAATGTAAACAAATCATCAAGCCACGACAAATACGGGCTTGTAACGGAATACAGCCTTGATATAACAAGAGTTGACCCACAGGGTTATGACGGAATAAACCTTGACACGGAGTAAGATATGGACTGGAATAAAGGCTATGAGGCAAGATATTATGGCACATTTGTTGATCCTCTATCTTGGAGAGATATAGAAAGATTTGAGATCACATCTGGTAATATATCGCATACGATTGGCGAGTTGAGAGAATCGGCAGATATAGGGTGCGTTAACTATACTCAAGGCGAAAAATGGATACGGATTTGGCTTGATGCCAGACAGGACGGGGCAAGTTCACATACACCGATATTTACTGGGCTTGCCACAAGTCCTTCCGACAGCATTAACGGCAGATTGGTCAGCAATACTCTGGAATGCTATTCGGTGTTAAAGCCTGCACAGGATGTGCTTTTACCAAGGGGTTGGTACGCATCGGCAAATACAACAGGAACGGTACTGATCGAGGATTTGTTGGGGGTGATCCCTGCACCGCTTGAATATGAGCCAAACTCACCCAGACTCAAGAAACATATTATTGCAGAGGATGGGGAAAATCATCTGTCAATGGTCGAGAAAATATTGCTTGCCATTAACTGGCGATTACAGATCAAAGGGGACGGGACTGTATATGTAAGCCCCTTGCCAAAAAAGGCAAGTGCTGAATATGGCGTATA
>Ga0310690_10002334_pt1 | contig 31197 bp, 32 predicted proteins | sample AusTroGonzalo_MG_2_FD_207661 | JGI IMG/M metagenome (GOLD analysis project Ga0310690, IMG submission 207661) | Bovine rumen microbial communities from tropical cattle in Woodstock, Queensland, Australia - Gonzalo_04 (v2) (version 2) | ecosystem: Host-associated > Mammals > Digestive system >...
TTAGTGAATTTATCCCTATCCGCTGAGGCACTGGCGAAGTCCACATAGATAGTATTAGGTTTGATAGAATCATCAACCGTATACTTGATCTCCAGGTAACCCTCGAAATGTGTACTAGTATTATACCCATGCTTGACAGTATACTTATCCTCCTTAGTCTCAGTGGTGGTGGAGCTCTTATTACCAGCTAATGATAATCCGGCTCCCTCGAATTGTTTATTACGTATCTTACTCACTATATTAGCAGTTGTAGTGTCCTGTATCCATGTTATGCCATGATTCTTAAGGAATTGTGCAGGCTTAGCTATGCTCACTAATCCTGGTATGTTCCCCTTACCATCATGTGCTAAGCCAACCTTCTTAGCGGTTGCAATGTTCACTCCTCCAGGTTGCTTGACGAAGATATACATGAGACTAGCCTTCTTCAATTGTGTTTTCCTAAACCAGTCTGATTGTTTATATCCTGTATGGTCTGATAATACTTCAATGTCTATCCCGCCGAATATACAGACAAAGACATCATTCTTACCAGTGCAGCCTAGTTTCTTAGGATTAGTATGTGCATTAGGATTCCTGCTCCCGATGACAGTATTCTGTCCTAGTGCCTGGAATGCTGCCGCTATCTGATTCATTCTCTTAATGTCTGCGGATTTGCTATTGATCTCATCACTTACTATATGGAATGTCAATGTCATATTATCACCTTAGAATGGTTTAGTAGGATACGTAGAGTATCGGGCATTAGCTAATGTGCCCTGCTTCTTATAATAATCCTTCCAGCCTTTACTAGTTGATGGGTCTACGATTATGCCATTAATCTTACAGAATACATGCCCAGTACCTCCTCCGGCAGGCTTAACATGCACATATTGGAGGTTCTGGACGCCCTTATAATTGCACATGTCTAATAATAGTTCAGCCTTACAGCAACAATTGCCCTTCTTACTGGATAATGTCTTAGCTGGCGTCTGATAGAACCCTTTACGTTTACTATTATGCTTGATGTTATTAACTATCCATTTCCATAATGGCTTGATAGCATTCTCACCAGTAACGTCCTTAGCGCTCTTATCAGCCTGTTTAGTTACGCTGCTGGATACGCCCTTCTGAGTGGTTATGACATAAGTCTCTACAACCTCTTCCTCAGTCTCCTCCTCTCCTAAGCCATAGGTTATGAAGAGGTTAGGCTTATTATTGATGTATGCTCCCTTATCGCTCTTGTAAATGTTAATGCTCTGCGGATTATTCCTGTTGATACCATTACGTAATTGTATCTTATTCTTATAGACAGTATAATCCATGTTATCATTAGCCAGCTTATCAGTCTTGCCCTTCTTATAATAACGTAGTATCTTAGCCTTCTTAGGCACTAAGGATTTACCCATTATGATATTATTCTTTACTGGAACCTCTGCATGGTTACATAGGAATTCTATAGCGTCGCTGTAATAGTCATAATGTTTTAGACAATCATTAGCGAATGTGTACTTAGTCTTTTCCTCCTCCTCTGCACCATTCATCAGGATTTCTGACATGCAGTATCGGCGGTCAAGGTCTATGACCCTATCCGCACATTCTAACGTTAATACGGTGAGTTTATCATCTACATTAGCTGTTGAGACGTACCCTCCGAATACCTGTTCCTCCTTGCCATCAGTACGTTTCACGTACCAGTTAATCTCGTCCCGGTAATCAAATACTAATCCTGAACGGTTAGCGTTAGGATCAGTAGGCATTAACACCTCATCTAAGGCATGAGAATACATGAATTCAGCAGTCATAGTGTTTATCTGGAATTCATCAGTATGTGATGTCTCAGCGCTGATAGGCACTAACTGGTCCGTATCCAGGAGCGGATAATGTGATTCATACACATAATACCTGCGTATGATTATGCCATAGAATACTAGTGTCGGGGATAATTTCACCTTGATATTATTAGTGCCCTCCTTTAGGCTGCAATATATTATGTGCCTATTATAGTTCATGTCATTACTGACTACCTTATTATAGTCTATGTTATCATTACCCGCATCTACGCTGATGTATGCGTCATCTTCTAGTTTGACATTATCATATGTCTTATAGGTGTTAGTGTATAATATCTCTATCCTGTAATGGTCTGATGTGGCCTTAGCGTCATACTTGAATTCAAGGTTAAGATATGCTCCCTTCTTATATTCCTTATTATATTTAATGCCAGTCATGCCATCAAACCAGCACTTATCACCATTATGTGAGTAGTTGGCAGGATTAAGCGCAGTATACATGGTATCCTGTGTCTTATCATAGCTGTATATCTCGAACCTAAACTCCTCACCATCTAATCTTATGGTATTAGTCCTGTTAGCGTCAAAGTTACGGGTTATATGCTGGTTTCTAGTCATTTATTCCCTCCATTCAACATTAACCACCTGGTCCTTACTGTTCAAGTATTCTAGGAATACCTTCTCCACATCATCATATTCGGAATAATCCTTCATGTATGGTATGAGGATAGTCTCCTTACTCTTAGTAAGGTTCCGTAATGTGAAGGATTGCTTGTTAGGCCTTGCAATGGCTAATCCGGTCGGGGAATCATCATCATAGAGGCAGGCATAATATGTCTCGTTAAAGGATAATTCTACCCTAGTGGCATTGGCTAGGCTCCTGTCAATGTCATAGCCTTGTTGGTTAGTCTCCTCATCTTCAGAGTCTCCCTCATACAACATTATGTCCTTGAATGCCACATCACCGCCTGAGCCGGCGAATATGAGCATGAAGTCTATGTATTTCACATTATCAGGCACATCTTTGAAGGTTGCCCTGATAGTGTCAGGCTCCCCCTCTTCTCCTAATGTTATTTCCTGCACGTCCTCCCAGTAACCGTATTGGTGTGCCTCATTCTCCTTAACCTTACCATTCTCACCATAACCCCTAGCCTTGATCTTGAGGCTGGTGATGTCATGTTGCACTAGGTAATCGATTAGTAATGAGAAGGTTGGCGCTGGTTTCCGGACGTATGCGTCTGATGGGAATATGACCGCTATCTTACTATCACTATTCATACGTAACTTGATAGCATTCTCATTCTCGACCACCTGAGTGGTAATGTCAGCAGTGTATGCTGCGTCATAGTATTCATTATAAACAGTATCCACTAGGCATAGGTCGAAGTTGTCTAATCTGATATTCTCTCCGATATGGAGTTCCTGATTGAATAATTGTATGCTCATGCGTGGATTGAATATGCTGTAGGTGGCGTCATGTTCCTCCACGTATCCCATGTTAAACTCGTTGTCTATAGTCTCACAATAGACCCTATTAACCAGGTTGAGTATGCGGAGGTCATCATATTCATGTTCCACCTTGATGAATGGTCGGCCCCTCCACATGGTCCATTTAGTATCTCCGAAACGTATAGTGGCCTTATCATCACTGTATGTATTGACTATCTCAAGGTTAGGCTCCTCATGGAGATGGAAGGTTTGGCAGATAAACCAATCCTGTGTCTTTTCATCATACCTGGATATGACTATATAACCACTATACCTATGGAATTCTGCCCTGACTAATCCATTGGATAAGTATACTGGGCTGTATCCGCCATCTAAATTGAATAATGATATGCCCGTCTCGGTCTTAAGGTCGGTTCCGCCCTTGTATTGCAGGTATGGGTTACAAAGGTATTTGGCGCCCTTCTTGCCCTCTTCTACGAAGTATAATCTTCCCTCATCGCTTAACCTAGTGAATCGGGTTATGCTGTCTGGGATTGGTACGGGGCTGCATAATAACTTTGAATAGTCTAATTCAGTATTGCTGGTGAGTATGTCCTCAATGATTCTATACTGTATCTTACCCTTTAAGTCATTTAGTCTCTCGAACCTGCTATTATTATACATGATGTCCGTCTCGAGCTCATAATTAGCGTTCGGCAATGTGATATTACTTAATATGACCTTGCCTCCGCCAATGTCCCCCTCGCTTAACATGCCATAATCGATAAGGTTTAATACGTTCTTCCTGAGACTAATGTCTATGTTAGAACCGAATATTGTACCGTCATAATCCTCGACGGACGGTGTAATCTCTGCCACTGGCTCATAATAGACATATACTCCATAGAGTGTTATTGGCCCGTTGAGTATGCCTAATGTATTATATGTTAATTCAGTAGTGGAGTAGATTAACTGGTTATTATAATAAATATCCCATTTATCACCGTCCCGGCTAATCTTCCAGTCCCCGCTTATGTTAGAGTCTATGATCTTCTCATCTATTATATTATCATTCTTTATTAATGTGATATAACCATTCTTAACAATTAATGTCTCGGATTGGTTAGCGTCTGAGCCTATCATGAATGCTCCAATGTCATTATCCCCTATATCAACCTTGAATAATAGTTCATACTTGTTAGAGTCAGTGTATTCGTCAGTAACTGCTATTGTATTGTCAGAGTCTCCGCTGGAGATTGTTGAGTCATCAATAGTAATATCTTCTGTTCCGTACTCGTTCCAGTTATCAGTGTCATAGAAGAAATCACCTATATGTGCATATCTTGTCTCCTCAGTGAGCTCGGCTGTAGTAGCATAATAACTTCCTTGATAATTATCCGTACCCTTAGTGAATATTTGTAATTGCCAATCTCCTAAACCTAATAGGTATTCTATATGGGAGATAGTAGTATTATCCACGAGGTAAGAATAGAAATAGTATTCCTCGAGAGTGTCTATCTTAGTTAATTTCATGATATAATATTCATTAACCTTTTCATGTAATCCTGCATTAGAATTATGGGCTAATATATTCATGTCCTGATAGGTCTGTCCTAAATATCCAAAACCATTTTGGGTTAATGTAACAGGTTCTGCTGAAGAGGAAGTTACATTGAATGACATACGGGAAATCATAGGCTCCATGAATTCGTTTTCCTCAAAGAAAAATGCTATCTCATAATTTCCCTGCACCTCATTAATCATACTGACAACAATATCAGAATAAAAACGAGTATACTGGCCATGTGTTGCTTTAACCATTACTACATAATCACAATGTTCTTTGAATCCTGCTAAGGTGGTTACATTAGAAGTATCTCCATTAACATTAACTCCCAGATACGCTTTTGAACAAGGTATATGACAATTGTAAGTATGACGGTATTCGATTAAATCCCCTATTTTTGCACTGGACGGGCTATGAGACGCTCCTAAGCAACCAATATCTATAAAATTAGCATATCTCTTATCTTCTATGGTTTCAAGAGTCAATGTTCTACAGCATGAGTGCCAGTTAGTAGAGTCTCCCATATAAATAAGTGTTACCTTAAATGTTCCAATACCCATATGCTCATAATAATTTAATCCCTCATATGATGTACGATTATCTCCTGGAAGATTAACTATTATTCGGAAAGCAGTCCTATAATTTAGCTCTTCCCAGCCACCTCCCCAATTTTGCAGTATTTTATTACCTTCCACTTTAACATCAGCTACATCTTTCTGAGGTGCTGGCGCAAAACTTACTAAATCAGACAACAATACTTCATCATATGAAAGGTTACCATAAAACCTTGTAGTTATCACCACTGTTTCATCATGAGTCATATAAGGAATCCTTAAAACACCTCTTGCGTCTACATAAAGGACCATATCCACATAAGGATCTTCCCCTGCAACATTAGGAGTTATAGTGATTCTTACAGGCACATTTCCTATCGGTTGGTTATACTCATCAAGTAGAGTTATAGTATAGAGTGAAGAGCCTCCTTCTTCAAGTTCCAGATTCTCAGAAATTAGTTGAGAACCTAATTTCTTATGTTTATTTATATTAATCTCCTGACTAATGACCTGCGGATTATAGGTGTCATCACCACCATAATGTACATCGACCAGCCAGGAATCACCAGCCAGGTATAATGGAGCATTAGCCACGCCCTGAGCATTACTAGTAACTGGCAAGACATAGGATTCCTGCTTATTATATATTCCAATAATCAAATCCTTGCTTAATGGGTTCCCTGCGTCATCAGTAACCTTGACATAATAATCCTTCTTAGGATCACCTTGTAAGAGCACAATATCATCAGCCTCTATGATGAGATTCTTAGGTTTCATGATGTTAATGTTCACTTCCTGCTCGAAGCTTACAGGCTGATAGATTGTACCATTATCTACGAAGCCTTTCATGTTCACCTTCAACATCTTAGTACCATTAGTCCAGTCCACTGGTATGGTTATCAGACCGTTAGTATCACTAGTTGCGGTCCTCTCATAACCGTAGGCGTCTGAGCCTATATCCTTATAGGAATAATGTATCATGATATTCTCTACGGGGTCATCATTATCATCTAATACTGTGAATGTGTATGATTCTCCAGTGTTGGTTATTATGACATTATCACTATACTCGAAGTGTAACACTACCTCATCATAATCTATCACTGTGCCGACGGTGTACTCGCATGGCCTATACTTGTCAGTGCCCTCATATATTAGTTGTATGTCATAGTCTCCATTGCCGAAGTCCATCGGGAATATTATCCTGCCGAATATGTCAGTCATCACGTTAAAGGTATTGCTGTATCCCCTATTATCATTGACTCTGATAATCACCTTCTCATTAGCGAGCCCGTTATTATCAATATCCAATAAAAATAATTCAAAGTTAGTGTTCAAGTCATCGAATACTGTATCGTCTAATGTATTAAAATGAGTGATGGTCTTTTTATCCTCTAAAAGCAGTGCCAAATCCCCATAGCCTAATGCTATTTTATCATAATTGAGCACATTATAGGCTGAGCCATCATAAACCTTAGAGGTAACATCAGCAACATTCAACACCTGGTTATTATCATAATCATAATGCTTGAAATTATTATATAAATGCTCAAATAATACCTGCCTAGTATCCTTATCCCTAATCCTCAATGCCATCTCCCAGTTATTATCATAATCCTCAGACATCAAGGCTGGCAATTCATTACGGAACCTCAGACCATAAGTAGCATAATCATTCAATTCATCATTACTATTAATAGTCAAGTTAGTGCCACTAGGCAATTCATAACTGCCCGCATAATTACCGTAATCATCTTCAAGGTTAGTGTAGAATTGGTAATAGTTCAGGTTAAACCTTTCAAGCAGATCACTATTATAGCTCAAGGTCTCGCTGAGGAAATAGCTGATAGTATTATCAGTCAATTTATCCTTAGGCTCAATCCTAAACTTAGTCAATAATTTATGAGTGATATAATCAACCGTAGGCTGACATTCATATAACAGGTCATTAATCTTCCTGATATTCTTAATCTCAGACAATTCAGCCCAGCCCCTATGATTCAACGGGTCCCCGTCCGGCAATTCCGGACAAGTATCAATAGGTATAGGCTTATCCATCTCAAGTAATCCCTTCAAGGTGGCTACGTCCTGCCATTTCATACGTAAGGTCATGCCAATCTTCTCTAGATAATTGCCCTCCTTACCTAAGTATCGGCGGTTAAGGTACCTAGTATCAATCAATGTGTTAGTAACATCACTAGTAACGTCCCTCTTATGCGCTCGGGATAATGGTATGCAGCCGATGTATGCTATAAGCTCCTCTATTGGTATCTCAAGGTCTCCCTTCTTATCCATGAACAAGTTATGTCTGCTGCTCCTACACCTTATGCTCCAAATGTCCGGGATACCAATGTTTACACTATTCTGCACATAGGATTTATCTCTAGAATATTCACAATCAAATACGAATATGGTAGGCCTAGCAGGCAATACGACCAGGTCTCCCGTATAATCCTTATCATTAGAATATGAATGAGTGGTTATGGTGCCAGTGCCCTCAGACACTGCCTTGAATGGTATCCTAACATGTGCCTGGAAATCAACATTAGGATTATCAGTCTTGACACATAACATGCCATCAGTCAAATCGATGGTTATAGTCCTACCCTCATACTCATAAGATATAGTATTGTTACGATTAACCTCCTCAACATTCACATTACCCTCAAGATCCTCGAATACTGTACGGATAGGCATATCCACTTCTATATTATTAGGCAATGACAAGTTATAACAATGGTATAAGTGCCCGTTGCCCTCACCCTGCATTATAATATCAAAGTATCCGTCCTCATTATCATATGATGGATAGAATATGTACACTACCTCATCTGATGGTATGTACTGGAATACATTAGCAAACTCGAATACGCACTGATTAGCCGGGTTATCATTCCATGTATTACATGCGTTAAGCTCATATATGCCCTCATATGGGAATACTAGTTTAAACCTGTGAGTCAATGATTGATTCCTACAGATGTTCGGGAAAAAGAGTTCATCAGGATAATCAGCACTATCCCATACTCCATTGCCTCCTAAATCAGTCAATTTGCAGCCTGCGGGAATGTCTAGGCTTAATGAGGTGGAATCACAATCACCAGTATTCTTGACAGTCAATTCCCATACTGCACCGTCCCTAGTATTGATGTTATCAGGTGATAAGGAGGAGTATATGGCTATCCTAGAAGTGTTACGATGATATTTCACTGAACATCTGGCCCTATTGACGCTGATAGTGGATTCCTTAGTAGTCCTAGTCTTATCCCAGACTAACTTTATCATTATGCCCTTATTCCATTGTTGAGGAGTCAAGGCACCTAAATTATATTGTATAGTATAAGTATCAGCCTCTAAGACATTATCCTTCTTCTGATAAGATGAGACCTCCCTAATGAACGTGTTATTGCCCTTCTTACCAACATAGACTCGTATCTTCGGTATGCTATTCTCCTTGAGCTTATACTTCCCAAACATTATAGTGAAGGTGGAGGCGTCGATGGTCCATAATGATGGGTCAAGGAAATCAGTAGCGTAACGATAAACCAAATCCTTAGGCTTATACTCAGTCTTACTCTTACTACCCTTAAGGTACACATAACTAGCGTATCCATCACCAGTCCTAGCCTTCTCCAGATTCTGCCAGGTAGCTCCTGCGTCCTTCTGATACAAATCCTTACAATTCTTATATGTCTTTAAGGTCATTAATTATCCCTCTATCCTATTACAATACCCTACACCAGCGAATACTCCATCATATGGGAGATTAACGAAGTTACGTATCCTGATAGGTGATGGTATAGTAGCATATGCCATTACAAAATTCTCATAGCCTAACGTAGTCTCCCTCTTGACTAGGAATACGCCTTGCAGATAAATATTCTGGCTATCACCAACCTGTACCTGTATGCTAGAGACTTCCCCACTATTCAAACCAATAACGAATCCACCGTCCCAGTCATTGATTGGAGTAACCTCCAGCTTGAAATTAGGCATTTCCACGCCATCAGGCAGATTAGTATAAACATCTTGAAGATCAAGTAATGATAAGCCTACCGCGTCCTCATCGATACAGCCAGTATTCTCATCTATACATGAATAAATATCACTAGGAACCTGCTCTGCTAAGAGGAAGGTATAATCTCCCTCACCGACTTCAGAGAATATGTCATTAAGGTTAGTAATATCAAATTGTTTATTGAAGAATTTCCAGAAATACTTAGTCTTATAGAATACAAAAGTCTCCTCAGCCATGTTATGCCTCCTTACAGCTATTATGCCCTACAAACTCACTACCCTCCATCAGTGAGATAGTGTTCTGGCATTTGATAGGAGTAGATAACCGGGCGAATGCTATGCAATAATTATCATCACTAGTCTCAGTGCCAGTCTTAACAACCGCTACGCCCTTCACATAAAAGGTTACATCATCACTGATTGGTATATCAACGTCCTCAGCTACATAAATGCTGAAACCATTCTCTCCCTCATCAATCCAACGTATATCCACTGAGAATGTTGTCCTAGTGAATCCAGTAGTTATCTGTGTCAAACCAGTAGTTGATAAGTCTATGCAGCCAGTATCAACATCTATACAATTCTGAAAATTCTCAGGCATACTAGAGAATAATAATAATTCATAATCACTATCATTCAATGTATCAACATCAGTGATAACCATCTGCCTATTAAGGAATTTCCAGAAATACTTACTCTTCCTAAAAGTTAATATAGTCTCATAATCATCTGCCATCTTAATAACCCCTAGCCTTATCCGGGCTGTTCAATTCATAATACACCTTCTCGGAGGTTGATTTAATACGGTTATCCAAATCATCAACGCCATAGATTGTGGAATTGGATAAGTCCACATTAACAATAAGCCTCCTATCATTATTAGTAGTACCATAACTATTAGTGTTCTGTGAGCCGAAGTATACGCCTTGTGTGCCTCTGAAACGTCCATGCTTCTGGAATTGTGTCATATCATAGAGTTTCCCGCCGACCATAGCCGCTGCGTGTCCCATACCATTATATGAGCCTAAGACCATATGCCCTCGTAAACCGAACATCTGTCCTAATCCTAGTATGAGCTTAGCGCCATCAAAACAGTTAGCCGCACCATCATTCCATGTCTCGCCTACAGTCTTTTGACTATTAGGATAGAATTGATAACTAGCAGGATTACGGAAGCCCCTAGCAGTCAATATTCCACGTAATGCTCCCTCAAAACTATCAGATGGACCATATGCTGGAGTGTTTATCCTTTTAACATTCCTATTGCCTCCAGTCCTAGCACCATAGGCTCCATTAGCACCGAATCCTGGTATATGTATCCAGCTGAACGGATTAACCGCAGCAGAGGCTGCGTCGCTGGCGGCTTTAGCTATGTCATCTTTAACGTTCCTAATCTTCTGGACCACCTCGTCCAGCTTATCCTGCACAATCTTAGCTATACTGCCTATCCCGCTCTTGAATTTATCATAGATACCCTTACCAGCATTATATGCTTGAGTCTTTAAAGTGTTCCCAGCATTAGCCAATGATGACTTAGCCTCCTCCCATTTCTTATCAAGCATACTCCTAAGACTAGATAATCCTTGCTTGATACCATCAACGGTTTTCTTACCATCTAATGTGCCTAAACTAAACCATTCAACGCCCTTCTGTGCTAATATGGTAACTACATCACCTAATGAGTAATTGAAACCATCATTAACCCATTGCTTAGTAGATTCGATGTTCCAATCCTTGAATGGGTTCCAATCCCCTCCTATACTGAAACTATTGAAGAAATCAGTGATGGGTTGCCAGAAATTGTCCCAATCCTGCCCCATTCGGGTTAATGTATCATTAAAATCAGACTCGAAACCAGACCATGCCCCTTGTATATCCGGAACGTCCCTGAATGGGTCAGCCCAGAATTCTATCCAGGACAATTTAGCACTAGCCCACCAATTATCCCAGTAGGCCCCTAACTTGTCCCAGCCTGAAGTGTTAGGATCAGCCATTTTCTGCATGGCTATTTCCCTATCAGTATAAGTATCATTCCAATCCTGGTTAAACTTGACAATCTCCTCATGGGATTTCTTAGCATTATCAAGTTCCTTATTAAGCTTCTTATTCCTTTCTAACCTATGCTCTTCCTGGTAAGCCAGTATCTCCTGCATTTTCACGCTCTCACGTGCAGCGGTACCCATACCATAAGTGTTATCAACATAGGTCTGGCCCTGTGTACCCTTATTCTTATTAAGTTCCTCATTAATTTTCCTAAGGTTCTCATACCTTTGTCCCTCTACCTTAGTAACGGTAGTGGTGTAACGTGTCTGTAACCTAGTAGCATAAGCGTACTCTTCCTCAGCAGCCTTGAGTGCATTAGTAGTATACTTTAATCCTTCCCTAGCCTCATTAAGCTTAGCAGTCTCCTTAGCTGAGAGGTTAGTCTTATTGCTTAACTCGTCAATGGTTTTCTTATAGCCCTCTTGCTTAGTCTTGAGCTCATCAATCTTAGCCTGCCCATTAGCTATTGAATCACTGACCTTATCAAAACTAGCGCTTAAGTTATTGAATGATATTATTAATGGTGCAACCGCTATGGCTATCGCAGCCGCCACTGCTATGATAGGCAATAATGCAGCTAATAATGCTGCACTAGCACCAGCAGCCCCCATAGCCGCTACCTCTTCAGTAGTGTATGCTGTAACAATCAACGGGCTCGCTGCTAATCGTTCATATAATCCAACGATTAATCCCTGATTAGCCACTGTCTCAGCCTCTAAGCCAAATATCTTAGTGGCTATAGTCTTAGCCACGCTCATGTTAGCGATATTCTCACGTTCCATCAATGCTATCCTAGCCTCTTCTATGCTCATGCCCGTTTCCATAGTCAAGGCCTCAGCCTCTAAGGCTAATTGTTGAGCCCTAATCTTATCGACTTGTAATTCTCTCATGAAAATGTCCCTGCTGATAGCTGCGTCGCTTTCAATTATGACTTCCTCTTCAATAAGGCCCCTCTCAATCAGTTCCTGATGGATTAATTCCTGACGATACATGGCTTGGGTTTCCCTCTCCCTAGCCATAGTCAATTTTTCAATAGCCATATCCACCGCTTCAGAGATGGATAATTCCTCATTCTCGCTCAGGATATGCTTAGTCTTAGCCATTATGGCCTGTTCCACTGCTAGACTCTCATTCTGTCTAGCTAATGCTGATTCTTGTATAGCCACTGTCTGAGCGAATTGTGATTCTATATTATGCTTTACTGCTAAGGCTTCCATTTCCTCAGCATAAGTGGTCTCGGCTAATGCACGTGATAACCCCTCATTAGCCGCTATCTCAGCATTAATGCCCATAAGATTAGCGGCCCTGACAGTGGCGAAGTTAGCCATGACGCCATAAAGCTTATCAACCGCAGCGGTTATGCCAATGAGTCCACCACCGATTAATGCCACTGCCTGACCTCCAGCACCTAGACTATTCCATGAGGATTGTAGCCAATTCATAGCGTCAATCATAGCATTAAAGCTTCCAACGATGGAAGGAGTAATCCTGCCGACCAGGTCAGTGGCGAATTCTCCGAACCTATTCTCTGTGATGAGCATTACATCATTTAATGAGGTTGCTTTCTGTGCTATGACGTCCCAATGACGAGCCTTACCAACCTTTTCTAATGCAGTGTATAATCCTTCAATATCCTGTAGATCACCAGACCAGCCAGCAGCCTTAATCTCAGCCTGTCCTACACCAGTCTCTCTGCTCAACCTTAGGAATTCGCCCTGTGAAATATCCTTGATAGCGAGGATAGCCTCCTCAGTTTTCCTACCAGCCCTAAGATATTCGTTGATAATCATAGGCGCTACATTACCTATCTTCTCCATTTGTTGTACATTAAGGTTGAATTCTGTACCTAAGGAGGTTAATGTCTCTCCTAACTGGTATTTGTTCATCTTAGGATATTTCTTCAATATACTATCTAGTGTCCTATCAAAGCTTTTCTGCTCAGTGGTCGTCATCTTCAAGGCTCGGAAATATGATTCCATCTCACTTTTAGCCTTGACAGTGGCAGCCGCTGATTGTGTGATAGCGTCCACGAATTGGTAAGCATACATACCGAATATGATAGACCCAGTAGTCTTGAGCGTACGCATTAGACGATTAGTAGCGGATAATGTGCTGTTAAAGTTCCTAGCTGATTTGCTAGCTAATCCGAAGCTGCTAGTCAATTGAGTATTAGTGGCCCGAGCCTGATTAGTGGTAGTGGCTAGACCCTTCATCTGTCTCTCAGCATTCTTAACACTATTAGCAGCCTTATTAGCCTCAACATCAGTAACGGTCAAATCCTTATTCAAACCATCTAATACTGTGTCCCCGCTCTTAAGGCCATTAACATTACCGACTAAGGTCTCTAATCGGCGTACAGCATTCTGTACTGCTGTATCGAATTGTTTAGTATCTAACTGTAACGTACCCTTAACTTCATAATCTGCCATGTACTGCCCTTCTCATAGTTTGTATATAACGATTCTTAACTGGTGTAATGCTCATAGCCATACCCTTACGCAAGTAACGGGAACCGGTTCCTGGAGTAGTGTATCGCTTATATTGTTTATGTTCCTGGATATAGGAGTATACGAATCCTCCCTTACGACGAGCCCTATACTCTACCTCCACCACTACCTTATTAGTCCCATAAGTATTAGTGGCCCTGTAACTGCCCCTTAACTTACCAGTCTTTTTAGGAACATATGGTAAGCTCTTCTTACGGACCTCATGCGCTACCCATTCTGATTGATTATTCAATTCCTGCCTAACATGGGGCCTGAGGTTGCTGAAATACTTCTCATAATTTCCTCGCCACCTGATCTTTAACATTTTATATCACGTATGATTCAATAGCTAATTCCGCTTCCTTGCTATTCTTATGCTTATTAGGTATCATGGTCCCAGTCTTAGAGGTTGTCTTAGCCGCTAATTCTTGCCGCTCATACTCCCGGTTCTCATACTCTATCACTTCATACTCCTTATCTAACAGGTATGATATTACCCTGCATGGAGTATTCATAAACTCTTCAATGCTCATTGATAAGCCATTAATCCTCTTGACGAGGATATAATACTCATCTAACAGGTTCTCCTCCAATAATTCTGACAGTAACTTGTCATCACCATCAGCATTAACTGGGATTAGTGCCTAACCTATCATCAATAGTCTTTTCTATAATCTGCTTCCACTTATGCTCCATCTCTGGTATGGTCTGTCTAGCGTCATACATCTGTTTAAAGACTCCAGCATAACGCATAAATAATTCGTCAGTCTCAGTAGCCTTCTCATAATATTCCTCTGGAGTAATGTCTATCATTTGACTAGCTAATTCGGCCATGCGCTTAGGCACCTCCTCATTTAGCTGGTTAATCTTCTCCTCCTGTTCCTCATTGAAGGCTATAATCTCCTCATTAAGCTTCCTAAGTTTCTTACGCAATTTAGTACGTTGATTCATGGATTCCTTGATAGCCTCTAAGTCCTTAGTCTCCTCAGACTTTAATAGAGTAATCCATTCCTCCACGTCATCAATCTCCTCCTGTACTTCCTTCTGCTTATCTAATAGCTTCTCGGATTCTCGTACGATAGGATTATAGGAATTCATCAATTCCTCTATCCTGCGTTGATAATCCCTAGTCTGCTTCTTAGGCATATCCTTATACTTACGATATTCTCCGCAAATAAACACTTTATCGTCTTTAAACATTTAAACATCTCCTTTGAAAGGCTAATATGGGATTTGAACCCATGACCGATGGTTATCCTGGCCTCTGACACCCTTTATCTCCACTTATAGAGGCTTACAAGACCATCGCACTACCAGACTATGCTAATTAGCCTAAAAAAATTTAAAAAAAATAATAAAAGGTTTTATGAATCATCAGGCAAATCAACACCGATAATAGTCGTACTACCCACATCATCAGTATCAATCTCTAACTCTGTACCATAATGTAATGCTGATAAGGCATTGATTATAGTAACCTCTATAGGATTAGCGGTTCCATTAGCCCTAAGGTTATAGGTTGCTGTGATGGTCCTCTTATCATCGCCTGATAAGTTACCTAAATCACAATTACTAATCTCAACGTATGGTAACCATATGCTAATGCTAGCATTAACTGGTGTACCAGGATTAGAGCCTACAGTTTCGATTAATCCTCCCTCACATTCTAAGAGTATTTGCTTGAATAATGGTGTCTCAGTAGCATATACTCCATGAGGTTGGCCTGTAAGCCATTCATCATAAAGGAATGCGCTTGCTGGGTTCCAGTTAAACTCTGCTGTACCCTCTATCTCGAAGTCTCCCTTATCCGCGTTTTGTTTACCGAATTCAGTGTTTAAACAATCGCTCTCCTCAAGGTTATTCCTGATAGTTAAGGTATTGCTGGTTAAACAGTCATAAGCGTAATTATCCTTATTACTAGAGGTTAATGTTACGTTAGTAGGTGCAATGTATAATTTAGTATTATTCTTAGGTAATTTGATAATACTAGATGATAATGTTCTAGGTTGATTAGGTTGGTTAGGTATTTCCACATCAGACTTGTATTGTGGAGTAACGGACCAACCGTTATTATCAATAGTGATTTCTAAGGTATCCATGACCGCATTATTATAGATTACTGCGTCCTTCAAGGTTGCGCTGTACTGGTTAATCAGTGTAGCCACTGGCAATATCTTAGCAGTGGAACCGTCCTTATAGATCTTCCATTTCTTAGCAGTAGTAGCGTTAGTAATCGCTGCGGTTACAGTGTCATGACTACCTAATGCCATGAATAAATATTCCTCTATACATTCCCCTAACAATAATTTATGAGTATATTGTGGTGAGGAGCTAGCGTCTGTCCTATCACTTTGGATAACTAATGAATCCCCACCAGTGTGTCCGGTCCAGTCCTCAGTGGTTATTTCAGTGTTAGGCGCAAAATCGTTTCCTCTCGCTAGGATACCACCAGCAACCGGATAATCAGGATAAGTACCATCTTCTCCGAGTTCCTTTAATGCTAATAGCCAATTATGATGTTTACGATTATATGTTGCCATCTTTATTTATCTCCTTTCGTTTTCTTTTTCGTTTCTGCTAATTCAAACAATGGAGAATTCTTACACATACTAATAAACATATTGTCGTTATCTGGCACATCATAAACCTTATCAGGTTCCAATGTTCCACCTGGTCTGATGAGGCCTGCCATGACAAAATCTATACAGCCTAATGGCTGCTTGCCAATATATTTAAATTTCATAAATAACAATCTCCTTATAAATTATAACTTAATAAGTATCTTACCGCCATAATGTTCATCATTACTTCCTTATTATCATTATATTCAGTCAATGCGCGTATCTCTATCTTCTCTAATGCTCCAGCGCCCTTATACTCTAAATCCTCGAGGTTCGGGTGGATATTAGATGGTATTACAGTGGCTAAGTGCTTGACTATCTCCTCCCGATAATCCCATAATTGACTAATCACTTCTGGAGGAGTCTGTACGTCAGTGCATACCAGGATCTCTATTGGTATGGATAATGTTATACAACCCATGTTGATGGATTGCTTCCACATCTCCGCCTCACTGCTAGCCTCTTGAAAGCATATGCAAGGCAATTCAGTATTAGGAGTAACTAATGACAAGTCTAGATAGAATTCCTTGTTTTTAAAATAGGCGCTTCTTGCCAAATCTGCTGATATGCTTTCTAGGATTTCTTGTAATATACTCATGACTAATCAACCTCGTATATCCTACTAGTTTAGTGTTAATGTCGTCCGGTAATGCTTCCTTATTATCATTAAGCCACTGGTCTATCGCAAAATTGACTTCTGACATCAGCCTGTCATAATAATTCCTTGAGAGCTCCGTACCGTCTCCCATACTGCGGCCCTCGTTCTCCCACCACATCAGCCAGCTATACGCGGCGGCTGCCTTAGGTATTAGAGGCTCCAGTTCTGATGGGATAGTTGGCAGTCTCAACCGGGAGGTTATATGATTCTTAGCGTCCTCGAAGTGATAATCTATATCCTCTAATGTGCGCTGATAAACCTCTGTCCTGAACACCATATCTGACAAGTATACTATGTCGAAGGAGTCATTGAATCGTAATGAGATGGATTGTAACATGCTCATCTGCTTACTCTTCTTATCTAATTTAGTTGCGGTCTCCTTTAATGTATACTTGACATTATAGATAGTGTCAGCGTTCAGGTTAGTTATCTCCTCCTTATCCTCATTATAGACTTTAGCATTCTTAACGACTTTAAGGTATGGCTCAGCGGTTTTGGATTCGCTGAATATTATGTCAATGTCTGATGGTTTGAAGGAAGTAGTTGATAGAATATTAAGCTCAAACTTATCCGTAGTGTCATATTTACGGTAAGGTATAATGAAAGTGATTAAATCACCTTCACTAATATTGGTTATTTTATATGAATTATCATGAGTTGATGTATATTCAGTAACTAATTCTACATTGTTTAGGTTGCTGATGTCATCATCTTCACTGAACGTTAAAGGATATTCCCTATCAACGAAGAAGTCCCTAAGAAAATGAAGCACATTATAATAATCCTTCATAGCATAATTCATATAAACAATCCCCTTATCCTAAAATATCTGCTACACGTATCATACGGTTACCCTTAGCGATAGGCACTGCTCCAACAGTACAACCCATCTTAATAGTAACTAATGGATCATTAAGGTTAGTGTCCTCATCATCATACATCAACATACTAATAGCTGGTGCCACTTCCTCGAATCCTGGAATAGCAGGTGCGGTTGCAGCCTGTGGGTTAGCGGATTTCTTATAGAAGATTTTCATAGCAGGATAATTATAGTTGAATCCTATAACTTCTCCATCTGTGAAGTCTTGTCCTCCCCACATATGGTTAGCACCACTGATTCTCATTACGTCATCAACATAAAATCCTTCCTTAGCAGCGTCATAATCATATCTGCTCGCTTCGACTTGAGACTTAGCAGCTAATGCTGTGATAGCGCCATCACCATAGAGGAAGTTATCTATCTTAGCGATTCCTTGACTACGTAATTGCTTCTTAAGAATGACTATATCGTTCAAGATCTTATCGTAGGTGGTGGAGGAACCGTCCCAGTCCTTGTTAAGGCCAGAGGATACGGTTACAGCATTATTCTTAGCAGTGGTGTAGATAGTCTCTACAATGTCTAATCCTAAGATGTATGCCATAGCGGAAACCTCATCGCTTAGGAAGTAATAAGGATTTTCCATGTCAGACTTTGCGATAGTATACTCGATTTCATGAGTAGACATCTCGAAGCCCTTAGGAGTCTTTAAGGTTCCTCTGAATTTACGTGCGGAAGCACCTTTAGCGATTCCTTTACCCTTAGGCATTTTTTCTTTATACTTGTCAAAATCTTCACTTTCGAGAAGAGTGATTTGTTTCGTTTCAACCTCTTGTTTTGGGAATAAACCGATTACTGGATTTTGGTGTATGATTTGCTCCTGTGCCTGTACAACATACATACCACGTAAGTAATCGGAGAATATTTTCTCATACTTTCTTTGTTCAGCCATGTTATTATGCTCCTTAAATTTTTATTTTCCTTAATTAAAAAATTATAATAATAGTTTAATTATCCGCTACCTTCACCTTCAGTAGTCGCACTTTCTAATGAGATAGTGAATGATTTATGTTCAGCGTCGAATTCTATACTCTCAGTCGCAGTGGTGTATCCAGTAGCACTGATTGTTGCACTATATGTATCATATGGCATATTCGGGAATGTGCAGCCACCACTAGTGCCAGTAGTCTTAGTGGTCTCGCCAATGACTACAGTTGCGCCTTGTATAGGATTCTCACCATCATTGATTGTAAAGCTTATAGTATCAACGATTGTTAAGCTGATAGTCTTAGTAGTGTCTGACCCGTTGATAGTAACGCTAGAGGAACCGTCAGCATATCCTGTTTTGGTTACGCTGATGTCATAGGTGCCATCATCAAGTTCAAATGTGCATTTACCATCATCGCCAGTAGTCTCACTATCTGTTCCAATAGTTACGGTTGCGCCACTGATAGCGTCGGTGCCATCATTTACGGTAATTTCAAGATTCCTAGCCGCTGGGTTTAACTGGTATATAATCATCAGTTAATTGTACAAAGATCTCTCCACCACTATTAGCTGCTACAGTCTCTAATGCTATGCAGGTAGAGGTGCTGCTAGCCTTCTTATCTAAGCCGAAGCAATCCTTAAGCTCTAAGTAATTACCAGCAGTAATAGCTGCGTTATCAGCTGCTAATGGTAATCTGTACTCTTTGTTAGCCTCGAATCTACCGCAGGCCACATGTCTACGTTGATAATTACCATCATTAGCACTAGCGGTTGGCAAGTATCCAGTACGGAATTCAGGTTCATATTGTGTAAAGTGAGTAGCGTTATCTCCTGCCCCTACCCTTTCCATACATAATAAACCATCTACACTGTCTACGGTGCTGCTGAATTTTAAAAACGTTTCAGGTCTAACTTCACTAGCAAAATTTGCTACAGCTGTTCTTTTACCAGTTTCACATGATATACCGGTTGTTACAGTCATGTTACCTTCCTTGACCGCATAGGTTTTCATATTCTCTGGTAAGAAATAAGTTCCTATCTCTTGCATTTTATCATCTCACATTGTTTTCCTTTTTCCATTTCTGGTAATCCTCATAGGTTGCTGGCTTATCTTTTTTATCGCCTTCACCTTGTTGGCTACCATTTTGTAATCCAGGCGCAGACCCGGCAGGCACGCCTTTAGGATCAGTATTAAGTAATTTCTTCTCATTCAGGAATTTAATATCATCTAATGGCATATTGCTTAGTCTCTCCCTTATCTCATCATTACCATTAGCTATTTCCTCGATGAGCTTATTCTTCTCTTCAACCTCTATATTATCATAAGCCTCAGCCTTAGCCCTTAGGCCGTCCACTTCAGCTTTCAAATCTTCTAATTCTTTCAATTTACTCTTCAATTCCTTATCAGTGTCATTCTTACTGTTAAGGTCATTCTTTAAGGTTTCATTCTTATTCTTCAGGATACCGATTTCCTGTTCCTGTTCACGTATTCTCTTCTGATTATCTTTTATAGTATTTAATAATTCTTCCTTCTCCTTCAAATCCATTTCAACATCTCCTTTGATAGAATTATAAAATATCTGACTCTTCGGCTTACTGGTTAATGCCACATTACCCATTCTAATGTCATAAGGCTCATAATATTCGCCCCTGTCAATCAATCCGAAATGGAATTCCGGGCTTAACCCTTTGCCTGTTATTTCTAAATCATCTGGAACATCAGCATATAATGCCCCATCTTTGAATATGATATTATCTAATGTGCCTATAATGTCTCCACCATGCCCATCGATAATCTGTGCCTGACTAATCTTATTAGCTATCCTTTCAAGATCAGCCTCAGTATACATCACCGGCTTATTAATCATCTTCTCCGGATAATCTATTAAGCCTGGAGTAAATAATTCAATCATACTTAATCACATCATAAATATAATATTTGCATGCTTCCTTCGTCTCTTCCTCACGCTCTTCCTTACAATCCTCATAGAACAGGCATTTTTCGCACATCATAATTATCCTCTAATGTCTAGGTAATCCTTAGTATATTTCCCCTCATGCAATGCTAATCCGCAGTAACCATTCAAATGGTCGTACGGTATCTCATCTAATGGTCTCGGAGGCATTTTAGACTGTTCAATGCACCATTCGCAAGGATTATGTCCTAGACATAGCCAATCATAAGTCGCCTCTTCATAGACGAAGCTTAATACGTTACGCTTAATCTTCTCAGTGATTGTTTGAGCATAATAGGTTCCAGCATTCCTTAGTTTCAAGGTTGCTTTCTTGAAATGAGCGTCAAGGTTGAATTCAGTAACTGGCAATCCCGTATCTATCCATACGAGCGCCTTAGTCTTAAGGTCTAGCCTTAATTGTGTCAATAATGAATCTAACGTATCCTGGAATACCTGTTCCGTAACTGAAATATCATAATCTAGTATGCTACGGTGAGTAGTAGGTATCATGAAGGCTAATAATTCGTTATCCTCCTTCATAGTTACGTAATCATTGAAACGGTCATCAAAATAATCCTTCAATTCATTCCTGAGATTATCCATGTCCTTATCCACATTATCTATCACATAACTAGGAGGCTTAGATGAATACTCCTCATAATAGCCATTAAGGATAGTCAATAATGCTAGTATAAGCTCCTCCGTATCCTTATCGCTCATATCAGGCATGTACCCGAATAAATCATCATTCCTCGACATCTTCCGGCTCTCCTACCTTCTTGATTGGTTTATGCACGAAACCAGTATCAGGCTCCGGCTCATTAGTATTAAACTTGATAGACGCCTCCACATCTTCAAAACCGTTCCTATCCAGTTCAGGCCTGAATATCTGATTAGAGACTATGTCATTAAGCCATTCCTGGTTATATTGTAGGAACAGTATCCTACCCGTTGATGGTGAATCTAATTGTATATCCGCAGTGGCCCTATTACTTGATTCACTAGTGAACACTGCCTCTGGAGTATTTAATCCTATGAAGATGTTACGCTCAATCTGTTTAATGTATGATGGTATATCAGGTAATGCTCCGCCCTTCAATACGCGCATTTCATAACCGAACGGGAGCGTAATGACGCCTTTATTATGGTAATCGCTAACCACATGCTCAACATCACGCCTATCCTGCTTAGTCAAACGCTTACCAGGCTGGAATTCATTACCCATAGTTAATTGTACAAGATTACTGTTCTTATATGGGATTTTAATCATAAGATCCTCCAGGACCCTCTTATCATGTACCTTATCCAGTATATCCATGACTATGGAATGGCCCTGTCCCATACGTTCCATGTATTTAATCTCTATAATCTCCTCCGGTTGGAAATTAACCACTAATTCCTGCTTATTCTCTACGAGCTCATTAAAATGTTTACTAAGCCAACCCTTAGTAGTGTTCTCATTACGCATAGTCAATTGCTTATAGCCTATGAGCTCACCGTTCTCATCATAGAGTTTCTTCATACGATAATATTTAGCGTCGAAGGCTAACCATCTAAACCATAACTGGTTATCCTTCCAATACTTCTCTAGGAAATCCGTACCGTCCACTAATCCATTATAGAGGCAATCATCAAGGAATTTAGATAATTCCCAATCCTTAGCCCTCTTCTCCAGATGAGCCTTAGCCTTAGGATTATCACATACTATCTCGAAGGAGTTATTAGTCTTAGTGATATTATCCATCAATATGCCCGCTACGAACGGGTCTTTAGCAGCATTACGACAATTGATTATGGTACGATTAACCTTGAATGGTGTAGCGTTAATCAAATCAACACCAGTACCATCAGTCAAATCATCATCAAAGACTCCAACCTCCTCGATAGCGTATGGCTCCGCATTATCGTATCTATCCGGTAATCTCACTATCCTATCTAATAATCCCATAAATAATCACACTGCATAAGCTTTCTCATAAATCAATTCAACATTATTCCTGCTTAACTTACCAACATTACCATAAACCGCATAACCTAATGCGTCCATCGCATGATCGTTATACTTCACCGGCTTATCTAGTATATTACCGTCCTTATCCTTCTGGAAATAATATTTCTTAATCTCATCAATCGTATGTTTACACTTCTCATCAATATGTACCTTAACAGACTTGACCGCATTAGTCTTAGCTATAACGTCCTTAACGCCCGGTACAGTGTCGAATCCGTACTGACAAAACTCTTCTATCCTATCAGGCTCCGCACCATCAGCGAAGCATTTATTGATACGGGACGGGTTAAGGCCATGCCTCCTCAACATACTAATAGTTTTCATCACCAATTCATTATTCAGGAGGTTAGACTCATATATCTCATCGACTACGTATGGTTCGCCATCATACCAGCCGATTAATAATACGCATGATGGGTTATTATACCCATAATCCATGCCGATAGTGTAATATTCATAACCGCGCGGGCTGGAACGTATATCCCAGTTCTCATAGACAAGGTGCCCGACCTTGCCCCATTCGCCTAAGGTGAGTTTAAGGTAGGAATCATAATCTATCTCCTTCAAGGCCTCAGCCCTAGCGATATACTCATCATCAACGAATGGATTACTCTTATAATGGAAATGTATAACCTTACTATTCTTTAACGGGTTACGATGAAAATTCTCATATAACCAATGGCCCTGAGTATCCGGTGTAACCACCATCAACATTTGCCCATAATCCTTCTGCATGACTTCACTCCTTAGACGAGCGTCTAATTCGATAAAAGTCTCTATATCAGTGATTTCCTCCATTTGCTCGGTGTATATGTAGTCTAAGTTCATTGAACGGATTTTCTGGAGGTCGTCTAGCGATTTAAAGAACATAGTAGCCCCATTAGCCAATTCTATGGTCGCTTCGCTCTTATTCTCATGATATGGTATACCATACTTGATTAGGAGGTTCCTTATCTCTAGCCATGCAGTCATACGTAGACTAGGCAAGGTGTACCTGAATACTCCTATACGAGCATTACCATGTTCTAAAGCATATAATAAGGTCTTATGAGCAGCGAATATGGTCTTACCACTACCAGCCGCACCCTCTACGACGAGGTAACGGTGCCTATCATGTATATGTTCAATCTGTGCTGGTGATAATACCCAGTCTATCGCTGTAGCCATAAATATTAATCCTCTGGTGTAATAATCCTTATAGTGAATTCATTATTAGTCTCAGTCTGTTTATCATTATCCCTATTCCAACGACTAGGATATTTATTCCGTAACAAGTTAGCGCTAGCCTTCCAATCCCCCTCATCACCAGCTAAGCTAACATTCTGTATATGATTATGCTCGAATTCAGCGTCCGCCCTCTTCAGTTCAAACGCTAAAATAGCATATATGGCCTCACAACGCTTATCCTCCGCGAGTTCCAGCCATTCATGTAATTGTGCAGGCTCCACGCCAGCTAATATGGCTGCCCGGTCCATGTCGCAGCCATCACTAACATAATTAGCTATCTCCATAACCAAATTCTTATCTAATTCCATGTTCTACCCCTTAAAATTCATTATGAGGAATGATAATACTGTAATAATAACGCTTATGATAGTCGGTGCAATAATCACTATCCTTTCCAGTGTCTTGATAGTCGCTTCTAATGAGGTTACCCTAGAGTCAATATTATAATCGTCCTGTGCAGACTCTAATTCTAACTGGTGTATGAGTTCAGTCAATTTATCAATCTTCGATTCCATGCGTTCATTATTCTTTATGATAGTGTTGATCTTATCCTCTTTATAGTCTAACCTAACGTTAAGGTTCCCTATCAGTGTATCATGTTCCTGTAGCTTTTCCTCATGTATACAAGTATAATCCGCCATATTATCACACGTACTCGTCATTGAGGATTTGTTCCATGAGCGGCTCCTGCTTCTTCTCCGGTTCTTTCTTTAACCATGAGAATGTGTTAGGATATTTCGCGTCTATGAGTGCGAAGAGGAATCCTATCACCATAGCAATAGCTGCCGCTAATAGTGATGGATCATATTGTGCCATCACCTCTGCTGGCAGGAAGGTTATCAACAGTATCTTTATCAGTGTTGTTAGGTTGCCTAGTAATTCGTCATTCATAATATTAACCTCATCAGTGTCTGCCAATGAGTCGGAGGTATTGCTGGAGATGTTTATACTCATTGGCAGGTTATGTCATCTCCAAACCTATTATCAATATAAGCAGACGGTAGGTGTATATACAAGTATTTATAGTTTTTCAGTATTTCCAGTGAATGGATTGTCTGGGAGTAATAAAATGGGAAGATAATTCGTGTATAGACAAAATAATTAAAAGTAATAATAAAATAGAGAATAGTATTACAAAATTGATAAAATAATACTAAATAATAAAATAGTAATACAAAAATAGAAAATATCCGCCTTGAAGAAAAAAATAATTGTAATAATTATATAAATTCGTCATAATTATATACACTATTATATAATTATTACATATAATTTTTAATCTTAGATATACAAAATAAAAAGAAGCCCAGAGAACAGAGATAATGTATATACATATAATCTGTAACCTAAAAGGGTACAGTTCCCAAGCAATAATATATAAAGATAACGATTTTGTATATACAAGAATTTATGTGTATGCGAGCCGAATCTCGATACATCAACAACATATATAAAAATTTTTTCGGGACTTTATAATAATTTTTATTAGAATAAGCTATTTAAAGGCGCCTAAGGTCCGGACCGCCTATATATATGTAATAAATATAATAGATTTAAACATGATTATAAATTTAAACCTATTTTTAATTTTATATATACATATATATATTGATTAATACAGGCGCGGCGGTCCTGTACTCTTATATTATATGATCCTGTATTATATTCTATTAGCTTATAAATATTTATTGTTATACTTTTATAATTATTAACCTTTTTATATATATGTATTTATACTTATTTGTTATGTTATGTTATACATTTAAGTATTTAATATATTGCTTTATTTATTATATTGTTTATATGTTTATTATCTATTTTAATTAATAGTTTATTATATATTATATGGTCCTGTACAGGTTATTATATTATAAGCTTATAATATAATTAATGTTTACAGGATATGATTAATATTATTATTCTAATAAAAAATAGTTTTAATAATGTTTTATACCTGTATTAATAATAATTAATGTTTACAGGATCATATAATATAATAACCTGTATTAAAAATAGTTAATAAAAATAGTTTATAAAATTTTAAAAAAATAAGAATATAACGCCGCGTTATATAGGCGTTATAATGAATAAATAAAAATAGATTAAATATAATAAGATCGTTAAAAATAGTCTATATATATTGAATATATCCACCGCCTTTATATAGTATTATTTAATATATAGGCGCGGTTCCGGCGGTTATAATGTTTAAATCTAATCTTTTTAAATTTAAACTTTTTAACCGCGCCGCCTGGCTTCCAGGTTTTAACCGCTGCATGATATTTATAATTATTTTTATTATAAAAATAGCTTTTTAGATAGCTAGTATTATATTTATAGGTTTTAAAACCTTTATAATATCTTTGAAACTTTATAGTGCGTTCTTTCTTTCTTATATATACCTTCATATAAACCGCCTCTTAATAACTCTTATTAACTCTAATATTAATTATATACTCATGTTTTTTTAATTCTTTATTGAATAAATTATTAAATAAGAATAGATTATATATATTATCTAAGTATATAGTTTTTTTAACTTTTATAATATAGGATCCTACCTTATTTAATGTTTGTTTATCAATATATTTTATTATTAACTCTTTTTTATCATAGTCTATAATAAGTCTATTATAATATTTTTTTGAAAGGTATTTATACATATTTTAACCCCCATAAAAAAATAATAGTATAGGCAGCTATAAAACTGCCGCCTTACTTATTTTAATATTTTTAACTTCCAGGTTCAAGTTCTTTTTAAAACTCTTGTTTTTAGTTTCTATTAACTCGAATGTTAAATAATTATTTAAATTAAATGTCTTAATCACTTTAAATCTGGTTTTTAACTCCTTAATACTGGTTTGTACTTCCAGGCCGGCGCCTTCATTTAAACCGGCGGCCTCTTTAAATAAACATATATGATTATAGGAAGTAAATCTATAATCTATCTTATTTATAAGGTTCTGGAGATAATAAACCGCGCCTAAGTATTTATTTAAATTATTATATCTATTAATTAAATAATCTATAGATTTATAAAAGTTTGTTAGATCCTCGTTTAATAGCTGCCTATATAATGTTTGAAGATCTCCCGGCGCTGCTGGTACCTCCCGGCAGTAATAAGCGCCGCGCCTATAATGTGTTATATGTCTGGTAGTTGATACGCTATAGGTTTGATTAGTTATAAATAATACGTCATGATATTTAACGCCTATAACTGTATAATAACTAATTAATACCTCGATACCGTCCCGGCGGTCCTTCAATATAACTGCCTGGCAGTTTCTCAACTGTCTCACTTCAAAGTTTTTAAAATCATGTTTATTATTTTGTTTTAGTCTTGAATAGTAACTCATTTAAATACGCCTCTTTATAATTTTTATTTTAAAGCTATTTTTTAATAGCTTTTATAACTCCCGGACCTTCCAGGCCTGGAAGTTATAAAAAATATTAAAAAAATAATTTTATTAAATATATGCGTAGTCATTTAATATTAATAAGATCTTAATTAATGACGCCGCATAAAATATAAAGAATATTATAGTTAATATTTTGAATAACATATAAACCGCTCCTATATATTAAATAATGATATATCAATAATAAAATCTAAGATATTCAATAATTTATAATATGTACTCATTTAAACCGCCGCCGCTGCTGGTAGTTTGTAATATATTACTCCTTCCTTATTTTTATTAACTCCTTCCGGATCGTACGCCGCGTTATATTTACTATATTTAACCGGTTTAAATCCATTTTTTATATAAAAATTATTATTACTTTCAAATGAATCTAATATAATATTATATCTATTATTAAATTTTTTAATAATAGTTTGAAGTAATAAGGAACCGCCGCCTTTATAAGCTTTTAAACCTCTTACTTCAATAGTATTAAAGGAGATCCTAGTAATACAAACCGCGCCGCGTTCGCATGTTAAATAAATAGATTGTTTATTATATGCGGCCGCGTCTACCTTGAAGAGATCTTCCGGGTTAATGTTTTTATCTAGTTCAAAAAACTTAATTAAATATTCATAATAGCTGACTCTTTTTATATTCATGTTAATACGCCTCTTTATAATTTATATGTTTGAAGGTTTCGGGCCTTCCGGTCCTGGCTGCCTTCATTGTTTATTGTTATGTATTAACTAATATATAAATGTTTCTATTTATTGAAGTATAGGCGCTGCCGGTCCTGGAAGAATAAAAAACAATAATATAATATATACTATATATTTATTTTTTATTCTTCCAGCAGCTGCCAGGCTTCCAGGTTTGAATCTTCAAGTCATGAATCTTCAAGTCATGAATCTTCAAGTCATGAATCTTCATATCTTCAAGTCATGAATCTTCAAGTCATGAATCTTCAAGTCATGAATCTTCATATCTTCAAGTCATGAATCTTCAAGTCATGAATCTTCATATCTTCAAGTCATGAATCTTCAAGTCATGAATCTTCAAGTCATGAATCTTCAAGTCATGAATCTTCATATCTTCAAGTCATGATCCTTCCAGGTTTGAATCTTCAAGTCATGAATCTTCAAGTCATGAATCTTCATATCTTCAAGTCATGATCCTTCCAGGTTTGAATCTTCAAGTCATGAATCTTCATATCTTCCAGGTTTGAATCTTCAAGTCATGAATCTTCATATCTTCAAGTCATGAATCTTCATATCTTCAAGTCATGAATCTTCAAGTCATGAATCTTCATATCTTCCAGCAGCTGCCGGCGCCGGCCGCCTAAGGTAGTATAAGCGCTTAAACATGAAAACTTTTCCGCCGGCGCCTAATAATGAAAACTTTTCTAAAACTGAAAACTTTTAATTATGAAAACTTTTCTAAAACTGAAAACTTTTAATTATGAAAACTTTTCTAAAACTGAAAACTTTTAATTATGAAAACTTTTCTAAAACTGAAAACTTTCCTAATATTGAAAACTTTTATATGCCTAAAAATGAAAACTTTTAAACATGAGAGTAAAGATTAACGGGTACCAGATGACCCCGATAGACGCGTGCGTATGGTGTGGCAAGTTATATGAGAAAACACATGTTAATATGAAGTATTGTAGTGAAAAGTGTAAATTAGAGGCTAAGCGGGAGAAGGATAGGGCATATAATAAGGAGAAGCGTGAGATACGACGCAAATTCCCATTAGGTACATCTAATCTGCGTGGTAGTCGGCAGAAGAGCTTCGATAGGGAATTGGAGCTTGTAGAAAAAGAGTATGGCCGGGTCTTTGGTAGGCGTAGATGATAATGTATATATAAAAATAGTATAATTTTATGGAAAATTGGAAAATTTTAAATTGATAATAAGCATGCTTTCTAAAATTGGAAAATTTTGAACGCATAATAAGCATGCTTTTTAAAATCGTAAAATTTTGAATAGAAAAATAGAATGCTTTTTAGAAAATCGTAAAATTTCAAAGCATTAAAAAGAATTCTTTTATGAAAATTGGAAAATTTTAAATTGAAAAATAAGAATTCTTTCAGAAATTGGAAAATTTTAAAAAAATAAATAAGAATTCTTTTTATAATTCCAAAATTTTGAAACTATTAAAAAGAATTCTTTTAAAAGAGGCGTAAAAATCGTAAAATTTCAAAATGAAAATATAGAATGCTTTTTAGTAATCATATAATTCGTCCTCCCATAATATGATGTTATGGCCTGCACATTCGTATGGTACGAATATCGTTGCTGAGAGACGATTATCTGTTGTCGGTTTGCAATGTACCCATTTAATATTATGCCATTCATCTAGGAATATCTTATCCTCATCGAATAAATGGTAACTTAACACGTTCTCCTTATACTCCTTCGGCAGGTTTACCCTGCAATCAGTCTCATACATCAAAGCCTTCCTGATAATATTATTATGATAATCAGCCTTGATATATACATTAACATCATCATCTTTCACTATTAATACATCAGCATTCATATACTCTAATGGAAGGTTGATATAATTATGTTTAACCGTCTCCTTATACCATATGCTATTGCCTTTAAGGTATAATTCATTATCTATTATCCTCAGCTTCTCATCATATGGGATTGGTACCAGGTAATAGGTGCCGGGCTCCTTAGCACGTACCCTGCAACTATTCCCTGATGGTTTAGCCCTCATAATATCATATTTCATACTGTCTATTCTGATCCTTATCCTATCCCCTCCAAAATTGGAAAATTTTGAATTGAATAATAAGAATTCTTTTAGAATTTCTTAACTATCGCCTTGCCCTCGTTAATGCTTATGATGTCATAGCCCTCCTCATCACAGGCGACTATGACATTGATTAATTCCTGTTCCTTGAACACTATTGTAGCGTCATAATAATCATCTTTAATATGTACTAATTCATATCCTAATAATGTAGCCATGTACTCACTTCCATTAATATATTTCTATTCCTCACTTAATAAATCTATCAGTATACTCTTCAGTTCCTCAGTCTTATTCCATGCCTCACCGAAGAGTATGACGTTCACATAGACGCCATACTTCTCATAGAGGCCAGTATTAGGCAGTATGCACTTGCATTCACCAGTCTTTAATCCCTCATCGATTATTGAATGGCTTAATATGCCTAATTGGTATAAATCCTCTGCTATGCTCCTCTTATCCATCATACTAGCTCCTCTAAATCATATAGGCTCTGGATACGTGGCGCTAATACGCCGATATAATCATCATGCCTGATTAGTATTGGCCCGCCCCTATCAAACCATAACCTGATATTCCCTGTAGTATGGAATTTATCTAATAATTTAAGGAAATACTGGTTAGTTATGAGGCAATGACCGTTATTCACGTTATCATCACAGATTATATGTTTGCAGAAGATCTTCCAGTCATCATTATAGAATTTATACACTAACTGCCCCTCCTCGAAGCTGAGGCAGGTATAATCCTTCTTATAATGTCTTAGTATGTCTAGTTTCCTCTTCTCGATGACATATTCTGTCTCGCATTGGTTATAGAAGTAATCTAAGCCTAATAATATGTCTGCCTTATCAGCTGTAGTGTGGTATTCGTTAAATTCTCCCTTC
>Ga0310690_10002335_pt1 | contig 31194 bp, 62 predicted proteins | sample AusTroGonzalo_MG_2_FD_207661 | JGI IMG/M metagenome (GOLD analysis project Ga0310690, IMG submission 207661) | Bovine rumen microbial communities from tropical cattle in Woodstock, Queensland, Australia - Gonzalo_04 (v2) (version 2) | ecosystem: Host-associated > Mammals > Digestive system >...
CGATATTGTTACGATAGCGCGCATTTGTTCTATAATAATATCTAGATAATTCTCTTAAAGAATCTAAGTCACCAGACCGAATTATAGATTCAATTTCTTCTATCGTAAAATCTCGCTATCCTACGCTATTGGTGTGGTATCTACCACTCCAACGAGAACTTTGAGGGCGTGAGTCGATTGGAACGTGATTGATTCTGAACTGCCGTTTTGCGTACATACTTGCAAAATCTCTCTTTGGCTTAGTATTACTTACTTCTGCCATCAAAAATCACCCTCTATTCCGTGGACTATAGAAAACGTAAGAACCTAAGTTTTTATGCTTCTTGCGCTTGAACGTTTCTTTATCTTCATAATACTTAACTCTATAAAGTAAATATTCTAAAGCAGAGAAACGGTCCTTCTCGATTGAACGAGAGATTCTTTCAACCTTAAACTGATTCTAAACACCAGTAGGTTTCAGCCGCAGATTATTAAGTTCATCCATTAATCTGGAAGTCATTTCATACGGCATTAAGTAAATGCGTCTATCATATAAACTCATTCTCTAACCTTTCTTAGTCTGTAGTAATTTTTCCTTGACGATGCGTTCGTGGGCTAAGAATGAAACTGAACCATTACTTACCTAAGTAAAGAAATTAGAGTGAATAGCATCATCATTAGATGCTCCAGCTTTAATGTCATAAATAATAGCATTACAATCTGGCCGGGGCTCTTCACTCGGATTTTTCATTTCGGGTGATAAATGGTATTCATTGTTAAAAACATAGTAAGCAGGATATTCTTCTCCAGTCTTTTTATCTACCGAAGGTAATGCCATAGCATCCAACAATCCAATACCGGGTCCATTACCGTCCATTACTACCTCGCGCGGATGGAAAAGCTGAATCAACTTTTTAATTCGAGGAGCTTGGTCAGAAACGAAGTTTTCGCCATGTATAACTTCAGTATAAACTATATTTTTCTTAAAACCACTTTCATTAGGAATAATTTTCCCCACCATGATTGCTGTGTTAGCACCATAGCGAGCAACGTCAATTCCAATCTAATAATATGTATTTGGGTTACTTGGATTTTCTTGTGCTTTTCGCTCACATTTTAATAAAGTTCTATGTTTATTTAATCTTTTTGAATCTAACCAAGCGTCAGATGAATTTCCGCTCCAGATAGATAAAGATTCACGAGCGAATGAATCTTCACTAACAGTATTAGAATATCTCTAATCCATTAATGTTTGCTTGCTTAATAATCCATAATGTAACGGTACTTCATATGAAAGGCCCCAAGAAAAGTATTCTTTCGGCCGCAATACCGCATTAACCGTAATTTCAATTAATTTTTGATACATAAATACAGTACGTTCTGCCGCGGTTGTAATAAAAACTTGCGCCGCAGCTGGTTCGTCTGGATTTACAGTACCATCCACTTCAACTCTAGGAATGTTCATTTGAGGCCAAATAACTTCGTTAAATGGCACTTCTTCAATAAGAGCACATTCTTCAAGTATGGCACCTGTCGCACGAAGACCACGAGAGGTATCTTTTGAAATAACAGCAATCATACTACCATTTTTCAAATAAATCTCATAATAGTTATTACTCGATTTAATACCAGTCTTACCATCATCGGCCCTAGTTTTTAATTCGTTACGAAGAAATGGCCAATGTCTAAATATCTCTTCAAACTTAGCTTCAGCAATCTTAATAACAGTACCTTTTGTATCAGATACAATCATTAAAGTTGAGTTTGGTAGTAAGGTCGCCCGCACCAATGCACTTAAATACGCTGTAAACGATTTAGAAGTAGCACGGGTAGCTGTCCAAAAATGATATCTATATCTCATTGAAGCACGTAATGCAATTCGTTGAAATGGTTTTAAATGGAAATGTTTTGCATCAACAGAATCTTGAATTGCATCGAGAAATAAATCTGGATACTATATCCAAAAATTCAAATACTTCGTAAACAACTCTTGATTATCGTCGAGGAATTGTTTTGTAAGTACAATACCTTTTTCAATCGGTATTCCATCTCTATAGACAGTATTCTCATTAATATCCATCTATATCACCTACTAATTCATCCTCGCCTTCATAAGCAATATCCGCAGTTTCATCAAACTCAACTTTCTCGTTTTCAATTTCTTCTAAACGTTCAGTCATGTTATATCGCGCACGCTTATCTTCGACCTATTCTGCAAAATTCCCTTCATTAATAACAAGTCTCTTTAAATAGTTCTAAATATTTTCCATCATAAAATCAATGGAATCTTGTGGCTCTGTATGCCAGTTTGGATGCCATCCTTTCTTACCATAATAAACCATCAGCTCTCCAACCGATTCAAAGTCGGCCGCAGATTTGGCATTATTTGCAGTAAAATTACAATCCTTAACAATCTAAGAAATTGCATCCATATCTTTCTTAACATCCACACCTTCGCGCATTCCTTTTTTAACTCTCAAAGTCAATTCACATAAGTCACGCGCCCGCTATTTCAAAATTGGCGTAGATACGTTTTGCGTTCCTAAAATATCGTTATAATACGAATCTAAAAAGAACAATTCATCATCTGTATACGATGGGGCCCATTCTTTCTTCAATCTCTTAATCTTCGCTTTATTAATCGCTTCAATTTCATCATCAATTGTACCTTCCTAACGGGCCAGCCGCCATCTTTCATTTTCATCCTACCACTACAACGATTCATAGTGGTCGTCTAAAAGTGTATTAAAATAGGCTGATAACGTGTGGTCTGCGTGCATATCATACAACTGAGTCCACTTATTTAAATCAAATGGAATATCCAGCCATCTACATAAACGGTCAACTTCTCCCAAATTATCCTACTTAATCATTGTCTCAAGACATTGCGTACAATAATAGCAGCGTTTACCTGGAAAGAAATTGGATGGAGTTGGCTGAAAGCATTCCAAACCTTTTTCCTACTTACACTTAAGACATTTGCGTGTCTTTACTTCGTTTGTCATGGGTCGGTTGTCCTCCTTTCTTTATCCTCATCAATTTTTCGCAAGCCTTACAATTAGATGAAAATCCATCTTTGCGGCTTGAATTACGACTAAAGAAAAGGGTATCACGAGGAAGAGCTTGGCCGCACTTAAAACAGATTTTCCGCTAATCTAGGGGTGTATCTATAAGTAGGCGATGCTTCTTCGCAGTTTCAGCAATTTTCTCTGGAATTTCGCGCGATAGTATTGTACATAAATGATTTTTATTATATACAATACCAAACTTAATTTGCAATTGTTCTAGAATGTCTTCGTAAGGAACTCTATCAATTTTGAGGTCAAGAAGAAACTCCCTAATGGGAGACAATTGGGCCATTTCACGATAACGTTCGAAATCCCAAATTAGGGTGCGGCCGTATGTATCAAGTTTGGTGTTAAGCTAATCCTTAAGCGCATCCAACTAACCAATAAGTGCGCGCACATGTACAGGGTTCTCCCAATCAAAGTTATGGCGGCGAACTATCCATTTTACTTCAAGCTAGTCCCCCTCCCCTCTTGTCTCATAATCTTTCAAATCTTTTGAAACTGAATGCAATAGCGAACTGTTAACGCGTTCTCCCCATTGTTTATAAGGTAACCAGTAAAACGCATCACTCGACCAATCATAAAATTGAGCTTTAGGATGGTCGATAGCTAAAAAATGTAATGTTGGCTTGTAAGCATCCTTTAAATAATATTGATGTCTCCGTAAATCTATTAACGTATGTTTCAATCTATATAATCTATAATCATCTTCAAAAATTAATGTGTCTTCGTCTGGGGGAATTTTTCCTTCTAGTTGGGCTATCCAATGTTCCATGCGGTCAATGGAGTCCCAAATTTGGTCCATTCCAGGAATATCCCCGTCCCCTATATCAATAAGTTCACCAGTTTTTTTATCGTATTTTGGGCGGCGAATAGTTGGTTTTTTCCGCACCGACCAATCGCGCTAGTGTGCTGGCTTAATCTGTTGCTAATCAATTAGGGGATTGTCTAGCAACTCATCAAGTGAAAGTAGTTTGTCGTCATTTTTCTTATAGGAACCATAGCGGCGATTCCCATCAGTAGTTTCACCTCGTTGAACCGCATTGAGGCCATTTTCATCCTTACCATATAAAATGTATGATGCCATTTGCTCGAGGTCCGTGGGTGAAGGGTCTTTATCCATTCTATCAATAATGTCATTAACCGCTTTCGCCCTATCACAATCTCTTTCAATTGAGTAGTCAAGTGAGTATGATTTTTTCATTTTACTCACCTCCACGGATTTTCTTCAAGTATATTATATCATTGAGTGTAGAGGGTTGTCAAATGTTTGACTTTTTAAAATTGACCGGGTGGTGGAATATGGCCAGGCCCCGCCACTCCGTGAATCGTCCGAACGTCAAAACCCAAAACCGCCCCGCCCCTTATATTTCAAGCTGTGCAGGGTTTTCGGTGTTATTTTTCAAAAAATGTTTGACAAGGGTTATATATGGGTGTAATATGTAGACAAGCCGAAAGGCGATTGACGGAACGACTTGAGCCGAGCAAGTAAAAACCGGAGCGGAAACAAACCGCCACAACAAAGGACAATAAGACTTGACCGTAAGTGATAATGAAAAGACTTAAACCGAAAGGGCTTGACGGAAAAGGGTCACAAGCTACAAACCACAACAAACCAAACCGACAAAAGAAAGGAAGTACCAAACCATGAAAAACGCTGAAAAAGTTCTCGCCGTTGCCGCTTTTGTTGCCGCTCTCGCTGAACAGGATGAGAAGGCTTCCACCGCTTCCCATGCGAAGTACGCTGACTTTTCTGTCCGTGACTATCTGATGGTTCACGGCGTTGAAAAGGCTGACGATGTTCGTTGCCGTGCCGCTGACAAGTTCGACTGGTCTATCCGTGTCAATGGTCAGCTGCTCCGGGGCGAAAACAAGGTTGGTTGCGGTGCGGTGCGGTACGGCAAAACCGCCGCTGAAGTCGCTTGCGAAGCTGACAAGATTTATCCCAATGTGGATTATGTCAGCTACTGCGCTGAACCTGCGAAGCTGAAGGCTCACCCGGAAAACGCTCCGAAGCTCTTCCGGGTGTTCACCCGGGTGCAGTTCATCGAAGTGCTGACCGTGACCGGGCGCAAGGGTCTGGAGAGTTCCCTGCGGATTCATCAGACGAAGTCCGGCACATGGCAGCTTGAGATTCAGCCGTGGCAGACCAAACAGACCGCCGCCCGGTTGGGCAAGTACGAAGAGTACTGCACCGCCAACGGCATCCCCACTCTGGAAGAGTTCCGGAAGGCGGTCAGGGGTTAACCCCTGACCCCTTCCCCTTCCGGGGAAGATGAAGAAAGAGAGGAAACAAACCATGACCCGGACTTACAAGAAAACCGCTTCTTACATCCACCCCACCGACCTGACCCGGCACACGAATTGCCGCAAGCTTCGCAAGCGGCTTGACCGCCGTGACCGCCGCCGTCTGAACCGCCTGCCCAATATCGACTAACAGAAAGAGAGGAAAACAACAATGAAAAACCTGCTGAACCTGCCCGAAGTCACCGATGTCAACAGATGGATTATCAGCCGCCACAAGGGCAAACAGGGACATCGTGTTCCGATACTGGACGAAGAAGCCATTGATTGGTCAAAAGTCCGGCACATGGATGAAGCCGATGACCTGTTCGGCTATTCCTATTGGCTGATTCGGTATACCTGCTCTGACGGCATCAACCGCCTGTGTGCCGTTCGGTGGGATGACCCGGCTGAACTCGCCGAAGACTTCACCGAATGGGCGGCGGCATCCTGCGGCATGACCTACAATGAATACATCGGCAAGCCGTGGTTGGACTAACCAACCACGGCAACCGCTGACAGAAAGAAAGAGAGGAAAAGAACAATGAATAATATTTACTGTGTTGAAATCTGGACGGAAATCTGGACCGGGCGGCGCTTCCTGCGTAACTATTATTGGGATTCCCACAAAGCGCCGTTTGTTATGGAACTGACCGAAGAACAATGGGAACACTTCCGTTATATTCTGTCCTGTTTGGGCAATTATCTTGACCACGCTGACGGCTATGGGTATTATACCCTGTGCCGCCGTGATAATGGGCATCCCTTCACTTAAGGGATGCCCAAACCAAACCAAACCAAACCAAACAAACGAAAGAGAGGAAAAACATCATGAAAACTTTGGTTGTTGTCTTTACCCCTGCCGGAACTATTCGCACCGGATGGATTATCGACGGCGGCGCTTGCATCGACTTTGCCACATGGGAGATATACGAATGGTATATGATTTTGACCGGGTTAGGTTACCCGGTCAAGACGAAAACCCATAGCGACGGCAGCTTTACCGAATACATCCAGTATTAAGTTACACGGCGGGCGATGCCCGCCTTTTTTTGTGTAACCGAGTTAGTCATGACTAACTGCGGTCTAACACCTAAAAAGTCAAGCGACTTTTTAGGTGTTACAACACCTAAAAAAATAAAAGGCGGCAGATTTTTTAGGTGTTAGAATTGTTACATAAAGGTTACTTAGGTGTTAGACACTTAAACGTTTTAGTTGACTATTATGTAACTATATGAGATAATTAGTATCATAAAGGGGGAGGGGTTATCGTGAAGGAGCTGATGGGCGGAATGTGGCTGGCGGGGCTGGTCGCGTGGGCTATCTTAGGATTAGTACCAGGCCTGGTATGTATAGGGATAGGGGTAGCAGCTGGAAGCTGCGAGCTGGCGAAGCTGCGGCGAGCTGAACAGGCTGAGGCGAGCTGGCGCAAGACCTATCCACCTTATGGGTACTGATGTACCCAAAGTGGCTTTTAGGTGTTGGTCACCTAAAAAAATGTGTTGACGTGTATATGTCTATCGCTTATACTATACTTGTCCAAAGGGACAATAAATAAAAGAAAGAGGTAACTAATCATGAAGAAACAGGTTCGTATAATCATCATCGCTACCATCATCACCATCATCACCATCGTGTCATGTGCCTATGCCATGCCAGTACAGGCAGAGGGCATCACCAGTGATGATTATTATGGCAAGCTTACTGTGGTAGTAGGTCGCACACGGTTAGAGTCCCATATGTGGGTTATTGAATGTAGGGACAAAGATGGCGAAATATGGACATTCCTTGACGATGAAGGGGTATGGAAAAAGGGTGATATTGTAAACCTTCTCATGTTCCGCATCAGCGAAAATACAAAAAATGATGAAGCACAAGATGCCATTTGGGAAGGACATGCAGATGATTTGGAAATGTTTTTCCAGGTCATGGGATGGCGCCAATAAAGCGCCTTTTTTCCCAAAACCTATTTAGGTGTTAGTCACCTAAAAAAAAGACTTGCATTTCATTCTCGCATCCCTTATACTTATATCATCAAATGAAGGGAGTTGAAACTATGATTCTTACCGCCGTTCGCACCACTTACGCACCCACAGAGGTTACCTATCAGATGAGCATTGGCAACCACAAAGATTTGTTTATCAGCAAGAAAATCTTTGACCGACTCATGCAGATGTACTATGTCACAGAACGCACCCGGCGCTTGCCGATGGAAGAAGGGTACAGGGTCACTACATTTGGTTTCCAGATTGAATCCGAAAATCTGAAAATCATCAAGACCGAATATTCCCATTTCTCCCGCCGTGTTGCCGACTTGCGGAAAAACGGTTTCACAGTTACCGAAATCAAAGACAAATTAATGAGTGCGGATTTCTAATCCGCATTTCATTTTGAAAATCTTTAGGTGTTAGTCACCTAAAAGAATCCTTTGACATCCCAAAACTACCCATGTTATAATGGTGACACTCCAAAGGGAGAATTTGAAAGTGAGGTTTAAAACTATGTACCACATTGAACTGAAGTATTTCAATCCCAATACCGGCCGCACCCTTCATCATTTCTTTCCCGCACTTGAAGTAGAACTGGCCCGGGACTATTATGACGATGCCGTTAACTGTGGTTGTGAGATTTTAATTTGGCGTTTAGTGCCGACCGACCGCATTATTGTCCGGTAAAATTTTAAGGGTAGTTTCCCAAAACTACCCTTATTCTATTTTATGTTTTAGGTGTTAGTCACCTAAATTTCACACTTGCATTTTCCCCGTAACTATGCTATCCTATACTCGTCCCGAAGTGGAGAAGAAACTTTCAGGAGGTATGTTTGCTATGTCTAAAAATGCGAAGTGGTCCGAGGAGTTCGGTCGTCTGGAGTATCTGTCCCGCGAGGAGTACCTCCGCGGCCCGTGGGTCTATGTCGGTTCGGAGGACCTTGACGGCGATGGCGACCAGTGGGACATCGTCCGCACCAGGGATAACTCCGACTGGCGGTACACCCTCATTTGAGGGTGGGACTGTTTAGGTGTTAGTCACCTAAATATAATACTTGAATCCCGTTATCGGATGGTGTATTATATACTTGTCCGAAGGGACAAAATAAAGTAGTGGAGGAGTTCCAGTATGATTATTAAAGTTACCCGTAATGCCGCTATCGCCGCTCTCCAGCGTGGAGAGGTTGTTTACTGTGTCCAGACGGGCGAGGGGTGGCAGCTTTGCGAACCCGGCAGTCAGCCGCACCGGCATTTTTGCAGCAAGAGCGCGATTAGGCATTTTCTCGCCTTTAATGCGCACTTCGCCCGCGACTTGTCCGGCGAAAAAGTCATCGAGTGGGCCATCCACCGGTGACCCTTAATTATTTAGGTGTTAGTCACCTAAATCTTATTCTTGAACACGACTATTATATATTATATAATATAGACAAGAAAAGGGGGTATTAACCAATGAAGTACTACGAAATCTATAACTGGGATGGACTCTGGGTTATCTGGGAGTGGAACTACAACGGCAACGGCAAGCGCTTCAAGTCTTTCAAGACAAAGAAGGGCGCAGAGAACTGGGCAAAGAAACAGTGGTACAAGGTTATCTGGCGCTAAGCCAGATAACCACCACAAGAAAAAGAAAGGAGAAAGAAACAATGACTATTAAATTTGAAGGACATAACAAGGCGCAGGCGCACATGGAAACCATTATCGGTGGTTTGGCTCTCTATAGTTATAACACGATGGTTGCAGAGGTACGCAATGGATGGTTAAAGATTTATGGTCTGTACTCTATGACCACTCGTAAACATATTGGATGGTTCATGAAAGAGTTAGGATTTAATTATCAGATTGCTAAACAGATTTATGATGACTATAAATATCTGAACATCTATACTGGAGAGGTTAGGGATTGGGATTAATCCCACCCTATCTTTTTAGGTGTTAGTCACCTAAATATTTTCGTTAGAAAACTTGACAATTTCATTTTGAAAATGTTATAATGGGTTGCACCCGAAAGGGTGCCGGGGAAATCCCGTAATTAAAAAGAAAGAGGTAGAACAGAATGAAAGTGTATGGAATCGAAAAGACTACAGTACGGCTCATAGTAAAACTCCCGGACAACTACGGCAGAGTCCAGCGACTTTATGACTATGGCGCATGGTTCCACCTTGATGAAGAAATCATCAGTGATGTTGACCGACTCGCTGACTTCGTCACTGATATCAAGGCTCGCGGTGGTAAACTGATTGATACCAACGAGTTCATTGATGATGATGACCTCAAACCCAAGATGACTTTCACCTATGAAGTGACAGTCTAAGACCCTCCGCGGGTCTTAGGGTTTTAGGTGTTAGTCACCTAAAAACTATGCTTGCAATCTATATATAAGTATGTTATAGTTATACCATCAAAGGAGGGATTAAATCATGGATATGGTAAAGATGGGTCGCAAATGGGAAATCAACACAAAAGAGGATTACGATAATGCTATTGAAATCCTCAAGGGTAACGAGTTCTGCGCAGAAATGTCTGATGACTTCTACTACTGGAAACGGGAGAAAGAAGAAGTCGCAAGACAGCGCGCCGATGTTACTGCGCAGGCGAAAGCTAAAGGAATAATTTAAGGAGGACAAAGCGATGACAGATGGAACAAGGAATAATCAGCCGGTGTATTGCCCTGTGAATTGTTGGGATGAAGACGATTGCCCTTATGCTAAAGAGGGCAAGTGTTGTCTGGAAGATGCACCGACACAGTGTGATGACTTCATGTGGTTTTTCCCATCATGGGAAGCATGGGAACGGGCATAATGCCCGCCCATAGTTTTTAGGTGTTAGACACTTAAATATACCTCTTGCAATCCGGTAAAATCTGAGTATAATTATAGATGAAAAGAGGGAAGGAAAACCCACCAAACCGGAAAGGGAAAGACCATGACAGAGAAAACCTACAACACCTACATCAGCATCAGCGTCCATCACTTTGCCGACACGCCCCAGTGGGATTCCGGTCGCATCTACACCAGCGTTGAGAATTGCAAGCTGGACCTGCACCTGGACGTTGACTACAAGACCGCTCAGCGCGAGCTGGCTAAGCTGATGCTCCGCACTGGCAAGATGCCGGAACGGCGCACCTACGAGGACATGACCTGCTACTCCCTGACCGCCTTCCTCGATTGAGGAAGGTGGCTTCCCCATTTTGGGGAGCCAACTTTTTTAGGTGTTGGACACCTAAACAAACAAGTTGACATATATATAATCATATGTTAATATATAATTGTCCTAAGGGACAGAATAAAAGAAAGAAGGATTGAACAATGGGTTACACTATCAAAAGCAACAACGGTCACCAGTACGCACAGACTCACGTGATTATCTTTGACGACAACTCTGTTGTCATGGTAAGCTACACTACCCCCGTTATCCGGATTACCCCGGAAGGCTGGCTGAGCTGCAACGGGCTGTACAGCATGACCACTATCAAGCACATTGGCTGGTTCATGCGTGAGCGTGGAATGACGTACCAGCTGGCAAAGAAAATGTACCTGGACAACAAAGAATATAATGTCTATACTGGAGAGGTCCGGGACCGGGTGTAACCCGGCCTTTCCTTTTTAGGTGTTGGACACCTAAAATCTCTGTTTGACATATATAGTATAGTGTGATACAATTACAGTGTCGAAAGACAGTATACGAAAAGGAGAACGAACATGATTAACGTCAGAACAATCCGCAAGCTTCAAAACGAAGATGGTTTAACACTGAAAAATGGCAAAGTTATCTCCTATAAGAGCGGCTGGCAGGTAGCTGATTACGGCGTAGAAGCTCGGACAGCTGAAGAAGCTATGCAAGCTGTTAGAAGCTACAAAGGAAATTGTGGTATCTGGTACGCAGCTGGCATCTACTATATCGACCACAGCTTCCGCGTAAGCTCGAAAGCTGAGGCCATGCGGCTGGGCCGACAGTACAATCAGATTTCTATTCTCCGGTGGAAGGGTATGAAACTCTTCTACTGTTAAAGAAATAGGGCGGCAGGTGGCACCGGGCCGCCCGCTCTTTTTAGGTGTTAGACACCTAAACCTTTATATTGACAATATATAAATATATGTTATAATGATAGTGTCCTCAGAAGAGGAAAAAAGAAAGGAGATTAAAGCAATGTACCTGTTCTATGCTGACCGACTCGGATGGATTCCTATGGGAAATGATGGACAACTGGTCGTACCGAAGAGCATCAAGTCTCGCCGTGCCCTCGTCAAGCTGGCAACCAGCTTCCTGGGTAATAGAGCTGGCAGGGTGTACTTAATGACCAGCTGGACTCAAGCGATGTGCGAGCTGGGGCCGCGTGCTTTTGAAGAGTACATCGCCCGGCATGGGGAGGTACTGGTGTATGGTTAATTGTGTCCGGTATGAAGAACCACGGCCTCCGCCGTGGTCCTATTTTTAGGTGTTAAACACTTAAATTTATTGATTGACAATATACGAATCTATGTTATAATGATATTGTCCCAAGAGGGTAATAAAGAAAGTGAGGATTAGTAGCATGACAGTAACAAGAGAAATCAGCATCAAGACATTCCCCTTCTGGTCTGGCGCCGCCAGCAACCGCGCGAAGCTCACTGATGAAGAATGTGACCAGCTGGAACAGTTTATTGAGGAGCTGGGCGGCGAGCCCTGGAGCACCACCGAGCTGAATGATGCCATGTGGTTCGACTTCGAAAACATTTGTGACTGGTTGGACCTTGATTATGAAGAAGTAATGGCGAGGGAGTGAGAAAAATGAAGAAGGTTATCAGATAAGGCGCTTCGCGCCTTTATAGTTTTTAGGTGTTGGACACCTAAAAAAGCATAGTTGACAGATACACATTCTAATGATATACTTTAGATGTTCCAAGAGAGAGGAACAGAAAGGAAGTAAAGAGCATGAGTAATTTCCATCACATCCGCATCACCATTACCGTTTTCTCCAGTGGTTCTGCCTATGTCTACCTGTGCGAAAACAATCATGGGAATATTAATAGTTCCCACCTGTGGCACGAAACCGACCTTACTCCTTACTTCCAGAAGATTTGGGAGTTGGTCAAGCGCGGCGGCAAGCGCACTGTGGAAGTCAATCCCTACTGCCCCAAATGCTATACTGTTGATGCCGACTGGTGGGATTTCTAATCCCACCCTAACCTTTTAGGTGTTAGACACCTAAAACAATGGTTTGACATATATCCATAATGTGATATAATGATAATGAAGGAGGGGAAATTATGACTTGGTTAATCGAATGGGAAGATGAAGATAAGAATACTGGAGAAATCTGGTGCGACACATGGGTACAGGTTATGGAACACTTTATCTCTCTCGTAGGAGATACCAGCAATAGCATCATGAAGCTGGATGTGACAAGTTACTTGGGCGATAAACCCTATATGCCCGATGATGAGCCTGTTATCAAGTTCCGTAATTAAGGAGGATAAACGAATGAGTACAAGAGTCGGCCCGTATATCTTCGATATTGACCTTAAAGACATGAGCGTAGAAAAACTCCAGTTTCTTAAATCCGGTTGCGATTGCTTTATCAAGCAGAAGCACGCAGAACAGATTGAACGCGAGTTTACCGAACTGAATCTGCGCGCTCATGCGTGGGGATTTGACCTTGTGTGCCAAGAGTCTGATTCCGATTCGCCGCAGGTATTGAATGTTTACAATTTCAAGGTAAAGGAGAGGGAGTAATCCCTCCCCCTATTTTTAGGTGTCAGACACCTAAACTTATTATTTGACTATATATAGAACTTATGCTATTATATAATTGTTCCAAGGGAACACACAATAAAGAAAGAAGGTCAGAACTATGGTAAAGATTACACGGGCACTCGCAAAGAAAATGTATGACAATGGCGAAGAAGTTATGATTATCCCCAGTAAACTCCGTCCTTCCAGCTATGCCTTTAAACAGTTAGGTACATGGACTACCAAACCTGCCGATGACCCTGCCGCAGATTTCGACAAACTATGCAACGCAATTTTCTATTACAACTGCCGCCCGGAAACAGGCATGACACTGGCCTTCTACTCCAAGAAGTAACCCCCTTCATATATTCCCTTTCTTGCGGCCGCGAGGCCGCTCCTTTCATCCTATAATTTTAGGTGTTAGACACTTAAAATATTTAGTTGACACCATCCTATAATATGATATAATAAAGATGTCGAAAGGAGAGATTGGAGATGAGTCCACCCAACCACTAAGCCGAAACACATATGACACGATATGTGCAGGCATACAAATTAAGGTGCGTGTTCGCCCCTTACCAGTTCCTCGAAGCCAGTTAACGATGGCGTGGGGCAGCCCAAGCTGGTAAGTGAAAATGGGCAAGCCGCGGGAAGTACAACCGCGGCTCATTTCATTTTGACTTCTTAGGTGTTAGACACCTAATCTTATATTTTGACAAATCCCAAAATTATGCTATAATATAATTGAAAGGGAGGTATTGACCATGAAAGAACAGATGACTTACCACTGCGGAGTTCAGAGAAGCGAACGAGTACAACACATCATAGATGATATTGGTCTGGGTCAGGTCGTTATCGAGCGGTATTTCCGTTCCCCGGAAAAGATTAAAGCTGGTCTGCCTGGCACTTATACCTGCATCACCGATACTGGAATCACTCTTATCAAAGATGAAAACAAACAAAAAATAATCACCATGTATGTTACCACGCAGAGGGAGCTGGTATCCATCTATCGTGGTGCAAATAAAGTCCCCAAGTTTCTCAAGCGTAGAGTAGACTACAATCAGAGTAAGTACACAGAGAGGGGTAAAACGATATGGAAATGATTTTAGTAAGCTGTGTATTCATGGGTGTTATGGTAGGCAAGCTGGCAAGCTGGCTGCGGAAGGAGTGGAGATAATGAGTAAGTTGGAAGAGCTGATTACAAGTTGGATTGTTGCGCTGTGGTTAATTTTCTTTGGAGCATTAATGTGTCATCTCGCATGGAATGGATGGGCATGGGAGTTCAATCTTCCACAGTTCGGTTATTGGCATTGGGTGGTTACCATTCTTGCCATCAGAACTGTCTCCGGTTGCTTTAAGAAGAGGAAGGAGTAATCCTTTCCCTTTCTACAGCTTTAGGTGTTAGACACTTAAAAAGAATTAGTTGACAATATAGAGATATATGATATAATTGATACTGTAAGGAGGGATTATCATGAGTAAGCCCAAGAAGCAATCCAAGACATGGGTTGAGGTATTCCAAGCCGAACGTAAAACCTTTCCGCAAGGGTACTGTGTAACCCGTGTTATTCCGGACAAGCGACACAGGAAACCCAAATATAAAGGAAAGGAGCTGGATTACTGATGATGTGCCCAAGATGCGGTACTGAGCTATGCTATGACGAGCTGCTCGAAGAGTACTATAACAGTGAAGTCCACGATGAAAAGTGGAGTGTGAGCTGCCCTGCGGAAGGCTGCGGCTTTGAAGGCGAGCTGTGGCAGAACTATCGTCTTGAGAGTGAGGAGTGGGCGAACGAATGAAGATGATATATATCGTAGTCGGAGAAGTGGAAGATACTGATAAAATTACAGTGTTTGAAGGTGCATACTACTCCCAAGAACGCGCCGATGAACGATGCGATGACTTAAAAGTCGAACGCGATGATGGCTATCTTTACTATACAATTCCAATACCGTTAGAAGAGGAAGGAGATTTATAATGATAGTTTATTCTCTTACTGAAACAGGTGCTAATGCAGGTTGCTATGGTGTATTTTCCACCGAAGAAAAAGCAACAGGCAAGGCGATGGAGTTCATTGAATCATGGGGTTATAATGATGCAGAAGAAACCATCTTTGATGGATTTCATAAGTGCATTTACTATGGTTCTGAGGGTGCGGGCGGTATCTTTGAAATTTGGAAACATACCCTCGATGAGTGACCCTATGGGTCACTTAGGATTTAGGTGTTAAACACTTAAGAATAAGAATTGCATTTTCTCTATAATATGATATAATTATATTGTCCAAAGGATAGGAAGGAGTGAAGAAAATGGACATGGTAACTCGCACGTATTACTTCCCCCGTACTGAAATCTCTCGTCAGATTCTTAATCGTATTGTACAGAAAGTTGGGTGTAGTATTGGCACAATCTGTGTCAATAAGCGCGCTGATACCCTCCGCGTTCCTATCACTTGTAACACGAAAGATGTTCCCCGTATTGAACGTATTCTGAAACTTTATAATCTGTTAGGAGATGATTGAGATGAATATGGAACCAACTATTGACACCATTACTATGGCATTAGACTTTAATGACCAACTTGATGATGCCGGTATTATGTATTCATGTGAACGTTGGTTAGATGGATACAAATGGACATTTTCTGATTCTGCTTACGAAGGTGGAGATATTATCATTTTGAATTTCGGCACCTTCGGTATGTTTGAATCATACTGTATGCCGTGGGATGATGATGATATTACACGGGATACCGCCGAAGGTATGGTTAACAGATTACTTGGAAATTGGGGTGATAACTAATGTTGAATCTCGCAGTCTTTGTACTTGCTATCTTGCATTTATGCGGAGTAGTATCCGGCACTGCGCTTGCCATTTGTGCAATGATTTTGTGTGTGCTTAATGAGATTGTAGCATTTCACAGGGTTATGAATGGGGATTAAATCCCCTTCATATTATTTAGGTGTTCGACACCTAAAATTTGATACTTGACTTCTGCCGAATTTATGCTATACTATAATTGTTCAAAGGGAACAGAACAGAGTCAGAGAAACTTAATAGTCAAGTGAAAAAAAGAAAAATAAATGCTTGACAAAAGAGTGAAAATCTGATATAATGAAGATGTTCCAAGAGAACAATAATAATTACAGGTGGGTGGGCACCGGATTCTTAAATCCCACATGAGTAAAAGGAGTTCACTATGAAGATGAACGATGTTGTCAACGCTATTCTGTCCCTCGAAGGTGCGGCTATGTGCCGTTCCAACAAGACCAACTTCATCGCCGTTCCCACCGAGGATGGCATCGTGAAGGTCGCTACTGGTGTGGCTCTCGCCAAGGACACCAAGAACCACAAGGCTTTCAACTTCGAAGCCGCTAAAGCCGAGTATTCCGCCTACGTTGCGGAGCAGGCTCTGAAAGCCGCTGAAAAGGCTAACAAGCCTGTGAAGGAAAAGGGCATCAATGCCGAAGCCCAGGCTCGCCGTGATGCGCTCGATGCCGCTATCAAGGGTATGCCGTCCTTCACCGACCTCTCTGCCACCGACATTCAGAACGCTCTGGCAGGTCAGATTCCTGCGGAAACGATGGTCATGCAGGTTGGTCAGTCCGCTCTGCGTATGGTTGAGGAAGGTATCCTCTCTGTCCGCAAGGACGAAAAGGGCAAGAAGTTCTATACCAAGGCTTAATGCCCCAATACCCACCCCACCTTCGTGGGGTGGATTTTTTTTGAAAAATTATTTAGGTGTCGAACACTTAAAATTTTATAGTTGACATTTCCTAAAACTATGTTATACTTATATTGTAAAGAAGAAGGGAAACTTCTCAAACCGAAAGGAAAGAAAGATGTCTGACAGGAAAGAAACAGCAAACGCTAATATCGGTAGCTTCTTCACCATCCTGCTTACCATCGCGTTTATCGTACTCAAACTGTGCCATGTTATTGAATGGTCGTGGATATGGGTTTTGTCACCTCTGTGGATTCCTATCGCAATTGTCATTGCGATTTGGGCAATCTTCCTGCTTCTTACATTTCTTGGAGCGTTCTTTAACAGATAAGGGGTTTTCCCCTTTCTGTCCTTTCAGGTGTTAAACACCTAAAATAAACTACTTGACGGATTCTATATTTCATGGTACTATAATATTGCCGAAAGGCGAGAAAGGAGTAATTTGGTTATGAAACAGACTATTTGGTTTGACATGGACGGAACTATCGCTGACCTGTATGCCGACCCCGATTGGCTTCCGAAACTGCGTGCCTATGACCCTTCACCATACGCTGAAGCAAACGTTATGCACAATATGAACCTGCTGGCTCGTCTGCTTCATAGGGTGCAAGCTGCTGGATATGCCATCGGAATCATCAGCTGGCTTTCAAAGTTTCCGACCCCGGAGTACAATGAAGCTGTGACTTCCGCAAAGCTGAATTGGTTGAATCAGCACCTGCACAGTGTACGCTTCGATGAAATCCACATCGTCAAGCATGGTACACCCAAGTCCTCTTTCATGAACACACCGCACGATATTCTGTTCGATGATGAAGAGGGCAATAGAACAGAGTGGAGCGGAAAAGCGTATGAACCCTCTGATATAATCTCTATTCTCAAAACACTTTCAACCGCCGAGAAGTAATTCTCGGTGAACCCCTTTAGGTGTTCAACACCTAAATTGAATATTTGACATATTATATAAGTTATGGTAATATATAATTGTTCCAAGGGAGAAGGAACGAAATAATAAACAAGAGAGAGGAAATCGAAAGATGAAAGTAACTGACAATTTGAGCATCACCAAACGGGCGAAAGACGGAGCGTTCTACGGAGAACGCAACGGGGCATCCTACGTTATCGAAGTGGATAGTGACCCTGCTATCTACAAAGAGTATGAAACCTTCTACAACCTGCTTCGGCAGACTTCCTATGGCGACCGCACCGACCTCATTCGGTCGCTGATTGATAAGGGTCGTTTTCCGGACATTCTCGGCATCCCTTCCGCTGATGGCGAACCTGCGGTTGCCGCTCCGTCTGCTATGGAAATCCTGACCCGTGGTATCAAGGGTCTGATGGACTTCTTCACGGAGTTCAGCTTCACCCCTTCCTTCCGGTTCACGAACACGCTTGCGTTCATGGCTTGTCAGAGCAAAACTTGCGCTCGTGCCTATGTGAACAATTACTTCGCTCTGATGGATTCTTCCTATAAACAGGAAGTGGCACAGAAGGTTAAGAGTGCGGAGTTCGGCAAGATTCTTGACGATATTATCCAGTACGGCAAGCCTTCCGGTCACATCAATACCCGTCTGAAAATCTACTACGGGTCTGCCGGAACGGGTAAAACCACCTTGGCACAGAAGGAAAGCGATAATCGTTGTATCGTATGCAACAGTTCTATGCTTCCTTCCGACCTCATGGAAGATTTTATCTTCAAAGATGGGAAACCGGATTTTAACCCCTCTCTCCTGTGGGAGTGTATGGAACAGGGTAAGACGATTGTTCTCGATGAAATCAATCTTCTCCCGTTTGATTCCCTTCGTTTCCTGCAAGGCATTTTGGATGGCAAGAGTGAGTTCAACTACAAGAACCGCCCTGTTCACATCCACGATGGTTTTCAGATTATCGGAACGATGAACCTTACCCTTGGCGGTATGACCTATGGTCTGCCCGAACCCCTTGTTGACAGATGTTGCGATGCACGGGAGTTCGTGTTGTCCGCCGACCAGTTGGCAAAAGCAATTTGCGGTATGCCTTCTGAAAATGAAAAGGACGGGGAGTAGTCCCCGTTTCCTTTTCAAGAATAATTAGGTGTGTAACACCTAAACTTTCTGACTTGTCAAAATACCAATGTTGTGATAATATATAATTGTTCCAAGAGGAACAGAAAGGTTGTGTGAAGTATGGAAATCTCATTCGCTCGTTGCGAACAGGTGCTTGCCACTCTCCCCATCGGATACTACACAGGTCGCAGGATTAAAGCCGAACTCAAATGTAAACCGGAAGTTCCTGCATCCTGCTATTCCCCTATGGATGATGCCATCTTCGTATGCTATGACCAGTTGAAACAGGCATTTGATAAAATGCCGGATGATGCTGATGAAGAAGAAGCAATCCGCAGTATGCTTTACCATGAAGTATCTCATGCGATTCTGACTTCTGCTGAACTCATGCACTATGCAAGCAACGATACCGACCGAGCCATTCTCAATATCTTTGAGGATGAACGCATTGAATCCATCCTGCGGAACTACTACCACAATGTAAACTTCAAAAAGCAGGTTTACAATATCAATGGTGGTGTTCTGAATCCCACAAACGCTATGTCTGCTTTCTACAATACTGTGCGGTTCGGTGTAGCCCCCAAAAAACTGTTGGATATGGTTGATGAAATCATTCAGCGGTATAAAGAACTCACTCCCATGAATGAACGTTACGATTGGTACAACTATGGTTGGTACGTTCGTAACCTGTGGGAAGAAGTAAAGAAAGCATTTAAGGATGACCCCACGCAGTTTCAACCGCAAAGTGGTGCTACCGGAAGTGGTGACGGACAGTATTCCGAAATCAAAGAAGGTAAGGGTCAGAAGGGCGAAGGAAAAGACGGACAGGGCGAAGGCGAGAATCAGCAGGGCAAAGGTCAGCAGAATGGCGAAGGCGAAACGCAGGAAGGCGAAGGCGAAGGCGAAACCATCGGTCAGCCTACTGATGTAATAGGTGATGCTGAACACAACATTCAGAATACCCGTGAGCGCATTGGTCAGTTGGTCGGACAGGCACTCGATATTAAATCCCGTTTAAGACAGGGTGACAGGGAGAAACTTGATGAGTTTCAGAAAACTGTCGAAATGATTATCGGAAACTTCAACAAGAAGAACTCCGGTGGTAGTGGTATCAATGCGTACTCCGGTGTATTCAATCCTCGTGCCGTTGCCCGTAACGATTATCGTTACTTTGAGCGGTCAATGTCAGTACAGGGCAACAATAAGTTTGGTACTTGTCATTTGAACCTGTTCATTGATTGCTCCGGTAGCTTCTGTGGTAGTCAAGATTTGGTTAATGGTATGCTTGCCGTTCTTACTGCCATTGAACGGAAGAACCGCAACTTCTCGATGGATGTGGTGTTCTGTGGTGATGGTGTTCACAAATGTGAAACTGTTGCAGACAGACAGATTAAATGCGGTGGGGGAAATAATCTCCCCGACAATATGAAGGAAGTGTTTGTGAAACTGCAAAAACCAAACACTTGTAACTATAACATTGTACTGTTTGACGGGGATGCGTTCTCTGACGATTATGACAGAGGACGGGCAACAAGAGGTCAGAGGATTTTCAAAACCTTTGACTACAAGCAGACCACGCTGATTACCGACTCCGATAACAAGCGGTACATGGGAACAGGTTTCACTACTGCCAAAGTGGTTATCACAGACCGCTATACGCAGGAACTGATTAACCATGTGACCAAAGCATTGACAGTTGCGTTCGGTTGATACCGAACGCAATTTCATTTCAAAAATATTTTAGGTGTTCGACACCTAAATTAGTTGTGTCTAAATCCTTGACAACCCCCATATATGTGATATAATAGATATGAAAAGTGAAGGGTACACTATAAAACCAGAAAGGACAGAAAATGTCGAAAGTAATTGTTTTGGATACTGAAACCACGGATTTGGAAAAATGCTTCTGTTACGATTTAGGATATGTTGTCCTTGATACCGCAACAGGCGAGATTGTTGATTTCAAACATTTTGTCATTGAACAGATTTGGCATAACCTGCCGTTGTTTGAATCAGCATACTACAAGGACAAGCGACCGAAGTATGTTCAGATGATGCGGAAACACGATGCCATCATGACCAAGTGGGGATATGCCATGCAGGAGCTGAAGCGTGACATGCGAAAGTACAAGGTAACTGATGTGTATGCTTACAACTCCGACTTTGACGATAAGGTTATAAGCTACAACTGCGAGTGGTACAAAGTCAGCAATCCTCTCGATACCATCGCAATCCACGATATTTGGGGATATGCAAGCCAGTTCATCACGAACACCCCGGAATATCAAAAGTTCTGTGAAGATAACGCAAGGTTCACGGATACAGGAAACTTCAAGGGGTCTGCCGAAGTGGTTTATCAGTTCATCACAAATAATCCGAATTTTGTGGAAGAACACATGGGATTATTTGATGCCGAGATTGAATCAGCAATCCTGTTCCATTGTATCACAAAGTGCGGAGCGGCATGGAACACCGACTACAAAGTCAATAAGATTCTGAATCGTATAACCTATACTCCCTTCTGTGTAAAGGTCGATGGAGTAGAAGTAGCGAGTGGCAATTACACGAAAAAGTATGTAAGAAATGGTCTGTACTCCTTCACCACAACATAATCGAGTGGGACAGAAATGTCCCACTTCCCTTCTGCGAATTTTTAGGTGTTCCACACCTAAAAATTAGTAGTTGACAAATAGCATAAGTTGTAGTATATTATAATTGTTCCAAGGGGAGGAAAAGGACAGCCAACAGAGTGCGGTCGCCACGAACTACTGGAAACTCCATTACCAACATGGCATTTGCCTAACAGGGAACGAGTTAGGAAGGTCTTTCAAGAGGACGGCTTGAGGCTTTAGGCAAACCTCACTTGCAAGCCCTTGTAACAAAAAAGTAACAACTTGTTAATGAAAAAGTCATTGACAAGAATCCAAATTCGTGATATACTAATCACGAAAGATAAAGAGAAGGAAAACTCTTAAAAAACCAGAAAGGACGTTCGCTATGAAGAAAGCGACTCTTGAGCAGATTCTCGATTATCTGCATGGTGCTACTGCTGACACCGCAGCCATCGCCGCTGAAATTGAGCAGGAACTCGCCCGTGGCAAGGCGAAAGCCGATGCCAACCGGGAACTATACGCCGCCGCGAAGGACATCGTCCTGGGCGTGCTGACCGACACCCCCGTCACCGTAGCCGAAATCTACGATGAAGTCAAGGGGAAACTGCCGGAAGGCTTCGGTAAGGGCAAGGTGCAGTATGCACTGAGCCACTACTGGGAAGCCGATGTGGTTGCCCATGATGGCAAGACCAAGGGATACACCCGTAAGGACGTGTAATCCCGGCACTCCCACCCAAATGGGTGGGAGATATTTTTTTACATTTGTTTAGGTGTTGAACACCTAAAATTGTATACAGTATTCTTATAAATTTTATATTGACTTTTTTATATAGATATGATATAATATATATAGAAAATAAAACAGAGGAAAAATTTCCTCTTGACATTTTCTAAAGTTGTGGTATAATATAGTCGAAAGGGGAAGGACACCCCTCAAACCGGAAAGGATAAGACTATGGCAAGTAAGGCGGTTCTTGAGAACAAACTGCGGTCAGAGATTTCACAGATTATCATTGATGCACTTGAAGCGCATTATGATGCCAACTGTATCATGGTAGGCAGTGGTGAAATTTCTATTCCTGTACTTGATGAAGAAGGGAATGAAAAGTATCCCAAAATCAAAATCTCTATTCCTCGTGGCACTCGCAACGGCGAAGGTGGTTACATTCCCTACGATGGTTATGAAGCCGCCGAGGAATACAAGGCAGAGCAGGAAAGCAAAACGCAGGAGCGTGCTGCACGCAGAGCGATGCGTGAAGCGGAAAAGAAAAATGGGAAGAAGAAGGGTGAATAATCACCCCTCCCCCTTTAGGTGTGGAACACCTAAAAGTACCGCTTGTCAAAAATACAATCTTGTGGTACTATAATAATGCAGAGGGGATGAGAGCCTCCTCCCTCTGAAGAACAGTAGGTGGGGTTGCAGAGTGTAAGACGCTATTTGCTCCGAAGGCCAAGGAGACAGCCTATTGAACGTTGGACAGTTACGAGTTCACCCACTATAATTCCATGGTGCAGGGTGGGAACGGCAGGGATATTTCACTTGAGGTCGTAACTAAAGTGAAAATTTCCTCTTGACAGAATAAAAGTTTTGTGGTACAATAATCTTGTAAGAAAGAGAAGGACACTCTACAAACCAGAAAGGTAAAAAAAATGAACGTAAAACTGGACTTTGAAGTAACTGAAGAAATGCTGACCAAAATGACCGAGCGTGTCTATGACGGAGACCCTGTTGCCGCAGTTGTCTATGAAGTCATTGACGAAGAACTGGATTACAACCTCGATGTGATGTACTGTCTGTCCGATGAAAGCCGGGAAGAAGTCGAGAACGAAGTTATTGAGCGCGCCCTGCAGACTGAAGATGAATGGGAAGATTGGTGCGCCGCCGAAGAAGAAAATGATGATGACGAAGAAGAAGCCGATGGCGAAGTCATCACCACGAAGGAAGCGTTTCGGTTACTGGACTTCGCCGCAACCATCTACTGTTGGGCAAGTGAAGTGAATGACGATGAAGTGGATGAAGATTTCCACGATAAGGTCAACCAGTTCGCCCGTGATATGTTCACCAAGTTTTGTGAGCAGGAAGGTATCGTGGGAGTGTCCGAGGAGGAAGAGGAGTAATCCTCTTTCCCTCCCCTCTCTCTTTAGGTGTTGAACACCTAACATTTACTAATTGACAAGATTTCACTTTCATGTTATACTCTATATGAAAGTGAAGGGAAACACTACAAACCGGAAAGGATGACGAGTATGCCGAACGTAACGAAACAGATTGTAGACAGAGACTTACGTGATGCCGTATTCACTGGCCTGCTTGAAGGCGATGAAATCTTTATGAAGAAACTTCATAAGATTAATGACAGGCAGATGGGTGTGATTCTGACCGACCTCAATGGACACCAGCGGTATGTCCGTATCGGCGCCATCGTTGCCGAAGAACGTGAGGACATGACTGCCGAAGAACTCATGGAATCCGAGATTGATGCCTATGAACAGAAACAGGCAGACAAGGCAGAAAAGGCAAAGGCTCGTGCCGATAAGGCCGAAAAGGATAAGGCACGGCGAGCCGCCGCAGAAAAAGCAAAAGCCGACAAGGAGAGCAAGTAATTGCTCTCCCCTTTTTATTTAAGTGTTGAACACCTAAAAAGTTTTCCTTGACATATAATGAATATGTGCTATAATAATAATGAAGAAAGGAGCGGTTTACTATGGAACGCATTAAACAATTCTTTGGTATTGAAACTCCCTACCGGTTTGAATGGAATGACCTTCGTGCAGGTGTAACTCTACTCAACGTAATTCTTATTATGATTTTCGGACTTTCTGTTTCATGGTTCGGCTTAGCCATAGCGGTATTCGGAGTGTTCAAAGATTTAAGCCAGCACAGACATATCAATGATATGCTTATGCACTTATCCAGTGTAGTTCTTAATGTATATTTCTTAACACTATTGTATAGGGGATGAAAATATGACTTCGTATTCATGGTTATGTGAAGATGATACTGCTCATAAGATTCTTTGCGCTTTTAGTGGTATGAAAGGATTCACAGGTGATTGGATGCTTGAATTACTTGATGCCATGCAAGAAGAAATGAGAGCAGAAATAATTGATGCGTATGTTCGTCTAAATAAAGACCTTAATCATTTCTTTCTTAACGCCGACAATAGTACAGAAATGTTAGTTGTACAAGAGTTTGTAGAGTTAGTAGATGGTTGGGGTTATGCCGTAGATTATCATGCGCAGTATCAATCTCATCCTATGTGGAAGATTTGGAAGGTGAAAACAGATGACCAAGATTGATTTAGTTCGTCAGTTCGTTAATACCATCACCAAATGTAATTGCGTAATTGCCAAAGAGCGTGATGATTGGGGTATGAATATTGATGAACGGCAACCTCGTTTAACCCTTCCTCATGACCTTCGGCAGAACACTCAAGAAGATAAAGACTTCCGTCAGTTCATTACAAGTAAGTGTTCTATCACAAAAGGATTTTCCAATGTAACTATTTCCCTTCTTCATGAAATTGGACATTGGGAAACTCGTGATGAAGTTGATTGGGAAAAGTATTATACTGACCGAGCCGATGTATATGGATTCGATTACTTTAATTTAGAAGCAGAATTGAAAGCAACCGAATGGGCAATTACATGGTTACAAGATTCCCAAAACCGAGCCTATGCTAAAAGTTTTGAACGGATGTTCTTCGGCTATTGATAGCCGAAATATCTTAGGTGTTAGACACCTAAAAGTATATACTTGACTTATATGTAATCTGTGTTATAATTAAGATGTTCCAAGAGGGGAAGCGCATGGCGAGGTTACCTTGCTCCACCCACTGACGAGTGGGATGTGAAAATAAAAAATAAAAAAAGTTTCACGCAACCTCTTGACAACCGCCACAAACTGTGGTACAATGAATACGAAAAGAGGAAGGAAAACCTCACAAACCAGAAAGGTTAAAACGATGAAGAAAGTCGTTCTGAAGTCCCTGTATGATTATCTGACCACCCACGATGTGCCGGAACTGGCCGAAGCGAAGGCTGAACTGGAAGCCGAATTCGCCAAAGACGAGAAGCGCAAAGCCGCAACCGCCGATAAGTATGCCAGCTTCCATGACCTCGTCATCGACAACCTGACCGATACCCCGGTCACCCTGGCTGAACTGTTCGATGACATTAAGGGTGACCTGCCCGAGGGTATCGAAAAGCCCAATGTGCAGTATGCTCTGACTCGCCTGTGGAAGTCCGAAGTCAAAGTGATTGAGGGCAAGCCGAATCAGTACTGCAAGGCTTAATGCCTACCGGCTTCCGGAACGGTCGATAGGGGAAGGCGCGCACTTCCCCAGTTCCGTGTATTACGATTTAGGTGTTAAACACCTAATAAATAAATCCTTCAGATTATATCTGAAGGATTCTTTTTATTGTATCAAACAGATTATCGTACCATGATTTCTGATACTGGTAGAAAGTACCAACTTCAATACGATAAACCAATTCACCCTTATCATTCATCTGATACATCGCATGATGGTCAAAGTTGGGAGTCCATTCATGCTTACCCAATTCAAAAACTGAGCCAAGAATATTATCCGCAGTTAAGTTACCATCATATTCTTCCGCACCACAGAACACTTCTCCTGTGCCAAGATGGTTATAAACCAGCCGCTTAACTTTAGTCTTTCGCATAAAAGCACCACCTTCCATCAAAGATATACTGAAGTGTAAACCCCTCGGATTCCAGAAGCTTACGCATAGCGATGTTATCTGCCCAAGGAGTTGCCCCACATTTACCTCTCACCACTTTCTGCAACTCACGTACGGCGAATGAGGCGACTCCCCGACCACAGTTGCGCTTGTTTAGTATACAAAGGCGTTTGATTGCCGTGTATCCATATTCAGTTTCTGGTACAAGAGAAACAGTAGCAATTACTTTGCCACCCTCTCTGACTACAAAAAGCCTATCATAAAGATAGTCATTGGTAATCATTCCGGCAGTACAATACTTAATCTTTTTAGGACGAACCGCATACCATACTGCCCTATAATCTTCATGAGTTGCCTTCCTTAATTCCATCTTCATGCTCCTCTCCATGTGCAAATGCAGTTTCTTCTATGTATTCCCACAGTTCATAAAGCATCTTACTCGCGGTTTTATTATCACGCAATTTAGAACCCTTACTCCATTCATTCAATGTCCATGCAAATAAGGAGTAAGTATCTCTCGCTGAAATGTACCAATTCGTAGGAATCTCTTCCTCTTTATATCGAGAAAAGACTTTAGATAAATCAACCTTACGAATTTCCATTTCCTCACCTCGCATGATAAGTATAGCATAAGATATAGAGAATGTCAAATAATTAGTTTAGGTGTTCAACACCTAAATCCTCCTCTTGACAAATAAAAAGTTCGTGTGCTACTGAACTGTATACAGTATACAACGGAAATAGTTCGGATTTGCACTTTGTCAAATACTTGACAGGTGCTACGACCCTTGATTTTATTGAGTCCAAAACTCAAGTATTTTATATTGTCAAGCACTTGACAAGCTGCATTTTAAATTTAAGCTGGAATGTTTTTATTTGACAAGCTACAAAAATTGCTGTATTATAAAAGGGGAAGTATAAGTATAAGCTGCAATTGTATACAGTATACAGGCCGCAGGATTCTGGATACAATTTAAAAGGGTAAAAAAAATCACCCTACGCCTGGGTGAAAATGGATAAGAGGTCAAGCGTGGGTGATGCAGCTGGTCAGCTAGTCCTGCTGCGAAAAGAATGGGTTTAAGGTAGCTATCCTTTCCCTCTTTCTGTAATAAGTATACCAGAAATTACACTCTTTGTCAAATAATAAATTTTAATTCTCAAATATGTATACAGTATACAAGCTGCATCACTCAACGTTTGCCTCGACCAGTGTAAGAAATTCATTATCAACAATTTCAACATCGTGCCATGCGCCTGTAATATAGCAGGCTTGCTACTGTTTCCCATCAATACTTTTTTTCCTTTGTTCTACGGTATAACCAATTTGCGGAAGGCATTCGCGCAATGCATTCCACGTCATTATTTTAGACTAATGTTTATTATTCTTATCTAAGCTGGGAACCGCCATAAGCTCGGCCAGCTCTCTACATTCTGGAATTGTAAGCCATCTATTTAAATATTCGGCTGGTATCTCGGAGCAGAAAGTTTTAAGATGGCGTTGAAATGTAAAGGTTTGCCGCGCAGCTTGTATTCTATCTGTCTTATCATAGCTATCAATAATTACATTATCAAACCTGCGGTCATTGATATTAATGCCGCGCGCAAGTGCTTTATTTACAACGACAAAATCGTATTCCTAAGGTACCATACCAGTTGCCGTAATACAGTTGTAAACCCGCATCTACTCTTCGGTCATGGGCTTATCCGTATTATTAGGTGAATGTATTTCAATTGCGTTGAAACCCCTGCTACGAGCTGCTTCTACAATACTCTAGTTCGGCTTAATATACGGAGAATAACACCAGTAACCATGACCGATTGTAGGCTGCAATTTCTTTACATGCTCCAATATATTAGTAAAGTAGATATCAGCTGCAATACGATAGCCTGCTTCCAACTTACCCTAATTGCTTGCGCTAATTAAGGAGTTGTAAAATTCGCGGGCGCGTTCGGGAGTAGCTGATAATCCAATACATAGAATCCTATTACTATTTATAATATGCTCCCATTCATAAAGTAAAATAAGAGGCATATATTCTTTTTTACTGGAGTACTATTGTATAATACTTAGTATCTCTGAATTAGGTATATCCTTTCTGGCAAAATCTGTTTTACGAGCCTTAGTAAAAGCTGCAGTTGCAAAGTCAAAGATAGAATCACATTCATCCCAGCATATAACATCCACATCATCAAGGAAATCAAGGTCGCCGCGTATTGCTCTCTATCCTAAAGCCTGGTAACACATCACACCAATCTTCTCTGTGCACTCGCCCCAAGCCGTAGGGTTCTCCCAGAACATATCAGCATCCGCGCAGGTCTCACCATAATCTGTAAGTATCTAATCCTTTAGCGCGGTCGTATCTACTAAATAAAGAACACGATTTAAGCTGCCGTCGCGCGTGTATTTCTATAAATTGTTAACAGCCCAATATGTTTTACCAGTTCTAGTGCCGCAATCTATTATATTATAGTAACCATATGAAAACTTTAATTCGTTCTATATAGCTAAGTCAGTTACTGTAGTCATACACCTCACCTCATTATTATTATAACATGAAATTTTTCTTCTGTCAAATATTTGATAAAAATAAATTTTTATTCTATTTTTTTATTATTTTTTTAATATTTTATTAATAAAAAAATAACTATAAAAAAGTATCAAAAAATTTGCTACCTCCCTCCCCCCTATATAGGTAGCAAAAAAAATACTACTTTTTCCCTTATATATATATTATATATATATTATATATAAATTATTAATAAAATTGTAATAATTTTTCTTCTCGGCAACTATTTTTATTATTTGACAAAAGTTGAAATTTGGCGCACACACCTATATTATACTTATTTCAAGCCGCCCAAACCCTTCGTTCCCCACTACCCCTTCTCGACCACTATATTTTGAGGTTTCATCGGAAGCTCAGCCGGTTAGTTTAAGTTTTATCTTCCTTTGCTTGCATATGCAGAGGTACGTAGTTTAAACCTCTTATATTGTATAAAATTTTTCTGATGCGCGAAAATTTTTTCTCACAACTATAAGTGTCGCTTCGTTGCGGTCGACCGCTTCGCGGTCGCCCTTCACTCAGCTCTTTTTGGTTTAGCCGCTGGCGCGGCTAAACCAAGGCGGTTGAATGTTTGACATTTTTTTAAATTTGTATTATACTTATAGTATAGAAAGGTAGGGGTATAGGATATGGATACCGTAGTACCGATTATTTGGGATAATTATGAGAAGTTTTGTAAGAAATTTAAGAAATGGTGGAATCCGTATGTACGGGGATTATTTAGAGATAATGCGGAGTTATGTACTAAGTTGGAAGGACTTGAACCTAATCAGTTGATATTGGTGATGGGCCCGCGCGAACGTACTGTAGAATTTGTAGAGTTTATTGATGGTCTTAGTGAATGGAAATGCATTTCATTTCATAAAGACGAAATAAGAATTGAGAGGATAAAGTAAGATGCCGAACCCAGAACCTACCCCACTTGTATTTCGAGAAGGTGCGGGCATATTTTATTTTAAAATGCGGCTTAAAAATAGCGGCGAAGCTTTATATTTCTCTGCCCTAAATCATACCCTGGCTGATAAGTTAGGACAGATGTTAAAAGATTCAAGTATTGCAATTCTTGACCCATCTGAAGATGAAAAAGAAATGCTTGAATATATGGATGGTATTGGCGGTTATCAGTTGTCGATTAAAGTTCTATTTGATAATATAGAGGTATATGAAATAAGTTATGCTGGAGAGTGAAATTAAAGAACAATGGCTGCAGCAAGTACAATTAGATAAAGAAGCTGCGGCCGCACATTATAATGAATGGTCGTATTGGATTGACCGTATTTTTCTATTACCGAAATATGAAGCATGTGTATGGTCTTGGATAAAAGATGAAGATGAAAGTGAATTTGAAGAGTTTATTGATTTTATAAATGGTAATGGTTTTAGTGTAAGAGTGTGTGAAAGTAGTACTATTGGTGTTTATATGGTAACTGTTTATCGAATATTTGACAAGTAATCACGTAAGATGATATAATGAAAATAGGAATTAAGTTCCTAATTTTATTATATGAAGTGATGAAAGTGAAGGTATACATTATAGATAATTATGAAAGATATATGAGATAGGGAAACGAAATAAGTATACATTGGGTGCGCGGGAAACAATATTGTATTCGAGAAGTAGAAATGGAATGGGGTTTACCTGTACTCAATGATGGAAGAATTGATTAGTAGGCGCAGCCGCGAACATTTGGCATTTATGAGGACTATGATGCGGCTTTAAAGTTTATTAAAGATATGCAGCGCCTAAATGGAGGTATCCTTGATTAAGTTATTTGATGAAGAGAAGGTTAAAAAATGGTGGGATAAAAGTATAATATGTGATAAGGAATATTTTCCTGCCATATTTGAATCTTATAAACAAGATTTTGGTACTTTATATAAAGGTATCGCGCCAACAGGTGAAGGTAAATTTGCACCGTTAAGTGTGCCAAATGAAGTGGCAGATTTTCTTGACGGCAATGGTTTCATTTTTGATTATAAAGTAGATGGGCTATATATTATAAAGATGCCCGAACCTGAAAAGCCACCCGTGCCTGGTGAACCTGTACGCGGGATGCGGGCATCTACCGTTGTATTAGATGAATCTATGCTAATACCAGATATTGAAATTAGTACTGATGGATTAGTAACTAATGCAGATGAATTGCGGGAAGCTCTGGATAAGATTGCAGAAGAAATTAAAGTGGCTGGTAATAGTATTACATATACTTATTCACCATATCATTCTAGTAGTACCACAACCACTACTGGCTGCCCCAATTTTTCTAATACAACTACAACAACAGGTGGAACCTATGTATATGGCGGATGGGGGAATTAGCCGTTATGCACTATGTAACTAATATTTTTCCATATTGGCATTATCTACCTAATGATGAGCCACAAGAAAATGGAACTTATTTAATCTATTGTGATGATTATTCTGGTGCGGGCGAACCTCAACCATATTATGTTATTGCTACATATAATGATGAATGGTGGTTTCCCGGATACGATTTACACTGTGATAAATTAAAG
>Ga0310690_10002336_pt1 | contig 31183 bp, 21 predicted proteins | sample AusTroGonzalo_MG_2_FD_207661 | JGI IMG/M metagenome (GOLD analysis project Ga0310690, IMG submission 207661) | Bovine rumen microbial communities from tropical cattle in Woodstock, Queensland, Australia - Gonzalo_04 (v2) (version 2) | ecosystem: Host-associated > Mammals > Digestive system >...
AATTAAAAGTTTTGAAAGCATCGCTATTGCAGAATCCATATTTATCATTGATTCTACGAAGAGCCCCATTTAAAGACATATACCCTCGTCACACAAGCACACTGCACAAAAAGACACCTTTAGCATATCCTAAGTCAAAAAAAAGCATGCTTCAAAGTATAGTGTATATAAAGCTATACATTCCGCAGTCCTTTTTTGCTAAATTTTGGACCATGGAACAGGAAGCAGTAAATCCAGCAATTGGTTCAATCCTAAACGAGCAAAAGCTCAAGAACATCGTTTATCCAGCGCGACTATTCAAGGCCAGGTTGAACGAAGAATTTTTGCGTGCGAACCGAACCCGCAAGCCCTTCCTATTTATCAAGATTTATTCACACCAGTTTGATGTGCTCGGCTGGGGTCGTCCATCCAAGATTGTTGAAAACACTTGGAAAATAAGCGTTCTCACCATGTTTTCGCACTTGCGTTTTATCGACGTGCTAGGTTACCTCTCCGACAATAGCGGTATCGGCATCATCCTCCTCAATTCGGACATGAGCACGCTCGAAGGCATCCGCAAGGAAATCCTCCACAAGCTCAACGACGCAGGACTCATCCAGGCACTCCGTCACAAGCCCAAGGCTCCCATTTTCCAGGCCTACCTCTACACGGGTTACCAGGAAAAGGACAACCTCGAAATGGACGACAAGCTGAAGGAATTCAACAGTACGAACGGAAGTTTCTTTACGCTCAATCGTTTGAACCTTTCAGACATCTGGGTCCACCCGCACAAAATCCGCATTAGGCACATCATCAAGAGAGTGGTCGATGTCACAGGCTCATCCGTTGCACTTATCGCCCTTTCTCCAATCCTCTTGTTCTGCGCCCTTGCCGTTAAGATAAGCGACCCCAAAGGACCTGTCATCTTTAAGCAAATACGCGTCGGCAAGAACGGGGCTTTGTTTACGATGTACAAGTTCCGCAGTATGTACGTAGATGCGGAAGAACGCAAAAAAGAATTGATGGCACAGAACGAAACGGGCGGAAAGACGTTCAAAATGAAGAACGACCCGCGTATTTACCCGTTTGGCCATTTTCTCCGCAAGTTCAGTCTCGACGAACTGCCACAGCTCATCAACATCCTCAAAGGCGAAATGTCCATCGTCGGACCGCGCCCGCCAATTCCGTCCGAAGTGGCCGAATACGAACCGTGGCACCGCATGCGCCTTTCCGTGACACCGGGCCTCACCTGCATTTGGCAGGTCAGCGGCCGTAGCAACATTTCGTTCGAAGGTCAGATGCGTCTCGATAACGACTACATCCGTCGTGACGGTAAACTTAGCGATGACTTCAAGCTCATCCTCAAGACGTTCAAAGTCGTGTTCAAAGGCGATGGGGCGTATTAGTTACTTCGCCCTCCGGGCTAGTTACTAGCTAATAGTTACTAGAGATTGTAATAAGAATATTAGGGAGCCCCAAGGTTACTCTGATAGGATCCAATTGAAAGCCCAGATCACTTGGGCTTTTTTCGTGACCGCAATCACGCTAAATCCATATTGGAACTCACAACCATATTTAGTATCTTTGTCTCTCGGTGTATGGTAAAAACCGGTGTAGGGATATATCCGGTGTAATTTAGGAGTGACTTATGAAAAAATACATGATTTCTACAGCGTTACTCGCTGCCAGCGCTTTTGCTGCAAGCGTAACTATCAATCCGAGCACTACGGCCCAGAAAGTTACGGGTTTCGGTGGTGCAAGCGTTTACTACCAAAGCTGGATCAAAAACCTCCCTGCAGCAGATCAGGAAGCTCTTTTTGACACCGCTTTCACAGGCCTCAACATTTCCCTCCTCCGCGTGGGCAACTGGTATCAAGACGAAGATGCTACGAAATTGCAAGACGACATCGACATCGTCAAGGCAGCAAAGACCCGCCTCGGCGACCACATGAAAATCCAGATGTCCAGCTGGTCTGCCCCGGCAAGCCTCAAGCCGAGCAACAGCTTGAACGGCCAGGACGGTCATTCCAAATCCGACAAGACTTTGAAGAAGGCTAACGGCGACGCTTATGGTGCCTATGCCTACACGGACTTTGCCAACTGGTGGAAGAAGAGTCTCGAAGCCTATAAGGCCGCAGGCATCTCTCCGGACTATGTTTCCATCCAGAACGAACCGGACATGGAAGCCACCTACGAAGAAACGCTCTTCGAACCGACGGAAACGAATGAAATCGCCGGTTACAAGGAAGCCTTGAACGCCGTCTATGACGCCGTGAAGGGACAAACCAAGCTTCTCGGACCTGAACCGCTCGGCATTGGCTACAGCAACTTCGAAAAGTACGCCAAGGAACTCGACGGAAGCAAGCTCGACGGCTATGCTTACCACCTTTACCATGCCGGTGACGGAAACGACAACTCCGGCAACAACTACCTCGATCCTGAAAACTTCCGCAAGCCGATGAAGGCCATCGCCGACGTTTACGGCAAGGGCGATAAGCCGATTATCATGACGGAATTCTGCCCGATGCTCGACGAACCGCGTGAAAAGGACATGCTCGGCCTCGCCCAGATTATGCAGATTGGCTTTACCGACGGTCGCCTCTCCGGCTACATCGCCTGGCAGCTTTTCTGGGGTTACCACGCCCAGATGATCGGCGTTTGCCCGGGTGCCGGTTGGGACCTTGATGGTTCCGGTAAGTACGTCTGTGACGATACCGGATTCAAGATTTTCCCGGAATACCACGCCATGCGCCACTTCTCCAAGTTCGTGAATCCGGGATCTAGCGTTATCGCAACCACAGCTGACGATGCAAACCTCAAGACGGTCTCCTTCCTCAGCGCAAACGGCGACTCCGTTTCTACAGTTCTCATCAATACGGGCAGCACAGCTATCCAGCTGGATAACCCGGCAATCGCAAACTACAACGTTGTCACAGCAGTGCAGTCCAAGGAAAACGGCCTCAAGAGCAAGAACGTTACAGTAGCAAACTGCACAGTTCTCCCGGCACGTTCCATCACGACGCTCGTTTATAAGAAGGGTGCTGCCGCCCCCGCTGTTGCAACCTGCAAGGACGAAACAAGCGATTCCAGCTACACCGAACCGGTTATCGTTCCGACGGCAGACGTCGTGATTGTCGACTACACGACGACGACCGACGTTTCTACCTGGCAGGCCATGGATGACAAGCTCTCCGCTGTCACCTACGGCACAACCGCTATCGACGGTGTTGCAGGTTACGCAAGCGTTCCGCTCGCCGGCTGCGACCAGTCCGAAGAATCTTGTGGTTACCAGAACCAACTCTTGAACATCAGCGATGAAGGCGCCAAGGCTCTCGCTTCTTGCGCAAGCCTCGTCATTACGATGCGCAGCCAGGGCACTTCCGATGCATACGTGAACGTGGGCGGTGCCGCAGGCGGTAGCTGGGTCGATTACGAATACGGCAAGCTTGCTGCTGGTTCCAAGTGGAGCGAAACTAAGGTTTCCCTCAAGAAGGAAGGCGAAAATGGTTCTACCGCACTCACCTTCAACAGCGAAGCCGCAGGCATCTATATTGCAAAGATTGTCGCTACAGGCTGCACCGGTACGGGAACATCGATCAAGATGCCGCGCCGTTACGCTTTGAACAACAGCAATACTCAGGCCATGATTTTCGACTTGAACGGAAACCTCGTGTGGAAGGGCCTCAAGAGCGAAGCCCTCAACGACAACGGGACGCTTAAGCCAAGCATTCGCCAGGGCGCTTACATCTTGAAGACAAACAACAACGCTATGCGCGTCATCAAGAAGTAATTTATAGCGATGAGCAATGAGGTCGTTTCGCTCTGAGCAAACGACTGAATAGTTTAAGATTGCACAAAACGGTTCGCAAAAGCGGACCGTTTTTCATTTTCTTCAGTAACTACAAAGATTTGACTTCTTCTTCGGTAAGACCTGTAAATTCCATAATTTCTTCAACAGGCTTATTCTTATTTTTCATCTTCATTGCAATTTCCTGTTTTGTTTCAGAAACGCTTCTAGACACATTCTTGGCGATTTCCGCGTTGATTTCAGTCGCGAATTCCTTGAATATGCCAGGTACCATAACTATGTGATCCCATCTGTCGTGATGCATTTTCTGATAAGCCTCGAATTCTTCTTTACTGAATTTAGATACTTTGGAACTCTCCGTCAACTGTTTGAATTTTTTGTCAGAAAGCTCTTCGGGGAGCTCCCGCAGCTTATCCAAATAGCGGAAAAAGAATAGCCATTTGCTCAGATTGTCCTTACCGATAAAAAACGGGACCTTCGAAAGATCAATAATCGTATAGTTGTAAACATCCATAATCTGTTCGCCAGTTTCCAAATCCAAAGTCGTAGCACGGTGAACAATCCGATCGTCATTTTCGAAAATGCGATACTGCGCAAGCGCAATGACATAAGTCGGCTTCACATCATAATTCCAATCGCCAGGCTCCGCCTGGTTCGCTACAAGTTCACTCGCATAGAACGCAAGACGCTTCAAGAAATTGTCCATTTCACGAATCTGGACCTCTATCTCTATCAAATTTCCTGCATCGTCTTCGCAGTGCAAATCGAAAATTGCTGTACGAGACACCTTACTTCCACTCAGATTTTTAGCCACATTTCGAGTTTTCACGCTCTTGATAGGATGCTTGAGTTGCGGAGCCAATAAGTCGTTCAATAAGTTTATCAGGTTTTCGCGGCTGACAGGTTTGTCTGGGTCAAAAGCTTTCTTAAAAGCGAGATCAATCAACAGATTTGCATACGGACTTTGCTCGCCCGGTTTTACGAGATAATCTTCAAGAGACTTGTGGGTAGTAACATTTTTCTTTTTCATGTGGCAATATATGCGAAATTCATGCCACCCGAAAAATTGCCGTTTTCACATCAAAAACGCCAAATTGAAAATAAAAAAAAGTGATTAACCACTTTAATCACTGATTAATCACTTTAATCACTTTTGCAGGATAGCAAAAAAGGCACCTGGCGGTTAAGCCAGATACCTTTTGGAGCTATTAGTCAGCAAGTTATTCGAAGTCGGAAACGCAACGGATCGGGAGTTCCATATCCTTCGTGAAGGATGGGAATTCATATTCAGAAGCGCTCGGGGTCATCTTCAAGCCATATGCAGATTCATTATTTTCTGTTTCGTAAGTCCAGAAGAGAACATTATTTGCATCACTAAAGGCCTCATCCTTCTTGTAACCAATAATTTTCAGATCGTCGTTTTTGATGGGCTCGAACGTAACATTATAGTAACCCGTCTTCACCACATTAAGCTTCTTCAACAGAGCAGAACGCTTAATCACGTATTCGAGTTCATCCTGGCTCGGCAATCTCCAGCCAGCAGGGCAGGCACCCGGGAGAATCAGGTAGCGATCTTCACGAGTGTTGTCGTTGTAATAAGCTGCCGGGAGAGCACCATCCTTCGGCAAGACATAACCTTCCGGCATATCACCACCTTCGGAGATTTCTTTAAATCTAGCATCATCGGAACCGACAGCTGCATACCAGGAGTAGTAACGACCGGCATCAGGAATCAAGCTGACATTGTTTTGATAGACCGTATCAGCAAAGATGATGCTCGAACCCATGCGAACTTTTCCACCCGTTACCTCCGGCAAGTGGTATTCATACACGAGGTTTTCGGTCATCCATGCAAGCTCAAACGGTACGTTATCAATCGTTCCAGATTCAATGTCGACCTTACCATAGATATGGTTGTCACGCTTATCGCAGAACTGTGTCTTTGTTGCATAGGTTTCGGTTCCGCACTTGTCGTTTATTTCACCATTCTGACAGAACTGGGATCCTTTCAACTTGGTCGCATTCAGTTTTGAGAAGAAAGCATAGACTTCATCAAACAAAGCTCCCGAAGTGATTTCTCCCAAATCCATCATACTACGATCGATCAAAGTACCGAAAAGACTCGGTTCGTCACTTTCTTCAGCCCTAGCCTTTTCACGAGCTTCCTTGGCATCAGCCATGAATTCTTCCCAATCTTCGACAATACTGAGAAGATAAGACGGCTTCGAGCAATATTCCATAAGCGAATCCTGCGTCTGATCGAACGTCTTGCCGCAGAAGTGGCCAACATCATAAGTTTCGTTGTTGCACTTCGGCATAATGAATCCGTTCAAGCAGAATTCATCGTCCTTAGGAGCACGAATGTTGACAATCTTCAGCTGGAAAGGACTTGCGTCAGGTTCAGAATTCCAGCCTTCATCGACATCCTTAAGCTGCTTTACAACGAAGCAAGCCGGTTCGACCTTACCGTTGTTACAGTATTCGGTATTCACCGTGTAGGTCAACTTTTCTTCGCCGCACTTGTCGTAAAGCTTATCAAGTACGCAGAACTTTTCTGCCGGGTCATAAGATTCGGTACCGCAAATGGCCTTGTAAACAGTAATCGGCTTCTGATCACCGCAAGACAGTTCGACAACACCGTCCTTACCTTCCTTGCTGACGCAGTTGGTACCGTCAACGACCTTACCCACAGAAACGCCATCGCAGAACATTTCGAGACCGCTCTTGCCTGTAGAGCTTTCGACAAACGGCTTAGCAGTGCAGTTAGAACCATCGTCGCCGTCCCAAACCGTACCGACAACCTTGTCGTTACAAGTCATTTCAAGACCTGTCTTGCCATCCTTAGTCACAGTGGCAGCAGAGCAAATCTTGATCTTGCTTACAGCATCACCGCAAGTAATGACAATACCATCAGCGGCATTCGTCGTGGTGCAAGACTGACCAGCAGCACCATTGAGCAAGACACCCACGGAGTCACCACCGCAAAGCACCTTGTAACCGAGAGACGCGTTCTTCAAGCCTTCAACAGAGCAGCTTGTACCATTGGTACCATTGGTGCCATTTTTCCCCTTAGCGCCATTAGTACCATTGAGCAAGACACCCACGGAGTCGCCACCGCAAAGCACCTTGTAACCAGATTTGCTGCTCAAAGCCTTAACTTCGCAGCTAGCGCCATCGGCACCGTTTTTACCATCGGCACCATTAAGGCCGTTTACACCGTTTGCTCCGTCTTCGCCGGAACATGCGATGAGACCAAACATGAGTGCGGCACAACCCGCAACTCCGAGAAGTTTCTTCTGCATAATATGCTCCCTTTTCATGATTTTCTCCTTGATGTAGATTAATCTTTCTACTTTCTCAAGTTTAGCTTATTTTTTTATCACATGTTTATTTTTCTTAACTTTTTATATTCCAAGTTGGAATATTCGGTGGTGTGAAAAAGAAAAAATCCGCTGCTTTTGCAACGGATTTTAACAAAAACGATGTGAATTTCCGGACTTATCCGGAGCAAGCACTTTTATGCCCAGTTTTCGGCCTTGAGTTCGCGGCCCCAAATTTCCTTGACCACGTCTTCGACCTTGCGGTTTTCGAACAACATCTGATAAACGGCTTCGACAATCGGCATTTCGACGCCGAGCTTCTTGGCAAGAGCGCGCGTGCTACGGCATGTCGGCACACCTTCGGCAATCATCTTCATGCCGGCAAGCACCTGGTCGAGCGTTTCGCCCTTACCGATGTGTTCACCCACGTAACGGTTGCGGCTATGCTGGGAAAGGCAAGTCACAATGAGGTCGCCCATGCCGGCGAGGCCAGCAAACGTTTCGGACTTTGCACCGAGAGCCTTGCCCAGGCGGCACATTTCGGCCTGACCGCGAGTGAGGATGGCCGCACGGGTGTTGTCACCGATCTTGAACTTGCCGCTAGCTTCGAGGCCATAAAGCACGCCGGAAGCAATAGCAATCACGTTCTTCACGGAACCGCAGAGTTCAACGCCCACGATATCCGTAGACGTATAGACGCGGAGGTAAGAGCAGCTCATTGCCTTCTGCACGATCTTTGCGGATTCTTCGTTCACGCAAGCAGCGACAATGGCGGTAAGCACGTGGCGGCTCACTTCTTCGGCATGAGACGGGCCGCTAAAGGCGACCATCTTGTCTTCGGTCAACCAAGGAACCTTTTCGAGGATGACTTCGCTCATGAGCTGGTCTGTGCCTTCGAGAATACCCTTCGTAGCGCAGACAACGATCGGTTCCTTGCCCTTTTCCGGAGTCCAGGAGCCGAGATTTGCAGCAACGCCAGCCATGAACTGGGACGGGACCACGATAAGAACCATGTCGCAGCCGTTCAATGCGGCGTGCATGTCGGTCGTGTACTTGAAATCTGCCGGGAAAATAACGCCAGGGAGCTTATCCTTGTACTGGTGTTCGGTGGAGAGCAAATCTACTTCAGCTTGAGAGTTGGTCCAAAAAGTAAGTTCGTTCTTGTTCTCGTAAACAACTTGGCCGAGCGTAAGGCCCCAGCCACCGGTACCTAAAACTGTAACTTTCATTCTTCAGTTCCTAGTTATTAGTCAATAGTCATTAGTTATTGGTTACAAGCCATAATCTACAATAATTTGAAGCTATATACTAGCAATATTCAAAAAATGTAATGAAGATTCCCGCTAAAGGTGACCCCGCGCGAGACCGTCACTGGATTCCTCGGCTTTCAGCCTCGGAAAGACATAATACAAAAAAGGCGACCCCGGCGCTTCGGCACGCTCAGCGACCTTAAGCCGGGGTGACAGCGCTAATTACTTTTTGCGCTTGGAGCCGAAGCCGTTTTCGGTGCCGTTGAGGAGGCGCTTGATGTTCGACTTGTGCTTCACGATGACGAACACGGCAACAACCACAGCGAGAATCATCTGGCCGAGATTAATGCTTTCGAAGTAGTATTCCGGGCAGAAGTAGCCGAACACAGAAAGTGCGCCGAGCAAACCGCAACCGAAGATGCTACCGACAGACACGTATTTCGTCGTAGCCGTGAGGAGGATCCAGAGGGCGAATGCGCAAAGGACGGTCAAGGGAGAAATAGCGAGGAACACGCCAAGAGCCGCAAGGACGCCCTTACCGCCGCGGAAACCGGCAAAGCAAGTGAAGCTATGGCCGAGAATCACGAGAAGGCCAGCGACAAGCGGAACCCACGCGCTGTAGTCAGCACCACCGGCAGCCACCTGGGCTTCGCACATCTTGAAAGCGATGAACGGACCGAAAAAGCCCTTCAAAAGGTCCATGAAAACGACGGGGAGCGCAGGCTTCCAGCCGAGCACACGGAACGTATTGGTAAGGCCCGCATTCTTGGAGCCGTAATCGCGGATATCGAAATTCTTACCTTTCGCGAGTTTTGCGATCCATATGGCGCTGGGGATCGACCCCAGCAAGTACGCTATTGGAAGACTCAGTAAACTGTTCAAGTTCTTCATCCTTTCTAAGGGTTAACTTTCTATCGAAATTCAAGCGGAGCGGAGCGCCCTGCAACTGAAAGACATCATAAAACTTTTTGAGCAAGTAACGCTTGTACGATTCGTCGACAAGTTCCGGCGTGCGGGTTTCGATGTCGATGACCGGCGGTTCCACCATGATCTGGCAGGCGCGAGAGAGCATGACGACACGGCCGTTGTGGCTCGGAGGAGCCTTTTCTTGCAAGAAGTTCGCAAAGCTTTCGGCGACGCGGTCGCGGCCAAGCACACGGCGGCAGTTGGCGTAGACGGTCTGGATTGCCTGAATCACGCGGCCCACGCGCTGGCCTTCCTTTGCACTGATCGAGAGAATCGGAACAAATTCAAGCATCGGTTCGCGTTCGAGGAGTTCCTTGACCATGTGGTCAAACGACTTGTCGCTCTTGTTCGGGAGAATGTCCCACTTGTTGAGCACCACGATAAGGCCCTTGCCCGCCTTGCGGATTTCCGTAATGATGCGGTAGTCCTGGATTTCCATACCACGGGTGCAGTCGACCACGAGTACAGACAAATCAGAACGGCGGATACTTTCGAGCGTACGCATGTTGCTGAACACTTCGACTTCGTCTTCGACGCGGGCCTTTTTGCGGAGGCCAGCGGTATCGGTCACGACGAACTTTTGTCCGTCCACGATAAAGTCGCAGTCGATGGAGTCGCGGGTAGTTCCCGGAATGTCGGAAACGACGGCGCGTTCTTCGTTCAACAGGCGGTTGAGGAGAGTGCTCTTGCCCGCATTCGGGCGGCCGAGAATGGCAAAGCGGATGGGGCGTTCTTCACGACGTTCACCACGTACCGGAGTCGGGAGCACGGAGACCACTTCGTCCAGAAGCGAGAGGCAGGCATAGCCGGTCAAGGCACTGATGGTGCGAGGCTGGCCAAAGCCGAGCTTGAGGAATTCGTAGCTTTCTTGACGGTCACCCTGCAATTCGCTCTTGTTCGCGACAAGAATTACCTTCTTGTCGAGCTTGCGGATGAGGCGTGCAAACTGCTGGTCGAGCTTGGTGATGCCCACGCGGATATCGACCATGAACAGCACGAGGTCGGCTTCGTTCACGGCGTTAAAGATCTGGGCGCGGACGCTATCGGCCAAGACATCGATGGTATCGTCGGGCAAGAATCCACCCGTATCGACCACCGTAAATTCGTGACCCTTGTAAATCGCATTCTGGTAATGACGGTCGCGGGTAACGCCATCGCGGTCGCTGACCACGGCTGCTCTACGGCCAAGAATGCGGTTGAAGAGGGAGGACTTACCGACGTTCGGTCGTCCGATAATGCAAACTATAGGTAATTTCATTGGATACAAATATAGAAAATATGGCTAGGGGGTTGTAGGGGGAAAGGCGCCCCCGCAACAAGTGCGGGGTGACAAAATGGAATGGGTACTGTGACTGGATCCTTCAGCCCTTTGGGCTTCTGGATGACGTAGGGAGGGGTACTTTGTAAACTAATAACTAACAACTAATAACTAGTAACTAATTACTAAAAATATTATATCTTTGTAATGTATTTATTTAGAGTTTTTCCCCACAGGTGGGAAGGACATACGAGGTTACTTTGGCTTCCATAAACGGAAAGACGGAAACTCTTTGCATCTTTGGGCATCCGGTTGCACACAGCAAATCGCCCGCCATGCACAACGCCCTTTTTGGTGCTCTCGGCATCAATGCGGCATATCTCCCCTACGCCCCCGAACCTGAGAATTTTGCAGAAGCCGTCAAAGGCTTCAAGGCAATGAAGTTCCATGGCGCAAACGTCACCATCCCCTACAAGACGGAATTCTTTAACGCAGACGGTTCTGCGCGCCTTGTCGATGAACTTTCGGAAATTTCGAAGTTCACCGGTAGCGTGAACACGCTCTACTGGAAAGACGGGATTGTCGGCGGGACTCTTTGCGGAACGACCACGGATCCGTACGGTTGCGTGCGCAATCTCGAAGAGAACGGTGTCGATCCATCGAACAAGAAAATAGCACTCCTCGGAAACGGTGGTGCCGCCAAGGCGATCGCCTACACGCTCGTAGAACAGCACAACGCTCTTACGATCGTATGCCGTAGCCGCGACAAGGGAGCAACTCTCGCCGACGGGTTGAATCAGGTATTCGCCAATAAGGCTCCCAAAGTGGAAGTCGTAACGTTCGCCGAGTTCGCAGGCGTTTCTGCAAACTTCGACATCATCATCAACGCCACGTCGGTCGGCATGAGTCCGAACGTCGACGAATCTCCGCTGACAATCGATTGCCTCCACAAGGGCCAAGTCGTTTGCGATATCGTCTACACGCCCCCGCGCACCAAGCTCTTGCAAATGGCCGAAGCAAACGGCTGCAAGACCGTCACGGGCGAAGGCATGCTAGTCCACCAGGGGCTCGAAAGCTTTAAAAAGTGGTTCCCGAAGGAAACCGAAAACAAGACAAACGAAGAACTTGTCGCTATTATGCGCAAAGGAATGCAGGGCTAATATGAAAAAGCATCTCTACTTTACTGGATTTATGGCCAGCGGCAAGAGCCGCACGGGTCGCGCCCTCGCAGACCGTCTCGGGCGCCCGTTCGTCGATACAGACAACGTTATCGTTGAACGTGCAGGCAAATCTATTACTGAAATTTTTGAACAGGACGGCGAAGAAGCATTCCGCAAGATGGAACACGACGTCATTGTCGAAATTGCACAAAGCGAAAAGCCTCAGGTCGTTTCTCTCGGCGGTGGCGCATTGACTCGCCCCGAGAACTTGAAGCTCATCAGCGAAAGCGGAACCATCATCCGCCTTTGGGCAAAGCCCGAAGTCTTGAGCGAACGCATCGGCCGCAAGAACACGCGCCCACTCCTTGCCAACTTGAACGACGAAGAACGCCTCGCCAAAATCAAGCAGATGCTCAAGGACCGCGAAAAGAATTACGCCCATGCAAACTTCAGCGTGGAAAGTTCTAACGACTACACCGAAACGCATGTCACAGAACGCATCATGCACATGCTCAAGTTCTGGGAAAACCATGCACTGGACGTTCACCCGAGCGAAGGCGGTAGCTATCCGATCTTTATCGGCAAGAACATCATCCCGGATGCCGCCGTGATGCTCGAAGGACTCCGCCTTGCCCCGACGTATGAATTCTTGATTTGCACCGACACGACGATTGCCAAGGAACAGAACACCAAGCTTTCTGAACTCCGCGGCCAGGCCGGTCGCTGCCCGATTTTCAAGTTCCAGGCTGGCGAAGGCCACAAGACGCTCCACAACTTGAACCAGCTTTATAGCTTTATGCTGCACCGCGGTTACACCCGCAAGAGCTGCTTGCTGCAGTTCAGCGGTGGCGTCGTTGGCGACATGGCTGGATTTGGCGCTGCTACTTACCAGCGCGGCATTCCGTTCGTACAGTTCCCGACAACGCTCTTGTCGATGGTCGACAGTTCCGTGGGCGGCAAGGTGGCCGTGAACCACGCCGAAGGCAAGAACATGATTGGTGCGTTCTACCAGCCGAAGGCCGTCGTTTGCGACATTTCCGTGCTGAGCACGCTCCCCCCGACCGAATACCTTGCGGGTCTCGCCGAAATCGTCAAGTACGGCGTGATTTACGACGAAGAATTCTTTACGTACCTCGAAAACAACGTGGAAAAGATCAAGGCTCACGACTTTGAAGTCTTGAAGCACATGATTTTCCGCAGCTGCCAGATCAAGGCAGAAGTTGTGGGCATCGACGAAAAGGAAGCAGGCCTCCGCGCAATTCTCAACTACGGCCATACTTTCGGCCATGCGATTGAAAAGCTCACCCACTACGAGCTCTACAGCCACGGCATTGCCGTTTCGCTGGGCATGCGCGTCGCCGCACGTGCAGCAGTCCTCCTCGGAAAACTTTCGGAAGCAGACGAAAAGCGCCAAAACGCTTTGCTCGACACGCTCGGATTCCCGAAATACTACAACGTAAACGTCGAAGGTGCCTGGAACGCCATGGCCGTCGACAAGAAGGCCGAAAAGGGCACACGAGTTTATATTTTGCCTACAAAGATTGGCGCTGTCGAAAAAGTTTGTAATATTGATAAGACAATTGTTGCAAACGCCTGGAAAGCCATCCAGGCAAGTGAGGTTTAGATGAGCATATTGGTTACCGGGGGAACGGGATCACTTGGGTTCAGTATTCTATCTAACTTAACCGGTACTAATCACGAACTGTATAGTTTCAGTGATGAGCTTCCGCAGCCTTGGCAAAAGGTCGAAGGTGTCCAGTACTTGACGGGTGACCTTCTGGACTTTAGAAACGTCCAGGAGATGATCCAGAAAGTATCGCCGACGCACATTTACCATTTGGCAAGCCAGTCCTCTGTAGGACTTAGCTACAAGAAGCCGTACGAAACGCTCAACATCAACCTGCTCGGCACACAGACGCTCCTCGAAGCCGTGCGCCAGGTAGTGCCCAGGGCAAAGATCTTGCTTTTGAGCAGTAGCGAAATTTACGGAAGGACCGACCGTCAATTAACTTATCTACACAAAGAGACGGACCCTCCTAACCCGCTGACTCCGTACGCCACGTCCAAAGCCTGTATGGAAATTCTCGGGAACCAGTTCCGTAACGCGAACGGATTGCACATTGTATTTGCCCGCCCGTTCCACTTTACGGGTCCGCACCACAGCCGCCGTTTTGTGCTCCCGTCTATCGCCTACCAGCTCGTGAAGATAAAGTATTACGGTGCAGAACCGGTCATCTATTCGGGGAGTCTCGATGTGAGCCGTGACGTCGTGGACGTCCGTGACGTGGCCCGTGCCGCCATCCAGATTTTGAACACCGCCGAATCGGGCGAAGCGTTCAACATTTGCTGCGGAAAGTCCTACACGTTCCGTGAACTTGTCGAGATGCTCGTCGATGTTTCTGGTGTGAGCGTCGACTTTAGATTCGACCCTGGTTACGACCGCTGTAACGATATTCCGCTTTTGATCGGCGACCCCACCAAGATTATGAATCTCGGCTGGAAGCCCATGATTTGTATGGAAGACTGCCTCACCGACTTGTTCAACGAAATGGTCGTTCGTCGCCGCGTGGAACTCAAGATGGGCATGGGTCGCGACCTTCGACTGTAATTATATATAGTCTGTTCGCCGTTCATTCCATAAAAAACGCCGTTCAGCGCATTTTTATAAGAAAGCAGTTCCACTCGGGCTGCTTTTTTTTATTTTTCTAAACATGAGATTACAAATAAAAAATATTGCAATGGGATTAATGGCCCTCTTAGCCATTTCAGCAACCGTCCACGCTGCTGACGTTGTTGCCCCTACCGGTGCTGCCCGCGCCCTCACCGTAAACGACTTTATGCCGCACCCGTCCATTTCTAAAGAATTCAACGAAACCTGGAGCTACCAGTTCGTATTCGACAACGGGACCCGCGCATTCCTGAACTACTCGGCCCTTTACATACCGGGCTTGGGCAAAAAACTCGGTTGCGACCTCGGTTTTTGGAACTTCAAGGGTAAAACATACACCGTCGGGCGCCAGTATCCGCCGGAACGCCTTGTCGCAAGCAAGGAAAAGGCAACTATCGACTTTAACAAGGGCGAATACTTGCTCGAAAACAAACCGGGAAAAGGCCACCGAGTGTTCTATAGCGCCGATAAGGGTGGCAAATTCCTTCTGGACGTGACATTTGAAAGCGCAGAACCTGGCTTGGTCCCTGGAAACGGCGTCTGGACCTTCGGCAGTGAAAAATTCGCCCAATATATCCATATTCCTTATGGACGCGTTTCGGGCAAGATCGCTTATAACGAAGACACCCTCACCGTCAAGGGCTACGCCTATATGGACCAGACCTGGCAAACGGCTCAGGCAACCGATATAGCCTCCCGTTCCATCAATTTTAGCACGAACGAAAGAAACTCCATGTTCGCCGGACGCATTACGCTTACAACGAACGCTCAGCTGATGGGCTACGCCTTGTTCAACGGCCCTCAGGGCATGAAGGTCGCTACCCCGTCCAAGGTCAAGGAAGCAGGCGTTGAATACAACGGCCAAAAATTCCCGAAGACGACTTTAGCGTTTGAATGGAAGAACGGAATCCCCGCCATGTCGTTCCCGGTGAACAAGGTTTTGCAGAAAGCCTCGCTCCTCGACAAGGTGGACGGCTGGTTCGCCAAGAAAGCGATGAAGATTGCCACAGGCGGTGAAGTGTTGTTCTACCGCGGCAGAAGCCAGAACGGCATGGGTAAGAAAATTGACTGGGCGATCACAGGGGTCAAGGACTAATGACGAAATTTAAACCTTGCATCGACCTGCACGACGGAAAGGTAAAACAGATTGTCGGCAGTTCCCTCTCGGATAGCGGCGTCGGACTCAAGACGAACTTTGAAACAGACCGTTCTTCCGCATGGTTTGCGGAACTCTACAAAAAAGACGGCATCAAGGGCGGGCATGTGATTATGCTCGGCAAAGGCAACGAAAAAGCCGCCAAGGAAGCACTCGCCGCCTACCCCGGCGGACTCCAAGTCGGTGGCGGAATCAGCGCCCAGAACGCCAAGGAATATATAGATGCCGGTGCAAGCCATGTCATCGTGACGAGCTGGATATTCCCGGACGGACACCTCGATAGAGAACGTCTGGCTGAACTCGTCCGCACGGTCGGTAAAGAACACCTGGTTTTGGACTTGAGCTGCAAGCGCACAGGAATCATCGACGGCAAACCGCAGTGGAACATTGCGACAAACCGCTGGCAGACCCTGATTGACATCCAGGTCAACAAGGAAACGCTCGACGACCTCGCCCAAAGCTGCGATGAATTTTTAATTCACGCCGCAGACGTCGAAGGCAAGCAGCAAGGCATGGACGACGACCTGATCCGGTTCCTCGCCGAAAACAGCCCTATTCCCGTAACGTATGCGGGGGGCGCCAAGTCGCTCGAAGATTTAAGACATTGTAAAGAGATATCTGGTGGGAAAATCAACCTCACCATAGGAAGCGCGTTAGACTTATTCGGTGGCAAAGGAGTGAAGTATGACGACTGCGTCAAGTTCAACAAAGATGAAGGTTAGTGACCAGTTGGATTCACGTCCGACCATCTTTGGACGTATAGTAACCAGCACTTTCCGCAAATGTTTTTCGATCAAGCATAAGCCACCTGGAAATATCCGCACTTGCTGGATCCCGCCTCTGGTGTTCCTTACGATTATCATCAACACGCCAAAGCTTCTCAAATTGCGTTTCTACATGAACAAGGAACGTAAAAAAAGAGACCCGAACGACGTGCGTATTCTGTTTTACTCGGACAACCTGGACGAGACGAACGGCATCGCGAACAACTTGAGAAACGTGATCCCGTACATGCGCAGTCACGGCATGAAGGCCTACCTCGCCGGTAGTGCATTCAACACTCGCCCCTGCGGTGTGATCGAGAACAGCTACTGCATTTTGCTGCCCCGCCTGTTCAGCATGGAACAGCTCGGTTACGCCAACAGCGAACTTGCCATTCCGCGCCTTTCACCGGCACTCCGTTTGCTCAAGCGCTACCCCATAGACTTGATCGAACTTGAAACGCCGAGCCCGGGAGCTTGGGTCGTTTGCATTTGCGGCATGATTGCAGGTATCAAGGTGTTCAGCCATTACCGTACCGATGTGCCGACTTACGCCAAGACACTTGTGAAAGCCAAATGGATGCACACCTACGTGCTTTGGCTGATGCGTATATTCTACTGGATGGCACGACCGGTCATTAGCCCGTGCGAAGACTACGCCAACATTCTGGAAAAGGAATTGAAGGTTCCGGCCAACCAGGTGCAGATTCTCCCCCGCGGACTCCCCTTGGAAAAGTTCTCGCCGGAACTGCGCGGCAAGGGCGCTTGGGAAAAGTTCGGTAGTGACCGCACCCATAAGAAAGTCCGTTTTGCTTTTATCGGGCGAATTTCAAAAGAAAAGAATCTGGAATTCTTGAACTCCGTATGGACGAAGTTCTCCGAGAAGTTCGATGACGTGGAACTGATGTACGTCGGTTACGGATGGTATCTTGAAGAAATCAAGAAACAGTTCAAGGACAATCCGAGCGTTTGCTTTGCCGGCGAACAGGGCGGCGAAACGCTTGCCAGCCTTTATGCCGATGCAGACTTCTTCTTGTTCCCGAGCACGACGGACACATTCGGAAACGTCGTCGTGGAAGCCATGTCGACAGGAACGCCCGCCATCGTCAGCAATTACGGCGGCCCGCGTAGCATTGTCCAAAACGACAACAAGTGCGGACGCATTTTGCCGATCGAAGAATCGAAGTGGCTTGAGACTTTGGAAGAATGCCGTACGATAAAGCTTGAACAGCCGGAACTTTACGAACAGATGCGAATCGATTGCCACAAGCGCAGCGAACGCTACACGCTCGAAAGTTCGACGAAGACGCAGTTCGAATTCTTTAGGAAACTGAAGCGCGCGTTTTACAAGATTTAAAACGGCTTCGCCGCAGTTATTATGAATTCCGAATCCCTCAAGCGACTTAGGTCTTGGTTTATCAAGAATGCGGTAGCGCTTCCGTGGAGGCATGCGGACCTAGACGCCTGTCGTGACCCGTATGCTGTGTGGATTAGCGAAACGATGCTGCAACAAACGCAGGTTTCGACGGTTAGGGATTACTTTATCCGTTGGATGAAGCGATTCCCGAACATCGAGACGCTTGCCAAGGCAGACGAAGCCGAAGTGTTCAAGTATTGGCAAGGGCTAGGCTATTACAGCCGCGCCAGGAATATACTGAAGACGGCGAAGATTGTTTCCGGGATGACAAGTCCATGCGGAATGCCGGAGACACGGAAGGAACTGGAAGCGTTGCCGGGTATCGGGGCTTATACCGCAGGCGCCATTTTAAGTTTGGCATACCACAAGCGCGAAGCGATTCTGGACGGGAACTTGGTCCGAATTTTCAGCCGTTTATACGAGCTGGATTTTTTGCCGACGGATAAAATTTCAGAAAAGAAATGTACACTGGATCCTATGGTTCGAGGACTTAAAAGTGCAGCGGAGATTTACTGGAATTTCGCGCGCGAAGTAGCGGATTCCCCCAAGGCCTACATGCACAACGAAGCATTGATGGAACTTGGCCGCACGGTGTGCAAGTCCAAGAATCCACTCTGCGAAGAATGCCCACTCGCCAAAGAATGCAAAGCATTTGCGGATGGACGGACCGCAGAATTTCCGCCAACGAAAAAGCGCACCGAAAAAAGCTGGCACGGGACCGTGCTCGTTGTCGAAAGCGCTGATGAAAAAATTCTGGCGGTAAACGGCGGACAAAAGTTTTTAGACGGGCAACTTGCGCTCCCGCATTTCGAAAGCGCGCGCGGTGCGGCTGTAGGCCTCCCCGCCAAAGCCGAAGAATACATCAACGCCGACGAAATCGAAAGCATGGATTATCGCGGTGCGTTCCGCCACAGCATTACGGTCCATAAGATTGAATGCGATATTCTTTACATCAAGTTGAAGTCGAAGGCTAAGCCGCCTTTTGTATGGATAGAAAAAGCGAAAGCCTTTGAGACTTTCGCAAATTCTTTCAGTTTAAAAGCGCTAAAAAAAGCTATTGGATCCGTGTAAGGTGATCCCGGCATCCCGCAACAAGTGCGGGACAGGCTCAAGCCGGGATGACAAAGAAGGCGGGATGACAGCTAGAACGCTTTTTTGGCGGTGCAGAAGAAGCGGAGGCGGCTGTATTCCCCGTTCGGAGTTTCGATGACTTCATCGCCTAGCGCCTGGATAATCGATCCCGCTAAAGAAATACCATACTTCGGGAAGCGCTGTTCAAACGTAGCATCCCAATACCAATCGCCCTTGACGACAAACGGATTGCGATAGCGGAGATTCCACTTGGCATCGCTCCTATAACGCAGCGAGTGCGAAACTCGGAACGTCTTTTTAATGAGCCAATCGGCATTGAACGAGGCAAAGAATTCCGACGGTTGGACTTCAAAACGCTTTTCTCGGCCATGAATGCGTTCAAAACCCGTAAGCGCCGTAAACTTGACCAAATCCTTGTACCAAAGGTTGAGCCAAACTTCTCCCGTGACGCCCTTGATCCAAGAATCAATGCGGGCGACATCACCGTGACGGAACGTATAAATTCCATCCTTGACGTATTCCGTAGCATCAAAAGTTTCGGCACCATGTTCAGCCCAGAAACTACCACGAGCGCCAAAGCCAAAGAAGTTCGTTAAAGTATCATCAAATTGGACATACCCCTGCAGCAAGTTCATGCGGCCTGCTGCCGTAAGCGAAATCGTATCGCCATCAAAGAATTCATCCGTATCGGCAATAGGATTCAAGCGGGTTCCGGAAATATTCTTGCCGCCCACAGTGACTTTCATCTTTTCCATGACCGGGATGCTGTACTCCACGCTATCCTGGACAAGCCAGTCCCTATTGTTCACACCGAACACCACATCGAACTTTAAGTTTTCATTTGGGCGGACGCGCATTTCAAGGAACGGCCACAAGACGCGATCGTCTTCAAGGCCTGTATAGACCACGCCAGAATCATCGACAAAGCGGAACGCAAGCCCTGCAGAAAGCTGCAACATGCCGAGTTTGCACTGATCACCGCAATTATAGAAGATTGAGCCATTCACTTCTTTGCGTTCGCCAGTTTCCTTTTTCTTGAAATTCTGGAATTCCGCATTTTCGAAAACAAGAGTCGCTTCGAAATTTCCGATATCGGCACGGGCTTCAACACGCGGCTTGTACTGCACAGGAATCCATCTGGAGCTTTCGGTAAAGAACCACATGTATTCCATTCCCGCAAGAACGGTGGCGTTTACAAAATCGTTCGTGTAGCCAAGTCCACCGTAAGCCGAACTGAACATGGGCCAGTTTTCGCCAAAAAACGAGAACGAGCCATCCACTTGGTTCATGCGGTATGAACGAGCAGAATAGAAGCAATAATGGTCATCCTGGAACAAACGGAATGTCGCCCAAAATCCGTGGAATGCAGGCGTACGCACCCCCGCTTCCAAAATCGGCGTTCTGTTGATGGGACGTTCTCCGACGTCCGTGAGGAAATCCTGATAAATAAGATCGCCAAGTTCGTTACCCGTCTTCATCCAGACCGAGGGCGCTTCGATGGGATCCCAGCTCGGGAGGATAGACAAACGATTGAACAGCTGACGGTAACGCAGTTTGCGAGGCGTCCAGAGTTCACTTTCGGAATGAATACCGCCAGCGCCGAGAGCACGGTCAAAATAGTACGTGGGACTACCGATCAGGAACGTTCCATCATCACGGGAGACCACTTCCATGCCTTCCATTTCGGCATCGATGGAAGCAAATACGGAACAAACCGAAATCGTCAAAATAGCAGTTATTTTATTCAACAAGGAGTTCATTACCAAATGCTCCTTTCAAAAGTGACACCGGCAGAAAGCATGTTCGAACGTTTCGGGAGCGTCCACAGTTGTTCCCACATAACGTGGAAACCGGCACTATATTCCTTGTACTTGAACACAGGCAAACTAATTCTTGCATACCAGCCGAATTCCGTTTCGTTGTCGGTCAAGGTTCCACCACGTTTATCGTAAAGGATGACTTCGGCATCGGCGCGAGTCCAGCTACAGGAAAAGCCTGCGCCAAGAACAACTGGATGAATCAAGTCCCACTTCCAATCGGCACCGACGCGGCCCATAAACTGATGGACTCCATCGTAATAAATATCGGTCTTCGGCTTAAAATAGGTGTACTGGAACATCACGATGCCATCGACGTTTTCCCAATAAGTGTAGCGAACGCCAATGCCTCCGTACAAGGCGTTTTCGACAGCATCCATCAAGTCTCCCATGGGGTAAATTTCACCCCCTTCGAGAAATACGGACAAATGAGAGAACGTGATATCGTTTGCGACTGCGGCAGAGTCATTTCTGAACGCAAGCGGATCTTTTTGTGCAGATTCTTGCGAGAATCCCTGTGCGTGCAAAATCGATGCCAGTCCTAGAGCCAGAATCGTCATTAGTTTTTTCATTTTTTGTATTCCAAAGTTTGAGCGAAAAAGCCGTCTAGACGGGAGTCCTTGAGGCCAGGCAAAACAGGTTCGCCAACTTTCACAAATTCAGGATGCGCCTTGACGAAGCGAGCAATGACGCGGGTCGTTTCGGTAGGATCCGGGCTGCACGTCGCATACACGAGGCGTCCGCCAGGAGCAAGCGCAGTCGATGCGTTCTCGAGAATCTTGAATTGCAGTTCCGCAATTTCGTTGATGGATTCCGGAGTCATGCGGTAGACGGATTCGGGACGGCGAGCGATGACGCCCATGTTGCTGCACGGGACATCGAGGAGAATGCGGTCAAATTTAGACGAGAGACGAAAGACGAAAGACGAAAGAGGCGAGTGTCGCGACAACAAGTTTACTTGTTGGCATGACCGAGCCTTACTGTCTGACGCCGAAGGCGTCAAAGACGAGAGAGTCGCGGAGTCTTGAGTGGCGAGGTCGATGGTTTCGGTCTTGATGTTCGTGAGGCCAAGGCGGTTCATCAGGTCTTGCATCTTTTCGAGGCGAGAGGCGGAAGAATCGCTCGCGAGAATTTCGAGCGAACCATCCATTTCGGCCATGAGAGCGGTCTTGCCACCCGGAGCGGCACAGGCGTCCCAGACTTTTAAGCCCGGCTTCAAATCGAGAAGCTTGATGACTTCGAATGCAGACGGATTCTGGAAAGAGAATTGCCCCTTCACGAATTCCGGACTGGCAAGCAACAACTTAACGCCAACGTCGCGCGGAACTTCGATGTAACGGTCATACAGGATCGAGGAACCCGTAATGCCGAGCTTTTCGGCAAGCACCGGAGCGCTCGTCTTTTGCAAGTTCACGCGGATCCATTCGGTCGGACGTTCAAGCGTTGCCTTGGCCAGCACTTCGGCCTGTTCGCCACCGTAGACATCGAACCAACGACGCACAAGCCATTCGGGCACAGAGTTTTCGATGCTTACACGACGCACGCGCTGTGGCGGGAGTGCAGGTTCGCCCTGACGGCGAGCGGTACGCAAAACGGCATTCACAAGCCTTGCCGTACTTTCGCCGAGATTCACGGACTTTGCAAGTTCAACGCAATCGTTGATGGCGGCATAATCCGGCACGTCCATGAAGAACATCTGGAAGAGGCCCATTTCGAGAATGACTCGGGCTTCGAGCGACGGCATTTTCTTGGTGAGCGACTTGACGAAATATTCGAGATACAAATGTCTACGGCAAACGCCCAGGGCAAGCTCCATAGCGAAAGGAGACAAGCCACCTTCCTTGATAAATGAGCCGTCTTTTAGCCAAAGCAAAAGGACTCGATAGGCTTCTTCACGTTCCGTTAGCAAAATTGAAGTCCCTCGCGCTTTTGGATTCCACGCATAAAGTCAGCCACAGGCATCGGCTTTTTGCCTTCGGCCTGGATTTCGATGACTTCGAGGACGCCCTCCCCCGTTCCGACGAAGAGGCGGTTGTCCTTGAACTCAACAGCACCCGGAGCAAGCTTCGGACCGTTTTCGGGAGTATCTGTTTTGCGGAGATACACCATACGGCCACCGAGCTTTCCGTATCCACCCGGCCACGGATTGAAGGCGCGGATACGATTGTGGATGGTCAACGCCGGCAAATTAAAGTCAATCAAACCCTCTTCTTTCTTGATTTTCGGAGCACCGCTTGCCTGAGCATGGTCTTGCGTCAAGTCCTTTTCGCAGCCGTTATTGAGCTGGTTGATGGCATCGTCCAAAGCATCAATGCCCGGAGCGACCATCTTGTCGAGCAAGCTTGCTGTAGTTTCTTGATGGTCAATAGCCACCGTGCGCTGGGCAAGAATCGGACCGTGGTCCATCTTTTCGTCCAAGCGGAAAACGGTCACGCCCGTTTCTTTGAGGCCATCAGCAATGGCGCGCTGCACCGGAGCGGCACCGCGATACTTCGGGAGCAAACTGCCATGAACGTTCACGGCACCGAACTTTGCAACACCTAGGATGTTCTTCGGCAAAATGGAATAAGCCACAACGACAAAGAGGTCGGCATCATACTGGCGGAGGTCCGCTTCGAATTCGGGGGACTTCAGGTCCGTAGGCTGCAATACCGGCAGGTTGTACTTCAATGCCGTTTCTTTTACCGGCGGAGGCGTGAGCACGCGGCCACGTCCTGCAGGACGGTCGGGCTGTGTGACAACTGCTAAAACTTCGTTATCGGAAGCAACGAGGTGCTCCAAGAAATGTGCCGCAAATGCGGGCGTTCCCATAAATACAATTTTCATATTCACAATATAGCTTTTATATGCGAAAGGTATAAAAGGCGATCGCGGAACAAGTCCGCGATGACAAGACTGTAACTGGATTCTTCACGGCTTCGCCGTTCAGAAAGACGGCTTAAAGGATGATACAGTCGTGCGAAAAAATAAGCTTTTAAAGACATAGCCTCCACAAGACAAATATTCTATCTTTGCCCGCATGAGAATTCTATTACAAATCGCCCTGATTTTAGGGATTTGCTACGCAGGAGACCTCATTCACGATTACACAGGCATCCCCGTTCCAGGCAATATTCTTGGGATGCTCATCCTGCTCCTTTTACTTTGCCTTAAAATCGTCAAGCTGGACCAGATTAAAGAAGTAAGCGACTTCTTTTTGAAGCGCCTTTCGTTCTTCTTTTTGCCGCCTGCGATTGGGCTTATGCTTGTGGGCGACGACGTCAAAAGCCAGTGGCCAATTCTCCTGCTCCTCTGCATTGCCATTACCATCGTAACGATGGCGACGACCGGCTGGACGGTGCAGCTTTTGAGCCTAAAAGACAAACAGAAAGAAGCCAAGCCAGCCGCAGCCGAAAAAGAAACTAACGGATCGCAAAAATAGGGGCAATATGTTCGGAATCATTCTTACCATTATCGCTTTCGAAATTGGCGTTACTATTCGCAACAAGTGGCGAAACCCTTTGCTGAACCCGATTCTCATTGCGACCATTCTCATCATCGGATTCTTGACCGTCACGGGAATCAAATACGAAACCTATAAAGTCGGCGGAGACTACATTTCGTTCTTCCTCGGCCCTGTTACGGTTCTGCTCGCAGTTCCTTTGTACAGACACATCCAGGCGCTCAAAAAAGCGTGGCTTCCGATTCTTACGGGAATTACGGTCGGTTGCATCACGAGCATTGCGTGCGTGATCGTTTGCGCCAAGATTTTCAACATCAGCAAGTCGCTTATGCTTTCGCTGATCCCGAAGTCCATCACGATTCCGATGGGTTCCGTTGTGTCAGAACAAATTGGCGGTAATCCGTCCATCACGATTGTCGCGATTGTCATTACGGGTATTACCGGCGCCGTGACGGCTCCACTCGTGTGCCGTTTTTTCCGCATCAAGAATCCGATTGCACAGGGCGTTTCTATCGGTACGGCAAGCCACGCTCTCGGTACAACGAAGGCGATGGAAATTGGCGAAGTTCAAGGCGCCATGAGCAGCCTTTCCATTGGGGTCGCGGGCGTGATTACGGTGTTCATTACACCGGCGATGCTAAAATTTTTCGGGTAACGTGTAAGGTGCCCCCGGCACCCATTCGACAAGCTCAGGGCAGGCTCAGGCCGGGGTAACAATGTTATTTTCCGCCTTTACCGACGACAACTGTCGTGATAATGCTTTCGGCTTCTGGAATATCCAGAAGCTTTTTTAATTCATCATGGTAGAAGAAATGTTCTTCGCGGGCGGTTCTGTTGAGCAAGCGTGCGGACTCGTAAAGCGATTCCGTGAGGACTCCCGCATTAAGGTTCATGTAGCGGTAACCGCGGTTCCCAAGCACCTTGCAAGATTCATTCAAGTTCGAAGTCAAAACGACGGCAAACATCGCATTTTGAACTTGTTCGGGAACGGCAAAGCACTTGCTAAACTTTTTCGGGTTGGCGGATCCGCTCTGCATGTAGATGGACTTGCGCACAGGGATATAGCGGTACACGCCCGCATACACGAACATCACATCAAATACGACCACCCAAATCTTAATAAGCCCGACACCAAAGGCATTCAACTGAGCGAGTTCCAACCAACGTAACATCGACGAAAAATCGTCCAGGTCAAGCGTTCCTTGAACAAACGGAAACTTGACTTTTTTGTCAGGGCGTAAATACCAAAGTTCACGCAAGTAATATTCGTTCGTGAATTTTGCAGGAGTCAGCGGAAACTCGTCTCCCGGCAAGGCATGAGCCACCAAGCGGCGCACCTTCATACAAAGGTTCAGTTCCTCGATATTTTCGAGGTTGTTCTGCAACATAAAGCGCGACGGATAACGAGAGATTTCATAACTCTGGTCGTCCACGTAGGCGCCCATTTCTGCATGGTTCGAATAGGCGAGTTCGCCCACACCGTCATCTACGGAATTGAACGCGACCATGCTTTTTTCCGGGAAGATGGCAACAGCCGCCATTGGCATTTCGGTCGATCCGAGTTTTAACGCCACCGCAATAGCATCATCAACAAAACCGCCAAGCGTAAAGACCTTCTGGCCTCTTGATTTTGCCAGGAGAATCGTATTGGCGCAAGCCGAACCGACATCCATTTGCACCTGACGGTAAGCGGCTTCGCGGAAACGCCACACGGCCCTTTCGAGAACACCCGTATAAATGAAAATCGTCTGCGCTTCGTTTACGAATTCCCGTTCCGGAAATGCGGCCAAAATTGCTTCGCGCACATCTTTTCCGCCTAGCTTTACAAGCTTTGACGCATCGTCATCGACGTAATAGACGCCATCGGGAACATCAACGCCTTGAACCACGGCATAGACGCAAACGGGATTCAGGTAATCGGCCGAAACCGGAGACAAGAGAGGCATAAATCCTGCCGTCAGAGGGTAACGCGCAGCCCCCTCATAACGCTTGTCGGCATACGCCTGTTTTTCCCAATGCATAATGACCGGATCCCCACTTCCATGAGGAGCATACAGGGTCGATTCGTGGTAGATTTCGGAGAAATAGCGCATCCATGAAAAATGTAAAAAACTTTACGGCTCCCCCGAGGATGAATGACACATAAAAAAAACTTTTTTTTCAAAATTACGTAAGGAAAAACGACTTTTAGACCAAATCACTTAATACACTTTTTATTCTACTTACTTTTAATTTGGAAATAAAGACTGATTGGGGATATATCTTTCTTCTAGAAACGAAAAACAAGAGGGCTCTATGCAACTCAAAAAAATTTCTCCGAAATTAAGCGTATTTGGAATCGCCACCGTGATCGCCCTTACGGCATGCGGTGACAACAGCGCCACCGACGCCCAGTTCTCCAGCAATCCGATTCAGGATCCGGGCACGACAACGAACCCGCTGCCGACGGATACAGCAACAACGGTCCCGCCGACGGATTCTTCTGCTACGGTCGCACCGGCCGATTCATCCACCACGGTTCCGCCTGCAGATTCGGCAACAACAGTTCCGCCGACAGAACTCCCGGCAGAAGGCCCGATTACTCCGGCCGCAGGTCTTGGCGTTGTGCTTGACGATTTCGAAGACGGCAACGGCATGAGCAACACGGACGGCTATTGGTACACGTATAACGACAACGACAATGACGGCGCCTCCATCATCACGACAGCCCTCGATGAAGAAGGCAACATTGCCGCCCAGCGCGTCAACAACGGTTCCAACTATGCCTTCAAAGTCGCGTACACCCTCGACAAGGGCGAATACGCTTACGAACCGTATGTCGGTTGGGGCGTGCAGCTGACCGAAGACGACGCCAACGGACGTTTTGGCGGCCTCACCTACTGGTACAAGGGTGGCGCTCATGAAGTCCATGTGGAAGTTTCGGACGTCAAGGACTACGACGTGCATCTCGCCAAGGTCGCAGCCTCCAGCACTTGGAAGCAAGCCGTCATCCGCTTCAAGGACTTGGTCCAGGGCGGTTGGGGCGAAGAAGTTCCGTTCGACGCCAAGCACATCACGGCCATCAGCTTCCAGGCTAAGGGCAACAAGTCCAAGGTCATTTCTGATTCTCTCTTTATCGACAACATCTATTTGCAAGACACAAGTGAAGTTGCCAAGGACCAGCCGGACATGGAAATCAAAGATCCGCTGATTCCTGAAGTGAGCTTCACCGAAGCCGAAATCACTGTGACGAACCCGTTGCAGGCAAAGGCCATGAAGTACCTCAACAAGGGTGTCAACTTCACCAACTGGCTCGAAAATGCCGATGGCAAGTTCAAGTCCTTTGAATTCGGTGAAAAGGATATCCAGATTCTTGCAGAAAATGGCTTCAAGAGTATTCGCTTGCCGATCGACCTCGACCTCTACGCCACGAATCGCGATGCATTCATCAAGGGCACCGACACTGAACTTCTGTTCGACGACGACACGCTCTTTATGGTGCTCGACTCCTTCGTGGAATGGACCGGCAAGCACAATATGTCCCTCGTGATCGACTACCACGAATACGACAACAGCTACAACCTCACCAGCTCCAAGGACGAAAACTACATCAAGATGATGGCCGAAGTCTGGAAGCATGTTGCCGCTCACTATGCAGAAAACACTCGCGAAGACTTGTTCTTTGAACTCTTGAACGAACCCGACATGACCAACGGTAAGGTAACCTCCGCATTGTGGACAAACGCTGCACAGGCCATGATCGACGCCATCCGCACAGTAGACACCAAGCACACCATCCTCTTTGGCGATGCCCAGTGGTACTCGATTGCCCTCCTTGCCAAGCGCACCCCGTTCACGGACGACAACATCATCTACGTTATCCACACTTACGAACCGTTCGCCTTCACGCATCAGGGCGGTTCCTGGACGGACTACGCCACGATCAAGAACATTCCGTTCCCCTACGATCCGGCAAAGTGGTCTACGGTTTCTGGCGACTTCGGCGTAACGGCAAGCACCAAGGCTTACGTCAAGACCGCCATCAAGAACTACTACAAGACCGGCAGCAAGGAAGCCATCATGGCCGAAATTCTCAAGGCCAAGAAGTGGGCTGCTACGAACAACGTTCCTGTCATCATCAACGAGTTCGGCGCACTGAACCTCCGCTCCACCGCAGAATCCCGCATCAACTACCTCACGGCCATGCGCGAAATCTGCGACACGCTTCAGATTCCTTGGACGCACTGGGGCTACACCGGCAACTTCTCCGTGATTGAAAACGGCAAGTTGATCGAAGGTTTGGACAAGGCTCTCGGCCTCGAAAAATAAGTTTCCTCCTAAAAACCCAAAGCCGTGCTGCTCAACAGCACGGCTTTTCTGTTTTACGCCTTGATATAAAACACATCGGCGGGCAATAAGCGAAAATTCATTTGTTTATCAACAGCCAAAATTCTAAATTATGATTATGAAGTTTAAGATTACGAGTATTTTCGCGGCATGCACCACGTTGATTTTTACGGGTTTTGCATCGGCCGCAGGGTTTTACGGAAACCAGAGTGACATCAAATGGAAAACCGCAGGCACGGAACATTTCCAGTTTATTTACCCGATGGAATATTCCACGCATGCGGCTAAGGTTTCCGCCTACGCCGAGGCCGTTTACGATTCCGTCACGAGCCGCTACCACAAAGCGCTCCCCGGCCGCGTCAGTGCCGTCTTGAACAACGCCCTTTACAGTAACGGTAGTGCCATCCCGAGCGAAAACGCCGTGAACCTTTGGCTTACGAACTGGGACTTTAAAATCCGCAGCAGCCACGGCTGGATCTCGGACGTCATCACGCACGAATTTAGCCACCTCGTGAGCATCGAAAGCGGAAGCAAGACTTTCAACAATCTTTACGGTATCCAGTTCAGTTACACGGACTACTACAACGAACGTACTCGATCGGACTTCCTCACCATGATTCCGTTCACGTTGCAGCCGCTTTGGTTTGCAGAAGGAACGGCCCAATACGAATCTTCGCGCATGGGTTTTGACGGCTGGGACACGCACCGCGACATGCTCCTCCGTACGGCAGCTTTAAACGATAGCCTCATGACGCTCCCGTACATGCACGACTTTTCGGACAATTCGCTTTTTGCAGAACTTGGCCCTTATACACAGGGTTTTTCCCTCGTTCTCTACATTGTCAAGCATTACGGTGACGAAGCCATTCCGAACCTATGGAAGGAACTTGGACGCCCCTACCGCGCCACACTCAACGGAGCCATCCAAAAGGTTCTCGGCATCAGCGAAGACGAACTTTACGAAGCCTGGAAAAAGGAAATCACCGAACATTACCAAGCGCAAAAAGATTCCCTCGGCACTTTGGTCGAAGGTATCAAGATTACCAAGGATGCTTTCTGGAACGATTTCCCGGTCGTAAGCGGCAAGAACCTTTATGGAGTTTCGAACTTTGGCGGGCCGTGGTTTGACGGAAGCGTTTTCAAAATTCCGCTGGAAGACACGTTGAAGACGCTAGATGAGAACAAAGCTAAAGAAGATTCTGCGAAGGTGGAAGTCGGCGATATCGAGGTCGAAGGCGCCGACAGCCTCCTCAACATCGGCGATTACGCCAAGTCCGGATTCAAGGCGAAAAAGCCGTGGTTCGACAAGGGCATCGACGTCTATAACGATAGCGTTTATGGTCCAATCCTCGCCTACATCAGTTACCAGAACCGCGATAAGGATGGACACGCCCACTTTGACATCGCCTTGAGCGACACAAACAAGAACCAGGCATCGCTAACCTACCTTATCGACGCCGTCTACCCGTCGTTCAACAAGCAAGGTTCCGAAGTTGTCTTTGTCAGACGCGAACCGTTCAGCACGCGATTCGTCTTGAGCAAGGTGCCGTTCTCTAGCGACTTGAAGAACCTCGTCGTAGACGATCCGATAGACATCTACAAGCCAAACGATTCCCTCCTCTACTATAACATTTACAGCCCGAAGTTCAGCCCGGACGGAAAGCGAATCGCCTTTAGTTTCTTTGACGACAAACAGCGCGGTATCGCCATCATCGACGCCGACGGCAAGAACTTTAAGGTCGTCAGCACCGCAGGTTACGACGAACGCGACGTCGACTGGATCGACAACGATAAAATCATTTTCGCAAGCAACAGAAACAACATCTTCAACCTTATCGAAAAGGACTTGAACACAGGCAAAGAACGCGCTTTGACGAACGTCGTTGGCGGTGCATTTACGCCAACACTCTCGGGCGACACGATTTTCTTTACACAGTACGACAAGGACGGATTCTCGCTGTACAAGTTGCCTTACAAAAAGGAAGTTGAACCCGTCTTCCGCGACAGCATCGTCGTGACCATGCGCGATAGCGTTTTACAAGTCGCCGACACCATTCAAGCCCCGTGCGCCGATTCAGCAAACATCGCAGATACAACAAAACTCGCCGCAGATTCCGCAAGTTGCACGGCACCGCAAGTCGTTTGGCGCAAAGACGTGATCCAAGTCGAGCACCGCGATACAATCAAGGTTGCCGTCAGCGATTCCACGCAGCGCGAAATCAAGCTCTATGGTTCGATCCCGACCAAGCCGCATAAAGACCTCGAACTCATCGACCGCGAATTTGCAGGAACAGAGCGAAACTACAAGCCTATTCCCAACATTCCGCTCTTCGTTCCCATTTTCAACCTTTCTGAAAACGCCCCAAGCTTGACCGTCTTTGGCGACGGCGAAGTCAAAGCAAAGATCGGCCTCGCCGTTATCATCAGCGATGCTCTCAAGAAGAACACCGTGCAACTCGGGCTCTTGCTCGAACTCGGGAAAGGCATCGACTACGTTAACGGTGACGGCCTCAATCCCAGACAAGAAAAGGAATTCTTTATCGCCTGGGACAACCACAGTACGCCTATTGACCTTGGACTTTCCTATACCTACGCGAACTACACCAACCAAGACACGATCCGCCGCGAAAACGTCAGAGACTTTGGTGGTGACAGTATCGGCATAAGCAAATACGCCTTTGCAACGCAAGCCATTACAGGAACCGCAGGCTATAGCATTTTCAAGAGCATCGACACCTTACAGGCCGCCATCAGTTACGATTG